>Ga0209517_10003404_pt1 | contig 21626 bp, 21 predicted proteins | sample PeaSoiMetSII2010_FD_187695 | JGI IMG/M metagenome (GOLD analysis project Ga0209517, IMG submission 187695) | Peat soil microbial communities from Weissenstadt, Germany - SII-2010 (SPAdes) (version 2) | ecosystem: Environmental > Terrestrial > Soil > Wetlands > Peat | place: Germany...
GACATGCAAATGAACCAGCCGATCCCCGCCGGTTGGATGGCGGAAACCGCGAAGCAATTCACGCGCAGCGGCCAGTCGTTCACGGTGGACCAGCTTCAGACCCTGGCGGAGGCTTCCCTTTACGCTCAGCAGTTCGAACTGACTTACGCGGTTTCCGCGGTTGGGCTGGAGCGCGGCGGTCCCACGGAAGCGAGCTTTCTGTTACTGCGTGCGCTGTCCGTGCAGCAATACACAGAGGACCGGTGGGCCGTGTGCGCCGCGGCGGCAGCGCAACTTGCGCGCCAGCACCGTCAAATGGACGTGGTCGACAAAGCCGTGGAACTGATCGCCGATTCCCCCTTCAGCGATCTCTCCCTCACCCCCGAACAGGCATCCAAAGTCATCCTGAAGGAGAAGGCGGAACGATCCTTCCCTACGCCATACCGCCGCGGCCCCGACTATCGCGAGTTTTTGGGGGCTTCCTTGTGTCAGTGTCCCAAGTGCCGCCGTGCGCGCGGAGGGGCTGGTGGTCCATTCGAAGATGTCGAGGATTTCGAAGAGGATGATGAGGATGTCGACCTTGATGAACTGCTTGGTGGACTGGAGATCCCACCGGACATGCCGCCGGAGATTGCAAAAATGGTGTTCGAGGAAACCACGAAAGCAGTCCAGCGTGGCGAGTCCCTCGATTCCCTGCTGGGCCGGATCTTCGGACCGGGACCGGGACCCGCCAGGAAACGCAAGAGAGGCAGGCGAAGATAGTGAACCCCAGAGAAGTGCTGGGTCTTACCCCGGATGCCGGCGAAGAAGAGATCCGCGCCGCTTACCTGCGCAAGGTGAAAGAACATCCCCCGGACCGTTCGCCGGAGGAGTTCGAGCGCATTCGCGATGCCTATGATCGTTTGCGCGATCCCCGCCGGCGTATGCGGGATAGTCTCCTCTCCGTCGATCCTTTTGCGCCTTTTGTTTCCGTTATCGAACTCAAGGCGCAGCAGCGCCGGTTCACCGGGCCGCAGGCTTGGCTGGAGGTCCTGAAGGGAAAGTGATCGAGGGCATGAACCGGGAGGAGATCCTCCGGCGTTTTGAGCAATGGCTGGACAGCGCGCTCGCCGCCGAGGAGCCCCCGCGGGGCGTGGAGGCGGAAATTCTGGCGGCCGTGACCGGCAACAGCGAGGACCGCGCGCACCCGCCGCCCGCTACCGCCTACTCCTTGTGGGCGGCCATGACTGCGCTCACACAGGAAGTCAAGCTGCAGGGCCGCTCCTTCAAGGAATTGAACGAGACGCTTGGCGCGCAGGCGGGCCGGATGGCCGAACGCGAGCGCGACCTGCTGCGGGAGACCGAACGCCGCTGCCGCAAAGAGGTCCTGGGCGTCTTGATCGATCTGCGCGACCGCATGGGGCGCGGCCTGGAATCGCTGCGGACCAGCGAAGCGGAGATCTCTAAACCCGTTCCGCGCGGCTGGCGCGCACGCTTCTTCGCGCAGCCCGCTCAAGATACCGCCGGCCCAACGCTGGCGGCCTTGAAGAAAGGGTATGAACTGGGACTCGAACGCCTGGATCAAACGCTGGAGGAATTCAACGCGCGCGAAATTCCCTGTGCCGGGCAGGCCTTCGATCCGCGGAGAATGAACGCCGTCGATCGCCAGGAATCGGCCACGCTTCCCGAAGGCACGGTGATCGAGGTTTACCGCAGTGGGTACGAATGGAACGGAGAAGTGTTTCGGCCGGCGCAGGTGAAAGTTTCGTGTGCGCCAGCGGGAGGAGCCAATGAGTGATCTGATTGCCGGTATCGACTTAGGGACTACGAATTCGGAGATCGCCGCGTTTACCCGCGGCCAAGTGCGGGTACTCGGCCCGGGAGACACGCGCATGCTGCCTTCCTGCGTGGGGTTCTCCGCGACGGGAGAACTGCTGGTGGGCGAGGCGGCGCGCAACCAACAGGCCCTTTATCCGGAGCGCACCGTGCGCAGCATCAAGCGCAAGATGGGCAGCGAAGAAACCGTTCGCGTGGGGAGCAAGGATTTTCTGCCGCAGGAAATCTCCGCGCTGATCCTCCGCGAACTCGCCGAGTGGGCGCACCACGCGCTGGGCGAGCGTCCGCAAAAAGCCGTGATCACCGTGCCCGCCTATTTTTCGGATGCACAGAGGAACGCCACGCGCGAGGCTGGTGCGCTGGCCGGACTGGAAGTGGTGCGCATTCTCAACGAGCCCACGGCGGCCAGCCTGGCCTACGGTTACGGCGACGGATCGCGTCACACCGTACTGATTTACGATCTCGGCGGCGGCACCTTCGATGTCTCGGTAGTGACGGTGGAAGGCGACATCACCGAAGTGCTGGCGAGTCACGGCAACAACCACCTCGGCGGCGACGACTTCGACGATCTGCTGGCCGAGCGTTTGGCAGCGGAGTTCGAAAAGCAGCACGGCGTCGATGTCCGCCAGGGACACGCGGCGGCCAAGGCTCGGCTCTGGTGGGCGGCGGAAGAAGCCAAGAAGAAACTGAGCTTTGAACCGTACGTCAAGATCCGCGAGGAGGCGCTGGTCACCAAGCTCTTCAGGCCCTTGCATCTCGAAGTCGAACTTTCGCGCGACGAATATGAGGGCATGATCCGGCCGTTGGTGGAATCTACCCTCGATAGCGTTTCCAAAGCCCTGCAGGATTCCGGCAAGAAGCCTGGCGACATGGATGCGATTCTGTTGGTTGGCGGTTCCACGCGCACGCCGCTGGTCTCCAGCCTGCTCATCGAAAAGACCGGACTGGAGCCGCGGCAGGACGTGCATCCGGATCTCGCCGTGGCGCTGGGTGCCGGCGTGATGGCTTCGCGGCTCGCCGGGCGCGCTGTGGAACGCGTGCTGGTGGACGTTTCGCCGTACTCCTTCGGAGTCTCCTATCTCGGCGAGCGCGATGGATATCCCTATCCGCACTGTTACAAGCCCATTATCCGGCGCAATACCCCGCTCCCTTTGACCCGCACCGAGCAGTTCATGACCAGCCACCCTTATCAAACCGAGGTGGATATCCAGGTCTATCAGGGCGATGACGAGGACGCGCTGAAGAACATCCTGGTTGGCGATTTCGGCATCGAAGGCCTGACCCCTACAGAGGATTACAACGAGATTCTCTGCCGCATGCGCCTCGATCTGGATGGCATTCTGGAAGTCGCGGCGGTGGAGAAGGTGACCGGCAAATCGAAGCATATCCGGATCGCCAATGCGCTGCGCGCGAAGAGCGCCGAGGAAATCGCTGCGGCGCGCAAGCGGATTCAGGAGTTGTACGAGACGCGTGGCGACATGGCGGATGAAGCATGGGAGACCACGGAGGACCTGGAAGAAGACGTGGTGGATGCCGGCGCTCACGTGATCGAAATGATGGCCCCTGCGCGCGGGGACCAAGACCCGGCAATCGAGAGTCTGCTGGAGCGTTCCCGTCAACTGCTCGCCAAAATGCACGCGGAAGACCGGGAAGAAGCGATCGACCTGCATGAGAAAATCGATGCGGCCACGGCATCGGGCGATGTAGCGGCGTTGAAAGAGGCTACTGGCGCGCTGAAGGAGTTGCTGTTCTTCGTGGAGGGCCAGAATTGACTCGGCCGATTCGCGTGGCGAATGCGCTCGTGAACGCCGCGTCGGCATTCTTATCGACACTGGCGAAGCGGGCTCCCGCGCCGGCTCCCGAGCCCCCCTCTGTCCGGGACCCGGAAGCGCCACGCACGCCCCTTTCCGCAAGTCTGCCCAGCAGCGCGGGAGTCGAGAACCGTTGCCCGGTTTGCCAGGCCCGTTTTCGTGGCGCCCGTCTCTGCTCGCGCTGCGGCGCCGACCTGGAACCGCTCATGCGTTTGTCGGGGAATGCCTGGCAATTGCGTCAAGCGGCCCGGCAGGCGCTGGATGCCGGAGACATGGAGCGGGCGCTCGCCCTCGCCATCGATGCCCAAGGTCTCCAAAGCACCGGGAGCGGAGAGGCGTTACGGCTGCTGTGCGCGTGGCTGCAGACGGCGGGCGTGTCCTCTAAGTGTGAGAATGCGTACTGTGGCCAGGCCTTCGCCACTTCCACTAAGCCCTCCGCGATATCGCAAAATTTTAATTAGGGCTTTGTAACGCTGTATTGACAGACGGGGCGGCTGCCGAATTCCAGGTGTAGATTGAGTAGGACTTCAAGCCACAAACAGATAAAACTCCCAGTACTTGTTGCCTCTGTCAGGTGGCCGTAGCGCCGTATAATAGATCCAACACAGCTCCTCAACCTGCGGCGCTGCATCCAGCGCGTTGACCGCCATGAGGAGACCGGTCTAATGGGAAGAACGCGATGAACTCAAATAAGGGATCGAAGGATTTGATCATGATAGGAATCGCGATTGTTCTCCTGTGTCTGCTCGGAACGATTGGGAAATAGCCAATCTTAGCGGCCGGGTCTACACAACCCCGTCACTCCAGCGTCACCCACTCTTCGATGCCTTCCTCGACTTGGACAACTGCTTTCTTTAGATGGCCTAATTTTCGTACGGTAATACTAGGGGCTTCCCTATAGCCAAAAGATAAAACAACTGTTCTGCATTGTTGAACGCTATCATAGCTGGCATACGTAAAGAGTGGAGCATGATGGTTGCAGACTGAACGCCTCCGGCGGACGCAATACTTGAGTTGCAGGTCCTTACCGGTCGATGGGTAAACCTGTATGGTACGTCGCACTCCGAGGACGCACCCATTCCCAGATTGATCGGTCGGCCATGCCGTGACGGTTCAGTGAATAGTTGTAGTTCGGCAGCGAAGATCATATGAACCAGGACCCCGTAGTGAAGGCCCCGACTCTGACCGAAACGGAACGCCGGCAAGTCGTCGTAGAGTGGAATAACACCGAAAGAAATTACCCCCGGGAGTGCTCTTTACACGAATTCATCGAAGATCAAGTAGACAGAACCCCAGATGCACCCGCTCTGGTGTTCGGCTCCAGGCAGTTCTCCTACCAGCAACTGAATGCCCGCGCCAATCGGCTGGCGCATTACCTGAGAAGTCGCGGGGTAGGGCCGGATGTGCTGGTAGGGGTGTGCGCGGAGCGCTCGGTAGAAATGGTGGTCGCCCTGCTCGCCGTCATGAAGGCCGGCGGCGCCTACCTGCCGGTGGATCCTGCATACCCGCGGGAACGCCTGGCAGTCATGCTTCAAGACGCTAAGCCACCGGTAACCATTACTCAGGATCATTTACTGGGGATTCTTCCCGAGCGTGACACACAAACAATTTGCTTGAACCGGGATGAACCGCTCCTCGCCGCAGAACCGGAAACGAATCCCCCCTTGATTACAGCGGCTGAAAACCTGGCGTATGCGATGTACACATCCGGTTCGACGGGTATCCCGAAATGTGTCCTCAACGTCCACCGAGCCATCGTCAACCGGCTTCTGTGGATGCAGGATACGTACCGGCTGGGCGAGAGCGACCGGGTTCTACAGAAAACTCCGTACAGCTTTGACGTTTCGGTTTGGGAATTCTTTTGGCCGCTCATGACCGGCGCATGCCTGGTCGTGGCGGAACCAGGACGGCATAAAGATCCCAGCTACCTGGTTGACATAATCGCCCGGGAAAACATTACGGCGATCCATTTTGTACCGTCCCTGTTTCACGTCTTCCTGGAAGCCCCTGACGTAGAGAGATGCACCAGTCTGCGTCATGTTTTCTGCAGCGGTGAAGTGTTATCCCCGGCATTGCAGGAGAGTTTTTGGCGGAGGAGCAAAGCCCGACTGCACAATCTGTACGGTCCGACCGAAGCTGCTGTGGATGTAACAGCGTGGACGTGCAATCCCGCTTATCCGCGCTCGATTGTGCCCATCGGGAAGCCCATTTGGAATACCCGCATTTACATTCTGGATTCACACTTGCAACCAGTGCCTCCGGGGATGCCCGGTCAACTGCACATCGGGGGTGTTGGTCTGGCCCGCGGTTATTTGAATCGGCCGGAATTGACGGCCCAGAAGTTCATTCCCGATCCGTTCAGCCCCCAGCGGGGAGCGCGTCTCTACAAGACCGGCGACCTGGCACGATTTTTATCGGACGGCAATATCGAGTATCTGGGACGAATCGACGGCCAAGTTAAAATCCGCGGCATCCGCATCGAACCGGGAGAAATCGAAGCGGCCTTGCGTAGCCATCCAGGCATTCATCAAGCCGCCGTCGTCGGCCGTGACGAAGGCCCAACAGGGAAACGCTTGGTCGCCTACGTCGTTCCGCGAGGGCAGCCGGTCGGAATTCCCGAACTGCGCGAGTTGGTGCAAGCCAGGCTGCCGGAGCACATGGTACCTGCCGCTTTCGTAGTCTTAAGAGCGCTGCCACTGACTGCGAGCGGGAAGCTGGATCGCAACGCCCTGCCGGCCCCGTCGGCCAAGGATCGCAAACTCCGCAATGGGCGTGTTCCGCCGCGGAGTTTGGTGGACCTGACACTCTGCCAGATCTGGGAGGATGTCCTGGGATTGCAGTCGATCGGCATTGACGACAACTTTCATGATCTGGGAGGCGATTCGATATCGGCAGCGCTTACGTTTGTCAAAATCCATCAATTCTTCGGTAAGAACCTGCCTGTGGCCACGCTGCTGCACGCGGCGACAGTCCGTGCTATCGCCGAGGTCCTTCGTTCTGAGTGCCGTGGCTCAGCTCCGTCATTGGTGGCGCTCCAGGCCGGAGGATCCCGCACTCCGCTGTTTCTGGTCTCTGGTATTGGCGGCAACGTCGTCGGCTTTAGCGCTCTCGCATCCCATCTCGGTCCAGATCAACCTACTTATGCGCTTCAGCCGCCGGGCATAGATGGGCTGGCACCCTACCTGACCCGCATCGAGGACATGGCCTCATATTACATTTGTGAAATCAAATCCCGCCAGCCAGCGGGCCCATACCACTTGGCGGGTTACTCATTTGGCGGGACCGTGGTTTTTGAGATGGCGCAGCAACTTCGGGCCCAAGGAGACCTGGTCGGCCTGACCGCTCTTCTCGACGCGCAAGAATGGCGCTACGAAAAACGCATGTCCGGGATCACCTACCAGGCCGTCTTGAAACAGATTTGTTTCGGGCCCGACCGATGGGCTTGTCTCAGGAAGGCGATGCGGACTCACTGCGCAAGCCTGATTTGCCACGGTTATTCCTGCCTGGGCCGCCCGGTTCCGCAGAGTCTGCTAACGCTACAGGCGGTGAACCGATTTGCGGCTGAAAGGTATGTTCCCCGCCGGTATCCCGGGCGGTTGACCCTTCTGCGGGCCAGTTCCTCTTCCGAACCGGTCGCTGACCCGCTTCTCGGGTGGGGCGACCTGGCTGGGGATGGGATCGACGTTCGCGACATCCCGGGAGGCCACTATGAGATCGCAACCGAGCCGCACGTGGCGGTTCTCGCCAAAGAGCTCAAATGGTATCTGGATCGGTTTGCGGCGGACGCACTTCCCGACTTGGCCCGTGCCGCTGTCGGGCGTTGATTCATCTAAAGGCATTCCGCGAGGAATCCGGGCAGGCTCATTTCTTCTGCGCAATGCCGCTGATCCTTTCCTACGGGCGGCCGATGCCGGTATAGTCGAAACCCGCAGCGACGGCCGTCTCAGGCTGGAAGACGTTGCGGCCATCCACCAGAATCGCTTTCGCCATGGTGGGGGCCAGGGCGGCGAGATCCAGCGTACGGAATTCGCTCCACTCCGTGACCACTACCAGGGCGTCCGACTCTTGCGCCAGTTCCAGCACCGACTCACAGTAGCGGATCTTGAGATCGGTCCGCTGCTCTTTGCAGGCTTTCATGGCGATGGGATCGTACGCTTTGACTCGCGCACCCATTTGCAGCAACCGCTCGGCAATGTGCAAGCTCGGCGCGTCGCGCAGATCGTCGGTATCCGGCTTGAAAGCCAAGCCCAGCAGTCCGATGGTGCGTCCCTTGAGGATGAAAAGCTTCTCCTGAAGCTTCTGAATTACCATCTGGCGCTGGGCTTCGTTGACTTCCAGAGAAGCACGCAGCAGCTTACTTTCGTAGCCATATTCCTTGGCGGTGTGCATCAGCGCGTGAATGTCTTTGCCGAAGCAACTGCCGCCCCAGCCGACACCAGGATTCAGGAATCTGGCTCCGATGCGCGAATCCAAGCCGATTCCCGCCATGACTTCCAGCGCTTCCGCTCCCACCCGTTCGCAGATGTTGGCGATTTCGTTGGCAAAGCCAATCTTCATGGCCAGAAAAGCGTTGGCGGCATACTTGATCATCTCGGCGCTGGTCAAGGACGTTGCCAGCAGCGGCACTTTCTGCATACCGGCCGGACGCGGCACGCCGGCCGGAGGCTCGAAAGCCTGGGTCACCAAGGGGAGATAGAGCGCCTGCATGACTTGCTTAGTCCGTGCGTCGCTGGCGCCCACTACGATGCGGTCGGGATATAGCGAATCGGCTACGGCGTTTCCTTCCCGCAGAAACTCGGGATTGCTGGCCACCCCGAAATGGATTTCGCGGCGCGCTTCCGGATGGGCTTCGCCGATGCCCTCGCGCACCAGCGCCTCCACCAGATTGCCCGACCCCACCGGCACGGTGGATTTGTTGACCACCACGCGGAATCGCGAGCCATCCATGGCCGTTCCGATGCTGCGCGCGGCGGATTCCAGAAAGCATAGATTCGCCTCGCCGCTGGGCAGGGGCGGAGTACCAACAGCAATGAAAATCACGTCGCTGGCTGCTGCGGCAGGGGCTAAGTCGGTAGTGAAATCCAGGCCTCCCTGTTGGGCTCCCAGGCGGAGCATCTCTTCCAGGTGGGGCTCATAGATCGGGGATTCGGCGCGCTGCAGGAGGGAGATTTTCGTCTGATCGGTATCGACACAGGTCACCTGATGGCCCAGGTAAGCAAGGCAGGCCCCCGTGACCGTTCCAACGTATCCAGTTCCTACAACTGTCACGCGCATGGGCATGGTAGATCAGTTTACCAAGCGGTGAAGTGCCTTCGGACGGTGTGGTTGCCTACAGTAGCTAACGAAACAAAAGTGGGTTATCCTTTCGTTAGTAAAAAGCTAACGAAAGGATTTTGTGTTGGCAGAGGACTTGAACCCGCGACTGGGGCGCTACATCGTCAAGGTCTATGGCGAAGAGAGCGTGAAAGCCTTCCTGCCGCAGCCCCTTCCGCCCAATCCTCCCGTGCGCTTGGATGCTCTTCAGCACCTGCTCGAACAGGCGAACCAGTCCCTCGGCCGGCTAGATGGCTTGGCTTCGGTCCTGCCTAACCTGCCGCTGTTCCTCTACGCCTACGTACGCAAGGAGGCGGTACTCTCCTCCCAGATCGAAGGCACCCAGTCCTCGCTCTCCGACCTGTTGCTCTTTGAGAACCACGAGGCACCGGGAGTGCCGCTCAACGACGTGCAGGAAGTCTCTAACTATGTGGCGGCACTCAAGCATGGCCTGGAGCGGCTTCGCGGCGGCTTCCCGCTTTCTTTGCGGCTGATCCGCGAGATCCACGAAGTCCTTCTGTCGCACGGCCGGGGAAGCGACAAGCAGCCTGGAGAGTTCCGCACCAGCCAGAACTGGATCGGTGGCACCCGCCCCGGGACGGCCGCCTTTGTGCCGCCACCGCCGGAACTGGTGCCCGAGTGCATGAGCGCCCTCGAACTTTTCCTGCACGAAGAGCGGCCGGATCTTCCACTGCTCATCAAGGCGGGCTTGGTCCACGTCCAGTTCGAGACCATTCATCCGTTCCTCGATGGCAACGGCCGGCTGGGCCGGCTCCTCATCACATTCCTGCTGTGTGCCGCCGGCGTGCTGCGGGAACCGATCCTTTATTTGAGCCTGTATTTCAAAGAGCACCGGGCCACTTATTATGATCTGCTGGACGGGGTGCGAACCAAGGGCGATTGGGAGACTTGGCTGGAGTTCTTCCTGACAGGCGTTCGCGATACCGCCGAGCAGGCCGGCAGTGCCGCGCGCCGCATCCTGATGGTCTTCGAAGAACACCGGCGCCAGATCGAGAAACTGGGGCGTCCGGCAGCGTCGGTGCTGCGCGTCTTCGAACATATGCAGAGCAACCCCATCCTGTCGATCCCCGCGGCCGCCGAAAGCATCGGGATCTCCGCGCCTACCGTCGCAAAGTCGATGGAGCACCTGCAGAAACTCTGGATCCTCCGCGAGATCACCGGGCGCCAGCGCCACCGGCTCTTCGTCTACCATGCCTACCTCGCGATCCTGAGCGAGGGAACTGAGCCGATCCGGTGAGGGGGCAGTTTATGCTGAGAGAGGCCGATCATGAGGAGCGCAGCCATTCCGTCGTACCCGGAGATTATCGACCGTGCGTTTTGCCGGGTGCGGAAGAGAGCGGGCACCCACAGTTTCAGAGATTCTATAGAAAGTACCCAAATAGTTTCGGAGTATTTCACCCCTCTGGCGGTGCAACGCCGGGGTTTCGGAAAGTTTCAACAGATTTCAGAAGGTTTCAACTGGGATGGCTTGCAGTATGGTCAGAATCAGTCGACGAGCTGGTAGTGGAACATAAAGGGAGCGGGATGCACGCATTTTGGGTTTTGGGTTCTCGTCTTTTGGTTTGTAAAACATAGCGCGGGTTACATTTTTCGGCTACTGCATCCCACTTGGGATGCAGTCCTTTTCCGGGCCGATTTTTGACCGCCGACGATTTACCTGGCGGCAAAGTAGGCCACCGTCTGTCGGAGTCCGTCCTCCAGGTCCACGCGAGGCTCCCATCCCAGCAGGCTGCGTGCCTTGTCGATGTCGGGCCGGCGCTGCCTGGGGTCGTCCTCGGGCAGAGGCTCGTAGGCGATCTGCGATTTGCTGCCGGTGAGTTGCAGGATGCGTTGGGCGAACTCCAGAATGGTGATCTCGCACGGGTTGCCGAGGTTCACCGGGTACCGCTCGTCCGATTGCATCAGAAGATAGAGGCCTTCCACCATGTCGGACACGTAGCAGAAGCTGCGGGTCTGCGAACCGGTACCGAAAACCGTAAGCGGCTCGCCGCGCAATGCCTGGTCCAGAAACGCCGGCACCACCCGGCCGTCGTCCAGCTTCATGCGAGGGCCGTAGGTATTGAAAATGCGCGCGATGTTCGTAGGCAAGCCGTGCTGGCGGTGATAGGCCATGGTGAGAGCTTCGGTGAAACGCTTGCTTTCGTCGTAGCAGGAGCGGGGGCCGACCGGGTTCACGTGGCCCCAGTAGGTTTCCACCTGGGGATGCACTTCTGGGTCGCCGTAGCATTCGCTAGTGGAGGTCACCAGGTAGCGGGCGCCCTTCGCCATGGCCAGTTCCAGCATGTTGCGGCTCCCCAAGGAACCGACATCGAGAGTGGCGATGGGATGTGTCAGATAATCCTTGGGACTGGCCGGGGATGCCATGTTGACCACGCAATCCACGGCGCCGGAGATGTGGAACGGCTGGGTGATGTCCTGCTCGACGAATTCGAACTGGCTGTTGCCGGAGAGGCGAGCCAGATTCTGTGGCGATCCCGTCAGGAAGTTGTCAAGCGCCACCACGCTGTGACCCTCGGCCAGCAAACGGTCGCAGAAGTGAGAGCCGATGAAGCCGGCGGCGCCGGAAACGATAATGCGCAAGAAGCCCCCAAGTGTTCTATTGTAGGGTACACGTCGGCAGTCTTGCGGCCGCGGGTAGGCCGGTTATGACATCCAAGAAATCCGAATTGCAGCAGTTCCAGCGAAAGTAGTTGCCGGCCAAGTGATTGGAAGGAAGCCCAAGTGGCCACGGCCCCAATCGCGGAATGGCAAGTCAACGGAACGTCAAAAGCACCGCCGCGCAAGAGGACCAGTCACCCGGACACCGGTGCCTTCGCTTGCGACGCGCTCCGGAGCAGTGCCTCTCGCAGCGTCATCCGGCGATAAGTGTTCGCAAGATCCACTTTTGTATCGAGCACGTCCCTTTTGAAGTCGTCCACCTGAGCCAATAGGATCTCGTTCCGCGCGCGCTGAAAATACCAGCGCAGCGTGGCAACGATCTCATAGGACGGGGCCAGATAGAGAATCGTGTGGAGGCGCCGCTCACCGGCGATGGCTTCCAGAATCTTCTCGTACTTCTGCTCGCTCTTCAGGGTGCGCTCGTATTCGATTGCGAACTCCGCCGACACGCCATTGCTCAGGTCGACCCTGACCACCGCGTCGTACGTCTTGGCGTAGCAGAGGGCCGGTGACAGATTGAGCACACGTATGAATGTCTCAGGGATCCAGAACACCAGCGCTCGGGAACATTCCAGCGCGAGTCGGATTCGATTGAGTTCCAGGACGTGGGGGATCTGCACTTCGTGTGGATCCTTCTCCCGTTCGACATATCCACCCAGGTACGTGACGCCCATCTCTTCGAGTGCGTGAATCCCGCCGCGGGTGATCGAGTACAGGGCGTCCGTGCCCAGATACGGGACCACTTGCTTCCGCAACAACCGGGCACTCACCAGCCGCCGGGTTCGCCAGTTGAAGACCGCACGCTGGAACTCAAGCGCCTTCAGTCGGATCAATTGAAATAGTTGGGCGTGCGTGATGTACCCCGCATCGGCTACCAAATGGAGCAGTTCTTTATCCCGGAACTGGAGAGATACAGCACCCTTTAAATACCGCATAAGCGGCTCCTGCGAGAACTCTAAGGCAAGATCGAAAATCCAGCAAATGTACCGATTCCGGCCATCACAATCTTGCCTTAGCTAAGGCGATGAACTAAGATGGCCATATGCAGGTCAATGTGCACGAAGCCAAAACACGGCTTTCGCAACTGCTCGAACTGGTCGAGGAAGGCGAGACGGTCGTGATTGCCCGTAACGGTCAACCCGTGGCGGAACTGATTCCGGCGCGGCAGCAGAGCGGATTTCCATTTGGCATCGCTCGCCAGGCACCACTGGCGCCCGCTGGAAACGACTGGTGGAGTCCGATGACCAACGCCGAGGCTGAGGATTGGATGGAAGGGCGGTGAGAGTTCTAACCGACACCCACACGCTCGTCTGGGCGTTATCGAGGCCGGAAGAACTCGGTACGGGAGCGCGGGAAGCGCTTGCCACTTCTGCATTTACCGCGAGCGTCGCCAACCTCTGGGAACTGGTACTGAAGGCGCGGAAGCCCGGCGCGTTGCTTGCCGATCCGCTTCCCTGGTGGAATGAATATGTTACCCGATCGCGCATCCCAACGCTTGCGATTCGTGTAGCGCACATCCGCGTGCTGGCCGGTCTTCCCGACATTCACAAAGACCCTTTCGACCGAATTCTGGCGGCTCAGGCGCTCGCCGAAAACCTTGCCCTGGTGACCCGCGACAGCGATCTCGCCCGGTACGGGGTCCCAGTAATCTGGTGACGTGAGGCAGCTTTTCGACATCATGATGCTGCGATGCTAGAATGATAGTGATGCGTACCACGATCAATCTGCCGGACGAAATTAGCGGTGTCATTCGCTCGTTTGCCGCTAGTAAGGGTATCTCTCTTGGTGAAGCCGTGGCCGAACTGGTACAAAAAGGGCTGCGGCCGCAACCACCTCAACCCGGAGAAAGCGAGTTTCCACAATTTGCCGTGCCCGAGGGGGCGGCGCCCATCACGCTGGAGCAGACCTTGGCTGCCGAAGAAGACCTATGAGGCCTTATCTGCTCGACACGAACGTCCTGATCGCGCTCGCGTGGCAGAACCACGTTCATCATGCTGAGGCATTGGAGTGGTTTCGACGCAAGGGTACTTCAGCGTTCCGAACCTGCCCGATCACGCAGACCGGATTCGTTCGCATCTCATCGAATCCTTCGTTCTCCGCGAATGCGGTAGTGCCGGCGGAGGCAATCGGATTACTTGAGCGCATTACCAAACTTCCCGGGCACGATTTCTGGCCGGACGATCTTCCGCTACTAGAGGCCGTTGCCCTGCATCCTTTACTTGGCAGCCATAGACAAATCACTGACGCATACCTGCTGTCTTTGGCCACCGTACATGATGGAGTGCTCGCGAGTTTGGACCGCGGAATTATGACGTTGGCCCGGCAGTGTCCCGAGAGATTTGAACTGGTCTCCGGCAACTAATCAAATTAGATCTGCGGCCATTTTCCGGTAAATCGGCTTGTCACCACGAGCTGAACTGCGCGCTGATCGCCGAACACCGGGATGCTGCGGCGCGACTCGTGGTGCAGTGCACCACCGTGCAGAATGCAAAGATGGACCGTTGCTTTGCCGGCCTGGATCAAACCTTCCCCGGCGGCCGCTCCACTCCCTCCGGTAAGCATCGGCGCCCCTGACAACAGACATCAGAGATACGCATCGGCGGATGCTCGGCGTCGGATCACGCGGGCCGGCGTCCCATAGGCGATGGAGTTGTCGGGAACGTCACCGAGAACGGTACTGCCCGCTCCAATTACCGTTTCCCTGCCGATCGTAATTCCATGAATTAGATTCGCGCCCAGGCATATAGCGCTGAACGCGCCTATACGGACATTCCCACCCGTAATGACGCCCGGATGGAGGCTGGAAAAGGTGTCCATGATACTATCGTGGTCTAGAGACGCATTCGTTGCGATGCTACAGTGGTCCCGTATTTCACTAGTGGGTCCAATCGAAGCTCCTGCCATGATAACAATGCCACGACCTAGAGACACATTGCGAGCGAGGTGGGCCGAGGGGTGAATTGCGTTAATCCACTCAAAGTCAGGCGCGAGTTCATTCACTTGACGCACGATTGTTCCGCGGGTCCAATTGTCTCCAATCGCCACAATTCCCCCGTGGATCTCATTGTGCTTAATAAGGTCCGGAAGTTCCTCGATCTTCCCTAGGATGTTGAGTCCGAAGCGAGTAACACCTCTTCCTTTAGTGGAGTCCGTAAAGCCGAGCACGCGATAAGAGGTGTTACTAATCAATGCTTCGAGGATTACATTGGCATGGCCCGACGAGCCGATTAGAATGATATTCTTCATCGGCCCCATAGGATAGCATATCATTTGGAAAAGGCCGCTGCTGTGCTTCGGAGCCTGAGGATATTAGGTGCGTAACAAATGCGTACAGCCTTTCTCTCTTCTCGCTTCGCTCCGATCCCGAGTCGGCAACAGGGGGCAGCAGTGGTCTGACGGCGGCGCGTCGCTGGACCTAGACCGAAACATTACACTGCCTCGGCAACACTGATCAACCCCACCAACTCAGCATCGCTGAACCGCCAGCCGGCCCAGCGTACTCAGGGCAACTCCCTGCTTGTCGGCAGTACTCGATCTGCCTCAATCCGCTCGCCCGATAGTGCGCCAACAACTGCTCGATTTTCTGCCACGCTGGCGTCGTTTGGCCATGCGCTACCCCAGCAGGCCCGGGCGCACCCTTCAATTACTCTCAAAACGTCACAGAGGAGGGCATTCCCAGGTGCGGCTGAATGGATGTGCAATTCCCGCTAGCAGATAGCTCTTGGGGGGGGTTAAGATCCGGGAGGAGTCTATCGGCAGCCTGGCTTAACCTGCCAACGCCGCGCAATGCGCCGAAACCCCGTGGACGCATTGGAGCCATTCGGTTTTGGCTACCTCATTCAGAACGGGCTTCTTGAATTGGAGAGCATTCACTCTGGGGATATTTGCCATTTGCGCGGAATCGTTCAAGACGCCGATTACCTGAATGGTTCCATATGACCGTTGTAGGGCGGCTATGAATTCCACTCCTCCCGCCATGGCCAGATTGACCACCAGGATGTCGACGCGCAAATTGAGTTGCCTGACCAACAGCGCGGCGTCCGGAACATTCTTTGCAGGCAACGCTGAATACGCGGCGGCATCCAGCAGATGCCCCAGCCAGAACCCGAACCGCAAGTCATCATCGAGAATGAGAACTGTCTTCAGAGTCGGTTCCCCCCTTGAATGGTGCCTCGCCGTGGACGATGACGAAAACAGATACGCTTGCTCCCTCCAAAGGAAGGGCAATTTGCAGGCCATCGTGCATCTCATTGAAACCAGTAGATGTGAAATGAAAAAGTGCAACAGGTACATTCCAAAAAGTCACAAGTATTTTGCAATTTAGTCCTATTCCGGTACCCAGTACTGTAAATTTGGAAGGGTAAAAAGGTGACCACTCCGTCGCGTAAAACGCGACGGCTTCTCAGGCAACGCATGAGACTACCACCTCTACGTTGGCGCCTTAAGGCCGAGTCCCGGCCGTTTGGGAGAATTACTTGAGCGCTGACCACATCACGACCGACAGACAATCCGCAAGCGGGGCATTCGTGCCAGCGATCCGCTAGGGTCTTGGGCACTCTTGTTCCGCATACGCATGTCTGGCTGGTTCCTCGCGGATCAACCTTCACCACTCGTCTGCCGGCGCATTCTGTCTTGTACACGAGCATCGTAACGAACATCGACCACCCGGCATCGTGGACGGACTTTGCGAGCATTCCACCGGCGAGCCCCTTCACGTTCAGATCTTCGACGGCAATTGTGCCGTACTCGTTGACCAGCTTGCGCGATTCCTTGTGCTGGAAGTCCCGTCGCTGATTTCCGACGTGAACGTGCGCCCGCTGGAGCAACCGCACGGCCTTACGGCGGCGGTTGCTGCCCATTCTGCGTCGCGCGACCTTTTGCTGGCAGCGGCGCAAGCGGGCTTCGGCCCTGCGGTAGTGCCTGGGGTTCTGAATCTCCGTGCCATCGGACAGTGCGGCGAAGCTGTTCAGTCCGACATCGATTCCGGTAGCGCAATCGCTGACCGGAAGCGGAGCGGCTTCACCTTCCAACCTGAAGATCGCGAATCAGCGGCCCGGCATGGGAAAGACGGCGGCGCTCCCCTCGCTCGTGGGCGTGGGTGTGGCCCATGCCGAACAGCTCTTCGGCGTCCCTGCAGCTTTCCTACTAGATGCCGCTTACCCTGCTGGTCAATCTCACCGACTCGCTGGCGTTCGCCACGCCGGCCTTGAGTTGGCGCTGCGCAATGAACTGACCCTGCGGATGGCTCACAGTGTCGGCAGCCAGGTCACCCCGGCCATGCTCGCCACTGCCCAAACGCAGAAGCGCCCTCGGCCGCATCGACCCTTCGGAGCCGGCGGACGAGCCGACACAGCCGCAACAGCCCCCCGCCCACGCCGGTTTCCCAGCAGCAGTAGTCAGGAGCTATTACCGTGTCCTTCCTCGTGCAAGACATTCTCACCGCCGCCCTGCAGGACCTCGGCCGCATTGCAGCCGGCGAGACTCCCACCACCACGGTCCTGAATCAGCTCGCGTTCGCTAGCACCTTGACGCGGACTTTCGGCAGTCGGGCGATCACCCACAGATTGTGAGCCAGCACGCTCCAGGCCACCTCGCGACTTTGATTCTCATGGCGAAAAGTAGTCCCTCAAAGTTATAGATAGAGCGCCAGCGCTTCTATGTCTCCAAGCGAAGCGATGCGTCCTCGCGAGTCCGGCTCAGATGGCGGCTATAAAACGGGTCTCCCTGTTTCAGTTCCTTGGACCAGCGAGCATACCACCGCTCGCGCTCTATGAATGACACCCCTCCTTTACGCGTCTGGCACTCGCGATGCAGCAGCACCGCTCCGGACTCATACAGAACTCGATAACCTGCCTGCCGCGCCCGCAAGCAAATGTCGGTGTCGTTGTAATTCACGGGAAAGGATTGGTCGAATCCTCCCAATTGCCGGAAGAGTTCCTTCCGTATCGTCAGGCACGCGCCGGTGACGGCCGAGACGTCGCGTGTCAGGTTGTTCCAAGTCCAGTAAGGTGTGGCGTGAGCGTTACGGCCCGGATGGCCGCAGCCATCGCCAATTCCGATCGCGATTCCGGCATGTTGCACGGTTCCCGCCGGATACAGGAGCCGCGCTCCTACAATTCCTATTTCCGGCCGCTGCGCCTGTGCGACCAGTCGGCGCAGCCAGGAGGAGACCAGCGGCTCGACATCATCGTTCAAAAAAACCAGAATCTCTCCATCGGCGGCCTCCGCACCCAGGTTGTTCATGCGGGAGAAATGAAAGGGCCCTTCGTATGGGACACGCTTCGCTTCGCTCTTTGAAAGGAGTCTTTCCATAGCGGCATCATCGGGCGCGCCCAAATGCTGCACTACGACGATCTGCCGCCGCGGATAATCGGTTCCCCTGCGAATGGAGGAAAGACACTGCTTGAGCAATTTTGGAGAGCGCGAACAGACGATGAGGCTCACTAGCGGTTCACTCTGCAGTTGCCAGGCAAAGTGGTACATGTTGGGCCCGTCGCCGTCCTCTACGGACGCCTTCCAATTGCGCCGCTGCACAGCGTCTTCCAGTGCGCGGCGGCCGGCGGCGTGGGTATAAGGCTTAGCTTCGGATCTGGCCGCAGTGGATCCGGCGTGCCTGCGCCAGTGGTAGAGCACCTGCGGAATGTGGCGTACCACTGCCCCCCCTTCCGTCACACGGAGGGCCAGGTCGTAGTCCTGAGCACCGTCAAACTCCGAGCGCAGTGCACCAGCTAGCTCCATGGATTTTCTGGAAACCACCAGCAGATGACCCAGATACATGCAGGACAACAGGAGGTCCGGCGACCAGTCCGGCTTGAAGAGCGGATGGATGCGCCGCTTCTCCTCATCGATAAAGTCTTCGTCGGTATAAAGCAACGCGGCGGGTCCTTCCTGGAGGCTCTCCGCGATATGGTGAAGCGCGTATGGCGAAAGCAGGTCGTCCTGATCCAGAAAAGCGAAATAGTCGCCTGTGGCCAGCGATCGCGCCTGATTCAAAGTGCCTGAGATGCCCAGGTGTTCGGCCGAATGGACGAACCGGACCTTCGCCTGTTCTTGCGAAAGTTTGTGAAAGTAGTCGCGTACCCATCTGTCCGAGGCATCGTCACAAACACAAAGCTCCCAGTGCGGATAGGTTTGATTGAAGACTGACTGCACCGCCTGTTCGAGCCACTCTCGCGGCGGTGCATGTACGGGAAGAAGAACGCTGAATACAGGCCGTTGGGAAAACTCGGCTGCGCGGGAACGATACCACTCGGTCGTGGGCCTGGAAGAGGTTTCTTGATCCACCCAAAGCGCGTATGCGGTGTCTTTGCCGGGAGGGCGCAGTTTTAGATACAACCCGTGAAACGGCGAATGAAGGAGCGTCTGCCCGGCTTTGGCTTTCCATGCAAGCAGCGGGCCGCCGAGCCGGCGAAGCAACCGGAAGATGAGGCTCTCTTCGATGGCGGCAACATGCATGTCCATGACACGCAGGTGATGTTCCTGTTTCCTGCGCCACTGGAGCGACTCACTTCTCTCTTCTTCCATCTGGAGGAACAGATTTTCCAGTAGATCGAGGAGAGCCAGCATCTCTTCGCGCGAAGGAGGGTTACCCGCGCTCTCGAGTCGGGAGCGCAGTTTGTGCGCCTGCTGCCGGAGAATTCGATATGGGCCGGTCAAATTGCAGTGTAATACGGGTAATCGGAATCAATGGCCCGCAGGAGCGGAAAAAGCCGCACTGGAGCTGGTCCTGGGCGCCCCGGGTTGCATTACGTCCCCGGAAATGGTGTGGTTCGCAGTCCAGATGCGCTGCAGGCGAAAAGGAAGCGGGATGCTGCTGGTGGTGTCGTACCATTCGGGCTGGTGTACGGCAATCGCCTCGATGATCCACTCCATGGCGGCCTTGGGGATAACGGCGTCTCCAGGGCCGCTCGCATTTTTCAGCTTGAAGGTGCCGAAGCCGTCGGAGGCCTGAAATGTGATATCAACTTGCACCGGGTGCTGCGTACTGAGTGCGGAACGCAGGGCCGCGGGGACCAGCCATTCGTTCCACTTTTGGACGCTGGCAAAATCGATCATAGCGAGGACAGAAATTTCGTTGTCCGGGGAGAAACGAACCGCCAGGCGGCTGACCCCGGGTCGTGGTTTGGTCCGTAGCGAGTAGGCCAGGTATTCGTTGACTTCGGATTCCGTGAATTCGAAGGTCACCCTCTGGGTGCGCACCCCGTTGGCATAATTCTGGAGAGCCTGGAGAACCGCCAAGACATGATCGGAGCCTGGTGTTCTTCTGTCCGGGAGCGTGGGCGGAAAGGCCGGTTCGGGACTGGCCGGCAGCATCGCGGATTTCGGAGTGGCTGCGCCCCCCGCGCAGGAGACGCTCGTCAAGGCGGCCACCGCCACAACCGAGAGCAGCGCTACCCACCGGTACAGAAGTGCTTTCATAAGAAAGTTTTACCTTAAAGTTACATGACGTCGGGGAGGGGGAAAAAGACTAGGCAAAAACAGGGTCCCGTACAGAAATTGCGTGCCGCGGATCCCCCAACAAAACGTGGTTGGAGATTACCGGCTGACGCGAGCCGGGGGTTCGGATTGCCGGGCGATAAGCCCGTCGTGATGCACCGGCGCAGGCATTAGCGCAGGTAGCGACAAACTGCATTTGTTATACTAGGCATTCCACGCATTTCAGCGTATTTCATTGGAGCCGGAAAGGATGTGGCAGGGGGACTACCTCTATCTGATCGAAAACCTGATTCTAAAGGATTTTCGCATCCGATACCGGAACATGTCGCTGGGTATGTTGTGGTCGCTGGTGAACCCTCTCATCATGATGGGGGTGCTGACATTCGTTTTCACCAAGGTTTTCGACAAAAACCCCATCCCGCACTTTCCTGTATTTGTGCTCTGCGGAATGATCCCGTTTAACTTTTTTTCGGTGGCGTGGATCTCAGGCACAACCTCCATTGTGGACAACGCCGGGCTAGTGAAGCGCGTGCCTGTGCCGCGCGAAATCGTCCCCATCACCACCGTACTGGCAAACTGCGTCCACCTTTTGGTTCAGATCTCCCTGTTGCTGACGCTGGTGTTCTATTTTTACGGTTCCAACCGGCAGTGGTTTTGGTTGCCGGTGGTTTGGGGGCTCGAAGTCGTTTTCGTCTCAGGGTTGGCGCTGCTGTCATCCGCCATCAACGTATACATCCGCGACACAAGGTACATCGTCGAATCGGCGAACACGGTCCTGTTTTGGATGGTTCCCATCGTTTATGATTCCGCCATCGTTCCTCAGAAATATCGGGACTTCTATGAAATTAATCCATTAGCGGCCCTCGTGCTTACGCTGCGGAGAATCCTGCTGCAAGCCCAGGGGCCGGACGGTCCCACTCACACATTGTGGAAGTTCGCGGGGGTCTCATTCACGGTGTTCGCAGCCGGTTTGCTGTTCTTCCACCTCATGAAGCCAAGATTCTATGAGCATATCTGACGAACGGCCAGCCATCCTGTTTCACGGCGTGTGGAAGTCATTTGTCCGCCCCGCGGGCCAGATGCTCATACGCGACCGCCTCAAACAGATGCTGCGGCCCCATGCCCAGGAGGTGTTTCACGCGCTACGGGAGGTTTCGTTCTCCATCCATCCCGGCGAGAGTATGGCGGTGATCGGGCACAACGGCGCCGGCAAGAGCACGCTGCTGAATCTGACCACGAAGTTGTGCCGGCCCGATCGGGGCAGCATCGAAGTGAATGGGCGCGTTGCCGCCCTGCTCGAGTTGGGCGCCGGATTCCATCCGGACCTGACCGGCGCCGAGAACCTGCGCATCAATGCCGCCCTGATGGGGTTTTCCCGCCGGAACATCCGGGAGAAGTTCGCTGAAATAGTGGCCTTCTCCGAGCTTGAAGATTTCATCGACGAACCACTGCGCACCTATTCCACCGGCATGATGATGCGGCTGGCATTTTCCGTGGCAGTGAGTGTCGATCCCGACATTCTGATCATCGACGAAGTGTTGGGCGTGGGGGATATGTCATTTCAGGCCAAATGCCTGGAACGATCATGCAATT
>Ga0209517_10003405_pt1 | contig 21613 bp, 21 predicted proteins | sample PeaSoiMetSII2010_FD_187695 | JGI IMG/M metagenome (GOLD analysis project Ga0209517, IMG submission 187695) | Peat soil microbial communities from Weissenstadt, Germany - SII-2010 (SPAdes) (version 2) | ecosystem: Environmental > Terrestrial > Soil > Wetlands > Peat | place: Germany...
CCTCCCCCTGCCAACCCTTCGGGAGCGGGCAGATTTCCCCTCACTCGTCGTTGTCGCCTCCTCATTGGGTCTTGACCCAACTACGTCGGCTCCGCCTCGATTGAGGGGAAATCTGCCGCGCTCGCGGCCACGCAGAATATTCAGGCAGGCTCCTAGCTACGCGTCGATCTTGCGCACACTCTTCATGAGGACCGCCTCGACCGGCACGTCGTCGAAGCCGCGCTTGCGGCCGGTCTCCACCGCTGCGATCTTGTCGATCACGTCCATACCTTCGGTAACGCGCGCAAATACGGCGTATCCGAAGTTTCCGCGGCTGTGATCCAGAAAGTCGTTGTCCTTCAAGTTCACGAAGAATTGCGACGTCGCGCTATTGATGTCGTTGGTTCGCGCCATCGACAGCGTGCCGCGTGAGTTCTTCAGACCATTGTCGGCCTCGTTTTTGATCGGGGCTTGAGTTTTCTTTTGACTCATATCTTCCGTGAAGCCGCCGCCTTGAATGACGAAACCGGGAACGATGCGATGAAAGATGGTGCCGTCGAAAAAACGATCGTCGACGTATTTCTTGAAGTTGGCGACCGATATCGGCGCCTCCTTCTCGAAGAACTCAATTTTGAAGTCGCCCAGCGTGGTTTCGAAGAGAATCATGAGTGTTCCTAATGTGATGAGTAGACCTAAGACTAGTGCACCTAAAGCAAGTGAACCCAATGTGGCGAGTGAACAGTACCCATAGTCACCCGTGGTTTGCCGGAATAATCGTGATGCGAACGGATGCAGCCGAAGCCGTGGGCGCCGAGCAAGCCGGCAACCTGGCCGGCTTGAGCGCTGCCGTGCTCGAGCAGCAGCCAGCCGCGCGGGTTCAAGTGCACGGCGGCGCGATCGATGATCGCAGCCAATGCCTCTAAGCCCGTGGGACCCGAGGCGAGGGCAAGCAGGGGTTCCGCTGCGAGTTTCGTCAGCGCGGGATCGCCGGATGCAACGTAGGGCGGGTTGGCGACGATGATGTCGAAGCGCTCGCCGGGCACCGCATCGAACCATGAACCGACACGCCATTGAACGTGCGGCAGGTCGAGCTTTCGCGAGTTCTGCATGGCGACCGCCAGCGCGGGCGCGGAGATATCGGCGCCCGTGATGCGTACGCTGGGCCGCTCAGCGGCGATCGCCAACGCAATGGCGCCGCTGCCGGTGCCGAGGTCGAGCACGGAGTGCGTCTGGCCCAAAGGGCACAGCGCCAACGCCAGCTCCACCACGAGCTCGGTCTCGGGGCGTGGGACCAGCACGTCCGGCGTGACCGTCAATTCCAAAGACCAAAACTCACGCGATCCGGTCAAATAGGAAATAGGCGCGCCACGCACGCGCCGCGCGATCAGCTTTTCGTAAGCCTGCCGACCGTCATCGGGGACGAGATCGTCGCTGCGCATGATCAGCGCGGTGCGCGACACGTCGAGGACCTTGCACAGCAAGATCTCGGCATCGAGCCGCGGCGAGTCGCTGTGGCTCAGGAGAGCTCGTACACCCATCTGCAACGAGGCGGCGACTGTGTCCACGACCGTCATTCAACCTGCTGCGCGAGTTCTTCGGCCTGATGCTCTTGGTTCAGTGCGCCGATGAGTTCGTCCAGGTTGCCGTTCATTACATCGTCCAACTTGTACAGCGTGAGATTGATGCGGTGATCGGTGACCCGGCCTTGCGGAAAATTATACGTACGGATTCGTTCCGAGCGATCGCCGGAACCGACCTGGAGCTTGCGCGACTGAGCCTGCTGGCTCTGTTGTTTCTCACGTTCGCTCGCCAACAGCCGAGCCTTCAACAGCGACATGGCGCGCGAGCGATTCTTGTGCTGCGAGCGTTCATCCTGGCACTCCACGACGATGCCCGTCGGCAGGTGAGTGATGCGAATGGCGGAATCGGTTTTATTGACGTGTTGGCCGCCGGCGCCGGACGAACGATAGGTGTCCACCCGCAAGTCCGCGGGATTCAAGTCGATTTCTTCGACTTCCTCGAGTTCGGGGAGTATCGCGACGGTACACGCGGACGTATGAATACGCCCCTGAGCCTCGGTCGCCGGGACTCGCTGCACGCGATGCGTGCCCGACTCGAATTTGAGCAGTGAAAATGCTCCGCGTCCGATGATGCGGCTGATGATTTCCTTGTAGCCGCCATGTTCGCCGGGACTTTCGCTTAAGGTCTCTACATCCCAGCCCTTTGACTCGGCAAAGCGAGCGTACATGCGGAACAAGTCGCCGGCGAAAATGGCCGCCTCATCACCGCCGGTGCCGGCGCGAACCTCGAGGAAGATATTGCTGTCGTCATGCGGGTCCTTGGGGACCAAAAGCCGCTGCAGCTCGACTTCCTCGGCCGCCACCCGCGCCGTGAGTTCAGCCTGTTCCTCATCCATGGCCAGTTCGACGGCGGTTGCAATGTCGCCTTCGAGGGCGATGAAGCCGCGGTAGCGTGCGATCAGCGGCCCCAATTTTGCGTATTCCATGGACAATTCACGGAATTGGGTCTGGCGGGAGATGACGCCGGGGTCTGCGAGAAGTCGGCTGATTTCTTCGAATCGCTCGTCGAGTTTCTCGAGTTTGCGCCTGATGGAGTCTTTCATGGCGCAGAATTATAGCTACCCAAGGAGCCTGTCTGAGTAATCTTCGTGGCCGCGAGCGCGGCAGATTTCCCCTCAATCGAGGCGGAGCCGCGCCACGCGCCTTGCATCCGCTCCCTCCCCCTGCCAACGCGGCTCACGCAGATTACTCAGACAGGCTCCTAGGAGTTATTGCCGGTCGCGTTCGTCCTGGCTTGCGCGCGCGACGGCCTCGGCAACCGCCGATTCAGCTGGTTCGGATGCCTGCCTGAGGGCCTGGGTCGGGGCATGGAGCAGCCGGTTCATCAGGGTATTCGCGAGAAATTCGAGCGCGTCGTCGGCCGATTTTCCGGAGGAAAGCATGCGGCGCGCTTGTTCCAGCGTTTGTTGTCGAATCGTATCCGCCTGATGGCGCAGAGCGCGTATGGCGGGTCCCGCTTCCTTGGCGCGCAATTCCGATAGAAAACGGGCCACTTCCTCGACGATCAACACCCGCGCACCGCCGGCCGCAACCTCGCGTTGCTGGCGATTTTCGTCGATCAACTGTTGTAGGTCGTCAATGGAGAATAAGTAGATATCCTCGAGATCCGCGACCCGCGGATCGATGTCCCGGGGGACTGCCAAGTCGACCATGAAAATGGGGCGCCGCCGGCGTGCGCGCACCGCCGCTGCCGCCGCCGCCTTCGTGATCAGGGGAATGGGGCTCGCGGTACAACTGATGACGATGTCGGCTTCGGTCAGTTCCTTGTCGAGCTGGCTGAGATCGACGGCATAACCCTTGATCTCCGCTGCCAGTTCCTGCGCCCGGCTCAATGTGCGATTGGCGATAACCATGCGCTTGACCCCGGCGGCGGTGAAGTGCCGGGCGGTGAGCGCGTTCATCTCGCCGGCGCCGATCATGAGCGCGTTTTTTGCGCTCAGGTCCGCGTACACGCGGCGCGCCAGACTGACCGTCGCGGATGCGAGAGATACCGCATTCGCGCCGATTCGAGTCTCGGATCGCACGCGTTTAGCAGTCGAGAATGCGGCTTGAAAGAGCTTATTGAGGTGCGGCCCCGTACTGCCGGTCTGATGGGCGATGCGATAGGCTTCCTTCAATTGACCCAAAATTTGCGCTTCGCCGAGCACCATGGAGTCGAGCCCGGAAGCGACGCTGAAGGCGTGTTCGACGGCGCGCTGTTCCCGATGCACATACACGCTCGCTGCCAGGTCCAAACTTGGGGCATGGTGCCGCTCGAGCCAATCGGCCAGGTCGGAGCCGCTGGCCGATCCCGACCAATAGACCTCCGTACGATTGCAGGTCGAGAGGATCACGACCTCGGCAACCCCTTGCTCCTGCCGCAGGGCGCGCAGGGCCGCCACCAACCTATCCTCGTTGAACGCGACCTTCTCGCGCAGCGCGACCGGTGCAGTCTTATGATTGATACCGAGGATATTGAATGCCATTGCTGCGTATTTTGTCCGTAACTATCGGATTTTGGTGAAGATTAACCGCCATATCAAGCCGGAATGCGCGGCATCCATGTACTCATTTAGCTATAGTGCGGCAGTGGTCTCGATTCCAATCTTTGCAAGGTCGTTCGCAGTGCTCGGCATTATTGCCTGTTCGGCCTGTGTCAGCGTTGCTCCGAAGCCCGATACGTCCGAAGTTCCCAAGTTATTTTATACCCTCACGGCTGAGATAGCCCTCTCGCGGCACGAGGCACGCGTAGCAGCCCTCCAATACGCGGCGGCTGCCGAAACGAACAGCGATGTAAGGTTCCTGCGGCGCGCTACGGAAGTCACGGCGGAGTGCCTGCAGCCGTCGCTTACCGTGGGCGTGGCGGCCCGATGGATTCACGTCGATCCGTCAGCCGTGGATGCACATCGGGCGGCCGCGCGGGCGGCGCTTGAATTACACAAGATCGAGCAATCTGCGGCGCAATATCGCGTCGTCCTGAACACCTCACCGCGCGGCACCGATGCCGAATTCGCGGTCGTGGAAACCGAGCTAGCAACGGCGGACAACATCTACGGTGCGCGCCAAGTCGCGGACCGCCTCGCCGAATACTACCCGGCGTCCGTGCCGGCATTGCGGATGCAGGCATTCGCCGCGTTGCGCGCGGACGACCCGGCGGCAGCCGTGCGCACATTCCAGGCAGCGCTGGCCTCACCGAGCGGAGCACTAGCGCCCTCCGGCGGAGCACCCGCCACGCGAGGCGGGGCGCCGCCGACGGTCGAGGAGGCTCGCAGCGAGTTGACTCAGGGGCTCTGGCGAGCCCGCATCCTGGCGGGCGACGCGGACGAGCCTCTCGCCCTGGCGAAAGCGCTCATGGATCGAGACGACACGGCGGAAAATCGGCTGAACTACGCACTGCTGTTATTGGCCGCCCAGCAAAATTCTGCGGCGCGGGCGCAGCTTACGGAGCTGACCCACGACCCTGAGTCCAAGCCGGTCGCGTTGCGGCTACTCGGTCTCATCGAATTCCAAGAGGGCAAGATGGCCGACGCCGGCGCTCGATTCGCGGAACTGGCGACGACCGGTAAGTTCTTGGACGATGCGCTTTACTACTTGGGGCTGATTGCCGAGCGGCATGAGGACCTAGAGCGCGCGCTACGCTTGTACGCGCAAGTGCAAAGCGGCGACAACGCCGTTGCCGCATTGCTGCGCGCGGCGACCATTTTGCGTGCCCACGGCGCGGCGCCGGCCGCCGAAGAGTTGCTCGACCAACTCGTCAATGAGGAACCGCAGCGCGCGCCGGAGATTCTGGTGGCGCGCGCGCGCATCTATTCGGACGCCAGCGACATGCCGCAGGCGATCGCCGTTCTGGAGCAAGCCGAGCTGGAGTACCCCGATAGCATGGAATTGCGGTATGCCCTGGCGTCGACGTCCGAGAGCCAAGGCAAGATCGCCGCCGCGTTGCACGTCTTGAAAGAGGTCGCCGCGCTGCGGCCGGCCGATCCGGCGGCGCTCAATGCTTACGGGTACACGTTGGCGGACAACAATCGACAGCTCAGGGAGGCGCGCAAGCTGATCGAACAGGCCTACGCGGCGGCTCCCAAGAATGCCGCCATCTTGGATAGCTTGGGCTGGGTGTTGTTCAGGCAGGGTCATGGAGAAGAGGCATTGCCCTATTTGAACGCCGCCTACGCGGATGAGCGCGATGGCGACATTGCGGCGCATCTGGGCGAAGTATTGTGGCGGCTCGGCAGACGGACGGATGCGGAACGCATATGGTCCGAAGCGAGCCGGACGGATTCGGACAATCACCTGCTCAAGGCCACGCAGCTGCGTTTGCATGCCTCCAATTGAGCGATGCGTAGACTATTCATGCTATTGACCTGCTGCGCTGCCTTGAGCGCTTGCATGACGACGCGCCCGGCACTGGCGCCGGCGCCTTGGGACCAGCGGCTGGCACTACTCCAGCATGCGAACGCATGGCAGCTCGATGGCCGCGCCGCGGTGGCGGTGGGCACTCAAGGATGGCAAGCGAGCCTGAATTGGCGCCAAAGCGGTGCCGCCGCGGAAGTGCACCTCGCGGGGCCCTTGGGCGTGGGCGCGCTGGTGTTGCGGGAGACTCCCGCAGGCCTGTCGTTGAACGGTGCGCCGCCGAGCGATACGGTTATCGCGCAGCTCCAGGACCGCTTGGGATTCGAATTGCCGTTGGATGACCTGCGATACTGGCTGCTGGGTGTCCCTGATCCGGGCGCTGCCTATGATATGACGCGTAATGACCAGGACCGTGCGCAGCAGCTGACCCAGGCCGGTTGGACCTTGAAATACGATCGCTATATGCCCGTGAACGGGGACTTGCTCCCAGCACGCTTGGTGTTGAGCCGCGAGGGAGTGAGGGTCCGCATCGCGGTGGATCATTGGGAGGGGCTGCGGTGAGCGTGAACGTCAAAGGCATATCCGGTGAACGATCCTGGCCAGCACCGGCGAAGCTCAATTTGTTCCTGCATATCGTGGGCCGGCGTCCGGACGGCTATCACGAGCTGCAGACCTGTTTCCAGTTCATCGATTTGTGCGATGACATCCATATCGGCGTGCGTTGCGACGGCGCGATCACGCGCCTGCGGGGCGCCACCGGCGTGTCCTCGGAGGAGGACCTTTGCGTGCGTGCGGCGCGCACTTTGCAAGCCGCATCCGGATGCGCGTTGGGAGCGACTATCGATGTGGTCAAACGCATTCCCATGGGCGCCGGCCTGGGTGGGGGTAGTTCCGATGCGGCGACCTGTCTGGTGGCATTGAACCGAATGTGGGGACTCAACCTGCCCACGGCGAGGCTGGCGGAGCTGGGGCTGAAATTGGGCGCCGATGTGCCGGTATTCGTGCATGGTCGAGCGGCTTGGGCCGAGGGCGTGGGCGAACGGCTCACGCCGCTATTCCCGCCGCAGGCGCCGCCTGAGGTTAACTATCTGATTCTGAAGCCGAAAGTTTTTGTGAGCACTGCGGAGGTATTCCAGGACCCTGAATTGACAAGGAATTCCGCGCCCATCACAATTCACGGTTTCCTGGCGTCCGGTGGTAGGAACGATTGCCTTGATGTGGTGCGGCGGCGATACCCGGAAGTAGCGCGCGCGCTGGATTGGCTGTCGCTCTTTGGACATGCGCGATTGACGGGCACAGGAGCGTGCGTTTTCTTGGAGCTTACGTCCATGGACCGTTACGCTGAGATTGTGCGTGAGCTGCCGCCGGCGTTCGATGCATTTTTGGTTCGCGGATTGAACGACTCGCCCTTGTTGGAAAGGTTATCGGCCGGCTGAGCGTGGCCGGCGAGAGGTTGCTGACGTTGATTTCCGAGTTGGGGTGTCGCCAAGCGGTAAGGCAGCGGGTTTTGATCCCGCCATACGGAGGTTCGAATCCTTCCACCCCAGCCAATTGCGCTTGAGGTTTTGGTTGGTTCTGCTATGTCGCGAAGTAATGAGTTCGATTCGTCATCCATCTCGGTGTTCGCGGGTAACGCGAACCCGTCGTTGGCACAAGAGATCACCCGTCACTTGCACGTGCCGTTGGGGCGCGCGCACGTCGGCCGGTTCAGCGACGGCGAGGTCAACGCCGAATTGATGGAGAACGTTCGCGGCCGCGATGTGTTCATCGTGCAACCCACGTGTCCGCCGGCGAACGACCATTTGATGGAACTGTTGATGATGACGGACGCCTGCCGGCGGGCATCGGCGAAGCGCATCACGGCGGTGGTGCCGTACTTTGGTTATGCGCGGCAGGATCGGCGGCCGCGCGCGACGCGCGTTGCCATCGCCGCTAAGTTGGTGGCCAACATGATTGCGCGCGCGGGCGTGGATCGGTTGCTGACCGTCGATCTGCATGCGGAGCAGATCCAGGGATTTTTCGACATACCGGTGGACAACGTTTACGCGTCCCCGGTGCTACTGGGCGATGCCTGGAAATACAAGGACGAGGACATGATCGTGGTGTCGCCGGATGTCGGCGGTGTAGTGAGGGCTCGAGCGCTGGCGAAGCGCTTGGACGATGCCGAGCTTGCCATCATCGACAAGCGCCGGCCGCGGCCGAACGAGTCGAAGGTGATGAACATCATCGGCGAAGTCGAAGGCAAGAGCTGCATGCTGGTCGATGATATGGTCGATACTGCGGGGACGCTGTGCCAGGCGGCGCGGGCGCTCAAAGACGAGGGGGCGATCCGGGTGGTGGCCTACATCACGCATGCCGTGCTGTCGGGCTCCGCGATCGAACGCATCTCGAAGTCGGTGCTGGACGAACTGGTGGTGACCGACACGATTCCTTTATCGGCTGCCGGCAAGGCGTGTAGCCGGATACGGCAACTGAGTGTTGCAGGGCTGCTGGCGGAGACGATACGGCGCATCAGCGACGAAGAGTCGGTCAGTTCTCTGTACGTGGACTGACATCGGTGCGAACCCGGCAGTTGCCGGGATGGTGAATTTGGGTCGGTGCCCCCGCAAACTGGTCGCGGTGCGGGGACATCGTGGTTGTGATGTAACTGGAGATGATTATGAAAACCTCTTTTGAACTCGTTGCCGAGTTCCGCGAGACGCAAGGCAAAGGTGCGAGCCGCCGCCTGCGTCACGAAGGAAAAGTGCCGGCAATTCTCTATGGCGGGCATTCGGAAGCCCGCGCGTTGACCTTGAGCCATCAGAAGCTCTTGATCATGCTGGAGAACGAACGCTTCTATTCCACGATTCTGAATTTGAAGGTCGGCGATCAGACGCAGGCCGCGATCTTGAAGGACGTGCAGCGGCACCCCTACAAGAACGCGATCGTGCACATCGATTTTCAGCGCGTCGAAGACAATCAGAAAATCCGCATCAGCATTCCGTTGCACTTCGTCGGTGCGGCCGTTTCGCCGGGCGTCAAGTCCCAGGGCGGCCTCGTGTCGCATATGCGCAATGAAGTGGAAGTGAGCTGTCTGCCGAAGGATCTTCCGGAATTCATCGAGGTGGATATGTCCGGATTGTCTCTCAACGAGAGCATCCATCTATCGCAGCTGAAGATTCCGGACGGCGTGGAATTGCTCGCTCTGGCGAAGGAAGACGCGGCGGTCGTCGCCATTCACAGTCCGCGTGCAGAAGAGCCCGAGCCGACCGCGGCAGCGGCCGGAGCAGCGCCGGCGGAAGGTGCGGTGGCAGCGCCTGCCGCGGCAGCCGGTGCGGATGCGGCGAAGAAGGCCGAGCCTGCGAAGACGGACGCGAAGAAGGAACCTGCGAAGAAGGACGCCAAGAAGTAGGTTGCATCGAGGCGTCGATTGGAGGGCCGTCGAAATGGCGGCCCTTACTTTTTTTAGGCTCTCAAGAGTTGGGTGAGTCCACGATGGCTGGATTACCGTTGCGCGTTATCGCCGGTCTCGGCAATCCGGGACCCGAACACCAGGTTACGCGGCATAACGCCGGGTTCTGGTTCGTGGACGTGCTCGCGCGACGCCACGGCGGCGAGTTTCGTGACTACCGCAAGTATTCCGGCGAAACCGCGCGCGTGACCATCAGCGGTCAGGAACTCATTTTGTTGAAGCCGACGACTTATATGAATCGCAGCGGACTGTCGATTCGGCAGATCAGCGATTTTTTCAAGATTGTACCGGACGATATTCTAGTGGCGCATGACGAATTGGATTTGCCGGTGGGCAGCGTGCGTCTCAAGCAAGGTGGTGGTCATGGGGGACACAATGGTTTGCGCGACACCATCGCGCACATCGGTGAGAATTTCTGGCGACTGCGGTTGGGGATAGGTCACCCGGGCAATAAAGCCGATGTGATCGATTATGTGTTGACGCGCGCGCCGCGCGTCGAGGAAGACTTGATCTTGGAAGCCATCAACACGGCGGCGGACTCGATTCCGCTGTTACTCGAGCAGGGCGCGGAACGCGCGATGACCAAATTGCATAGCCGCGCGGGAAAGACATAATGCCAATTCGCTGTGGAATCGTCGGTTTACCCAACGTCGGAAAGTCCACTTTGTTCAATGCGCTCACGCGCGCGCAGATCGCGGCAGAGAATTATCCGTTTTGCACCATTGATCCGAATGTCGGCGTGGTGCCCGTGCCGGATCCTCGCTTGGAAAAACTCGCGGAAATCGTGCACCCCGAGCGCATTCTCCCCACGACCGTGGAGTTCGTTGATATCGCGGGCCTGGTGGCCGGCGCTTCGAAAGGTGAAGGGCTGGGCAATAAATTTTTGGCGCACATTCGTGAAGTCGATGCGATCGCGCATGTGGTGCGGTGTTTCGAGAACGACGACATCATCCACGTGGCCGGACGGATCGATCCGGCCGGCGACATCGAAGTCATCAATACCGAGCTTGCGCTGGCGGATTTGGACAGCATCGATCGGGCGTACCAGAAGGCGGTGAAGGCCGCGAAGACCTCGGACAAAGATGCGATCAAGTCGCGCGACCTGCTGGAGCGGGTGCGCGCTCAATTGAACCTTGCGAAGCCCGTCCGCGCCATGGGCTTGGACGCCAATGAAAAGGCGCTGCTGCGCGACTTTCATTTATTGACCGACAAACCCGTCATGTATGTTGCCAATGTGGATGAGACCGGCTTCACCGATAATCCGCGCCTCGATCGCGTGCGGGAATTGGCGAAGGCGGAGAGCGCGGTAGTGGTGCCGGTGTGCGCGGCGATCGAGGCGGAGATCTCGCAGCTCGAGGAGGCGGATCGCGCCGATTTCTTGAAGGAACTGAAGCTGGATGAGCCGGGACTCAACCGCGTGATTCGCGGGGCGTATGCCTTGTTGGGATTGCAGACCTACTTCACGGCGGGAGTCAAAGAGGTTCGGGCGTGGACCATTCGCGCGGGATCCACGGCGCCGCAGGCGGCCGGGGTGATACATACGGATTTCGAGCATGGATTCATTCGCGCTGAAGTCATCGCCTACGAAGATTTCATTGCGAATAAAGGCGAGGCGGGGGCGAAAGAAGCCGGAAAGCTGCGCCTCGAAGGAAAGGACTACATCGTCCGCGAGGGCGATGTGATGCACTTCAGATTCAATGTATAGGTGAGCGCGGCCGTCAGGTGCTGCGGCGCCAAGGGTGCTCCGGCGGAGCGCCGGATTTGGCATAACCCCTTGATTTATCAGCGATAGGTCGGAAAGGCGGCTTGACAGGGGGGCGCCGGCTCCGGACAATCCGCGGCTCTTCGTGGTGAGGTAGCTCAGCTGGTTAGAGCGTGGCACTCATAATGCCGAGGTCGAGGGTTCGAGTCCCTCTCTCACCACCAATCAATTCAGTGGGATAGAAGGACGCTCTGCGATCCCTGATTCGGCTGTAAGCGCAGGGTAAGCGCAGGAAGCGGCTTTTCGTTGAGCTTAGCGACGGCCTCGCGTCGCTGGTCCGGCGCCAGGTGGGCGTATCGCAAGGACATGGCGACTGAGCTGTGACCGAGCAGGTCTCTCACGGTGTTGAGCGGTACACCCTTCTGAACCAGGCGCGAGGCGAAGTGATGGCGAAGGTCGTGCCATCGGAACTTCGTGATCTGGGCGCGTTTAAGGAGCGGCGCCCATGCCTTCTTGCAGCTGGTTCTGATTTCAAAGACGCGTTTTCCACTCTCCGCCTGATCGCGCCAACATTGCAGTACACGAGTGGCCTCCTCATTGAGGAAAACGTGACGAGTCTGGCGACTCTTGGCAGTTCCACCTTCGACGGTGAGGATCTGCTGCTTGAGGTCAACGCATTCCCAACGCAACGCCAGCAGCTCGCCGCGCCGAAGCCCGGTGTTCATCGAGATCAGTATCGCCGGCGTTAGGTGGTCGCCGAAGTGGGGCAGGGGCGGAAGCAATTCCTCCTGACGATCTTGGCGCCGCGCGTTCCCTGACACGCGAATCAAGCGCATTTCGGTATCGCGCGCATTCATTGCCGCTCGCAGCCGTGCTTCTTCCGGCTCGTCGAGATAGCGTATTTTAGGCCTTCGATCGATGCGCGGCTTGTCTACCCAGCGAACGGGGTTGTCTTTCAGTTTGCCGACTCTGACCGCACGGCGAAGCACGCTGGAAAGCGTGAAGATGTCCCGCATTACGGTGGTGGCGACGCGACCGGCGTTCACGCGCCGAATTTTCCAGGACTCGATGCGCTCGACGGTAATGGTCGAGAGTGGCTCGGCAAGCCAGGTCCCAAAGAGTCGATTAAGCTTCTCGAGTGTGTTCGCAGCCGTACGGGGCCGATTGGCTTTCACCCACGGCGTATAGGTGTCTTCTATGAATTGTCCGAGCGTCAGGCCATCGCCGGCGAGGCCGTGCATTGGGTGGCGGCCGTGCGCCACATTGCCCAATACCTGCTGACATCTCTCCCGCGCTTCGTCCGGCAACAGCGTGCCAACCTTCCCGAGCGCGATCCGGCGACTGCGCCCGAAACGCGCGTAGTACGATCGTACGCCCGTCGGCTGCACGCGCAGCGTGAACCCGGCAAGGCGACTGTCATAAATCTCAAAGGGCTTGATCGCAGGCTGGGCCAGCTTGCTCGACAGGAGCCTCGCTCCAATGAAAGTTTTGCACGGTAATCCTCCGAGTCGATGCTATAGAAGGGACAATGCGTCCCTTGCGCTTATAAGCGCACGCGACAGCCAACGCACGTGGCGATGCAATGTCTAGCTGCGGCATATGTGCGATGCACAATTCTGCGGGAGGCGGTTCTGGCGGCTGTTCATCCCTAGACGGGCCAGTCTGTGTGCGGCTGAAGTGTTCTCACGATCGGGCCAACCGGCCCGCTCTTGCCGACTTGCGGCCCGTCAACACTCGGCTCGCTTCTTGCCGTTCCCCCGCGTTCCAATGCACACCGCCCATGTTGAACCATGCCAGAGCGTAGTTGGGGTTCAACGCAATTGAGCGTGACCACCTTTCTTGATGGGGATTCCGTCTTCGGCGGTCAAATTTCGTGATGGTTTGATAGGGATCCCCATCGGGGATCTTGATTAAAAGATCCCCTCCGGGGAGTCTCCGGTTTACCAAGACAGGAGACCAGAGAAGTGTGCCACGACGTATTGCAAGATCCCGCTTTTTTTCATTTCCTCACCCGTATCGATGAAGAGTTCGCGTCTGCGACCCGTCTGGGGCGTTGCCCCGGATGTGAAGGTCCGCTGCATGTGGCGGATTACCCCCGTAAGCCCCGAGGCTGTCCAGCTGCGGTGCGGGAGGATTATTCCTGGCGCCTGAGCTTCACCTGCGGACGGTGCGACGGCCGCGCGACATCGCCGTCGGTGCGCTTTGCCGGCCGCCGTGTGTATTTGGCAGTGGTGTTGATGTTGTCCTCACCGCCGGGCAGTGCGTCGGGTCAAGCGCTGTGTGATTTGCTGAGTATCCCAGCCCGCACGTTGAAGCGCTGGCGGACGTGGTGGCGGGAGGATTTTCCATCGACACCGTTCTGGCAGTCGGCGTGCGAACGGTTCATGCCGCCGGTGACGATCACTGATCTCCCGCAGAGCCTGCTCAAACGCTTCGATGCCGGCGCCATCGCGGATCGATTGCTGATGACGCTGCGGTTTGTCGCGCCATTGACCACGCGAACGATGATCAAGTAATCCGAAGGTCGCCGCGTACCCGCAGAGGATGCCGATAGCCCTCGTTCAGGCGGCTTTGTAGCCTGCGTTCCCATGAGCGGTGCCTGAGGATGGCGTCGCAATGGGAGCGACGTTGAGTTCCGAGGACGATCTACCGCAACGAGATCGGTGGGCGCGGCTGCGCTTCGCGATTATCGGACCGCTGCTGGCGGCGCCGCCGGCCGCCGGCGAACTGCACGATGCTCTGAATGCGTTGGCTGCCAAGAGCTGGCGTCATCCGTTCAGCGGCATTGAGGTTCGCTTCGCCGTCTCGACCATCGAACGATGGCTGTACGCGGCCAAGAAGGCCGCCGATCCCGTACGGGCGCTGCGCAACCAAGTGCGCCGCGACATCGGGCGCTTCCCGAGTCTGTCGGTCGAGGCCGTGCAGGCACTGACCACGCAGTATCGTGAGCACCCAGGCTGGACCGCCCAGCTGCACCACGACAATCTTAAGGTGACGCTCGGCGCCGCCGGCACGAAGTGCCCGTCGTATCCGAGCGTACGGCGGTATCTGAAAGCCCAGGGATTGCTGCGTCGGCGGCCGCCGAAACGCGCCACCGACGGCGCAATCGCCGCCCGCGATCGGCTCGAGCAACGCGAGGTGCGCAGCTACGAGGTCGAGCATGTCCTGCAGTTGCTGCATCTCGACTTCCATCACGGATCGCGCAAAGTCCTGACCCGCCGCGGCGAGTACGTGAAGCCGCTCCTGGTCGGCTTCATCGACGACCGATCACGCTTCCTCTGCCATGCTCAGTGGTACACGAGCGAGGGCACCGAAGAGCTGGTTCATGGCCTGAGCCAGGCACTGCAAAAGGTAGGCCTGCCGCGCTCCCTGATGACCGATCGGGGCTCGGCGATGATCTCCGGGGAGTTCACCGCGGGGCTGCACCGCTTAGGTATTTTGCATTTACCGACGTTACCTTTTTCGCCTCATGTGAACGGTAAGCAAGAAAATATCTGGGGTCGCGTCGAGGGACGCCTGCTCGCCATGCTCGAAGGCGAGGCCAATCTCACCCTCGAGCAGCTGAACGTCGCGACCCAGGCCTGGGTAACCCAGGAATATCATCGCACCGTGCACAGCGAGTTGGGCGCCACCCCGATGCAGCGCTACCTCGCCGGACCTAACGTCGGACGCGAGTGTCCCGGCAGCGATGAGCTACGCTCGGCCTTCCGCATCGAGGTCAAGCGCAAACAGCGCCGTTCCGACGGCACGGTGAGTCTCGACGGCCAGCGCTTCGAGATCCCTTCCCGGTACCGGCGTCTCGATGAGATCCATCTGCGCTATGCCCGCTGGGACTTGAGCGGCGTCGATCTGATCGACGCGCGTTCGGGCCAAGTCCTGTGTCCGGTGCGTCCCCTCGACAAAGCGGCCAACGCCGATGCACTGCGTCGGCATCTGGATCCAGCGGACGGCGAGCCGAGCGCGATGCCGGCCACCGGCATCGCGCCGCTCTTGAAGAAGATGATCGCCGATTACGCCGCCACCGGCTTGCCGCCCGCCTATTTACCCACCGCTGAGAAGGATGAGCCTGTATGAACCAAAAACTGCTCGCAATGTATGGCCTCAAATGGAACCCCTTCACCCCGGAGGTGCCGACCGAGGCGCTTTATGTGCCGCCCAAGGTCGAGAACTTCTGCTGGCGCATCGAGCAGGCGCACCTGCGCGAGGGGGGCTTCGCCTTGATCCACGGGGATCCCGGTTCCGGCAAGAGCGTCGTCATGCGCTTGCTCGCCGAGCGCCTCGCACGCTTGGCGGACCTCTCGGTCGGCGTCATCCACCATCCGCAGAGCAACTTGAGCGACTTCTATCGGGAACTCGGCGATATCTTCAGCATCTCCATCCGCGTCAGCAACCGCTGGGGAGGATTTAAGGCGCTGCGCGCCCGCTGGCTCGATCATCTCGGCTCCGCCAGCCGCCGGCCCGTCGTGCTGGTCGATGAGGCACAGGAGATGACACCGATGGTGTTGAGTGAACTGCGCCTCCTCGCGAGCGCACGCTTCGACTCGCAGTCGCTGCTCTGCGTCGTGTTATCGGGCGATGCGCGGCTCCTCGATAAACTGCGGCGCGAGGAGCTCATCCCCTTGGGCTCGCGGATCCGAACCCGTCTCGCCACCGGCGTCGCCACTCGAGAAGAGCTCCTCGCCTGCCTCGAACATCTGCTCGCCACCGCCGGCAATGCGAGCCTCATGACCAAGCAGCTGCGAAATACCCTGTGTGACCACGCCGCCGGCAATTACCGCATCTTCATCGGCATGGCGGCCGAACTGCTGATGACGGCGGCACAGCGCGAAATCACCGAACTCGATGAAAAGCTCTACCTGCAGGTGTTCTCCCCGCCAGAGACTCAAACCCCGCGTCGCGCCGCCGGGGCTCGCTGACATGAACGACGACACCGATCCGTTCGTCTTCCCCGACATGCCCGACGAGGCGGTGGTTGCCATCGATCAGTTCCTCGAGGCGTTCTACCATCACTTCCAAAACCATTACTTCGCTCAGATGCACCGCTGGTATCACGCACTCGACGAGCGCGAGTCCAACAGCGGCCCGCCATCAATCCTACCGCTAAAAGATCCACCGTTCTGACGCACAATGGAAATGACCGCGGCGCCAACGCCGCGGTCACGATCCCCGATGGCCCATCACCGATCGTGAAAATCGGCCCATCAAATTAGCTGACCGGTCTCACGCAATCGCCTTCTGATAGGCATCGGTCGATTCCCGCGCGCGGCCCAATTTCTCGTAGGCAACCGCGACCTGGTACCAACTCCTATCGTCCGGCTGAATCACCGTAGCTTGGGACAGCAAAATCGGCAGGCTCTCCTCGTGTCGATCGAGGAAGTTCAGAGCAATGCCGAGGCAATAGCCATAGAGCCCGCCCGCGAGATCATAGGCGACGCGAAAGCAGCGCTCCGCCTCCTCCCAGTTGTCGTCTTCCTGCGCCCAGTGCCCTAGGCGATCCCAGAGGTAAGCGGCTTCCTCACCTTCGACGTACCGAATACTCGCGTCAAACTCGATCTTGAACGCGGGGTAGGTCATATCGGAGTCGTGGCCTTCTGATCGTAGGTACAGTCTGTTCAACAAGAGTTCTCGCACGCCGTTAGGGCTGTTCGGATGCGTCTTCAAGTATCGCCCCCAGAACGGAATACTCAGCTTTGCATTCTCCGTCGATTCGCGCCCAAAGCTGGCGACCTGCTGGGCACACCACGGCCAAATCCACGCTTCATCTTCCGCCTCGCTCAGCAGCGTGCTGATCTCACGAAACGCTGCCTTTCCGTCACCGAGATTGAAGAAAACATTTATTCGCCAACCGGAAACCGAAGATCGCTTTCCCAACGTACGTTCGGAAAAAACCACCTGATCGAAATGTTCGAGCGCCTCCCCGAATTCGCCATTTCGAACACAATGAACCCCAAGGGCGTGGTGCGCTTCCGGGAGTTGGTCGTCATGACGTAATGCCTCGCGTAAAAGTTCGGCTGCTTTCTCCCGGTCTCCCAACCTTTCGTAACTGGAACCGAGGTTCTTGTAACATTGCGCCAGGAGTGTGGAGCTGTCCTCGCCGCTCAGATGCTCGAGAGCGGACTCATATGCCTTGGCCGCCTCCGCATCCTGCCCCACCGCCGAGAACCCGTTACCAATCGAGTAGTGGAGGCTGCCCGCGTGATAGCGACCAGTATTTAGTTTGGACGTGAGGTGGGAGATGGCGTCCGTGATGCGCTCAGCATTGCCGATCATCCCGGCCATGCCGAGATTAATCACCGCCATGTAGCAGAAAGTCATCGCATCATGGTCTTTACCTAGGACAGATGCGAACTTCTCAAATGTGGCGCCGATGATCTGGTCAGAGCCGCTGTCGTACAGGCTGGAAAGCATGGCCACAGTCCGCGTTTCGTCTTCCGGAACATGCAGGTCTGGGAGGGCGCTTCTTACGACGGCGGGCAGATCTTCCGGATGAGCGGTCGTTTGTGTGACCCGCATGTTCCGCGATGACGCCGCGCTGGCTTTCGCCAAAGCCGCCAATGAGTTAAGGCGCGTATCAGTAAGGATCTCTGAGAGAGAGACAGTTAGAGTTTGTTGCTGGGACCAGTTTTGACCGCTGTGCTCATAACGCCGTATCACGGCATCGGCGAAGCAATAACGCAACGTGTCGCTGGGAATGTGATAGCAGGCGAAGAAGGAATGGGGTTGCATCAGCAGGTAGTTAAGATTGGACCGCTGTATCTCGACACTAATCGACCCGTCGGCGTTGGAGGCCCTTTCCGTACCTTTCAACTGGACGTGAATTCTTACGTTGGTCGCGCTTTCGTGATCGATGACCTCGATCTGGCAGTCGGTTCCGTAATCCTTGCGATCCGAAGCCTGAAGAACAAAATGTTCCGAATTCGATATTAGATGCTGGAAAGCGCCTTCGGCCTTGCTTGCCGTTACATGGTTTTCGGGACGCTTTGGCAGATCGTCGAGGTGGTCCATCTTCTATATTCTAAGCGCTCCGCACAGACGTATGGTAATTCCGCAGCGATATTAGCAGCCGCTGTGGCGGCGATTGCCACCCGTCCCGAGGTTGTCCACCATCGCAGCGAGAGGCACATGATACTCGCTGATCTCGACTGCGGAAATGTCCGCTTTTGGCCGGTTTCTGCTGCAAAGCTTACAATCGAGTCAATGACCAACCAGCTCTTGCGTCGCGTGATCAGAGCAGCGCTTGAACCAGGTCGCGACTCGCGCGAATTGGTGCTGAGCGCCAGTGCTGACATCAGCGGCCTGAACTACGCCTTCAAGGAGGGGATCCACACCCTCTACAAATTCAAGCCTTTCGCGACGACATTCGATGAAGAGGTTGTGCGGCAGATTCTGGTCGACAATGAGATCTATTTCGCTCGCGCGGACCAACTCAACGACAAGACGGAGCTTCAAATTCGGCATGAAATCACTGGCGACAAGTCCGATCCGGCCACCCGCGCGGCGCTGTTGGCTGACCTTGAACGTCTCATGCGGGAGGATTCCCGCTCTGAGAGTTTCATTCGGGCGCAACTGAAGGCGCTCGAGACGATCGACCTACAGCGCGCTGAGGACGAAGCCACGCGAATGTCGCGAGAGCGGTTGCGGCTGGAATTTCCCGTGTTCAGCCTCGCGACCAAAAATACCGAGGCGTTGCACTGGAAGGAATACGCGGCCGATTTTACAGGCCTCTGTATCCATTTCGACTCGACTTCGTTCGATACCACCTCGATCGAGTCTCCGTTTGCGGTGGCGCGGCGCGTCGAATACATGCCCGCGCGGCCCACCATTCCGATCCCGTTGGACATTGAAGCCACTGAACTCGCGCGTCGGGTCGGTCTGACCAAACCACTCAGCTACATCGGTGAAATCGAATATCGGCTGGTCGTCTGCAAAGGCTACAGCGCCGGGATAAAAATCACCGGGCAGCAAGGGAAATTCGACGGCAGGCACATCGTCGGCGTGACGATCGGCGAGAACATGTGTGCGCCTCAGATCGCCAAGGTCGTGGCGATGGCTCAGCGCCGCAATCCCGCCATTCCCATATCGATCGCGCGCCGGACGCCGGCGGGGATTCAGATCTCGCCGTATCCATAGGGAGACGAAAACCATGTCAGAAAAAGCCGATCCGATCTTGCTACGCGTGATGCTCTCCGGCGACGATTTCGAGCGCGCGTGCGATTTCGTCAAAGCGGCGCGTGCCCATCCGGTAGGCAGCATCGAATACGAGGCGCTCCTCCATAGCGCGATCCTGTTCTACGTACGGCCCTACTCAGACAACGAGCCCAAAAAATCCAAATTGCCGGATGAGGCGAGAAAACTCACTGGGCTTGACTTGCCCGCGATCCTGGGCGAGGACTTGTCGCTGCACGATCGATTGATAGCGCTCCGCAACAAAGTGATCGCGCACGCGGAGTCGGAGTTCTTTCCAGCTCAAACCCTAAAGCCCGCGATGGGTGCCGGCGCCAAGGGGCAACGGGGGATTGCATTTCAACGTCGATCATGGCACGTGGTTGACGAGAATCTCGACCTCGACGTTGAGAGTGCTCACGTTTTTTGAGGTGCCCTTGGTCGAGCTATTTGAGGTAGGTTCCCAGTTCCGGTTCCGCAGTGGTGTAGAGCGTGTGGGAACCGGAACCGGGAACAGCGGGGTTGCGGGGGGTGTCGGGCGACGATCAGGCGATGGCGGCGAGACGATAGCCATCGACGGAGCGCACGAGACGGCCGGTAGTGACCAACTCGGTCAAGCGTGCATAGAGGGTGGCTTTGCGTACGCGGCAAAGCGAGCGTAGTTCTGCGATAGGCAATGGACGATCGGAGTCGCTGAGGGCGCTGACGATGCGTTCATCCACGGAACTCGGCGGCAAGGGCTGGGTGGCGATCGATTGCACGCGCTCGAGCGCCAGAGCATCGCCGCGTTGAGCGAGTTCGAGAGCGATGCTCGGCGGGGATGGCGCGGCGCGGTGTTCGACGGTGAGATTGAGCTCGTTACCTGAGCGACGCAGGTACAGATTGGAGTCACCCCAGGCATGGAACTCGGAGGAGCCGCGCAGCGCCTGGCCGGCACGCATATTCCCGGCGGATTTTCTGGCGTGATGCACGACGAGCACGGCGAGGCTGTGCTGCCGTTGAAGGGTGCGCAAGTACGCGAGGAGCGGCGCGACTTCGCCCGAGGCGTTCTCATCGATGCGATGCAGGCGCACGAACGGATCGAGTACCAGGAGGCGCGGCTTGTATTGCTCGACAGTGCGCTCCAGTCGAGTGCGATCGGCCGGCAGATCGAGGCGCACCGTGGGGGCGGTGATCACATGAACATCCAGATCCTGCAGGCTCAAGTGCGCGGCGACGCAGATGCCTTCGAGTCGTCGGCGCACGACGTGCAGAGCGTCCTCGGCCGCATACAACAGCACGCGGCCCGGCTGCGGCACCGAGAAGTGGCGCAGACACGGCGTACCGGAAGCGACCGCGACCGCCAGATCCAGAGCGAGGAAGGATTTGCAGCACTTCGGCTCCCCACCGACGATGCCGACCGCTTGTTCAGACCACAGGCCGGTGACGAGCCAGCGTTGCTCCTCGGCGCGATCGGCAAGACGGTAGGCCTGCTCGACGGGCAGCGCGCTCAACGCCGGCGACCGGGCGTTTTAGGCTGTGTCGGGGAAGGCGTGTCATAGAGCTCGAAGAACAGCTTCTCATCGATCTGATGGGTCTCGCGTTGCGCGGCGAGCGCCAGCAACTCGCCGGCCATGTTCATCAGCGTGCGCATGTTTCCCTGGGCGTGATCGCTCAAGGTCGCGATGAGCTCCGGGGTCATGAGTTTCGTGGCGCCGGCCTTATGCAACACATGCCGTAGTGACTCCTGCAGCTCTTCGGGTGTGTTGCGCTCGAGCGCCAGGCGCACCCGCATGCGCGAGCCCAGGGGCAAGAGATCCTCGGCGCGGAAGCGTTCGATGAGGCGCTGATCGCCGGCCAGAACGACAGTCAACAGCAGGTGCGAGTCTAAGCGCGCCGAGCACAGCAGGCGCAGCTCGTTCAACACCGCGTGTTGCATTTCCTGGCCCTCATCGGCGATGAGCACCGGGCGGCACAGCGACGCATCGATATGCCCCTGCCAGCGCGTGCGCAACAGTTTGGCGCCGTTATAGCGGTTGTGGGGATGCAACTCGACGCCGAACAACTCGCCCATCTCACGGTAGAAGTCCGCCATTCCCGCCTGCGGCCGCGATAGCACGCCGACCTGCACATCACGCAGCCCGGAGAGCCGCTCGGCAAGCAGGCGCAACGTCACGGATTTTCCCTGCCCAGGTGAGCCCGTGACGAGCGCGAACCCGCCCTCACCGGCGAGTTGCTCGACGCGCCAACAGAACGAGTCGATCCGCGGGGTGAGTTGCAGGGCCTCCGCCGGGACATCGGGAGCGAACGGATTCCACTTCAGACCATACAGAGCCAGCAGTTTCTTGTTCAAGGGGTTTCTCCTTCGTTGTCGGTGAGTTCATCTTTGGGCAGGTACGGTGGCGGCAGTCCGGTGTCTGCCTGTTGCGC
>Ga0209517_10003406_pt1 | contig 21604 bp, 16 predicted proteins | sample PeaSoiMetSII2010_FD_187695 | JGI IMG/M metagenome (GOLD analysis project Ga0209517, IMG submission 187695) | Peat soil microbial communities from Weissenstadt, Germany - SII-2010 (SPAdes) (version 2) | ecosystem: Environmental > Terrestrial > Soil > Wetlands > Peat | place: Germany...
CTGCGCCGGTTTGAGCCACGTTGAATACGGGCTGATCATGCAAGAAATCGAGCGCGGCGATTCTGGACTGCGCAGCTTCGTCTCGGTGCAGGGCGCGTTGGTGATGTACCCGATCCATACGTACGGCACGGCCGAGCAGAAAGATCGCTGGCTGCCTAAGCTGCAATCGGGCCAGGCGATCGGATGCTTTGGGCTCACCGAGCCTGGCTTCGGATCGAATCCCGCGGGCATGACAACGCGCGCGAAGCAGGACGACGATCACTGGATTTTGAACGGCGAGAAAACCTGGATCACCAACGGCTCCATGGCCGATGTCGCTATTGTGTGGGCGCGCACGGACGACGGCATTCGTGGTTTCCTGGTCGAAAAAGGTACACCCGGCTTCACGACCTCGGATATTCACGGCAAGCTTTCCATGCGCGCATCCGTCACGTCCAGCCTGTCGCTATCGGATTGCCGCGTGCCGGCGTCGGCGATGCTGCCTGGAGCGAAGGGCCTGAAAGGTCCGCTGAGCTGTCTCTCGCAAGCTCGCTTCGGCATTGGCTGGGGCGTGCTGGGCGCGGCCATGGACTGCTACGAGACCGCGCGGCAGTATACGATCGATCGCAAGCAGTTCGACAACCGGCCGATTGCCAGCCATCAATTGGTGCAGGAGAAGCTGGCTTGGATGATCACCGAGATCACCAAGGCGCAACTGCTCGCGATTCAGGCGGGGCGCGTGAAGGATCAAGGCAAGATCGATCCGGCGCACATCTCGATGCTAAAGCGGAACAACGTCGCGATGGCGTTGGAATGCGCGCGCTTGAGCCGCGATCTGCTGGGCGCCAATGGCATCATGGACGAATATCCAATCATGCGTCATATGTGCAATCTGGAAACGGTGAAGACGTACGAAGGGACGGACCACATCCACACGCTGGTGATCGGGGAGCGCGTTACGGGAGTGGCGGCGTATAAATAGAGCGCCTCGCGACCTGGGTTTCGGTGCGGCGGATCAGGCGAGGCCACACCGATTCCGGATCGGCGTGAAACACGGTCGCTGCATCCGCGGGCATGATGTGCCAGGCCCCCAGTTCCACTTCGTGCTCCAGTTGCCCGGCGCCCCAGCCTGCATAACCAACGTAGGTGTGAAACACGCTGGCCTCGGCGCCCGACGCTAGCGTCGCTTTCAGTACGTCCTTGTTGCTGAGCAGGTAGACATCGGCGAACACGCGCGTGGCGTTCTCCGGCTTGCTCGCGGTTTTCAGCAGTGCCAGCACGCTATTCAATTCCACGGGACCGCCGACGTAGACCGGATCACTGTGGTTCTTGGCTTCCTTAAGATCCTGGAACACCCGCGAAATCGGAACGTCGGTGCGGCGGTTCACCACTAGGCCGACCGCGCCCTGGTCCTCGCTGTAATGCACCAGCAGGATGACGGTCTGGGCGAAGTTGGGATCGCCCAAATCGCGGCTGGCGACCAGAAACTTGCCGACCTTGAGAACGTCGGTCTGGCAGAATCCGGGTGCGCAGGCCAAAAAAAGAATTGCGGCGAGAAGTCGTGCCACCATGTCTCAGTTTAGCGAAGCTACAATGTAGCTGGAGGTTTTCCGCATGCTTCTGGAAGCGATCCCGTCCTCCGAAAAGGAAACGAATCCGTGGGTTTCGGCCGAGGCGCGTTTCGACGAAGCCGCTGAACTGCTGGGCTTGGATGAAGGCCTGCGGAAGATTCTCCGGTCGGCGGCGCTGGAACTAAAGGTCAGCATTCCGGTGATGTTGGACGACGGACGGTACGAAGTTTTCACCGGCTACCGCATCCAACACTCCATCGTTCGCGGCCCCTCCAAGGGCGGAATTCGCTTCGCACCGGACGTCACGCTGGATGAGGTCCGCGCGCTGGCGGCCTGGATGACGTGGAAGTGCGCGGTGGTCAACATCCCGTTCGGCGGGGGCAAGGGCGGCGTGATCTGCGATCCGGATCTGCTGTCACCGGGCGAATTGGAACGCATCACGCGCCGCTACACCTCCGAGATCATGGACATCATTGGTCCCGAGCGCGACGTGCCGGCGCCGGACATCAACACCAATCCGCAAACCATGGCGTGGGTGATGGACACCTATTCGATGCACAAACGTCAAACGGTTACTGCGGTGGTGACGGGCAAACCGTTGGCTTTAGGCGGATCGAAAGGACGCACCGAAGCTACCGGGCGCGGCTGCATGATCGTCACCATGCAAGCTCTCCGCCATTTGGGCATGGATCCTTCGAGCACCCGCGTTGTGGTGCAGGGCTTTGGCAACGTCGGCAGCATGTCGGCCAAGCTGATGGCGCGCTCCGGGTTCAAGATCGTCTGCATTATTGAGTACGACGGAGCGGTCTACAATTCCGATGGTCTGGACATCGAAGCGCTCATGCAGCATCGCAAGGAGACCGGCTCCATCACCGGATTTTCCGGAGGCGAGGACATCGATCGCGAATCGGCGTTTTTCCTGGATTGCGACGTGTTGCTTCCCGCCGCGAAAGAGAACGTCATCACCACCGCCAACGCGGACCGGATCAAAGCCAAGATCATTTGCGAAGGCGCCAACGGTCCCACCACATCGGAGGCGGACGCGATTCTTGCCGAAAAGAAGATCTTTGTGATCCCCGACATTCTTGCCAATGCCGGCGGCGTTACGGTCTCCTACTTTGAATGGGTGCAGGACCGGCAAGGGTTCTTCTGGAATGAACAACTGGTGAACGGGCGGCTGGAAGAGATCATGGTGAACAGCTTTCGCGACGTGGTGAGCTTCGCGGAGAAGCACAAGGTACACAACCGGCTGGCTGCGTACATGTTGGCGATCGATCGTGTCGCCTCGGCTTTGCAGACCCGCGGCTTGTATGCCTGAAGGGGAGCTGGACGCAGGAGCGTCGCAACCTCAAACTACGCCGCTGATGCGGCAATATCACGCTATCAAGCAGCAAGTGCCCAATGCCCTGTTGATGTTCCGGCTGGGCGATTTCTACGAGCTGTTTTACGAAGACGCCGTCATCGCGGCGCGCGAGCTCGAGATCACGCTGACCGCACGGAACAAGGAAAAAGGCCAACCCATCCCGATGTGCGGCGTGCCGTATCATGCGGCGGACGGCTATCTTGCGCGGCTGATCCAGAAAGGCTATCGGGTGGCGGTCTGCGATCAGATGGAGGAGGCGGGGCCGGGCAAGAAACTGGTGAAGCGCGAAGTGACGCGCGTAGTCACACCGGGGACGGCGATGGAGCCGTCGCTGCTACGATCGCACGAGAACAATTACCTGGCTGCCGTGTGCCGCAACGGAACCCGCGCGGGCTTGGCCTACGTGGATATTTCGACCGGCGAGTTTCGAGCGACGGAATTGGACGGCGTCGAAGTGAACGCGGCGCTCGAAAACCTGAACGTCCGGGAAGTGCTGGCGGCGGAGACAACCGCCGATTTGCGCGGATTCCGGACCACGCTCGAGGATTGGATCTTCAGCCTGGATTATGCCGACCGCGGGCTGCGGGAACATTTTCACTTGCTGACGCTGGATGGCTGCGGGCTGGGCGGTAAGTCGCTCGCTGTTTCGGCGGCGGGCGCGATCCTGCACTATTTGCGCGACACGCAGAAATCGGCGCTGGATCATCTGGAACGGCCGGCGTTCTATGACCGTTCGGACTCGATGATCCTGGATGCAGTTACCGTGCGCAACCTGGAGTTGCTGGAACCCCTATTCGCCGGCGAGACACGCGAATCCACGCTGATTCACGTCCTGGATCAGACCTCCACGGGTATGGGCGGGCGAATGTTGCGGGCGCGGTTGCTGCGGCCGTGTTTGCAGCTGGAAGAAATCGAAGCGCGGCTGGATGCGGTGCAGGCGGCGCTACAAGCCACCATCACGCGCGCGGAAACGCGCAAACTGCTCCCGAACGTATTGGACCTTGAGCGGCTGCTGGCGAAATTGACGCTAGGAACCGCCGGGCCGCGCGAGTTACTGGCGTTGGGGCGATCGCTCTCGCTGGTTCCGAAGCTGAAGGAATACGCGGCGTCATTCGAGGCGGTGCGCTGGCAGGCTATCGCCAGCGGCCTAGACGAGATTCCCGAAGTCCGTGATCGTATTCTCACGGCGATTGCCGAGGAACCGCCGGTGAATCTCGCCGATGGTGGTACCATCCGCGCCGGCTATCACGCCGGTCTCGACGAGTTGCGCGATCTCAGCCGCAACAGCCGCCAGTTCATCGCTCAGATCGAGTTGCGCGAGCGGGCGCGAACCGGCATCCAGTCGTTGAAAGTGCGCTTCAACAACGTCTTTGGCTATTACCTGGAGATCTCGAAGGCGAACATGCACCTGGCGCCCGCCGATTACGAGCGCAAGCAGACGCTGGTGAATGCCGAGCGCTTCACAACGCCCGAGTTGAAAGAGCTTGAGAGTAAGATTCTGGACGCGGAAGACAAGATGCTCACGCTGGAGCGCGAAATCTTCCAGGAGCTGCGCCTGTTTGCGGCCGAGCATGCGGCTCGTATCCGTCAGACGGCGGCAGCCATCGCGGAGCTGGACGTCACGTGCGCGCTGGCTCAAGTGGCCGCTGAGAATCGCTATGTGCGCCCGGGGTTCTCAGCTTCCGGCGAGATCCGCATCGTCGCTGGACGCCACCCGGTGATCGAGAAGCTGGCCGAGCGCGAAGCGCTGCGCTTCATTCCGAACGATCTGTATTTCAATACCGAATCGCAATTCATCGCGGTAATCACCGGGCCGAATATGGGCGGCAAGTCGACGTACTTGCGGCAGGCCGCGGCCATCGTGATTCTGGCGCAAATGGGATCGTTCGTGCCCGCGGATTCGGCGGCGCTCAGCATCGTGGATCGCGTGTTCACCCGCATCGGCGCGGCCGACAACCTGGCGCGCGGGCGCTCCACATTCATGGTGGAAATGACGGAGACCGCGGTGATCCTGAACACCGCGACGGCGCGCAGCCTGGTGGTGCTGGATGAAATTGGCCGCGGAACTGCGACCTATGACGGCTTGGCGCTGGCTTGGGCCGTAGTCGAACACATTCACCAGCGCATCCGCGCCCGTACGTTGTTCGCGACGCATTACCACGAGCTGACCGAGCTCGCCGATCAGTTGCCTGGCGTAGTCAACCTGCACGTGTCCGTCAAGGAGGCGGGCGATCAGATAATCTTCCTGCGCAAAGTGGAGCCGGGCCGCGCGGATCGCAGCTACGGCATCGAAGTGGCGCGGCTAGCCGGGCTGCCAGTGGGGGTAGTGGAGCGCGCGCGGGAAATTCTGGCGCTGCATGAGCGTTCTGAACTCGCCGTCACCGAAGAACTGACGCCGCGGCCGTCGGGCGCGACGCAGATCCAATTGTTCGAGCCGGTGAATTATCAAATCGCCGAGCGCATCCGCAATTTGAAGGTGGATGAGCTGAGGCCGATCGACGCGCTGCAATTGTTGAACGAGCTACAACGGGAGCTGAAGCGTCCGTGAGAGTGGCGGGCTTGATTAGCGGAACGTCGGTGGATGGCATCGACGTAGCCGTGGTGGACATCGGCGAGAGGATCGAAGTGGTAGCTACGGCCACTGTCCCGTATCCGCCGGACGTTCGAGCGGCCATCCTTTCCGTATCTAACGCCGCGACGCACACGGCCACCATCGCGCGGCTGAACTTCCTGCTGGGTGAGCTGTTCGCTGAGGCGCTGGAAAAGACTGGCGTGCCGCTGAATACCATCGAGCTCATCGGATCGCACGGTCAGACGATTTTTCACGAAGGCGAGCCGGTCGAATTTCTCGGACGGAAGATCGCGAGCACAATGCAAATTGGCGAGCCGGCTGTTATTGCCGAGCGCACCGGGATCGAGACCATCGCCGATTTTCGTCCCAGCGACATGGCGGCCGGTGGCAAAGGCGCGCCGCTGGTTCCGTTTCTCGACTATCAGCTTTTTCGGCATCCCGAGAATGCACGCATCGCGCTCAACATCGGAGGAATCGCGAACATCACGGTGATTCCGGCCGGTGCGAAGCCAGAAGATGTGATCGCGTTCGACACCGGTCCCGGAAACATGGTGATGGATTCCGTTGCGCCGCCGTTCGATCGCGATGGGGCTAAGGCGCGCGCGGGCCAAGTGAATGCTGCGTTGCTAGAACGGTTACTGACCGATCCGTATTATCATCGTGCCCCGCCGAAGTCGTGTGGACGCGAGCAATACGGGGCTGAATTTGTTCGCGACAGCGGAATCGACATCGCGACCGCTACCGAACTAACGGCCCGGACCATTGCGCTCGCTATCGGCCGCTATCCGGCCACGCGCGAGGTCATAGTTTCAGGCGGCGGCGCACATAACGGCTACTTGATGGAGCGCCTCCGAGCACTGGTACCGGCGCGGGTGACCACCTCGGCGGAATTCGGAATCGGTGTAGACACCAAGGAGGCGATCCTATTCGCAGTACTGGCCTATGAGACCTTCCATGGCCACGCCGGCAATCTGCCGGCCGCCACGGGAGCGCGCAAACCAATGATCTTAGGCAAGATTTCTCGGGGAACAAGACCGCCTCCCGGTGCGTAAAATAGACACAGAGGGAAACAGTCATGTTTTGCACCAAGTGCGGCACCGAGCTCAGAGAGCAAGACAAGTTCTGCTTCAATTGCGCGGCAGCGACGGGCCGCGGCGCACCCACGCCCAGGCCGACGGACCCGCTGAGCCGTCCGATGCATGAGGCGAAGATCGCTGGCGTGTGCGCCGGATTCGCCCGCTACTTTGGGCTGGACGTGACGCTGGTGCGAGTTCTCTGGGTGGTGCTGACTGTGTTTCCTGTGCCGTGTTTCGGCGTGGTCTCGTATATCGTCGCCTGGGTCGTGATGCCGAAGGATCCAGTCGCTGTGCCCGCACGGCAAGCGTACCCGGCGTCCTAGCGCAAAATTAGCGCAGCTGCTTCTCGACTTCTTCCAGCCAATCCGGGCGCTTCAACACCTCGCGCGGCTTGCTCCCATCCGGCGGACCGATAATCCCCTCGTGCTGCATCATGTCGAGAATGCGCGCGGCCCGGCCGTAGCCTAAGCGCAAGCGGCGCTGCAGCGTGGACGTGGACGCCTTGCCCATCTCGAGCACGACGCGCACCGCGTCTTGATACGCCGGATCGTCGCCGCCATCGAATTCAGTCGCTTCGGCGTCATCATCGTCGGGCGGAGGCGCTTGCAGGAAGGATTGATCGTACTCGGGACGAGCCTGGACCTTCCAGAACTCGACCACGCGATTGATCTCCGCCTCGGTTACAAATGCCCCGTGAACGCGCGTGAGACGCGATGATCCCGGCGGCAGGAAGAGCATGTCGCCCTTGCCCAGCAGATGCTCGGCGCCCATCACGTCCAGCACGGTTCGTGAATCCACACGCGTGGCGACACGGAAGCTGATGCGCGATGGAAAGTTCGCTTTGATGAGGCCGGTAATCACGTCCACGCTGGGCCGCTGCGTCGCCAGCACCAGGTGCATGCCCACCGCGCGCGCCATCTGCGCCAGGCGAGCCACTGCTTCTTCCACGTTGCCCCGCTCCAGCATCATCAGATCGGCCAACTCATCGATCACGATCAAGATGAACGGAAGCGGCTGTAGATCCTCCGTCTGAACCTCGTCTTCGTCGAACAGGCTGCGCGGCTCGTTGGCCAGTTGCCGCACCTTTTTGTTGTATTGGTCGACATTGCGAACGCCTTGTCCAGCCAGCAGTTTCAAGCGCCGCTCCATCTCGAGCACGGCGTTGCGAAGCGCGTAAGTGGCCTTCTTGGGGTCGGTGATTACGGGCGTCAACAAATGCGGAATGCCTTCATACAGCCCCATTTCCAGGCGTTTCGGGTCCACCAGAATCATGCGAACCTCGTCCGGAGTCGACTTGTAGAGGATCGACATGATCATGGAATTGAGCATCACGCTCTTTCCCGCGCCGGTCGATCCAGCGATGAGCAGATGCGGCATGGATTCCAACGCGGCCACTTTGATTCGCCCACTGATGTCCTTGCCGAGGCACATTGTCAGACGCGAGTTGGAGTCGATGAACTCTTCCGACTCCAGGATCTGGCGCAGGCTGATCACCTCGCGGCGAGTGTTCGGAACCTCGATTCCCACCGTGGGTTTGCCCGGGATGCGCTCGATCAGAATCGATTCGGCTTGCAGGCCGAGGCATAAATCTTCGGTGAGCGTGGTGATGCGGCTGTACTTCACGCCGGCCTCGGGTTTGAACTCGAACGTCGTGACCACCGGGCCAGGATTGATCTGCACCACGGTCCCGTGTACGTTGAATTCCTCGAACTTGGACTTGATGCGAGCGGCGATTTCCTTCAGCTCCAGGGAATCGAACGGATTCCGTGCTGGGACTTCGTTCAGCAGCTCCGTGGATGGCGCCCGGTAAGCCGGATGTTCCGTCACTTCGGGCGGCAGCGGCCTGGTTTCGCGTTTGCGGAGCGGCTTCGGCTCGGGCTCGGGCGTCGGCGCCGGGACCACTTCGTCCCAAGGCGGACGAACCGGTTCGTATTCGAGCATGTGGATTGGAATTTCCTGCCGGGGTTCGGGTTCCTGCAGCGGAGTGGTCACTTCGATGGGCATGGCCTCGAATGCATGAGTTGCGGGGATCTCCGGTTCGGCTGGAGCCACTTGCGCGGCGGCTCGTTTGGCTGCTCTCTGTTCCGCTCGCAGTTGGGCGCGCTCGCGCGCCAGAGCCATTCTTTCGGCGCGCCAATTGGCCCAACGCTGATAGATTCTGCCCAGGAAGTTCAACGGTCCAGACAGCCATCGAGCGGCGATTGCCATCGAGAACTTCGAGATCAGGTACAGCGAGAGGATCAAGCAAATGCCGGTGAGCAGGATAGTGCCCATCAGGTTGAGCGATGAGAGCAGGGAATCGGCGATCAGGATACCGACCACTCCGCCCGCGGAAAAAGCCCCGCTCCACGGCCGCCAAATGGGCCGGATGGAAAGCGCTGTCGAGACGCTAAGGAAGAACACAACCGCCCCAATAACTTTCACGGTCGCGGCTATGATGGCGTCCGATCGGAGCCATTTCCAGGCCATGAGCCACGACAACATGGGAAGACTGAAGGCGCTAAGGCCGAGCAACTGGAAGCAGAGGTCGGCCGTATACGATCCAGCGAGGCCGGTGAGGTTGTGCGCGTGCGCCGCGCCAGTCACCGAATTCCAGGAGGGATCCTGTGGATGGTAGGAGATCAGTGAGAGGATGAAAAAGAATCCGGCGAATAGAAACACTAGCCCGCCGGCTTCGTTCAACCTGTGGAAGCGTGTCGGTCCTAAAATCTTCATCCCGCTGTGAAGCGGAAAAATGCAGCCAGAGCGATTACTATTATGCCAAAAACGATCCGATAGTACACGAAGGGCATCAGGCTGCCGCGGCGCAGGTAGCGCAGGAAGAAGGCGATCACCAGGGCGCCCAACAAGCCGCTGACGACAACGCCTAGCGCCATGGGAACCCGCATGTCAGGCGGAACGCCGCCTTCTTTGTGGATATCCCAGGCTTTCTTGAGAACCGCCGCGCCGATGGCCGGTGTCGAGAGCAGGAACGAAAATCGAGCCGCCGTTTCCCGGTTCATGTCGCGGAACAGGCCGGCGCCAATGGTGGAACCGCTGCGAGAGACGCCCGGGATAACCGCAAAAGCTTGTGCGATCCCCACCACGATGCCATCGCCCCAGCCCACTTTGCTCATGGATTTGTCACCGATACGGCGGCGGTCGGCGATCCAGAGCACAATGCCGACCAGCACCATCATGGCGCCGATCAAGTACGGCTGACGCCACGTAGTATCGGCCTGCTTATCGAACAGGTAGCCGATGATGCCGATGGGAATGGAGCCAATCGCCAATAGCCATAGCAGACCGGGGTTTTGCCGGAGCTGCGGATCGTTGCCCCAGTTGAATCCGATTCCCTGCCCGATGATCTGCACCCAGTCCTTGAAGAAGTAGATCAGGATCGCGACTAGGGTGCCGGCGTGCAGTGCGACGTCAAATGTAAGCCCAGCGTCCTTCCATCCGAATAACCACGGGATCAGCACCAGATGCGCGGTGCTGCTAATAGGCAAGAACTCGGTGAAGGCTTGCACGACTGCGAGAACGACCACTTGATAAATGGGCATGAACTAGCATCGTAGCAAGTCAGTGCCGGCGAAAATCAGTGAATTACTACTTTGGCCAAGCCGGCGTTGTTGGCCGTGTCATACGCGCGAACCACTAGCAGGTGTTCGCCCGCACGCAGCCGGTCGATCGCGATGTGGTACTGCTCGCGCGGGGCATCTGTGACCCCGTCGGCGGCTTCCACCGGCGTCCACGGTCCAGCATCGAGGGAATATTCGCAGCGGCGCAACGGCGACGTTTGGTCGGCCACGTCGGCATCCACCTCCAGGTGATCGTTGTTGCGGCGCGGCGCGCTCAAGCTGACCACGGGCGGCGTATTATCGATCAATACGGGCGAACTGACCAGCTCGTCCGTGCGCGCTACGTTGGCCGCGTTGGACGGCTGATCGGAAGCAATCACGCGGAAATAGTAGCGGCCGTCGGCGAGAACGTCGCCATCCAGCAGCAACGAATTCTCGGGGATGTTGGCCCGCAGCAGCTTCCACTCTTTTTCGTCTTCGCCGCGGAAAAACAGCGAATAGAGCAAACGGTCGCCATCCGGGTCGTCGGCTTGCCATGTAATTTGCACTTGCGATCCGGAGCCATGCGAGAGAGCCTGGGTCGGAGTGCCGGCGGGGGTGGACGTTTCGCCGGTGTCGGTGACCGTGACGCTGTAGGCCGCCGACGTGGAGCTGGCCGCCGACTTCAGCGCTGCCCCGCTGTTCGGCTGCATGGTCACGGTGATACTGCGGATTACCGGCGGATTGTTCTGCGGCAGGTAGGCGACGCTTACGTTCTCGATAGTGGCCGCCGCACCATCCAGGCTCGCGCGCCATTGGATGAAACGGGCGTTGGGACTGCGGATGAGCGAATCCTGCGGATTGCTCAGTGGTTCCGACCAATCGCTCCAGGTTTTGTCCGGCCGCGCGGAGTTGCCGCTGCGCGTTTCGATTTGGACCTTGCCACCGGAAGTGCTGCGCCAACTAATCCGGCCCCAGCGCGCTACCGATCCCGAATCGTGCGCCGGCGATTCATAGCTGCCGCTGGAGCCCGCGCCGTCGGCCAGGCGGAAAAGCTTTCCCATGTCCCCGGTCGCTGCCACCAATCCGCCGGGCCCATCCAGCAAACGCGTCGCTTCACCCTCGTTGGTCTCTACCATCAATGTCGCTTTGCGATCCGCGCCTAACTTATACAGCCGGCCCTGGCCGTCGGTGGAAAAATACAGCGCGCCGTTGGGCTGGGCCGCCATGCTGTAGACGTTCTCTTCCTTGGATGTCCACAAGGTCTCGACCGTATCGTCCGGATTGATTTTGTATATTGCGGATTTGTCGACGCCCGGGATTTCGGCCAGCGGGCTGTTCGCGGTTTGCTGCACTGGCTGCTGCGTGGCAGCGGCGCTGGGCGCACTCGCCTTGGGCTTGATCTCTGTCTCGGCTTGGGAATCCGCCGAATCGGTCACCGTGATGGACGTGGTTGGCGCGGTTACCGTGACGCTCATCGGATTACTGAGCGCGGTGGTGAGCGGCGCCGTGCGATTCGCCACCGAACCCCCCAGAGCCGACGCATAGATAGCGCCATCCGGCATGGGGATGATGGAACGGATCTCCGGAAGGTTCGCGTTGTAGAGTACGAACGCTTTGTCCTTGGCGCTGATCCGATACAGAATGCCATTCGGCTCGGTACCGGCCAGCACGTTCCCACGAGCATCGAATGCCAGTGCAGTGACGTGAGATTGGCCCGTTTCGTAATACGTCTCGGCCTTGCCCGTCTTGTCGACGCGATAGATGTTGCCGGGATTGCCGGCGCCCACAAACAGGGTTCCGTCGCTCGAGAACGAGAGCGACCAAATGTACTTGGCCTGCGGCGCGAAGAACTCGGTGGCCTTGCCCTTCTCGATACGGTATACCTTGCCGTCGGGCGACGTGCCTGCATAGAGAACGCCCGCGGAATCCACAGCGACGGCGAAAATCTCCGGCTGATCGGAAGTCCAGACTAGATTACTTGTACCGGATGCTGTGATTTGATACACCCGTCCGCGATGTCCGGTACCGGCATAAATGGAACCATCCGGCGCGCGCGCGATGCTCCAAATCGTCGGCTGGCCAGAGGAGAACAGGGTCTCCAATTTCGGCGCAACGGTCAAACGGCCGTCGCGATCCAGCGAGAGGCCCTGGAAGCGTCCCTTCAGGAAATCCTGGTAGGTGTTCATCTCCCAGGTGGCGGTAGTGGCCGCGCTGAGGGAGACAGCCATCGCGGCAAATGCCAATGCCGCCCTGGAAAACGTGTTCATTCTTTTACTTCCACTTGAGCTGTCTTCGACCCATTGACCACTACGTCGCCGGTGTCAATCTGCATCTCGTCCACTTTGGAACCGTGCGGGAGCCAGGCACCCTGGGCCGCTTGCGCCTTGGCGAGGATCAATCCAACCGAGGGCGGCGGGTCCGGCAGATCACGGCCCTGCACCTCGAAGGCCGGATCGGTGCGCCACACGCGCACGTAGGCGTTCGTGTTGGGACGGAGATTGTTCAGGAACGAAACCAGCTGCGTAGGGCTCTTGGGCGCCGATGACGACATCTGCTGATAGTCGAGCGCATTGGTCATGGAGCCGTCCGAGACAGTGAAGCTCAGCACGCCCGCCGGCGCGCCAACGGGCACGCGATATTGGACGGTCTTCTGCGATTCCAGGCCGTTCTCGCCCGTGAACGTGACGCTCAACTCCACCAAACCGCCGGGATGAACTTGCTTGGGCGAGGCCGTCACCTGGTCCACTTGCAACAGCCGCTTGCGCTCGGAGGCTTCAATCTCAAGGCTGATGCTTTTGATCTTCAGCGCGTCGAACCCGGCGCCCAAAATTGACGCCAGCGGGGATGCAACGCCGCTGGAGGCCAACAGCGGCACGTTAAAATCGCCCGCGTAGGTGTTGTCGAGCTTCAGCGGCGGAACGCTTTGCACGAACTCAACGCCGCCTCGCAGTGAATAGCTGGCCAGCCCCAGCGTTCGTTCGGTGGCATCGATGGCCGAATACACGGCGGTCTGGACGATGTAGGGCGAAAGTACGCGATCCTGAATCATCTGCATGTGATACGACAACGGCGCGCGTCGGCCGTCCTTCACCGTGATCTCGAGCGGAATTGTGTCGGCTTTGCGGCCCAGCTCCCCGTAGATGCTGGTGCTGCGATCCTGCGTGATGGAGCCCATCCATTCCAACGGCGACGAGATCTTGAACGATGAAGAAAGATTGGGGAGCAGCGTCAGCACTTCGGCGCGCGCGAAGGGCAACTCAGTGTTTCCGACCGACATGAACTGATGCCCGAACGCGTAGATGGCCTTGCCATCCACTGCGGTGACCGTACCCTCGGCGCCGATACTCATGTCGCCCGAGAGCAACTCGACGGCGATCATGTCGCCAGGCCGCAACGACGCGGGCGCTCCTAGCTTGGACGCCAGTTTGCCGCCGCTCGCCACACCCTGGCGCGGCTCCAGGCCGAGCTTCTTGAGCTGTGGCGAGAATTGTTCCAAGGTGCCCGCGGTAAATCCGCTGAAGGATACCGGCGTAGCGATGTCGATCAGTTTGGAGGCGAAGGAGTCCACATTGGAAACGACGTTGGAGGCTACCTTCGGAGCAGCGGGGAGGCCAGAATCGGCCACAGCCAGCATCTCTTCGATGGGCCGGATTCCGGCAATCGGCTCCTTGGAGAAGTTAAACGCCAGAGCCACGGCGCCCACCAACCGGCCATCTATGTAAACCGGGCTGCCGCTCATGCCCTGCATGACGCCCGTTTCCTGCAGCGGCCCTCCGGAAAGCCGTGCCAGAATAATGGACTGCCGCGGACCCACGTTTTCAAGAACACCCAGGATTTCCACCTGGAATTCCTCGATTTTGTTGCCCTGGAAAACGGTCTTGCCGATGGCGTGCTGGCCCGCGCGCACGTCGCGGAGTGGAAAGATCGCTATCTGTGCGGTGGCAAACTGCGCCCAGACACTCCCCGCTAAAATGAGTGAGACGATGAGACGGACAACCCCCACTACTTCATTCTAGCCCCATGGCGTGGTCCGGGATGGTTCTGCTCGCCTGTTACGGTCCGTTGCTCGCCGGGTTGGCGCGCCAATGGAGCACGGATCAGGATATGTCCCATGGATTCTTCGTGCTGCCGGTAGTGGCCTATATGGTCTGGCAGCGGCGCGCGGAGCTACAGGCAGTAACCCCGGCTCCGAATTGGTGGGGATTCGCGATCGCGGCTTGCGGGGCCGCCCTCATGCTGCTTGGCACACTTGCGGCCCAGGTGTTCATCGCTCGCGTGGCGTTTCTGGTGTCGTTGATCGGCGGCGTTCTATTTCTGGGGGGCCCGCGAACGCTCAGGATTCTCACCTTCCCGCTGTTGCTGCTACTGTTTCTATTCCCGATCCCGGCCATCGTTTACGCTCGCGTCACACTGCCGCTGCAGATCTTCGCGTCGGCAACCGCCGAGGCGATCTTGAACCGGATTGGCATTCCCGTTTTGCGCGACGGCAACATCCTGGAGCTTCCGCACCAGCGGCTTTCGGTGGTGGAAGCGTGCAGCGGAATTCGATCGCTGTTGTCCCTATCGTTCCTGGCGTTGATTTACGCGTACTTCTTCGACAGACGGGTCGCGATGCGAGGGGTGCTGTTGGCTGCCACGATCCCGATTGCGATCGCGGCGAATGCAGCGCGCGTCACGCTGATGGGCGTGCTGAGCGAACACAGCGCCGGCTTGGCGCACGGGGCGTTTCATCTGTTCGAAGGCTGGGTGCTGTTTGTGGTGGCGCTTGTTCTGCTGGTCACGGTTCATCAATTATGCCTAAACGTCCGACGCTCGTCCTGAGCGCCCTATTCTTAGTGCAAGGCGCGGCGTTTTACGGATTGTCACGGCGCGCCGAGGTGATTCCGGCATCCAAATCGCTCTCTCAGCTCCCCACTGCTATTGGCGACTGGCGCATGGTCCGCGAAGGCGTGATCGAGCAGGATGAGCGCGACGTTCTCCGCGCCGACGAGTACCTCACGCGCGACTACGCAGCCTCACCCGGCAAAACCGCGAGCCTTTTTGTCGCGTATTTCAAATCGCAACGCGCCGGGCAAACGCCGCACTCACCGAAGAATTGCCTGCCGGGGGCGGGCTGGACCTGGTCCGTGTCCGACACCATTCGCGTGAACATCGCCGCGCGCCCGCAGCCGATCGAGATCAATCGTTACGTCGTCTCCAAAGGGGATGAACATGCCGTTGTCCTGTATTGGTACCAGTCGCGCGATCGCGTCGTAGCGAGCGAATATCGAGCCGCCGCCTTCACCGCTTGGGACGCCCTGCGCTACAACCACACCGACACGGAGCTGGTACGCGTGGTCACGCCCGCGGCCGCAGACGGCGTGAGGTTCATCCAAGCGTTCTTCACGAAACTACAATCAAGATGAGTGACTTTCGATGTCATCATCGCCGGCGCGGGTCCGGCGGGCGCGACAGCCGCCAAGGTACTGGGCGAAGCCGGCGCGTCGGTGCTTTTGATCGACAAGAGCGTCTTTCCGCGCGACAAGCCGTGTGGCGGAGGAATCAGCGCGCGAGCCCTCGCACGATTTCCGTATCTCAAGCATGCGCTCGAGAACATCCCCACCAGCTGGGTGAGCAAAGTCCACTTCGAATCGCCCGGTGGCTTCGTTGTGGATTATCGCTCGACCGATCCGCTATACCTGATGATCCGCCGCTGCGAGTTCGACAATCTGCTTTATTCGCTGGCCCAGCCGCACGTCGAAACCGCTACCGGGTTGGTGCGCAAGGTAGTGTTTCATTCAGACCACGTGAACGTGACCACCGAGAGCGGCGAATATCGCTCGCGCATGATCATCGGTTGCGATGGCGCGAATAGCGTTGTCGCGCGCGCCTCAGGCCTTCGCACAGGCAATGTCCAAAGCGATTATGCCATCGACATGATGGAAGAAACGCCGCGCGAGGAGCTGAGCAACGCCGAGGGCGATCGGATGTACATCTACTACCGCATCCGTAGCCACTACGGATACGGCTACGTGTTCCCGAAGAGGGCTCACTTGAACGTCGGTGTCGGTTTCAAGTTAGATTACTATTTGGCGAACTTGCGCGGCGAGCATTACGCGCATCATCAATCGTTCGTGGAAGACCTGAAGTCGAAGCAGGTGCTGGCCGGCCAATCGAATCGCGGGCATTTTCGAGCTTTTCCGCTGCCTATCTCCGGGCCTCTCCCGCGCACCTTTGCCGACCGAGTGCTGCTGGCAGGCGATGCCGGTGGATTCGTGAACGCTCTGACGGCCGAAGGCATTTACTACGCCATGGTCACTGGTGAACTTGCCGCGCGCGCGGCTATTCAAGGTCAACTCAGCGGTTATGAGCGGGCATGGAAGCAGGAAATCGGCGATGAACTGGCCCACAGCGTCCGGTTGCAAAAGCTATTGCTCGCCGATCCGACACGTATCGATCGCATTGTCCGGGCCGCCAGCCGCCACGCCCCGCTGGCCGAAATTCTCGCGCGCTACGCTACGGGCGCAATTACGCACGCGCAGTTCCAGCGCTCGCTGATCCGCCGGGCATTACCCATTTACATGCGCGAGAAGGCGCGGCGCGTGTTCCCGCGGCGAGTGTTCCATGGTTGAGTTGCGCAAACGTTGGCTTCTTGCGTGCGCGGTCGCCGGATCGCTGCTCGCTTTCCAACGCCCCTTCCGCGAATATCCGGCCATCGAGTACAACAATTTTCCGTTGCCCCCAGGCGCACAGGAGAAAACCGAATTCGCGTTCGCCCGCTTGATGTATCCTCCCGCGCCCACCGCCATGTTCGATCGCGCCGGCCCCCGCTGGGCCGAAGGCATGTCCAGCTGGACGCAGGATTATCCGCGCGCCGATCGCCATTTCCTGCTGGCCCTGGGACGCCTCACCCGCATCCACGTTCGATCCGTCGAGCAGCCCGTGAATCTGGACGACGGCGACGATGTCTACAACTGGCCCTGGCTTTATGCCGTCCGTCCCGGCGAGTGGCTGCTCACTGACGCGCAGGCGCACAAGCTCCGCGACTATCTGCTGCGCGGCGGATTCTTCATGGCCGACGATTTCTGGGGAACGGCCGAATGGGCCGTGTTCTGGGAAAGCATGGGACGCGTTTTTCCTGATCGCCAGGCGGTGGAGCTGGAAAACAAATCCCCGATCTTCCACACCATTTACGATCTCGACGAGCGCTACCAGATCCTGGGCGCATGGGGACTCTATGGCCGCGGCTACCAGAATGACGGCAGAGAAGCGCACTGGAAGGGCATTTTCGACGACCAGGGCCGGCTGATGGTGGCCATCACGATGAATTCGGATCTCGGCGATTCCTGGGAGTGGGCCGACTCTCCTGAGTACCCGGAGCGCTACTCCGCCCTCGGCATCCGCATCGGCGTCAATTACGTGACTTACGCCATGACGCATTGAAGGAACACCGTGGTGGAGTAGACTCTTTATGACATGCCGCTTTCCGCGGGCGACAGACTCGGCGCCTACGAAATCATTTCTCAGCTCGGCGCAGGCGGCACGGGAGAAGTCTGGAAAGCGCGCGACACCCGGCTCGATCGCATCGTCGCCCTGAAAGTTTCCAAGCAGGAATTTAGCCAACGCTTTGAGCGCGAGGCCCGCGCGGTGGCCTCCCTCAATCATCCGAATATCTGCCAGATATACGACATCGGACCGAACTATCTGGTGATGGAATACGTGGAGGGCACGCCGCTTCACGGGCCCCTGTCTCTCAACCAGGCCGCCGCGTATGCCTCGCAAATTCTGGAGGCATTGCAGGTCGCGCACAAACAAGGCCTCACGCATCGCGACCTGAAGCCCGCCAACATCCTGGTGTCGCGGCAAGGTATTAAGCTGCTGGACTTCGGCCTGGCCAAGCACGCCCGTCCATTCAAGGAAACCGACGAAACGCTGACCCAGGCCATTACCGGCGAAGGCGAGATCGTCGGCACGCTTCAATACATGTCGCCCGAACAATTGCAGGGCAAGGAAGCCGACGCGCGCAGCGATTTGTTCTCGTTCGGCTGCGTCTTATATGAAATGCTGAGCGGGCGGCGCCCGTTCGATGGGCCGAATGCCGCCACGATAATTGCCGCCATTCTCGACAAAGAGCCTGCGCCGCTGCCGGTTTCGCCGGCTCTTGAGCGCGCCGTTCGGACGTGTCTTAACAAAGATCCGGGCCAGCGCTATCAGACGGCGCGCGAGGTCCAGCGTGCCCTGACCTGGGCTTTCGAACAGCCGGACGGCGGCGTCATATTGCGATCGCGTGGCGCTTTGTGGATTGCGGTTGCGGCGTCTCTCATAGCCGGGGCCGTCACTACCTGGAGCGTCTCACACTACCATGCGCCCGCCGTCAACACACACGCGCTCCGTTTCGATATTGTTCCACCCGGAAACGGGCGGTTCACCATTGGCGCGGGCTCCGGTGGCATCGCGCTTTCTCCCGACGGCCGGACCGTCGCTTATGTCGCGACGCTAGGCGAGCGAAGCGGCCTGTGGGTGCGCACCCTGGACGGCACGGTGGTGCGGCCGTTGCTCGGAACCGAAGGTGCGTCTTCTCCGTTTTGGTCGCCCGATAGCAAGTCCATCGCGTTCTTCTCGGAAGGTAAGCTGCGCCGCATGGACCTGACCGCGCCCGCGCCAAACGTGATCGCGAACGCGCTCATTGGCCGGGGCGGGACGTGGACCGGAGACGGACGTATTCTGTTTGCCGATCTGGCCACCGCCATTTTGCAGGTGCCCGCGTCCGGTGGCACGCCGACTCGGCTCACTAAGTTCGACGCCGCCAATGGCGACGCCGCGCATTACTGGCCGCAGTTACTTCCCGGGGGCAATTTCTTGTACTTGGCGCAAAGCACCAAGCCTGATTCGAGCGCCGTCTATGCGGCTTCGCTCGCCAATCCGAACAATCGCGTACGGCTGCTCACCACCGACACCAACGCCATCTTCGCTTCGGGCTTTCTTCTCTGGGTGCGAGGAACAACACTGATGGCCCAGCCGTTCGATCCGGAGAAGCTGAAGCTCACGGGCGAGCCTGTTCGGGTGGCCGACCCGGTTGGAAAATCCGCTACCACCGGCCGCATGAACGCCGCGGCATCCGAAAATGGCCTGCTGCTTTACTCCGCCATTGGTTCCAACCAACTGACCTGGCTGGACCCCACCGGCAAGCCGCAAGGGACGCTGGGCGAGCCGAACGACTACGTCATCTTCCGCATCTCCTTGGATGGCCGGCGTGTCGCAGCGGCCGTAGGCAATCCCACCCGCGCCGATCTATGGCTGTTCGATGTGCAGCGCGGCGCCTCCAGCCGTTTCACATTTACCGGACAAGCACATTCGGAACCGCTGTGGTCTCCCGACGGCCGCACCATTCTGTATCGTGCCGTCAACTCGATTTTTCGCAAGGACGCAAGCGGCGCGGGCGAGGAGCAGCGGGTCACCCAGTCGGCGAGTCTGCAATTTCCCACCGACTGGTCGCGCGATGGGCGCATGGTACTGTTCAACCAGTTCTCTCCCGGAACCAGGTCCGACCTTTGGGTTCTACCGGTGACTCCCGAAGGCCGTCCCACCGGCCAACCGCAAGCCTATTTGCACACCCAGTTCAATGAACAGGATGGGCTGTTTTCGCCCGAATCAAATCCGCGCTGGGTGGCCTACACGTCCGACGAATCCGGGCAGCCCGAAGTGTACGTGCAAGCCTTTCCCCAAGCGCGCGGCAAGTTTCAGGTCTCGGCCGGCGGTGGACACTTCCCCCGCTGGGGCCCGGGCGCCCGCGAGCTGTTCTATGTGTCGCTGAACGACAAGCTGATGGCCGTGGATCTGAAGCTGGGCAAAGATTCGGTGGAGCCTTCCGCGCCCCGTGAATTGTTCCCGCTTCCCACGCCCACCATCAACTTCATTCCTTACGACGTCAGCGCCGACGGCCAGCGCTTTCTGGTGCAATCGCCTCCGCAGCAGGCGTCGCCGTTGACGGTGATTACGAACTGGCCCGCGCTGATGAAATAACCGCCCCAGCCATGGTCATAGATCATGACATATTTTATGCCATTCATCGATGTCATAATAGAGAGACATGAAAAGCCTTCACCTCCCGCTTCCGGATCAGGTCTACAACGAGCTTAAGACTGAAGCGCAACGTAGCCAGATACCCGCCACTTCCATGGCCAGACACGCCATTCAGGCATGGCTCGCCGCTCGCAAGAAAGCGGCGCGCAAACAGGACATCGCTGCCTACGCGACCGAGAATGCTGGAACCGAGCTGGATTTGGATCGCGGGCTTGAAATCGCCACCATTGAGTTCCTGCTGGAAGGTAAGAATCAGTGACCCGTGGTGACATCTACTGGGCGGAGCTATCTCCCCGTTCGGGCTCGGAACAGGCCGGGCGGCGTCCGGTAATCGTCGTGTCGCACGATGGTTTCAATCAAGCTCCGAACTGGCGTTCCGTGATCGTGGTGCCGCTGTCCACGTCCAAGGCGCAAGCAAAGCGCGGCCTCACGGTCGTGGAGATTCCCGGAGGTGACAGCGGGCTTGCCAGATCTGGTATCGCGGTGTGCCATCAAGTGACCACGCTTGACCGCTCGAAGCTGACCCGGTATTCCGGGAGATTGTCGCCAGAACTGCTCAACTCGGTTGAGGAAGGGCTAAAAGCGGCACTCGATCTGGAGTGAATCAGGCTTGAAAACCCCATGACAGGCGGCGGCTCCCCGACTGGAGTATAGTGATTTAGAGCTGCTAAGCAGCGCTCATAGGAGATGCCATGAAAACGATCAGCACGGTAGTTTTGATGACGATGGGTCTCGCCGCCAGCGGTCTGGCCGCGGAATTCAAGGGTTTCGTCGAGGATACGGCTTGCTCCACCAAGCCGGAAATGAAAGGCGATGCCGCCTGCGCGCAGAAGTGCATCAAGGGCGGTTCACCGGCGGTTCTGGTGACTCCGGCTGGGAAAATTTATAAGATCGCCAATCAGGACAAGATCGTCGCCAGTGCTGGTTTGGATGTCACGGTGACCGGCAAACTCAAGGGCGACACGATCACCGTCGAGTCCGTAAAATAGTCCCTCAACGGAACAGCGTCTTCACGCAGTCTGCGCCGTGGCCCACCTTCTCAGAGTGGGCCCGGTGGAGCACAATGTAATTGTGCCCGTTGAAGCGCCGGTTGGATTCGCGGTTCTCTTCCGCCCGATCGGCGGGCCTTGCGCTTCAAAAAATATGATCGATTGGCGCTGCGCTAGCACTGAGCTTTTACCCCCACTTACTGCGCTTTAGCACGCACGAACCTCACGGTACGAAGGTTCTAAGGCGCTAACCAGATCAACACGTTACGCGGGGTGATCGAATTGCTCCTGGCCACAGTGGAGCAAATGCAAATGCGAACCATTCTTGTCGGACTGGACAAAGCACTCAACCAGGATTTGTTTACCGCGCTAGCCGAGTTCCCGGAAATCGAAGTCGTGCGCCAGGTGGCGAATTACCCCGGGCCCGACGATTTGATGCGCATCATCCGG
>Ga0209517_10003408_pt1 | contig 21598 bp, 18 predicted proteins | sample PeaSoiMetSII2010_FD_187695 | JGI IMG/M metagenome (GOLD analysis project Ga0209517, IMG submission 187695) | Peat soil microbial communities from Weissenstadt, Germany - SII-2010 (SPAdes) (version 2) | ecosystem: Environmental > Terrestrial > Soil > Wetlands > Peat | place: Germany...
TTCAACTCGCGAGAGCGTTCCCGAATCCTACTTGCCGGCGCCGGCCTTCTGCGACCGCTTCAGGAAGTAGTCGATCAGTTCCGAGCTGGAGTTGCCCATCTCGACGTCGAACGCTTCCACGCGGTTGGTGAAATAGTTGAACACCATAACCGCGGGGATCGCGACGAACAAACCGACGGCGGTGGTCACCAACGCTTCCGAAATACCGCCCGCGACCGCGCCCAGACCGGTGGACTTCTCCGTCGAAATGCCCTTGAACGCGTTGATGATGCCGAGCACGGTTCCGAACAGTCCCACGAAGGGAGCCGTCGAGCCGATGGTCGCGAGGCTCGAAATGCCGCGCTTCAGTTCGGCGTGAACGATGGCTTCCGCGCGTTCCAGAGCCCGTCGGGATGCTTCAATCTCTTCACCCGATATGTCCGAACTCATCTGATGCGCCCGGAACTCTTGCAACCCCGCGACCACTACCTTGGCCAGGTGGCTCTTGCTGTACCGGTCGGCGATCTTGATGGCCTCATCCAGTTTGCCTTCCCGCAGCGCGCCGGCCACGGCCGGAGCAAACTGGCGGGACTGCTTGTGGGCTGCATTGTAGGCGATAAAACGGTCGATCATGACACCGATCGACCACGCCGACATAATAAACAGCATGATCACGACCAGGCGGGCGGGCCAGCTCATGTTGCCCCACATGGCGCGCGGGTCGAAACTCACGGGCGCCGCAGTCTCCTGGAGGAGCATGAAGGCCCAAACCTGCAATTGTAAAAGCATAGTGTTCTCCTGCGAGTTGAAATTGAAAGCGGGCGACTTGGAAGCCTCCCGCTCTGTCTTACTGACTCAAAGTGAAATTCACTTCAATTTGAGTAATCACTTCCACCGGCTCATTGTTCAGAAGAGTCGGTTTGTAAAGCCACTGCTTCACCGCTTCGGTAGCGGACGGGACCAGCAGCGGGTGACCGCTGACCAGTTGAAGGTTCTGAATGGTGCCATCCTTGCCGATGATGGCGGTGAACCGCACCACACCCTGAATGCGCGCCTGCTTGGCCAGCGCGGGATAGGGCGGCGTTACTTTCTTGATCAAATTCGCAGCCTGCACATTTCCACCCACTCGAATACGCTGTGGCGTGGTGGGCTTGACCTCTTTCACAGTGGGAGGCGGAGGCGCCGCCGTGGGCACCGATCCGATAATTCCGCCAATCACGCCGCCGGCGCCGCCCGGAACACCGCCCGGCACGCCGCCGATCACACCACCGCCGGCCACGGGAGGCGGCAGTGCATCTTCCTGAATCAGGGCCACGCTTTTGGGTATCTCCTTGGGGGCCATCAACCGGCCGGCGTCAAACTGGCGCGGCGCCACTTTGATAATTTTTGGCGCCACCGGGGGCGGTGGAGGTGGTGGCGGCGGAGGTGGTGGCGGCGCAGTTAGAAACGACGTTAAGGTCGCCTTCGGCAGCACCTCGGTATAGATCAACGGAATCAGAATGAAGACGATGATGATCAGGACCTGAATCGTGAACGATATGAACACCGATGCACCCTTGCGGGTCTTATTGCCTGCTTCAACGAATGATTGTTCGAACATTTTCGTCTCCTCCCTTCACTTGCCTCAAACTACCTGCTCGCCTTCCGCGGCGCAGCCATTTCTTTTTCCTTCACCGGCGCACTGATCCCGCCGCCGGTCTTCTTCCTCGACTCAAGAATGTTCTGGCAGAATATCAGGATTGGGCTGGCAATGTAAACCGAAGAATACGTTCCGAAGATGATTCCCATTACTAGTGCGAATGAAAAGCCGTTTAGTACCTGGCCGCCGAACAGAAACAGCGACAACGCGGTCAACAGCGTCAAACCGCTGGTCAACACCGTCCGGCTCAGGGTTTGATTCACGCTAATGTTGATCAGCGCTTCGAGCTTCTCCCGGCGCATCAGCTTCAGATTTTCGCGAATGCGGTCGAACACCACGATGGTGTCATTCATCGAATAACCGACCAGGGTCAGCAGCGCGGCGACTACCGTGAGAGAAATTTCCTTGTTGAACAGCGAGAACAGGCCGATGGTGATGATCGTATCGTGGAAGCACGCAATCACCGCCGCGGCTCCATAAATCCACTCGAACCGGAACGCGATGTAGACCAGCATCCCGCCCAGCGCATACAACGTCGCCAGGATCGCCTGCTTCTGAAGCTCCTTGCCGACCTTGGGCCCCACCATATCCGCCGACAGAATCGTGAAAGAGCCCAACGAGCACTCTTTCTTTAACGCCTGAATCACTGCCGGTGTTACACCTTTAACCGAAGAAAGTTCGTCGAACGAATTCAGGATGCCGCCCTTGTTGGCGCGATAGGCTTCGATCGCTTTGGTCATGTCCTGCAAGTCTTGCTCGGGCATGGAAACCCCGGCCGTCAGCAACGGCTCCCGCAGGCGATCGGCAAGCTGCTCGGCTGCGGAATTGTTCAGATCCAGCTTTCCTTCTCCGCCGCCGAACGTCGAACGTAGTGTGTCCTCGATGATCTGGCGGTTTTGGTTCAACTCTTTTTCATTGGCGAGCTGGGTGCCCACCTGCACGTCCTGCGTGCCGCTGATCTGCTGGACCGAGATTTCTCCGCTGATCTTACTGCTGAGAGCGCTGCGGATCTGCTGTACGGGAGGTTCATGGTTGAACCTGAGCATCATGTTCGCGCCACCCGTAAAGTCGATGCCGTATTTGGGACCGCCCTTCATCGCAAGACTGATCAGCCCGGCCGCAGTGACCACCAGGGAGAGACCGATGAACGGCCACTTCTTCCCGAGGAAGTCAAAATTCGTGTTCTTAAATAATTCCATTGAGCCTATACAGCCGGCTTAGTGTTACAGACACCGGCCGGTGTTCCAAAGTTCCCTCTCTCCGGGAGGCTTGGCAGTTTTTTCCACAACCGCGGCTTATCAACATACCAAAGAACCCGTGTCAGTTCAAGTTACGTCAAATACTTAACGCAACCACCCGCTTCTGCATTCCCAACTCCCAGTCGAAAATCGTCCGCGAAACGAAGATCGCGGTGAAAACATTGGCCAACAGACCGATGACCAATGTGACCGCGAATCCCTTCACCGGCCCAGTACCGAACAGGAACAGAATCGCGCAGGAAACCACGGTGGTAACGTGCGTGTCGATAATGGTCAGAAACGCTTTTTTGAAGCCCGCGTCGACGGCGGCGATCACGGCCTTCCCGGCGCGCAGTTCTTCGCGGATGCGCTCGAAAATCAGAACATTCGAGTCGACGGCCATACCGACCGTCAAAATCACGCCGGCGATTCCGGGCAGCGTCAGGGCCGCGTTGAAGTAGCTGAGCGCGGCAACCAGAATGATCGCATTCAAGATCAGAGCCAGCGTCGCGTTTATCCCGCTGCGCTTGTAGTACACCAGCATTACGCACACCACGGCGAGCACACCCGCGATGCCAGCCAGCGTCCCTTCCTTAATCGAATCCGACCCGAGCGACGGCCCGACCGTGCGCTCTTCCAGTACTTCAATTCCCGCCGGCAACGAACCAGCGCGCAGGTTCAGCGCGAGATCAGCCGCTTCCTCGTGACCCGAAAGCCCCTCGATCACGCCGTTATCGGCGATTTTTCCATGAATCACCGGCGCGCTGATCACCATCTTGTCGAGCACGATCGCCAGCCGGTTCCCAATGTTCGCCGCAGTGAATTTCTCAAAACGTTTCGCCGCTTCCTGGGTCAAAACAAACTCGGTCTCCCAACCGAGCGTATTCGACGATTGCTGCGGACGCGCATCGCGAAGGTCGCCTCCCGTCACCACCGCGTTGCGCGACAGGATATAGTACTCCGGCGGCGAGCCGGGGCGAGGCTGTCCCTTAACGATCTCGGCATCCAGCGGCAAAACACCGCCTTTGCTCGCGCGCGCTTCTTCAGGCGAAGAAAACGTCTGCTGGCTCAGGACCTCGCGCAGTTCCAGTACGGCTTGCGTTTTCAGAAGCTGCTTGACATGAGCCGGATCATCGACGCCGGGAAGTTGCACCAGGATCTCGGCTTCATCCGTCGAGCCGCCGCGCTTCTGCACGCTCGATTCGGAGAGCCCCAGCCCGTTGATTTTGTTGTCGATCGTGTTGATGCTCTGGGTGAGCGTGTCGTCTTTCATCTTAAGCGCGAACGTCGGCTGCATGGTCATGCGGAAGTCGGTGGAGCTGACCGGCGTCAGAATCCAAGCAGTCCCGTAGTTTTCTGTCACGATCTGCCGGAAGTTCCCGGACTGATTCACCGGCACGCCTTTGATGTCGATCTGAATCTTCGCCGCGTCCGCGATGATCTCCGGATTGTTGCGGCCCATCTCCGTGTAGGCAATGGAGGCCTTGTTCATCTCGTCCTTCAGGCGCTGCATCACGCGGTCGGCTTCCGCCTTGAACGCGTCCTGAAGCTGCACCTGGAGCACCAGCTGGCTGCCGCCCTTCAGGTCCAAACCCAGCCGGATGTTCTTCTTCCAGTTGTCCACCAGCTCCTGCTTGGAGGTCGGCAGGCCGATGATCCCATAGACGCAGATCAAGATGACCACCAGGATCGCGATGGCCCTGAACTTGAGATTGCTTTTCATGACTTACTTCTTTTCCTCTGTGGATTTTTCCTGATTGACCAGGCTCGACACCGCGCTGCGCGCCACCTGCAGCTTAATGTTATCCGGTTTCACGCGCAGGATCAGGGTATCGCCCGTGATGCTCACGATGGTCCCGACGATGCCGCCGGTGGTGAGCACCTCATTGCCGCTCTGCAACCCCGAGAGCATCGCCGCCTGCTGCTTCTTCTGCCGCTGCATCGGCATGAACACCAGGAAGTAGAAGATGGCTACGATGAAGATCAGCGGCAGGAAACTCATGGCCGGATTCGAGGTTCCGGTCGCGGGCGCCTGCTGCAAGAGTAATAGGGCGAACATTTTGGGGTTTCTTCTAACTCGGCCCGTCTTCTGATACGTGCAGAGACACGGCCTTCAGGACCTCGGGGAACTTCCCAAGTAATATAGCCTGCCTGATCTCCCGCATGATGTCAAGGTACCGCCTCAGGTTGTGGAGGGTAGCCAGGGTCGAAAACGTCATCTCCGCCGCCAGAAACAGGTGCCGCAGATAGGCGCGCGAAAAGTTCCGGCACGTATAGCACGGGCAGGACGAATCGATAGGACTCGCATCTTCTTTATATTGAGTCTGTTTGATAATCACGCGTCCATCGGATGTAAAAAGATATCCGTTGCGGGCATTGCGCGATGGCAGCACGCAGTCCATCATGTCGACTCCTCGCGCGACATATTGCGGGAGTTCCTCCGGCATCCCGACTCCCATCACATAGCGCGGCCGGTCGCGCGGGAGCAGCGCGGTCGAAATTTCCGCCATTTCCAGGCTAAGCGCCCTCGGCTCGCCGACGGAAAGGCCTCCGATCGCGTAGCCGTCGGCGTCCAGCTCCAGAAGCTGCTCGGCGCACTGGCGACGTAGATCCGGAAACATGGCCCCTTGCACGATCGGGAAACACATGCGCTGGCCGTCGGCCCGCTCCCGATAATGCGAGTAAGCCTTTCGCGCCCAGCGGACGGTCCGGTCCGTCGAGACGCGAGCCGCTTCGTGACTCGCCGGATACTCCAAGCATTCATCGAGGACCATCATGACGTCGCTGCCGAGCGCTATCTGCACATCGATGGTCGATTCTGGAGTAAACAGGTGCGCGTCGCCATTGAGATGCGACCGGAACAGCACCCCTTCTTCCGTGATCTTACGTAAGCTGTTGAGGCTGAAGACCTGAAACCCGCCCGAATCGGTCAGGATAGCCCGCGGCCATGCCATGAACTCATGCAATCCACCGAGTTTCCGGATGGTCTCGTGCCCCGGCCGCAGGAAAAGATGATATGTGTTGGCGAGAATGATTTTAGCGTCGAGATCGTCGATCAGTTCGCGCGGAAGAATCCCTTTGACGGCCGCCTGAGTACCGACTGGCATGAAAACCGGAGTCTCGACATCGCCATGAGCGGTATGGAGAATCCCCGCACGCGCGCCGGTACTGGGGCAAACGGCCTGAATCTCGAATCCGAGCACAGGTTTTATTGTAGGAGAAGTTCAGCGAACCGTAAGCGAGATCGGATCGCCATTCGAAGGATCGAAATACTCGAAAAATTTCAGAACATCGGCGCGCGTCCCTGCGGTCACGCTGATTTGCCCCGAATTCAACCCGCGCACCAGCGTCATACGCCCGGCGATCAACTGATCTAGAACTCGCTTGTCGAGACTGATTCCCACATCAGCTTTGGCTGGCGCGGATTCGTCAAACTGCGCGACGCCCCTGCGCACTTCCAGGCCGTATTCCTCCTTCACATCCGGGAACCGAAACGCCATGGTGGTGTGAACGTCGAGCGTCGCTTCAGACTTCAGCCGAGTCGTCAGGCCCTCCACCCACACGCGCGCCGGCAAAGCGGCGATGGTCTCGGGCGACCCGAAGTTCGCCCGCGCCCGCGTGGTCACCGCCGCCACGTCGAGCGTCCCATCCAGCTCATGCGCGGAAGCGAGGTACCAGTTTCGCCAATTGGTATTGAGCGACGCGTAGCCGAGCTTGCGAAACGCCTCGGCCTTGACCGCCCGCGCGTCTTTATCGTCGTGATTCATGCGGATCAGGTACGTCGCGAGCTCCGCTGCCCATTGCGCGTCGCCGGCGTCCATTGCTTGACGAGCTTCGCCAAGCACGCGGTCGCGACCGCCCATCAACATCACGTGGCGCCGCGCGGATTCCGCGGGCGGCGTCGGATCGAGCGCCACCGGATCGCCTTCGAACCATCCCAGATAGCCGACGTAAATCTCCCGCACCGAATGCGAGACCGTTCCGTAAAATTCGCGCAGATACGGGGAGTAACTTGCAAGATGCTGTGGAAGCTTCACGGCCGCCACCAGCTCATCCCGCGTCATGCCGCGATTCATGTAGCGGATGGTCTGATCGTGCACGAACTGGATTCCGTCGCGATAATTGCGCATGACCTCTTCGACTTTTTCTTTCCCAGACACCGGCTGGCCATGCGACGGGACCAGATGCTCGGCGCCCACTGCACGCATACGATCGATGCTTTCCACCCACGCCAGTGGATCGCGGAAGCTCGCGCCGCGAAGCGTGTGGATGTTCGGAAAAGCCGGTCCCTGGATCATATCGCCCGAAAGTAGGACGCGCGAATCGGGCAGAAAAACGTTCAGGTGATCGGGCGTTTCGCTCGGCACATGGATCAGCCGAAGCTTCACTCCAACGATGGTCAGGTCCAATGTTTCCGCGAACGTTTTCGTCGGCGGAATAAATGAGGTCGTGCCCGGCAGGTACAGCGGCCCCAGGCCGTAGTTCATGTCCTTCCGTTCCTCAGCGGTCATTCCGGCTCCAAACGAATACGAGCTGCGCACGCCCAGAATCGGCCCGATCAGCTCGCCCTGCGTGACATAATTCTTCAACAGCGACTCTTGGGCGTAAATCGCCACGCGGCCTGCCGCAACGTCCTCCGAGGAGGCAAACGCCTTCACGCCGCTGGTGTGATCCGGATGGAAATGCGTGTAGATCACCGCCACCACCGGCTTCTGCGTGATCTTTCGAAACTCCTCGCGAACCTGCTTCGCGGCCTCGACCGAAGACAGTGTGTCGACGATGATCACGCCATCGTTCCCCTCGATCATGATCGAGTTGCCCAGCGAATAGCCCACCGCCGAGTACACGTTGCCCGTCACGTGGTAGATCCTTTTCTCGAACAACGCCGTGTGTTGGGCAAGCTCGGGTGGAATCATCTGCGCGGCGGCCACAGCGGAGAGGAGCGTAAGCATTCGGAAAGAGGCCATGCGGCGATTGTACATGCGCCGGCCAGCGCTGTACACTTTCTATCGTGAAACCTTTCAAGCTGGCTGCTCTTGCGTTGATCGCTTTCGCTCTGGCCGCGCAAACGTCCCGCTCGCGAATCGAAACCGGGTTCGATACGATTCGCGCGTCGAACCTACGCGCGGATTTGACGTTCCTCTCATCGGATGCGCTCGAAGGACGCATGTCGCTGGAGCGAGGCTCGGAAGTCGCCATTCAGTGGATCGCCGCCGAGTTCGGCAAGGCCGGATTGAAACCCGTCGGGGGCGATTCGTTCCTGCAACCGGTGCCGCTGGTCGAATACCGAATGGACCGCGAGCAGACCTTCTTGAAAATTCACACCGCCGGCGCCGAGCAGAGCTACCATGCTCCCGACGCCACCGGCAATTACCCGAACGACGGCGTATTCAAAGGACCGGTGGTCTTCGCCGGCTTCGGCATCACCGCGCCCGAGCTTCACTATGACGATTACGCGGGCATCGACGCGCGCGGCAAGATCGTTCTGGTCTTCAACCATGAACCGCAGGAGGAGGACGCCAATTCGATTTTCAACGGCAAGGGCAACACGCGCTACGCGAACCCCCGCGCCAAGATGATGATCGCCCAGCGTCATGGCGCGGTGGCGTTGCTGATCGCGCCCGATCCGAACCATCGCGCCAGCCAAGTCCGTGGTCCCCTAGATGGGGCGGCCGGCCGTGGAGGGCAAACGCAGCGCACTCCGCGTCCTACGCAGGCCATCGCCGAAGAGGATTCGATTCCGGTGTTCAACGTGAGCGCGAAAGTCGCCGAAGCCTTGCTCGCTTCGACCGGCAAGACGCCGTCCGAGCTTCAGACCGCGATCGATACCACACTGAAACCGCAATCGCGCGCTCTCAGCGGGGCGGAGGCAGAGTTGCACGTTGTGACTTCGGCGAGAAAACGCGCGTTGTCCTATAACGTGATCGGGATGGTGGAAGGCAGCGATCCTCAGCTTTCGAAGGAGACCGTGCTGTTTAGCGCCCATTACGATCATGACGGCTTGGCTGCGAACGGCGGCATTTACCACGGAGCCGACGATAACGGATCCGGAACCGTGGGCATCGTCGCGCTGGCGCAGGCATATTCTAGAAACCCGGTGAAGCCGAAACGCTCGCTGGTGTTCGCGGTGTTCGCGGCAGAGGAACGCGGGCTGCTCGGGTCTTATTATTACGCCGCGCATCCGCTGCGGCCGCTCGAAACCACGCGCGCCCAGATCAATTTCGACATGATCGGCCGCGATGAAAAAGACAGCTCGCAGACGCACGGCCTGATCGACATTGCGGCGGACACGTCGAATGAGGTGAACCTCGTCGGCACGAAATACAGCCCGGATTATCGCGCCGCCGTAATTCGCGCGAACGAGATGGTCGGATTGCACCTCAACTACAAATGGGACGACGATACCGTGCTGAACGTCCTGTTCCGCAGCGATCAGTACCCGCTGCTGCTGCACGACGTCCCGGCGATGTGGTGGTTCACCGGCTTCCATCCGGATTATCACCAGGTGACCGACACGGCGGAGAAGATCAACTACCCGAAGATGGAGAAGATCCTGAAGCTGGCTTACGTGACCGGTTTCGATTTCGCGGATACGGCCAATCCGCCGAAGTTTTTCGCAGCCGGTGCGCCGAAGTAGCGAATTAACGCTGACGCTGCATTCTCGCCGCGAAATGATCGATCCAATCGCGCTGTTCCGAAGTCTCAGGAACCGGAGATCCACGCGTCTTGCTGACACGGCGAATCGCCTGATCCGGCGCAACGCCCTTCTCAATCAGCAAACTTGACGCGATCATGCCCGCGCGTCCAAGACCCTGGCGGCAATGAACGTTGATGTTGACGCCGCGGCTCAGTTCTGCGTCCAGTTGCGCGATGAGTTTCGACGCATTCGATTCGGAAGACGGAACCCCGCGATCGACGATGGGTAAGGACAAGAATCGCAAGCCGTTCGCCTCGCAGACGGTTTGTTCTCGATCCAGGTTCAAATCGGACGCCTCATCCGGCATGAGGAGTGAGACCACGAATTCGATTCCTGCATCGCGCCAGTCGCGAATCTCATCTTCAAGCCAATCGCCACCGCGCGGACGCGCTGAGATGGCCAGTCTCCCAGGCCACGGTCCTGCGATCCAAAATAATTCAGTCAACATCGTCTTTAACCACGATCTCTCTCGGAAGCATGTTCACGTCGACGCCGCGTAGGCGCAGAATGTGTATCCGGTGATGTCCGTCCAGTACCGTTCCGTCGAGTCTGGTTTTCAGGCAATCCTTCCGCCCAGGCCTGAGTGTAACAAGGATATGCTCCGTTGTGAGTTTTTCCAGCAACATGAGCTTCGGCTTACTCAACGACTCATCCGGATGCAGATACTTCAGCGGAGCGTCGTGCACAGGTCCATCGTATCGTTCTCTCAGTCATGGTGGCTGTTACCATAGTGGGATACCCCCACTATGGCCCTGCGGTTCTACAACACCCTGACACAACAGGTGGAGACTTTCTCTCCCCTCTCGGATCGCGTAGTGCGCATGTACACCTGCGGGCCGACGGTTTATAACTACATCCACATCGGCAACCTGCGGACCTTCACGTTTCAGGACATTCTGCGCCGCTGGCTGCGCGCGCGCGGATACACGCTCGACCATGTGATGAATATCACCGATGTCGAAGACAAGATCATCCGCAACGCCGCCGCCGCGCATAAATCGATTTACGATTACACTGCGGTCTACACGCAGGCCTTCCTCGAAGACATGGCCACCCTGCGCCTGGAACGGCCGGAGCGCATGGTGAAGGCCACCGAACACATCCCCGAAATGGTCTCCGCCATCGAAAAGTTGAGCGAGCGCGGATTCACCTACGTCAGCGAGGGATCGGTATATTACCGCATCGCCAATTTCCCGACTTACGGTAAGCTTTCCCACAACGATTTCAGCGGCATTCGGGCCGGCGCGCGCGTTGACGTGGACGAATACGACAAGGACGACGCTCGCGATTTCGTGCTGTGGAAGGCCAAGAAACCGGATGAGCCGGGCTGGGAAACTCCACTCGGGGCGGGCCGTCCCGGCTGGCATATCGAGTGCTCCGTGATGGCCATGAAGTATCTGGGCGAAACGCTCGATATTCACACAGGTGGCGTCGATCTGATGTTTCCGCATCACGAAAACGAGATCGCGCAATCGGAAGCCCTCACCGGGAAACCGTTCGTGCGCTACTGGCTGCACGCCGAGCACCTGATTGTCGAGGGACAGAAAATGTCCAAGTCGCTGGGGAATTACTACACGCTCCGCGATCTGCTCGACAAAGGCTATGCTCCGGAGTCGTTGCGGTATCTGCTTGCATCGGTGCCGTATCGAAAGAAGCTCAATTTCACGTTCGAAGGTCTCAAAGCCGCGGCCACTTCGATCGAACGGCTGCGCAATTACAAATTGCGCCTGGAAACTGCAAGGTTCGCTGAAGGATCGAACGAAAAGCTGGTAGAGCGAACCGCAGCGGCGCGGCAGGCGTTCGGGGAGGCGCTCGACGACGATCTGAACACGGCGGAAGCGCTGGCCGCGGTGTTTGAGTACATTCGAGACACCAATACGGCGATGGACAGCGGCGAGTTTCGCTCCGGAAACGCCGCCAATGCCTTAGAGCTTTTAAAAGAGTTCGACGCCGTCTTCGATGTGCTGCGCCCGACGGTCGAGGCCGGCGGTTTGTCGGGCGCGGAAATCGATGCGCTGGTGGCCGAGCGCACCGTAGCGAAAAAATCGCGGAATTTCACGCGTGCTGATGAGATTCGCACCGACCTCGCCGAAAAAGGCGTGGTTCTCGAAGATACCAAGGAAGGAGTGCGCTGGAAACGCCAGTAGCGAAACGCCATGAAAATCGAAAGCAAGCTGGTTCATGCGGGAGACCGGAAAAAGGCCGGCGACTTTATCCCCGTCACGACGCCCATTTACACGGCCGCAAGTTATTTCTACGATTCCATGGCGCAGCTCGATCGCGTGATGGGGCGCGAAGAGGAAGGTCCTTCCTACGCGCGCTACGACAACCCCACAAATAATGCGCTGGAAGAACTGGTGAATACGCTCGAAGGCGGTGGCGGCACGGTGGCGTGCGCATCGGGGATGAGCGCGATGCAGTTGGGTGTCATGACCGCGCTGCTCGACCGTCCCAAGCGCATCGTCGCCGCGAACGTGCTTTACGGCGCGACCGTCAGCATGCTGATGAAGATCCTGGAGCCGTTCGGCATCGAAACCACGTGGGTCGACATCTGCGATTTCCCGGCGGTGGAAAAAGCGGTCGCGGAAGCCAAGCCTGGCCTCATCATTATGGAAACGGTCTCAAACCCGCTGCTGCGCGTGGGCGCGATGGATAAGATCGCGCAGATGGCCAAGAGCGCCAACGTTCCCCTTCTGGTCGACAATACCTTTGCGACGCCGCTGCTGGTTCGGCCGCTGGAACTGGGCGCCAGCATTGTGATCCACAGCGCGACTAAATATATGTCCGGGCATGGGGACGTTCTGGGAGGCGTGATCGTCGCGGACAACGAATATTGCGGAACCATCCGCACGCTTTCGCGCACCGTGGGTCCGGTGATGAGCCCGTTTGAGGCCTACCTGACCATGCGCGGCATCAAAACCATGGGCCTGCGTGTGGAGCGGCAATGTCAAAACGCCTGTAGAATCGCAAGCTGGCTGGCGTCGCATCCCGCGATCGAGCGCGTCCACTTCACCGGCGACCCGTCGCATCCCGACGCCACCACCATTGCCCGTCTGTTCCCGAAGAACCTCTACGGCGCGATGATTTCCTTTGAGCTGAAAGGCGGCCGCGCGGAAGTTTTTCGCTTCATGGAGCGATTAAAAATGATCGTGCGCGCAACGTCGTTAGGCGACGTCCACACGATGATTCTGTATCCCGCGATGGCGTCGCATCGCGACTTATCGCCGAAACATCGCGCGCGTCTGGGGATTCATGACGGGCTGGTACGAATCTCGGTCGGCATTGAAGCTCCGGAAGACATCATCACCGACCTGGAGCAGGCCCTTCAAAGTTAGGAATCTCCGATATGGGCGCGTTGGGCGTGCAGATTCGAGGGCTCGCTGGCCTGATTGCCTTCGCGGGCTTGGTAGCCGGTGAGCCGCCGTATCCCTATAGTCCGGCGAATTATTTCTCGAACTTTGCAATGTCGGACGTGGAGCCTCTGACGGTTTTTCTTCCCAACGGAAAAACCGTGAAGGTCTCTCTTCCCCAAAAGCTCGCGCATGTGGCGTTCGGCCCGGACGGAAAGAGCCTATACGGCTCGGGCGGGATCGATATCCGGCACCCGCGGAGCACCGAAAAGCTGGTCAAGATCGAGTTTGAACCGCTGAGAACTACCGACGTGCCGGGCGGACAGGACTTCGGGATCTTTGACTTCGCGGTTGCACCGGCCGAGGATAAAATCATCATCTCCGGCTTTCATGGAGCCGGCGCATCGCGAACCTGCGGCCTCTTCGAACTGAAGCTGCCAGCCGGAGCGTTCCGGCAACTAAGCGAGATCGGAGGCTGTGATTATCCGACATCGTTTACGGGCCTGAGCGTCCCGCCGGGCGCGGAACGGATGCTGGCTCAACGCCATGGAAAGTGGGAGTTGATGGACCTTCGTACCGGGGCCCTTCAAGAGCTCGACAGGGAGTTTTGGCTGGCCAGTTGGTCACCCGACGGAAAATGGATCGCCGCCGTGAGTAGTTATAAGCGCTCAAGGCTGGTGCTTTTAGATGCAGACAACCCGTCTCGCCGTCGGGATCTTGGACACACTGGCGGCGGATTGTATTGGTCGCCAGACTCGCGCTACCTCCTGCTCTATAAGGACGAATTGAGGTGCGGCCTAGTCAGCGAAATCTATTCCATGGAGAGACTTGACGTCCGGACGGGTCGGCGCGAAATCGTGAAGCCCGCCCGGTGTCAAATCTTCGGAGGTCTCTCAGGCTGGGTGAGCAATGAGATCGCAGGACCGAATTAATTTCGTGCCCCTCACAGCCTACGCAAGCAAATCCCGCGGAGCGTCGATCCAATAATCCGGCTCCCACCGCGCCATTTCCTCGGCGTCACCGTATCCGTACCGGACCGCGCAGGTTTTGACTCCCGCCCGGCGCCCGGCTTCCATATCCGCAGCCGAATCGCCGACCAGTAAACACTCTTCGGGAGCCACGCCGAAAACTTCCAGGGATTTCAACAGCACATCCGGCTCCGGCTTGGCTGGAAACCCGTCGGTTCCCTGCACATGGTCGAAGTGTTGCAGCAGACCGAAATGCTCCAGCACGGCCCGCGTCGTCGGCGTTCCCTTGGTGGTCGCGGTGGATTTGCGGCCGCCCAGGCTGCCCAGCATCTCCGCCACACCGGGATACACCGAAGTCGAGGAATGCTGCCGCGCCAGATAGATCTGCCGGTATTCGGCGACCATCCCGTCCATGGATTCTCTAGGAAAATCCAGATCCAGAAACAAATCGATCAGGTGGCGTCCGATATAGCGGCGCAGAAGAGCCTCTGGAACGTCGCGGCGCCCGCGGGAAATCAAAACCTGCTGGATCGACCCACAAATGTCGTGGACCGAGTCCACCAGCGTGCCATCTACGTCGAACAAATAAACCGCAAACGAAGGAATCACATTTCTATTGAAACGCACTACTGAACCGCGATGAGCGCGCCAGGAAAGGTCGGGTAAAAACCGTAAATGCAAACCACCGGATTATCGCCGCTGGGCACGCCTTTCGGAACCGTGAGATTGATCTGATACAGTCCCGGGCTGACCAACGCGCCCTCCGCTTGCGCGTTGAGTCCGGAAACCCAGCAACTCAGGCCCGCGTTCGACAGGCTGCCGGTTTGCGTGGCCGATCCTGCGACGATATTTGGCGCCGGACCAAAACCAGTGCCGTACATTGAAATCGTCTCGCCCGCCTTGGCCGGTGTGCTCAGCCCGGGGTAAAGCGTGGCTGGTGCCATCAGGCTCGAATCCAGGTGCCGCGCGGCGACGTGGCCCGCGGCGTCGAAGGAAAGAAACGCCGGCGAGTATCCGGATCGGAACGATACCGAAAAAGCGACTGGAATGCCGTTATTCTCGACCTCGACGCCAGCCGCGCCGGCATCGGCGGTCGAAAGCAGCGGCGCCAGAACATTAATCTGATCGTCAGCGCAATTCGGGTCTGTCGCGGCACTGCAATACCAGTAGATGTAGCCCAGCGTTCCATTGAATGAGACGCTAATCGGGCCGAGCTGGGTGGGCATCCGCCCATTGGCGAAATCGGGCGCATCGCTCCAGTCCACCCCGCTTGCGGGAGTATCCGCGGGCACAAGATTTTGGCCGTGAATCTCGATCCACGTGTTGAACGCCACTTGTGGCAGCCCATAGATCGTCTTCACCTGAGTTATCGACGCCCCGGGAGCCGGGGTTATCGTGCCCGACACGCTGAATCCTTTGTTTGTAGTCGTGAAAGTTACCGCTCCGAGGGCATTCGCGTATCGCCCGGTTCCCCCAAGAACAAACCCGCTGAAAGTGGTGGACGGCGGAGAGATGCTGTTGCTCGAAGCCGGAACATAGGTGTACCAGAGGATCAATGAATCGGCGTTATTGAAGGCTAGGGTCACCGTGCCGATAAGCGACATCGGCGCGTTCAGGTAATAGTAAGCAAGAAGCGTCCCCGTTGCATTTCCCAGGTTCCCGCTGGCGGTGACCGGAGCTGAAAAGTAATCCTCCTCGCGCGTCGCCCAGCCGCAGCACCAGCCGCGAAAGTTGGTCAGCGTGAGTGGCATAGTGTTGCCGCCGACGATCAATGTGCCGGAACCGGATGTTGTCGAGGTCGACCAGAGCGCCCCGGCGGAATCTTTCACGATGGTCAGGTCCAGCGATCCTGCCGCGCCAGCGTATGCCCCCGTGCCGCCCGTGATCGTGCCGCCGGACATCGTGACCGTCGTCGGGAAGGCGAAATTGGGATCACTCTCGGCGAAGCTGATCGCGATCGTATCGACTTCGTTATAAGCCAGCTCAAAGGTGACCTGCACCGGCCCGGTGAGTCCACTGTCGCCGATCGGCTGAGAACTGCCGGTCATCACCAGGGCCGCGTTGCCTAGCGATCCGACGGAGCCGGTCTGGGCCAAAATGAGCGTATTGGACGAGACGTTGCCGCCGTTCCCTACGGTCAGATTCAGGTTGATGTTGGACGAAGTTTGCGCGATCGCCGTAACAGCGCGAAACGAAGAAGCGGACAGCCAGGCAACCACTCGCCAGAAGCGCATAAACCCTCCGAAACCCTCGACTATAGAGCAAAGGTCCGAAGCAGTCAAGCTTCCGGTGAGCCCAGGACTGGTTGAAATTCTCAGTTTCTGCCCGCCATAACTGACGGGCTGTAACCGGTGTTGCAATTTCTGGAGTTCGGTTCGACCGCTTTTCAATAACCTGCTTAGGCGGGCTGCGGTCCGCCCTCGAGCATCCCCGGAACACGACGGCCCGTTTCAGGCTTAATCACCTGCTGGGTTCCGTCTCCGCTCGGCGGAGGCTGCACGGCGGCGAGAGTCTTGCCGTCGATCAACTGGTGCACTTCGCTGCCGTCCAGAACCTCGCGTTCCAGCAGCGCCAGCGCGATCCGCTCCAGCGCATCGGACCGCTGTTCGATGATTAACCGTGCGCGATTGTATCCGCTCTCGACCAGCTTCTTCACCTGTTCATCGATGCGGATGGCCGTCGCTTCGCTGTAATCGCGATGCTGGGCGATTTCGCGGCCCAGGAAGATCTGCTCTTCCCGCTTGCCGAAGCTGAGCGGACCCAGTTCGCTCATGCCCCACTCGCACACCATCTTGCGAGCCATCTCCGTCGCGCGCTCAATGTCGTTGCCCGCGCCGGTGGTCACATGATGCATGAAAACTTCTTCGGCGATGCGTCCGCCCATCAGGATGGAAAGCTGCGCCTCCAGATACGCCTTGTTGTAGCAGTGCTTGTCATCGATGGGAAGCTGCTGCGTCAACCCCAGCGCCATGCCGCGCGGAATAATGGTGACCTTGTGCACAGGATCCGCTTCCGGAGTCAGCGCCGCCACCAGTGCGTGCCCGGCTTCGTGATACGCCGTGTTCTTCTTTTCTTCGTCGCTGATGATCAGGCTCTTGCGCTCCACGCCCATCATCACTTTGTCTTTGGCCAGCTCGAAATCGAACTGGGTGACTACCTTACGATTCTGCCGTGCCGCGATCAGCGCCGCTTCGTTCACCAGGTTGGCCAGATCCGCGCCCGCGAATCCAGGCGTCCCGCGTGCCACTACCGACAGATCGACATCATCGCCCAGCGGTGTCTTCTTGGTGTGGACCTTCAGGATCGCTTCGCGTCCCTTCACATCCGGCCGCCCGACCACTACCCGCCGGTCGAATCGACCAGGCCGCAGCAGCGCCGGATCCAGCACGTCCGGCCGGTTCGTCGCCGCCACCAGGATCACGCCTTCATTGGATTCGAAGCCGTCCATTTCGACCAGCAGTTGATTCAGCGTCTGCTCGCGCTCATCGTGGCCGCCCCCGAGACCCGCGCCGCGATGCCGCCCCACGGCGTCGATTTCATCGATAAACACGATGCACGGTGCGTTTTTCTTGCCCTGTTCGAACAGATCGCGAACGCGCGACGCGCCTACGCCGACGAACATTTCTACGAAATCCGAACCGGAGATGGAAAAGAACGGGACATTCGCCTCGCCCGCAATGGCTCGCGCCAGCAGCGTTTTGCCGGTTCCGGGAGATCCGATCAGCAGCACGCCCTTGGGAATTCGTCCGCCGAGCTTCTGGAACTTCTGCGGCTCCCGGAGGAATTCGATGATCTCCTGCAATTCTTCCTTGGCTTCTTCGACGCCTGCGACGTCCTTGAACGTCACTTTCTTCTGTTGCGAGGAATGCAGCCGCGCGCGCGACTTCCCAAAACTCAGCGCCTTGTTCCCGCCGCTCTGCATCTGGCGCATCATGAAGATCCAGAATCCCAGCAGAAGCACGAAAGGAATGGCGTTCACCAGAATCGATACCCAGTTGCCGCCGTTGTCCTTTTCAACTTTGATCGAAACGTGCTTGTCGAGCAGCAGCTTGTCGAAATCGGGGTAGTTGGTCAGAACGACGGAATGGAATTCGTCGCCGTTCTTGTATTTCCCGCTGATATCGCCGGTCGAGGTGTTCAGCACAATGCTGTCGACCTTACCGTCCTCCACCTGTTGGATCAGCTCCGAAAACTTGGGCTGCTGGCCGGGGGGTTTGCTGCCCTTGAACACCAGCCAAACCAGGACCACCAGGCACAGGATGATCAGCCACAGGACTGCGTTTCTAACGCTTGAATTCATGACCTCTCCACATACATACTACTTATACAGACGCGCGAATGTTCACTTGGATTCAAAGTGCGCCGTTTCCGGAAACCGAGCCGCTATCCCAAATTTGCAGCACCTGGGATTCCTCGTGGCCAGTACCGCAGTCCGCGGCGAACTCCGCGGCTGCGCCAAACCCTCTGGCCCACAGGATTTTACCCTCAAGCTCAACAATCGGCCAGGACCGACGCTGCCAGGAGGGTACCCGGGCGCTTTGAAACATTTCCCTAATCTTTTGATCCCGTGATTTGCCCACTGGGCGGTAGTGGTCACCAGGTCTCCACGCGCGCAACTTCATACGCGCGGCCAATTCCAATCTAAGGTTAGCACAGCCCGACGCGACCGTTGGCTGGACCTCAAACCGGATTGAGCCCAAGCCGCCAGGATCTGCGTAAGTGCCTGGAATTATTAGGCAAACTGGTTCTGTCATCGGCTCGACACCCGGTTTTGCGAAATGCAGCCAATCGAACGACCGGGTGATTAGCATCCCCGGCAGCCGAATCCGGCCTGCCCCGGTCGGCTTGGCAGCCAATTCGATAATGCGCTCGACGTGCTCAAACTCGACCCCGCGCAGGTCGCCTTTTGCCTTCGCGATGGCACGCCGGACAGATCTCCGCGCCATGGCCCGGGGAGCCGACGCCAGTTTTTCCGCACTTATCTCACTTCCGGCTTGATCGAGCGTCGCAGCCCACCATCGCTCCTCTTCATAGGCTAGATCCGCCAGATGAGCCAAGGAATCGCCGATCTTCGGATTCCATTCCCGCGCGAGCAGCGGCAAGAGTTCATGGCGGATCCGGTTGCGCGCGAACCGGGTCTCTCGATTGCTCGAATCCTCACGCCAGACAATCTTGCGCGAGTGTAAGTAGTCACAGACTTCGGCGCGTGTCACAGCAAGGAAAGGGCGAATAAACCCGTCGCTGGTTACCGGATGGATTCCCGCCAGACCTGCCAGACCCGATCCCCGCAGAAACCGGAACAGCACGGTTTCCGCTTGATCGTCGCGCGTATGCCCCGTCGCGACACGATTCGCCGCACCGTCGCGGATTAGGGACCGAAAAAACTCCACCCGAGCGCGCCGAGCCGCCTGCTCCAGGTTGCCGCGCACTTCGCGCAGGTCCGACGCGGCCCGATAGAACGGCAGCGCCAGTTTCTCGGCCAGCGCTGCGACGAATCGCTCGTCTTCTTCCGATTCCTCGCCGCGCAGCTTGTGATTGAAGTGGGCCACGCCGGCCACGTCGACTCCGGCCTCGCGCAGGACGTGCAGCAGGCACACCGAATCGGGGCCGCCCGACACCGCGACCATCACGCGGTCGCCTGGCGCCAGCATGCTATAACGAGAGATGGTCTTGAGCACCCGCTCCAGCACGATCCCCCCATTCTATGACTCCTGAAATTCGAGAACGCGCCGCGCGGATTCGCCTGCTACTGATGGACGTCGACGGCGTCCTGACCGACGGGCATCTAATCAACGTGCCCGGCCCGGACGGCAAGATGTTTGAAACCAAGATGTTCGATTCGCAGGATGGGATCGCGCTCCAATGGCTGAGCTGGCATTCGATCCAGACCGGGGTGATCAGCGGACGCCTTTCGCCGGCGACCGAGGAACGGGCACGCCAAGTCAAGATGACCTACGTGTATCAGGGACACATTGAAAAGATCCCGATCCTGGAGGAAATCCTCCAAAAGAGCGCCATCGCGGCCGCCGACACCGCGTACGTGGGCGACGATCTCACCGATGTGGTAGTGATGCGCCGCGTAGGTTTCGCCATCGCGCCGGCAAATGCGCGTCCCGAAGTGAAGCGCGCCGCGAATTACGTCACAACGGCCTCAGGCGGCGCCGGTGCGATCCGCGAAGTCTGCGAGCTGCTCCTAGAAGCGCAGGGGCATTGGGCCGACATCCTGCGCAAATACGAAGCAGGGTAGCTCACGCGCGCGTCCGCATAACGCGTGAGCCGCCATGCGCAGCATGCGGACGGAATCGCTATGGTAACAGCGGCCCCGGCGCCAACGCGGTTGCGACTGCAGCCGCCACCGATTTGGTTGGCTATACCGTCCGCATGCTTCGCATGGCGGCTCATTGGTGCGGGAACGCTATTGCTGGACCGTCGACGTTAAATCCCCCTCCGCCGACCAGTACAAGGCATTAAACAGTAACGGAAGAGTCGCGTGCGTTTGCGCGCGATGCTGCGGACGGATCCCGAACAGCACCACTTTCCCTGGATTGGTCTCGATCGCAACTACCGCCGCGCGCCCCAGCATATACTCTTCTCCACGCAGCCATCCCGATGCCTTGGCGCCCGTGTTCGGATACCGCGCCACCACGCTGACCTTCTGCGATGAAAATCCCTCGGTAAGCTGGAAAAACGGCGAGTTGATGTAGAACCCGTACGTGTCCGCCGCCGATCCGAATCCCATGGGATGCGAAGTGTCCACCTGCAAGTTCACGATGGTTCCCGGCGCGTAATGCTGTTCGCGATTCAGCGTACGCTTCAGCTCCTTCACCGGCAGCGGCATCTTATCCACCAGCAAATTCGACGCTTCGCCGAGCGCAATCAGCGTCCCGCCATGATCCACGAAATCCTTCAAAGCGTCCATGCCCTTCTCTTCCAGTCCGCCTTTGTACTCCGGCACCGTGGTCGAAAAATTTTGGCCCTCAATGATGTCGCGGGCCCGCTGATCGGGCAGGATGATGGCATCGAACCGTTCGCGCAGCTTACCCGCCTGAATATCTTTGTTGTGCAGCGTCGTGTAGGCGAATTCGTAGCGCTCCAGAATCCAGCGCGTCCAGCCTTCGTCCATATTGCCGGTCCAGGATTGATACATCCCCACGCGAGGCGTCTTCAACGCGGTTCCCAGCTCGCGCGGAGCGGCCGTCGAGTTTTTCACGCTCACGTCGAATCCGGCAACGGCTTTGGTCCACGACTCAGGCTTAGTGACCGCCTGCACCATCGCGGGATCGGTCCCATGCGGCTTCGAAATCGTCACCTTCGCGCCATCTTTCAGAAGGCGATTCACAATCACCGCGCTCTCCGCGCCCTCGTACGGGAAACTCCACGAATTAGGCAATTTCTCCGCGTTCAGCGTGAACTTCGGCTTCGCGGCTACGCGCTCCAGCGCCAGATCCGCAGCCAGCGCCGTCTTCGCGAACGCCGTCTTTACACCGAACTGCATCCCCAGCGACCACGCGGAAACGTCATAAGGAGCCTCCGCCGGCGCATTCGGCGCGCGATGCACTTCCGGGTACGTCTGCACTTCGATGAGATCCTTCGCGTAGCGGGCAAATACCTGATTGAACGGGACCACGTAGGTTCCCGCCACATACGGCGCGCCATCCTGTACGAAATTCTTTTGCGCGAGTGACACTTCGACGCCGCCGAGCATCAGCTTGTCCACCAACTCCACC
>Ga0209517_10003411_pt1 | contig 21582 bp, 21 predicted proteins | sample PeaSoiMetSII2010_FD_187695 | JGI IMG/M metagenome (GOLD analysis project Ga0209517, IMG submission 187695) | Peat soil microbial communities from Weissenstadt, Germany - SII-2010 (SPAdes) (version 2) | ecosystem: Environmental > Terrestrial > Soil > Wetlands > Peat | place: Germany...
TGTGAGGTCGCGCCCGATTATGATCCGAGCGGTAGTACGTCCTTTCTCGCAGCGCAGGTCCTGCTCAATCTGCTGGGCTATGTGTTCCATGAGCGCGGCAAGCGCGGGCTGCCGGATAGCGGACGAGGTAAGCCGCCCCATGACTGAGCATACACGAGTAGTTCCTGCCATATTTTGATGCGTCCGCGAGGTCGCCATGACACCCGCGCATCGCAATTCACCGATCCAATAAAGCGTTGATAATCGTCGGCCGTGCGCAGACGGACGGTGTGGCGATTGCACCTACGGTTCTATTTTGAGACAAAATTACCTATAAATTTCACTGTAACTTCGCTGACAGCGGTTCGGCCGCCGGTGTCCGCATGACGTTCCCGCTCGAGAGAAGGCTCGGCATTGGCACGCATCTTGCTCGTTCGGCCCCGAAGCGGCAATACAAGCCAGGGCGAGAACTGAGTTCCGAGAGACCAACAGAGGGGATATGCGTTCCAAGCGAGTAATCGATCCACGGATGATGAGCCGGACGCTCTTGGAACTGACACCGCGATCCGCGCGCTCGCGGCGCTGGGCGGTTGCGACGCGGGCAGTCCTGCTGCTAGCTGCTGCTGTATCATTTCAAGGCCGCGCGAACGAGGCGGCCGTGGCCGGCAATACGGGTCCTGCAGACGCGGATCACGGTCAAGCGGAGGCATTGAGCGAAGGGCAACTGCAAGCAATCATCGTCACCGCAACGCGGCGCGCGCAAGACATCAAGGAGATCCCAACGAGCGTATCGGCCATCGACGCCAATACCCTGGCCGACCATCACGTCGTGAGCTATGATGATCTGACGCGCACCGTTCCGGGCATTTCCTTCGCGGCCGGTCCCGGACCGGGCCTCGACAATATCGCGATCCGGGGCGTGAGCTCGACGTCCGGGTCCTCGACCGTCGGCATCTATGTGGATGACGTGTCGGTCACCGTCAGAAACACCTTCGATGGCACCGTGCAGCCTAAGATGTTCGACCTGGAGCGGGTAGAGGTACTGCGTGGCCCGCAAGGTACCCTGTTTGGCGCAAGCTCGATGGGTGGGACTATCCGCTTTATCACGAACAAGGCGGATCTCAACGAATCCGACATCTCGGGATCCACGGATCTGTCGTACACCGATCACGGCAGTGTCAACAACGATAGCTACGCCGTTCTCAACCTGCCGGTCGTACCCGGTACGTTCGCTGTTCGGATTGGCGCGGATGTCTCCTATCAGAGTGGTTGGATCAACCATTACACACCGACCGCAACGGGGAACGGCGTCGGGTCTGACGGAAAGCCCATCGTGCTCTACGAGAACGACAGCACGGGCGTGTTTTCAAAGAAGGGCATCAACGACGTCCTCACCGAAGTGGCGCGCGTTTCAGCGAAGTATATGAACGGCGACGATCTGACGATCATTCCGGAGGTGCTCTACCAGCACACCAAGGCCGGCGACAGCGCCCTCTACTTTCTGTCCATGGGCCTCTACAACCAAGACAAGCACGTCGCTGAGCCTGAAGATGACCAGCTCTTCGTGCCAAGCTTGACCGTGACCAAGTCATTCGGCTCGGTGGAGCTGACCTCCGTGACGAGCTATTTCCGCCGCGCCTTTGATCGGACATCCGACGGTACGCTCTATAACTCGAGCATCTTCGCGAACGATTTACTGCCGCCGGCGCTCGAGGGTCCGCAGCCGCCGGGAGCACCGTATCAGGCGCCGCCGACGCAGGCACAGCTGACGCAGGCCGCCAATATCATCGGCTTCCTTCCGTCACCGGTCGTCTATAACACCATCACGAACCAGATCTCGCAGGAGCTACGTCTGGCGTCCAAGCAACCGGCCGATATCGGGATCCCGATGAACTGGCAGGCCGGAATCTATTTTTCCGATCAACGCCAGGGACATATTGACGACGAGCACATTCCCGGGTTGCAGGCCGACTTCCAGCAGATCTTTGGGTACAACATCTACAATTCATATGTCGGCTCCGCTGCCATACCCGGCGTCACTTACGCGAACGACCTGATCTACTACGCGCATTCGCACTACAACGAGAAGCAAATCGCACCCTTTGGGGAACTCACTTTCGAGATCACCCCCGATCTGAAGGCGACGGCCGGTCTGCGCTACGTCTCCGCGAAAAGTTCCTTCGATTTCACCGCCCAGGGATACTTTACGGTTGGTCTGCCAAGCCCGTACTCCGAAGGCTCGAAATACAGCTCAAGCACTCCGAAGATTGCGCTCGATTATGCGATCAACCGCGACACCAACGTGTACGCGAGCGTGTCAAAGGGGTTCCGGCTCGGCGGCCCGACGGGACCGGATCCCGCCAACGTACCGGGAGGGTCTTGTGATCAGGACTACGCGAATCTCGGCATCCCCGGCGCACCCCTCCAATACAATTCAGACTCCCTGTGGAGCTATGAAGTCGGCAGCAAGGGTCGATACTTCGATAATCGACTGTCGGTGAACGCGGCGGCATACGTGATCAATTGGCAAAACATCCAGCAGACCATCGTTCTGCCGATCTGCGGCTTCGCTTTCACGACTAATGCCGGAAACGCAAACATTTACGGTTCCGAACTCGAAGCGCGGGCCAGTGTCACGCCCAGCTGGACGGTGAGCCTCAACGCCGGCAGTACCCACGCGTACATCACCAAGACTCTCGTACCGGACATCGTCGGGGTGGGCGAAGACATCCTCAACGTCCCGAGTTTCAACGCCACGCTGAGCTCTGACTATCAAGTTCCGCTCAATGATGACCGGTCGATCTTCGTGCGTGCGGACTTTCCCTGGGTCGGTCAGTCCCACGCCTACTACGCCGCGACGACGGTTCCGTTTCACTACAACCCGTCCTATGGGATCTTGAACTCGAGCGTGGGCCTGCTGAAAAGGAATTTCGATAGCGGCACAAAGACGTTATCCGTGTCGTTGTACGCGAAAAATCTCCTAGCGAGCAAAAAAATCATTCAGTATCCGTCAGTATTTCAGGTGGAAGAAGGCTACACCGTGCAGCCTCTGACGATCGGCCTCGCCGTATCGCTACTGCACTAAGAGTTCCGGCGACCCACGTTGCGACCCGGAGACGTGAACCGCTGCCAGCGTGACGGGGGCTGATCTCATGGACTATGGACTCGAGGGGCGGGTTGTGGTCGTGACCGGTGCTGCCGGAGGAATTGGGGCCGCACTTGCGCGTGCGTATGCTGAACAAGGCGCTCGCCTAGTGTTGCTGGACCGTGAGCACTCTCGGCTGCGGGCCGTGGCGGACTCGCTGCCTGAAAAATCGATAGTTGTTGAGGCGGACCTTACCGACGACACTTCGGTGGCTGCAGCAGTCGCTCGACTTCGAACCCACTGCGACGGTGTCGACGTACTCGTCAACAACGCGGGGACGGAGTTCCCGACCCCGCTACGCGATGGCGCCGACGATTTCATGGCTCAGTGGGATGGTTTGCTTCGCAACAACGTCGGCAGCATGGTGCGCTGGACCCGTGCGCTCCTGCCGCTCGTGCGCCGCGGCGCGTCCATCATTAACCAGTCGTCCATCTGGGGACTGAAGGGCGTGCCGGACTTTTCTGCCTATGTAGCGAGCAAGCATGCCGTCATTGGCTTGACACGATCGCTGGCCTGGGAACTCGCCGCTTCGGGGATCCGCGTCAATGCCGTATGCCCAGGATGGATACAGACCGACGCCGCAATTCGGTCGCTGGAGGCGATGGCAGCCGCCAGCGCGCGAACACCTGCGGAAGTTCTCAAGGAAACCTTGGCGGGCCAAGTAACACCGACGTTTCTACAGCCGGCCGATCTTGCCGGGGTGTTTCTGTTTCTCGCAAGCGACGGTGCGCGGGCCATCAGCGGGCAGGCCCTCGTGGTGAGCCACGGCGAGGTGATGAATTGAACGGCCTGAACATCGGTTCGACTGGTATTCTCTCGGTACTCCAGTCCCTACCGCAGTCCTGGAATGATCGGTCGACCATCAATAACCCCCTGATCGGGAGCTGACCATGTCCGAAGTACATATGAATCGCATGAGCTGGCAGCAGTACCGGGAGCGGGTGAGCAAGTCTATGGCGCCGGTATTTCTTCCGGTGGGAGCGCTCGAGCAGCACGGTCCGCATCTACCGCTGGGGACGGATGCTCTGCTGGCGACCGCCATCGCCGCCGGCGCCGCCTCTGCGGTGGATGGCATCGTCGCCCCTGCACTGTCGTATGGCTATAAATCCCAGCCAAAATGCGGCGGTGGACAACACTTCTGCGGTACCACGAGCCTCGATGCAGCGACTCTCATCGGTCAGGTCCGCGATACGATTCGGGAATTCGTGCGACACGGTGTCGAACGCTTGGTACTCGTCAACGGTCACTATGAGAACCAGTGGTTCATGATCGAGGGGATCGATCTTGCACTTCGCGAATGCAGCGCCTCGCGTCTTGCCGTGATGCGCCTCGAATACTGGGATTTCTGCACCACGGAAACGCTGACCTCCATCTTTCCTAACGGATTCCCGGGCTTTGCGCTCGAGCACGCAGCGGTGATCGAGACCTCCATGATGTTGCACTTTCATCCGGAACTCGTACGGATCGAACTGATTCCGGACGAGCCGCCAGCGGAGTTTCCGCCGTACGATATGTATCCCACACGCACCGAATGGGTACCAGCCAGCGGCGTACTGTCCTCGGCCCGCGGGGCGACCGCAGAAAAAGGGGCTCGTATTGCTGACGAAGTGATTACGCGCGTGTCGACCGCTGTGCGCACCGAGTTTCGTTTATGAACGGCCCCATCACCATGATTTTGAAATCGTTTGGCTACGATCGTGACGGCGAAGTTCGCGAGATCAATACGACATTGCAGAAAAACGCATTGACTACGCGCGACGTCACACTGGCGGCAATGGGTTTCAACGCGCCCGCTTGGGTCGCAGCCGTTTCCATGTCGATTCTCTACTCCGTCGTCGGTAGTGCGGCGCCGCTCGCCATCTTGATCGCCTTCTTGTTTCCGATGCTGGTGCTCGCGCTTTGCCTGGTGTATCTGACTCGCGAGGCGCCGTCGGCTGGCGGCATCTTCACGTTCAGCAGTCGCTTCCTGCACCCCACAGCAGGAACGATTTTGGGATGGGCTTACACGATCGCGTGTGCCGCGGTCGTACCGATGACCGCCATCATCGGAACCGAGTACCTTCAGGCACTATTGCCCGGTGTCAAAGGTGCCTTCGCCGCCAACGTCATGGGAACCGTGCTGATCATCGTCTTTATGTTGGTGTGCCTGCGAGGCGTGACGTTGACTGCGCGGGTAACGACAGTGTTTCTGGCCTGCGAGCTGACCGTGGTCGTTGGTCTCGGTATGCTCGGCATCGTATCGCCCCATGTCCAAGTGCCGATGCGTAGTCTCTATGCGCCCCCCGGTAGCTGGTCGGTGCTTGGCTCCGGTGTTCTGCTTGGAATGTGGATGCTAGCCAACTTCGATTCAGCCATCAATTACATTGAAGAGGCGCGAATTCCGGTGAGGACCGTGCAGCGCGCACTGCTCTTAGTACTGTTTTCGGCATTTCTGATTTACACGGTCGCGGCCATCGGCTGGCAGCGCGCCGTACCCGTCGACGTGCTCTCCCGGATTGTCGAGAACGGTGATGGGGGACCGATCGGTGCGGTCGCCCGGGAATATCTGCCGCCAGCCTTTTCCTGGATTGCCGTGTTCGTGGTGATAACCTCCGCGATGGCTGGGCTGCAGGTTTCCATGACCGCAGGCGCTCGAACCGCGTATCGCATGGCGCGTGAAGGGCATCTGCCAACCATTTTTGGGCAAATCAACCGGTACCACGCGCCCTGGATCGCCGTGGTGGTCATCGCGGCCGTCTCGATCGGATTCGTCTGGTATAAGCCCTTGTCCGACGTCACTTTCTACTATAACGCCGTGGTCGTCACGCTGGCGCTCTCCTACATGTCGGCGCTTGCGGCATTCACTCGATTGATGTTCCAACGCCACGCCTACGTGCGAGCCGTCGCGGCGTCGGTGCTGCCGCTGTTGGCAATGGCGGTACTCGGCTACCTGATGTACTCCGCGGGTATCGAGCCGGCCGATCCTAAAGACAAATATCAGGCCTGGTACATTGGTGCCGCGGTACTCGCGTCGAGCCTGCTCGTGGTGTTCGGCAAGCGGTGGAGTAGCGGCGACACGCAAATAGCGCAAGTTTCACGGGAAGCGCGAGCCTCCGCCAGTCGGGAACTCTAGTTCGGGGAGCCAAGCCATGCACGAATCACTCGATGGAGCTCGCGCCGTGGTCTCTGGTGCGGCGGATGGAATCGGACGCGCAATCGTGTTGGATTTTGTCCGGCGTGGCGCTGTGGTGCACGGCTTAGATCGCAATCTCGACGCACTGATGCGTTTGGATGAGATTGTGACGAGCGATCCCAGGTCGACCGGGCGATTCGTGCCGCATCACGTGGATCTCGCGGACCGGGAAGCCACTGATCGCACAGTCACGGTAATTTCGACTCGTCTCGATGGCGTGTGCGATGTACTCGTCAATAACGTTGGCGTCAGTACTATTCGCGCTTTCGCCGATACCGATGATCACTTACTGGATACGGTAATTGCGGTCAACTTCATCGCGGCCTTTCGCATTACTCGACACTTCCTACCCGCACTCGGGGCGAGTAAGCAGGGTGTCGTGGTCAACATCGCATCAGAACTGGCTCTCATCGGCCAGGCCGGCTACGCGGCGTACTGTGCGAGCAAGGGGGCCGTACTCGCTTGGAGCCGAGCGCTTGCCGTGGAACTCGCGCCTGCCGGTATTCGCGTCAATGTGGTTTGCCCGGGGCCGATCGACACGGCCCTTCTCGAGGCTGATTTTGCCGCTTCCGGCGATGGGGCGACAGCCCGCCGAACTGAGATTGCCGCTGTTCCCCTCGGTCGGCTCGGGACACCCTTTGATATTGCGGCTGTCGTGACGTTTCTCGCCAGCAATGCAGCAGCCTTCGTGACTGGCGCCGCCTGGGCGGTCGATGGCGGTAAGACGTCGGCTTAAAAAAGAGGGATGGATGTTTGGCTCGGGATCTTCGTTGTGCGCGAACATGGCTCCGTTGGTGGTCAACACTTCCGCGTTCAAAGACATGGAGGTTATAGGGTCGTATGATTTGATCCCAAGATGAGCATGCAAAGGCGGCGAGGCGCAAGTTTCCGCGCATTCACGAATAGGCATGGTACATCGCACGGCGCCAGTTGTTATCGAAAGTCAGGCATGTCGCGTGGCCACCGCTTGGATACAAAGGGCGCGACGGCCGGACCCGGTGTGACTTCCCAGTTACTGCGCCCATTTTTGCTTTAAGCAGATCCTAAGTAAGCGTGCGGCCGAGGCCCCTGGAATGAATTCTCCGTCCTGAGCGATCCTCTCTGACGCGGCGCTTAGGTCCGCGAGGAGGAGAAGATGGATGAGGAAGCCAGACGAATCAGTCGAAGCCGGTCCTGAGATTGTCATGCCGCGGCGGCGCGGCAAGTGGACGGCACAACAACGGCGGCAGATTGTCGCGGATAGTCGGGTAGCGGGTGCCTCGGTTCACGAGGTGGCGGAGCGGCACGGTGTGCGCGCAAATTTATTGTCAGCCTGGCGGCGTCAAGACGCATCGCGTGCAGCGAAGCCGGTGAAGTTTGCCGCGGTCAAAGTCAGCGCGGCGCCGGCGGACGGGTCGATCGAGATCGATCTGGTCGCCGCGTGTTCGGGTCCGCGGGATTGTCGATGGGACGATACTACGGGAAGTCCTGGCGGCGGCGCGATGATCGGCATGCCGCACGGCGCGCGGATCTGGCTCGCGTGCGGCGCGACCGATATGCGCCGCGGCTTCGATGGCCTGGCCGCATTGGTACAAACGCAATTAGCCGCCGATCCTTACGCGGGTCACCTTTTTGTCTTCCGCGGCCGGCGCGGTAACCGTTTGAAAATTTTGTGGTACAGCGGCGACGGGATGAACCTGCTGTCGAAGCGGCTCGACGGCGGACGCTTTGTGTGGCCGCAGACGGCGACGGGTACGATCGCCTTGAGTAGCGCGGAGCTATCAATGTTGCTGGAAGGGATCGATTGGCGGCGCGCAAGACGCACGACGCTGGCGCCGATCGAGCCGGATCGCATCGTACCGACGCGCGCAGCGTGAAGAGAGCGAAGATAACGAACACAAAAAACGAGATCGAAAAATAACGAGCAAAGTGCTGTAAACGCAGCCAATCACGTGCGCATGCTGATCACCTCGCGCGTATAATCAGCGCGTGCTCGATATCAACTCTCTGCCGACCGATGTGACGCAACTGCAGCGACTGCTTCTCGAGCATCACGCACTGGTCGCGACCCAAACCGTCGATCTGCGCACGAAGCAGCGGCAGATCGAGCACCTGAAGTTCCAGCTCGCCAAGCTACGACGCTTTCGCTTCGGCCAATCCTCCGAGCGGCTCGAGGGTATCGAGCAGATGGTCTTAAGCCTCGAAGCACTCGAGGCGAGCGTGGCGCAAGTCTGTGTCCCGGCATCTGCCGCCATCGAGGCCGACGTGCCCGAGAAAGGGCAGCCTACACGGCGCAAACACTTGCCGGAGAACTTCGAGCGGTTCGACAACAGGATCGAGCCGAGTGAATGCGCCTGCCCGGACTATGGCGGTCCGTTGGGCGTCTTGGGTTCGGATACGGCGGAAGTGCTGGAGGTCAAAACCGTCACGTTCACGGTGACCCGGCATATCCGTCCGAAGAAGCGCTGTTCGACCTGCTCAGTCATCGTTCAAGCCCCGGCGCCGTCGCGCCCGATCGAGAAGAGCTTTGCCGGCGCCTCGTTACTCGCGCTGATCTTGAGCTGGAAGTATGCGTTCCACCTGCCGTTGTATCGGCAGTGCCAGATTTTTGCCCATGCCGGCTTGACCCTGAGCCGCACGACGCTGATGCAGTGGGTTGGCGCGAGCAGTGAGCTCTTGGGTCCGTTGGCGGCGGCCTTAGCGAAACACGTGTTGGCGCCCAATATTAACGCCGACGACACCCCGATCAAGGTACTGGCGCCCGGCACGGGCAAGACCAAAAAGGGTCGGTTGTGGACTTACGTGCGCGACGGTCGAGGCTGGGGTTCAACCGATCCGCCCGCCGTGTGGTATCGGTACTCGGCGAGTTGGCATGGTAAATATCCGCAGCAGCATCTGGCCGGCTTCGAGGGGAAGCTGCAGGTGGATGCGTACGCGGGCTTTGAGCCGCTTTTTGTGCCGACCAAACCCGGTGTGGTCGCGCGCGTCCTGGAAATCGCTTGTTGGGCGCATGCCCGGCGAGGCTTCTTCGAGGCGTTGACCGCGGAGCCTACGGGTGCGGCCGAGGCATTGGAACAGATCAAGGCGCTGTACGCCGTCGAGGATCAGATCCGCGATCGCAAGCTCACCGGCGAGGCCAAGCAACTGCACCGGCTGACCCACAGCAAGCCCCTCGTGGAGCTTTTCTTCGAGTGGGTCGATCGGCAAATGGAGCGCCAGGGCTTCACGCCGTCGAACCCGTTTATCCAGGCCCTGAACTATGTGCGCGAACGACGAGTCGGGCTGGAGATTTTTCTCACCGACCCCGATGTGCCGATCGATACGAACCACTTGGAACGGGCATTGCGAGTGGTGCCCATGGGACGCAAGAACTGGAACTTCTGCTGGACGGAGCTCGGCGCCAAACACGTCGGCATCATCCAGAGCTTGATCGTCACCTGCCGCTTGCACGGCATCGACCCGTACACCTACCTCGTCGATGTGCTGCAGCGGATCAGCGAACATCCCGCTAGCCGCGTCGCAGAGCTCACGCCGCGCCTCTGGAAGCAGCACTTCGCCGCCAACCCGCTGCGCTCCGACATTGAGGATTTCCCGCCGCATTGAGTAGCACATTCGCGTAGCATGCATTGCGCGCAACTCTCGGAGACAGCATGGCGGCTCGAAAGAAAACGGCACTCAAAATCTACGATCTGCGTGTTGAACTCGAGGAGATCGAGCCGCTAATTTGGCGGCGCATCCTGGTACCTGGGCAGATCACGCTGCCGCAGCTGCACGATTTATTGCAATTGGCGATGGGCTGGACCAACTCGCATCTGCACAGCTTTGAGATCGGCGAGCGGACCTTCGGTATGGATGGCACGGATCTCGAAGAGCTGAACATGTTGAACGAGAAGAAGTTCACGCTCGACGAGGTTCTTGGCGACTCGCTACGTGAGTTCCTATACGAATACGATTTCGGCGATGGCTGGCGCCATCGAGTCACGGTAACTCCGATTGCCAAACCGAGGACCGATTGGTCCTATCCGCTCTGCGTCGCCGGCGCGGGAGCCGCACCGCCCGAGGACGTCGGTGGTGTGAGCGGGTACGAAGAGTTTTTGTCCGCCATTAAAGATCCGAAGCACGAAGAGCACGACAGAATGCTCGAGTGGATCGGCGGCGCATTCGATCCCGCGGGCTTCGATCTGAACGAGATCAACAGGACCCTACGAATCGGTCCCCGTCCCTATGGAAAATCCAAGGCCCATCGCTGACCTCCCATCAGAACACCCGGAGGTCCGCAAGCACGCCGTCTGCTTACCGCTTACGGCGCAGCTACGTCGCAGGCCGGTCTGGGTTGGTGCGCTTGCCACCGGACTTGGCCTCGCGGCATTGAATTGGATTATTTATTCCGTCATGCACGGTCTCGGGGCTGCTTCGAAGCCGGTGACTTATCTGCAGCACCAGGGGCAATTCCTCGACTCGATAGAGGCCAGTGTCATGTTGATGTCGATCTTCGTCGGACCCTGCTATTTTCCATTGTTGGTTCTAGTGTCGAAGGTTCCCCCGCTTCACGCCAGACACCTTTCCAGAAAGGCCAGCGATATAAATGGCTGGATCGTTATCATGATGTTGATATTGATTCTGGATCTTGGCGCAATTGCTCTTGCTTCCGTGGTACCAGCCTACGGTATGACCACTGCCGCGTTCCTGGTGTTCTTCGGCGTGTTGAACTACGTCGCTTATCGGGACATTTTCGAGCGACGTAGTGCAAGTCATCCGAAGGAAGTCGTCGGTTTAAAGCTGCGACAGACGCCAAATTAGCTCGCGCTCTGGCGGTGGTGAGCTTACCTGGCAGGTATGGGTCAACTTGGCGCTAATGGATCACCGCTGAGCTTAGCGTACGTAATGGCCCCTTTCTTGGTGTGTCACGAACACGGAGACGAGTCCGTGGTGCTGTGCGGAAGATGGGAGTAGGTCTCCCGGAGTCGGCCTGCAGGGGCTGGCTTCAAACCACCGCGTGCTGCTGCGCTCAAAAGGCGTGGTAGTGAGCAACGCGGCGAATGGCGACCGACAAGGTCGTCAGGTAGGTGTCGAGAAGGTGAGCGCAAGCGAACCGCTGATTACTCATCGAAAGGAATAGATGCTGTCGAAACCGGGGGCGCAAGAAACTCCCGGGATAAGTCTGAGAGCGACCTGCTTACTGCTCAGACGGCAGCCGGTGTATAGGCGGCACGAGATCGATATAGGCTTCGGCACGGAACGTGAGAACCTGATCTTTGCTGCGAAGGAAAATGACAAGTGGTTGACACCGCGAGGAAGAATACCGATGCAGGGATCAGGGGCGGAGCCGTCCATAGTAGCGGTGAAGCGTCTGTAATGGGCGTGGAGCGAAGGGGCGGCGTTATCGGGTCGTGGAAATGAGCCAACCTAGCAATAGGGATGAACTCGTGATCTCGACGAAGTCGTTCGGGATTTCAAAGCATGCAGTGTTGGATGCGTACCGTCGCGTGAAAGCCAATCGAGGCGCCGCGGGCATCGACAATGAGTCGATTGAGATGTTCGAGGCTGATCTCAAGAGCAATCTCTATCGGATCTGGAACCGGATGTCGTCAGGTTCCTACTTCCCGCCCGCGGTCAAGCGGGTCGAGATTGCGAAAAGAAAAGGCGGGACGCGAATCCTCGGGGTGCCCACGGTCTCTGACCGTGTTGCCCAGATGGTGGTAAAGCTATATGTCGAACCTCAGTTGGATGGGTTGTTTCATCCTGATTCGTACGGGTACCGACCCGGCAAGTCGGCGAAGCAAGCCATCGCCATCACGCGACAGCGCTGCTGGAAATATAACTGGGTTGTTGAGTTTGACATCAAAGGAGCCTTTGACAATCTTGATCATTATCTCTTGATGAAAGCGGTGCGAACGCACATCAAAGATCGTTGGGTGTTGCTGTACATTGAGCGCTGGCTGAAAGCGCGCTTCGAAGCGGAGGATGGGGTATCTGTTCCACGCGAGAAGGGTACGCCGCAAGGCGGTGTTGTTAGCCCGATGCTCATGAACTTGTTTATGCATTATGCCTTCGACGTGTGGATGCAAAAGTCGCATCCGCAGTGTCCGTTCGCTCGATACGCCGATGACGCGGTGGTGCATTGTCGCAGCCAAGCTGCGGCAGAGCGTCTCTTAGTCGAGATCGGTGAGCGTCTGGCGCACTGCCAGCTGCAGATGCATCCGGAGAAATCGAAAGTCGTGTATTGCAAGGACAGCAATCGGCGGCAGGCGTATTCGCAGGAACAATTTACGTTCCTCGGGTTCACCTTCAGGCAACGGGTCGCGGTTAGCAAGCAGGGGCTCAAATTTACCGGCTTCCTGCCAGCCGTGAGTCGTGAGGCGATGGTCCGCATGCTGCGTACGATCAAGAGTTGGAATCTACAAAGGCAATCAGGCACCACCATCGAGGAACTTTCCACGCGGTACAATCCGATACTCCGTGGCTGGTGGAATTACTACGGGAGCTTCTACCGGAGCGCCATGGACCGAGTCTTCCTTCAGGTTGACCGAAAACTGGCGTACTGGGGGCGGCGAAAGTACCGACGCCTTGCGGGTCATGTGCGAGGCAGCGTTGCCTGGCTAGGCCGCACAGCGCGTCGCCACCCGCAGTTGTTCGTTCACTGGCGCGTTCATGCTCTTTCCGGCGCCTCGATAATGGGAGCCGTATGACGCGAGAGTGTCACGTACGGTTCTGCAAGAGGCTGGGGGCGCGATTCCCCCGGCCTACTTACCAGGTCACCCCGTTCACGTCGTAGCAGCCACAATGCGCGTCGACTCGGCACATGACCGTCGAGTGTCACTTTGCGCGGGACGCGCGGAAGAGTCGAGGCGAGCGCCTTGCGAAAGAACGCCTGTGCAGCCGCGATGCCGCGGTTGCGGCGAAGCAGGAAGTCGACGGTCTTGCCATGCTTGTCGACCGCGCGGTAAAGGTAGTGCCACTTCGCTCTGATCGAGATGTACGTCGCATCGACTCCCCACGACGTGCCAACGGCTCGCGAGAATCGGTTCCAGCGCTTCTCGAACTCCGGAACGTAACGAGTGACCCACCGAAGGATCGTCGAATGCGCGACTTTGACGCCGCGCTCGGCCATCATCTCCACAAGATCTCGATACGACAGCCGATAGGTGATGTACCAGCGCACGCACAACTCGATGATGTCGGCGTCGAAGGCCCGCTTGCGGTAAATCGGGCCACGGGCTATCGGTTTCGTCATTCAGCACCTCTTCAAGGACAGCGCATCTTACTGGATGCCCCTGAATGCACCAGAAACCTCCCAAGCCATGACGTAGCAAAAGGCGAAAAGAATTCACGCCTTACCGAAGGAGCGGGTCTGAATCTACAGAGAACTCGGCGATAAGCGTGAGCCGCGAATGCCCTGCGCTCACCAAGCGAGGAATCACCCGTCACTACAACAACGGTGGGCTGATTTTAAAGAATAGCGACATCCGCGGCGGATTTCCCTCATCGGAAAGAAAAATAATTATCGGTCCAATTGCTTCCGATCATATTGACGTGAATTGTGATTCGGGGTTAGCTGTCACGTATCGCAGACACTCGCATCGAATCAATTCAGGGATGAAATGACAACCTTCCGCACAGTCGAATCATCGACGCGAAGGCTATCACTGGTCCAGGGCCATGATATTGGTCGGGACTGCTCGGCTGGCTGTCGCCTTGACCCCAGTCTTGTGCATATTTGAGATTGCAACGGCAATGACCATCTTCCAGTCCCACGCTGATAGATATCCACCGTTGGCGCAGACGATGTCCTCGAGCTACTCACGACATGCGACTACTAACGTCTCGACCACAGCCTGATATGACAATAATATTTCTTCGAATAGTCGTCCCCGCCTTAACGGCGGTTGCTCTCTGTGGATGTGCAGCAATCGCGGGATATCCTAAGGACCCTGAGAAGGCATCGGCAGCTCTCGAAGCGCTAAAGCCGTACTTCGATCCGGCAAAAGATGCTCAATATGGATCTCTCACCGATGCGACACAGAAGCGCGCGGCGCGCGACATCATCGTTCTTAGCCGAGTTCGTTCTTACGACATAGAATTTACGGGATACGAAAAGTCACTTTGGGGCACTGGCAATACCGTGACTCTCGGTGGCGATTTGATAGCGCTGGCTCTAGGAGGACTGGCGACGACGGCGGCCGGTACGTCGGCCAAGTCGGCATACTCAGCAGCTGCGGCTGGAATAGTGGGCGGCAGTGCGGTGATCAACAGGGATCTCTATTTCCAGAGAACACTGCCGGCACTGCTCGCGCAAATGGAGGCGAATCGTGCGAAGGTCAAGCTCAAGATTCTCGCCGGAATCAAGCAGAGCGACAGCGAGTATCCGTTGCCACTTGCAGAACTTGATCTTGCAGATCTAAAGAACGCGGGCAGTATGCCGGCTGCGGTTGGAAGCATAACGCAGGCGGCCACGGGCGATAAACAGGCAGCGCAGACCAAGATCGACGCTCTTCGGACCGGAACTATCAGTGCCACCGACACGACGAAGCGGCTGCGTTCGTGGATCTCGCCCAACAACCAAGTGGATCAGATAAGAATGAAGGCGCTGCAGGACTGGATGAACGCCGACGCGACAGACACTGACTTACATGGCTTGCCACCCGAGATCCTGATCGACCTCGATAATCCGCAGATGGAAGCGGACCGGGCACGGGCGATCAGCGATCTTCACGTACCTTAGAAGAGGTCTATCGAAATGATATGCGGAACGTTTACTCTTACGAAAATCAGCGACACTGATGTAGCGGGGGTCGTAGCACGCTTCAAGGCAACTTTACCGCCTCCTCTAAATGTCACACAGACTAAGCAATCTGATGGGACATGGACAGTCGTCGCAACGTACCCGCCGTGTGCGTCCAATGTCTCGCACAGCGCTTCTGGTTCGTAACTTTGCAGCGAGGTGCTATCGAACAGGAGAAACGACGCGCACCTTGATCCCGCGCGATCGGTCGTACGCGAACGCTTCACCGTACGCGTCCCGGGAAACGAGTCCCTGGGAAGCGGAGCGAGCGCGGAATATGGGCGACCGCGCTGATCTACGGTTGCGGCGTCGTGCCGAGCGAAGTCTTTCGAGGTCTATTGACAAGTTGTTTTTCCGGCGCTAGTCATTATCCTTTCATGGATGAAAATGATTGACTGCAATTTAGTCAGGTTGTCGGCGAGAAGGGGTGCGCACGATACGCATCCTTTCCATTCACTGCGCTCTCGCGTTCATTTCTTTTCGTATCTGTCTGCGTCACTTCCGCGCGGATATTCCATACAGAACTTCTGCTAAGGGAAATGAGTTTTCGAGGGAAGCCGAAAGCAGCGATAGAATCAGCACTTAGGAGGGCTGTATGAACGTTCCGGATCCAGTGCCCGACCCTGCGCCAACTCAACAAAAAATTAAGTACGTACTGATGACGGTGGGACCGTGGGTAATATCGGCGGTAGCCTGCCTCCTGTTCATTTTTATTATAGGCTCCATTTTTGTGGGCAACGAACGCAGCTGGGACAAGACGCTTCTTCATCAATTGAGCGACACCGCTACCGCGCGAGGGCTAATAACCTTCTTAATTGCAGTGGGTACGGTCGGCATTGCACTTACTCTGACTATTTTTGTCGTAGCGACAGATGCCGACGATCCCACGAAGAAGTTTACTCTCGGGAAAGAGGTGCTTACCAGTTTGATAGGCGTCCTCGGTACGATAGTGGGATTCTATTTTGGAGCCGCAACCGACGGGTCCCGCCATACCACGTCCTTTGGAATTCCAACTGTTACTGCAGACCATCAGCAGGTTAAGAAAGGTGATGCGTTTATTGTCGATGCGACCATTGTTGGTGGTGAGCCGCCCTATAGCTACTCCGTTCTACTTACCCAAGATGGAGCAAAGGCAATCATAATAGCGGCGGAAGGCACGACCGCAGATGGTGTCGTGCACAGTAAAGTGACTGCGCCAGAATCGCTAGACGCAACAAAGAAACTCGGCATTATTGTAGAAGCAACCGATAAGTCGCATGCAACCACGAGTACTTCGGGGCAACGAAAGGAGATTGAGGTGGTCCCATGACTGCCGTCGGTCCGTATGAAAAGCTACCCCCTGCTAACGGTGGGACCGTTCCTTTTTACTTGATCACCTTCGATAAGCATGGAAGTTGCGAGAGCCCCCTTACGCTGGCGTCCCTATTAGGAGAAGCAGAGGATAGGTAGAGCACGGCGAGCCGCATGTTAAGACTGTGGAGTGCGGTAGCTGCCTTCATCGGCTTATATCTGCTGTTGAGCCTGATTCTCTTGGTGCAAGACTATGAGAGCTCGCGATACTCCCCATCAATTTGCCTGGATTTGTCGGACTCGATATGTATCTCACCCCCTAAAGAGCCCGGCAGTCGCTGTCACTGCGTTGGGCTTAAGCCTGAGCTGCTTTCTAATAACGCCCTTGGTGCTACGGTCCACCTCCGAGAAAGCGTGCTTGCGTCACAGCACCTTCACGCGATCCCCTTATCCGCCTGCCGCAGAAACCCGAATATCTGTTCTTCGGTAAATCGCTTCTTCACGTCCAACCGCCTGGCCGGGGCTAGACTCAAATCCGAAGCGCTACTCAAAAGGGGGGGCGGCTCCAGGTCTTCTCATCCGGATCAGCTTTTGATTTGCGGAGACTCGCCTGGCGGCCGATACTTTGGGTCGCCGTAATCAGGAAAATTTGTTACATCTTGCACGGACGAACTATTGAACTATTGGATCAAAGGACATGAATATGGCATCAACCCCTACCGGTCACTCGAAACCCGACGACAGGGTGCTAGTGGTAGTTCTACATGGATATACGCACAATCCGGCAAACCTGTCCCATGTCGTTCAAGTTACCAAGGGGGCGGTCCCTCTTTCCTACTTCTTAGTTCCCTCGCTTCCGCTCGGTCTCTTTTCAACGGCCGAACCACTGCGGATCGCGCGAGATATTCAAGGATTAATTGAGGCAGAGATTTCATTCAGACTCATGCAACATTGGCAGCCATTCGAAGAAATTCTTCTAATAGGTCACAGTTGTGGGGCTCTTCTTGCGCGAAAGGTGTACCTGCTCGCGGGCCCAGAGAGCTCAGAGGCTCGCTTCGAAGATTCTATCGGCGAGCAGCTTTTGGAAGAAAGACCGTGGTTCAAACAAATAAAGCGAATCATTCTACTCGCGGGTATGAATCGGGGTTGGTCGCTTACTCATCATCTCAATATTCCTCGTGCGATCGTCATGAAGCTAGGTATTTATTTTGGTGACATCGTGCTCGCCATCACTGGCGCGCGATACACGATCCTTCAGATTAAAAAGGGTGCGCCGTTCATTACTGAATTGAGATTGCAGTGGATTGCGCTACGTAAGCGAAAAGAGTTGGACGGTCAGCAGTTAGCCCTTACCGTTCAACTTCTCGGAACAATTGATGATCTGGTTGCCCCCACGGACAACATCGATCTTGTGACTGGCCGTGATTTTGTTTACCTCGATGTACCATTTTCGGGCCATGCCAACGTTATAGAAATGGACGACTCTGAGATAGGAAAGGATCGGCGTAATGTCTTTGAACGAGCGTTATTGAGAGATGCGGCGACTCTAAAAAGAGCGAACCTCCTGCCCGACGATCTTGGACTGCTTGAAGCACGACGTCGCGTCACCGACGTCATATTTGTGATCCACGGAATCCGCGATGTTGGCTATTGGACACAAAAGATTGCCCGCAAAGTGGAGGCGCTCGGAAATGCTCCGCCAACGATTTACGCGTCGCAAACATCGAGCTACGGCTATTTTGCTATGATACCGTTCTTCCTACCTTCGCGCCGTAGGGACAAAGTTCAATGGCTAATGGATCAGTACGTCGAAGCGAAGGCTCTTTATCCCAACGCTCGCTTTTCGTACGTGGGCCACAGCAATGGAACATATTTGTTGGCGAGCGCGCTCAAGGATTACAGGGCCTGCCAATTCCAGCGAATTGTATTTGCAGGTAGCGTTGTTCGGACAGATTATGACTGGAGAATGGTCATTGAACGAAAACAGACCGAGGCCGTGCTTAACTACGTGGCGACCGCCGACTGGGTTGTGGCATGTTTTCCCGGAGCATTGGAAATGCTGAACCTTCAAGATCTAGGCAGTGCGGGCCACAATGGATTCAAAGAAAACGCCGCCGGAGTTTTTGAATGCAAATATCTACCGGGGCAACACGGAGCAGCGCTATCCGAGACGAATTGGGATGACATTGCTCATTTCATCGTTGATTTAATTCCACGGGGGTCTTCATCGCCTACAGAGCCTCGACAAAACAAACTTGTCCTATTTATTGGCGGGATCGCTCCTATCATTTGGCTTGGCATTGTCGTAACGGTCGTACTGGTTGGATTCTTTTTGCCTCGCGTCTCCCACAGCGAAGCGATCCAAACTCTTTTGGTCATTGGCTACATTTGGGTAATATGGAATATCTTGACTCGGGTATGACCGGCTTTTAGCAGACCGAATCGCAGGAGTTACGACGGTTTATTGCCGGATAGCTCGCACTGCTGCCAGTCAAGAAAGCGGCGGTGGAAATCGACAAGCGCTTCGTCGAGTACCTGCTGGAATTGTCGGACGGTGGGACGGTGTGACGGGCCGCATAATCGAGGTTCTTCGGCGCGCCGCCTTTCGGGGAATCGCCGATAAATCTCAGAAAGTGGATACCCGGATGCCAGCCGTCATCGGCAGAAGGTCGTGATTTTTCCTTTAGGACATCCTTAACGCAAAAAAGGACATCTTGTAGGAAATCTCACAGGAAGGCACCATTCAAATCGTTCGCTGCACGAATAGTTCCGTTGTGGCTTGCACTGTCGCGCTTCCGGTATCCACATACTCCACTCGGTACACGCCTGCGAAATCCGGCGCGGTAATCAGCACTTCTAGGTGATCTATTGGGGGACCCTGGTAGGAAATCGGTAGGGTTAAGGTCGCGGGCGCGTTAGGTTGGAGATTTCCGGCACTGTCCATTTCCGGCCTTAATCGCAGTTCCGCGATAACCTGGACCGTGCCTCGCGGAAAATCGATTACGGCATGCACGGAACTACCCGGAGTGACCACTTTGTGGCGCAGTGAAATCTCGGGCGTGTCACCCACGGCCTCCATTAGCGTCTCGGCATCCAATAGTACTCCCAGCACTTGCTTCAAGGCCGCGGTCTTGTACAGCTCACCATGCTCCCCGCTTACTGCGATCGATTGCAAACCGCTCAATGACCCACTCCAAAAAGGCACCGTGCCATCGCCAGCATCCTTGCGCTCGGATTTTTGCACGCCGTTGGACGGACCCCTTGAGAGGGTGACGTGCACCTCGTTGAGCGTCGTCTGCTGTGTTCCCACGAAGCAAAAATAGCGCACGTTCGGGGGCTTCTTGGAGAGATTGAGCTCCTGATGAAATCGTGTGGCGGCATCGAGGTTGTCTCGGCACAGCCCCAATTGTGTGGCCGCGGGATCCGCATAGACATCAAGACCGCCGAAGCGCGCATGCTCACTCCGATCCCACGCGAAAAGCACGCCGCGCGGGGGTAGTAATTGATACAGCGCCGCAAAATTCTTGTCATTGGCAAGGGTCTGCACCTGCTTCGCACTTAAGAACAGGCGCTTCTCCTGGCCGAGCGCCGCGGTCAGCGCCAGCGGTGATCCCAAATGCGGCGTGCCCATCGTGATCAAGCGCTTGACGGCGGAAAAACCGGGGCGCTTTTCGTAGAGCCCCGATTCCAAGTAATACCGGCTCACCAATCCGCCCATGCTATGTGCCAGCAAGTTGATCTCTGCACTCGCGCCAAGTGGTTTCGCGAACTTATCCACCGCGTCCGCTAAGCCTAGGGCCGCCAGTGCATTGTCTTTGCGCCAGTCGTACGCGAATGCCAAAAGCGTCGGGGGCTGCCCTTTTTCGTGGAATCCGGCGCCTTCGAGCGAATCAAGGATGTCTTTATACTGCTTGGAAATCGACACGGACCGGATCACATCGGTCGCCTGCAGCTGAGGCTTCAGTAACTGCGCCATATGCTTGTACGGCAGCAGCAACTCGGCCGGACTGCCCGGCCAGACGAGTTCATGGCCATCGTACAAGACCGATCCCATGATGCCGGGAATCAAAATAACGGCTTGGCTCATACAGACTTCCTTTTCATGAGTCGAAGCGCCGAGAGCATGGCATCGGCCGCCACCCGCTGCTTCGGCGTCAGTTTGTTAAAGCAGGAGGCTTCGATGCTCAACGCCTTGAAGGTTTCAATGAGACTCACGCGCGACTGATTGTCATCGAACAGACACCCCGCATCGGCGTGATAGGTGATTTTCTCGTTGATACTGGCGAACAACGCCCCGATCAGAAGTGCCCCCACCGCCGCCGCGAACGGCCGCTCGGCTTGTTCCGCAAAAGCCCGCACATCTTTCATGGATAACAAAATGGTCTTCTCTTCTCCCGCCGCCACATGGTTCCAGTACACACCGTCCTCGTCGACCCCGGCAATCATCGCCGCGGTGACCCCCACCACACGAGCGAGTTTTAACGCCTTGCGAATGTCCTCGGCCGCCAAGAAAAACTCATCCGCAATCATCTGCGGCTCGAATGTCGACGCGTCCATACTTCCGGTGTATAGGCCATTTTCCGCGGCCCACTGCAGCATGCCCTCGGAGGTCTTGATGAGACCCCCAGGGACGGGTGCCTGCACTTCGAAAAACTCAAACAAGGTCTGGACGCGGTTCAACCCTTCAAGCAGTGAACGAAGATCCCCGAGCCATGCCCCGAGGTCCAACACCCCCACGCGCAGCGTCCGGGATTTGGGTTGCGACTTGGTGGCTGCCTTGAGCTTCTTTTTTGCGGCCATCCGCAGCCGGGGTTTCGCGGCCTTCTTGGCTACCGGCTGCCGGTTTTCCGTCACCGCTCGACCGAAACCCTTGAGCTGCGCCGCGAAATCGCGCACTCGACGTACCAGCGTCACGCCTGACAACTTCTTCATGGCGCGAATATCTGGCGCGCGTTTGCCAAGCGATAGAGCGTCGGAATGCCCCATTCCACCACGGCGTCACGGCCCGTCGGGCCATTCAACATCACCGCGAGTGCCGCGCGCCCTTCAGCCACGGCCGCATCGATGTCGCCTTGTTGAATTAACGAGCCATACAGGCTGGCGACAAAAGGGGAGATCGACTTGTACGGGATTGGATACTGATTGGCCACCACTGCCGGAATGCCTGTGGAAATCAGCGCGGTCGCCAGCACGCCAAAATCATCAGAGAATTTCCCCGCGCCCGACAAGCACGCA
>Ga0209517_10003413_pt1 | contig 21577 bp, 14 predicted proteins | sample PeaSoiMetSII2010_FD_187695 | JGI IMG/M metagenome (GOLD analysis project Ga0209517, IMG submission 187695) | Peat soil microbial communities from Weissenstadt, Germany - SII-2010 (SPAdes) (version 2) | ecosystem: Environmental > Terrestrial > Soil > Wetlands > Peat | place: Germany...
GAGACCCACCGCGAGTGACGTGATCTTTTCCGCTGCTTCCGCAGGACGCTGCGCCACCATCTCCATCGAACTCGTGCGAATGATCTTTCGCCCGGCAGCATCGTCAGACAACACTAAGGCCGCACCCGCCCTGACCGGTTTCGCCGATTCGATTTCCTGTGACAGAGCGACAGGCTTAGCCTTTGACGGCATCGCAGCATAGAAATCCGGCGCCGGTTCGGTCCGCGCGATCTGCGATGCCGGCTCTGTCGTGGCCCGATTCATTGATGGAAACGCGATCGCACCCCAAATCAGCAGGATCGCTCCGCCCACCGCGATCCATAGCCAAGGCTTCTTGATCCCTCCCAGTGATTCCACCGAAGTCGACATGTTTTAGCCCCCGCAGAAAGAACGCCGGGCTGGCCTCGCCTTGCGACCGATTTCATGGCGGCAGCCGTCCCGGGCAAGGGAGAGAAGCTCTACGTCAACGAATTGGACTCAGCCGATCCTGCCGGCGTTGAAAACATCGGTTCCATCCTAATGACCGCGGAGGCGAACACCTGCGTTTTCGGGGTACCACCGCATGCTCGCCGATCTTTACCTGGTGGAAGGATTGAAATAAGCAGAGCTGAAATAAGCAAGCTGAAATAAATAAGCCCGCTCAGACGTTTGCTGCCTAGTTGCCGTGTGCTGCGCTCACGCGATAAAAAATGCTGGCGTGTGGACGCAGCCGCGCATGAATACGGTCCGTCGATCCCAGCGAACGGTGCGCCCATAGGTCGCGAACGCCTTCCAACGCACCCGAAATCCCTACCTGATTCCAGACCAAGTTCACATCTTCGTTGGATTCACCCAGATTGAATATTGCCACGTAATGCTCGCCCGGGCTGGCGCCGTCGGCAACCCATGCGCGGATATTTCCCCGATCCAATGACTGATGTCCGCCACTGCTGTGCTGGTTTACCGCAAGCACTTCTTCATTCGTGATCAGCGCGGTGGTGGCGGCATCGTTGCTGGGCAGGTCTCCGCCGAAGATCAGCGGCGAGCGGAAGATGCTCCACAGCGTCATCACGGTCTGCTGCTCATCGAGCGTGAATTTGGTTGGCGTGCCGCCACCTTCCTTGTCGGTCACCTTCAGTCTGCCCAGTGGGAGCATGTCTGCGTCGGGCCAGGTTCCGTTCTTGCCCACGAACGGTGCCCAATCGCGCGTGAAATCGAACTGCTGGCGCAGCAATTTCCAGTCATCCCAGAAATCGTCGGAGATGCGCCACATCTGCGCGTATTTCTCGAAGAACTCGACTTCCGAAACCGGCGCTGGGCCCGGTGAAATGCTCAACACCATCGGCCGCCCGGTCTTGCGGATCGCGAGACTCAGAGCTTTCATCTCGGCCGGCTGGTAGAGGTGGCTTCCCATGTCGTCGGCTTTGATGAAGTCCACACCCCACGAGGCATACAACTCCGCGATCGAATCGTAATAGGCCTGCGCTCCCGGCTTAGTCGTGTCAACGCCCCACATGTCAGGATTCCAGCGGCATGCGTTTTCTTTGTCGGCGATGTCAGCCGCGTGATACGACGTGCCTTTGATCGGAAGATTCTTCTCGACCGCCTGCCGCGGAATGCCGCGCATGATGTGAATGCCGAACTTCAATCCTTTGCCGTGCACATAATCCGCCAGCGGCTTGAATCCGGCGCCGTTGGCGGACGATGGAAAGCGGTTGACCGCGGGCAGCAGGCGGCCGTACTCATCCATCGTCAGCGGAGCGCCTGGCTTGTAGTCGTGCCCCTGCGCGTTCGGCTCATACCACTGGATATCGACCACAATGTACTTCCATCCATACTTGGCAAGATGCTCCGCCATCCAGTCCGCGTTAGCCTTAACCTGCGCTTCGCGCACCGTGGTGCCGTAGGAATCCCAGCTGTTCCATCCCATCGGGGGAGTTGGAGCGGAAGGAGGATCAACGGCATGCAGTGTGGCTGTCAGAATTGTGAGTAACAGGAGGCAGAAGAGCACGCGGTGGCGAATCATAACGGCACATTGTAAGCCGTTAAGGCCTGAGTGCGGGCGCAAACAAATCGGGCGACCCGAAGGCCGCCCAAAGTTTGTATTTCCTATCCGTGCAAATCCGTGAAGATCCGTGGCTAAAGGGGTTCTAGATATCCAAATTCTTCACATCCAGCGCATTCTCTTCGATGAACTTGCGCCGCGCTTCCACGTCTTCGCCCATCAGCGTGGTGAAGATGGTCTCGCACTCGGCGATGTCCTCGAGCCTGACCGATAGTAAAGTCCGCCGCTCGGGATCCATCGTGGTCTCCCACAACTGCGGCGCGGTCATTTCGCCGAGACCTTTATAGCGCTGGATGGTGAAGTCCTTGCGCCCTTCGTTGATGACGTAATCTCGAAGGTCGCGGACGTTGGTCTTCTCCACCACTTCGATATCGGTCTTCCGCTTGGAGGGCTTAGTTGTTTTCTTGTCACCGTCGGCGGACGCAGCCTCGCCGTCAGCCCCGTCCCCATTCCCGCCCGCGGGCGCTGCCTTGACCAGCGTCTCGACCACGAACGGCGGCTCCATGTAGGGCTCGATCTGCTTGTACTTCGAGATCAGCTGCCGGCATTCCGCGCTGGAAGCCAGCACCCAGTTGATCACGTGTTCGGCGCCATGCTTGTTGACGAAGTTCACTTCCCACAGGTTGTGCTCTTCGTCGAAGCGCGTCCCCACACCCTTGAAGCCTTCTTCCTTCTGCAGCTTCTTCAGTTCTTTTTCCAGGCGCTCGATCTTTTTGGGTGGCGCGGTCTTGTCTCCTTCAAAATCTGCGCGCTTGGCTAAGTCGAGTTTGGGAATCAGTTCGGTGACGCGCTCGTTCCGCACCCGCTTGTCGAGCTTCTCGAAAAAGCCCAGATACTCGTCGAGTACGGTCATGAAGCGTGCCAGGTCTTTGCCCTCGATCTTGGCCGCGCCTTCGCCGTAACGCACGCTCAACCCATCGGCGGCGCGCTTCACCATCACTTTCACGAATTCGCGCTCGTCCTTGATGTACTGCTGCGACTTGCCTTTCTTCAGCGAGAACAGCGGCGGCTGCGCGATGAACACGTTGCCGCGCTTGATCAGTTCCTGCATGTGGCGGAAGAAGAACGTCAGCAGCAGCGTGCGAATGTGGCTTCCATCGACGTCGGCGTCGGTCATCAGGATGATCTTGCCGTAGCGCACTTTCGTGGGATCGAAATCTTCCTTCGAGATTCCGGTACCCAGCGCCGTGATCATGGCTCGAATTTCTTCGTGCGCCAGCATCTTGTCGTAGCGCGCTTTTTCCACGTTCAGGATCTTGCCCTTCAGGGGAAGAATCGCCTGAAAGCGCCGGTCGCGGCCCTGCTTCGCCGTCCCACCGGCCGATTCGCCCTCTACCAGAAACAATTCGCAGCGGTTGGGATCGCGCTCGGAGCAATCCGCCAGCTTGCCCGGCAGGCCGCCGGAATCGAGTGCACCTTTGCGCCGCGTCAGATCGCGCGCCTTACGGGCAGCTTCGCGGGCGCGCGCCGCGTCGACTGCCTTGTTGATGATCTTGCGTCCTACGGTCGCGTTCTGCTCGAAGAACGCGCCCAGCCGTTCGTTGACAAACTGCGTGACCGTGCCCGCGATGTCGGAGTTCAACTTGCCTTTGGTCTGGCCTTCGAACTGCGGCTGCGGCAGCTTCACGCTGATCACTGCGACCAAACCTTCGCGCACGTCGTCGCCAGTCAGATTCTCTTTAACGTCTTTGAACAATCCCATCTGCTGCCCGGCATAGTTGATGGTCCGGGTCAGAGCCGTGCGGAATCCGGAAAGATGCGTGCCGCCGTCGACCGTATTGATGTTGTTGGCGAAGCTGAACACCGACTCCGAATACGCGTCGTTGTACTGGATTCCAATCTCCATGTGCACGCCGTTGCGGTCGTCTTCCATGTAGATGGGCTTGTCGTGCAGCACCTGTTTGCCGCGATTGAGATGCTTGATGAACTCGGCGATGCCACCGTTGTACTTGAAGTCGGTGTGCTTGGCCTCGCCCGTTTTCGAATCGGTGTTGCGCTCATCCGTCAGCGTGATCAGTAAGCCCTTGTTCAGGAATGCGAGTTCCCGCAGTCGCTGCGCCAGCGTATCGTAGTTATATTGCGTCTCGGTGAAGATCGAGCGGTCGGGCAGGAAGTGAACTTTGGTCCCACGCTTCTTGGTCGCGCCCGTCTTCGTCAGCTTGTTGGTGGGCTCGCCCTTGGAATAATTCTGCTGCCAGGTTGCCCCGTCGCGCCAGATTTCCAGATCAAGATCTTCGCTCAGCGCGTTGACGCACGAGACGCCGACACCGTGCAATCCGCCGGAAACTTTGTAGGTGGACGAATCGAATTTTCCACCCGCGTGCAGCGTGGTCATCACCACTTGCGCCGCGGAAACTTTCTCGCCGTCGATCACCATGTCGTCGCAAGGAATGCCGCGCCCGTCGTCGATGACCGTGATCGAGTTGTCGAGATGGATGGTGACTTCAATCTTGATGGCGAATCCGGCGAGGGCTTCGTCGACGGAGTTGTCGACCACTTCATACACCAGGTGATGCAAGCCCAGTTCGCCCGTCGAGCCGATGTACATCGCCGGACGCTTGCGCACCGCCTCCATGCCGCCCAGCACCTTGATGGAGTCGGCATTATAGTTGCCCTCGCCGTTCGTGGCTCCGCCGTTCGATGTGGTAATCGGAGTCACTTTGCCGTTTTTTGTCTTGGTGTCAACGATGGGAGTATGAATCTCTTTGGTGGCCATCCCGCTCCGCGAAAACGTCTCGTTTTTTCTCGAACTTTGGTTTTGCGAGTCCCTGGAATTCGGCTGGAATTTGTGCCCCGAAATCGACCGCCTTGAAGCCCCCTGCAAAAGACTTCAAGTTATTGAAATTCCTAATACTTAGGGTCGTGTTGCGACTGTTCAAATTATACCACAAATCGACGTTTTTCGAGCCTCTCGGAAAGCCCTCGAATCGACTGAGTAACAGGCCCAGTTTCAGCAGGCAGAACGGGATAGTGCGCGGGCTATCTCGCAACGTAGCGCTGCCGTCCCGGCGGCTGTCCGGCGGGCGTCCTCGCCCGCCGCGTTCGAGGGCGAGACGCCCTCGGGACAGCCGGCAAGCTGTCAGCGCTACAAGACCGCAAACGCAAAAAATAAGGGCGGCCATTGGGGCCACCCTTAGGATTGATTTTCCGAAGATGCCGTTACGCCGTCGCCGGCCGTTCCCCGCCCTTGGCGCGTCCCGGCTGCAACTCCGGCTTGATGACGTGCTGCACGCCGTCGTCCTTGGAGGACGGCGGTGGCTGCACCGGCGGCAGTTCCTGGCCCTCGACCAACATCTTGATTTCGTTCGCGTCGAGAACCTCGCGCTCAATCAGTGCACGGGCAATCCGCTCGAGCACATCGCGATTGTCGGAAATGACTTGCTTTGCCGTGGCGTAACCAGCGTTGACCAATTTGCGGACTTCCTGATCGATCTTTATTGCCGTGTCTTCGCTGTAATCGCGGTGCTGGGCAATCTCGCGGCCCAGGAAAATCTGCTCTTCCTTTTTCCCGAACGTCATAGGGCCAAGATCGCTCATGCCCCACTCACAAACCATCTTGCGCGCCATTTCCGTAGCTCGCTCAATGTCGTTGCCAGCACCCGTGCTCAGCACGTTCAGGAACAACTCTTCCGCGATGCGTCCGCCCATCAGGATCGCGATCTCGGTCTCGAGATAGTTCTTGTAGTAGTTATGACGATCATCCGTGGGCAACTGCATGGTCACGCCCAGAGCCATGCCGCGCGGAATGATCGTAACCTTGTGCAGCGGATCGGAGTTCGGCATCTTCGCCGCCACCAGCGCGTGTCCGGCCTCGTGGTAAGCCGTGTTCTTCTTCTCCTCGTCGGTAAGCAGCAGCGACTTCCGCTCCACGCCCATCAGGACTTTGTCTTTGGCGAGTTCGAAGTCGTATTGCAGAACGGCCTTGCGATTCTGCCGAGCTGCGGCCAGGGCCGCCTCGTTGACCATGTTGGCCAAGTCTGCGCCGGAGAATCCCGGAGTGCCGCGCGCCAACACCGAGAGATCGACATCTTCAGCAAGAGGAATCTTACGCGTGTGTACGCGCAGAATCTCTTCGCGCCCGCGCACATCCGGACGGCTCACTACGACGCGCCGGTCAAAGCGCCCGGGCCGCAGCAACGCGGGATCGAGCACGTCAGGACGGTTGGTCGCCGCCATCAGAATGACGCCTTCGTTCGATTCGAAGCCATCCATTTCAACCAGCAGTTGATTCAAAGTCTGTTCGCGTTCGTCGTGTCCACCGCCCAGACCAGCGCCGCGATGGCGTCCAACGGCATCGATTTCGTCGATAAAGATGATGCACGGAGCATTCTTCTTGCCCTGCTCGAAAAGATCGCGCACGCGGCTCGCGCCCACACCGACAAACATCTCGACAAAATCCGAGCCCGAAATCGAGAAGAACGGAACGTTCGCCTCGCCCGCAACCGCACGAGCCAGCAGCGTTTTACCCGTTCCCGGAGGCCCAACCAGCAGCACGCCCTTCGGAATACGTCCACCGAGTTTCTGGAACTTCTGCGCTTCGCGCAGGAATTCGATAATCTCGCGTAGTTCTTCCTTGGCTTCTTCCACTCCAGCCACGTCTTTGAATGTGACTTTCTTCTGCTGCATGGAGAGCAGCCGCGCCCGGCTCTTGCCGAACGACAGGGCTTTATTCCCACCCGTCTGCATCTGCCGGATCATGAAAAACCACAACGCTCCCAGCAGAATCAGCGGAGCCCAGGTGCCTAACAGTTGCAGGGGCAAGCTTCCGCTGTTGACGTCGCGGAAGGTGATGTTGACGCCCTTGCTCTGCAAGGCTTTCAGCATTTCCGGAGTGAAGTAGTTGCCCGGCGCGGTGGTGTGGAACGCGGAACCGTCAAGGTGCTTGCCGCGCACTTCCATGCCGTTGACCAACAACTCTCTGATGTTGCCCTTATCCACATCAGTCATAAACTGGCTGACGTTTAACTCTGTATCCTTCTGGCCGTCGCGGGCGCTCTTGACCACGGTCCACAGCAACAACGCCGAAACTCCAATCAGCAGCCAGAACAGCACGGTCTTTACAGTTGAGTTCACCTAGAAGACTCCTGAATTCCAAACGGGTGGCCGCCTACACCAGCCCCCGAGGTTCCTACTGCGATTAGATGCCCATCCCCGACTTTCGATTGGTGAAATCCTTTAAGGCCTTTATTCTACCTTTTCCCTGTCAAAAAGGCGCGTTCCGTCTCGCGTGACCTAAGTCATAGAGGCTCTTGGATTTGGTGCCGCCAGGTAGGGCAGATTCCGGTTGGTCTGCTCCACCGCTCCCAAGCCGTAGCCCACCAGGAAAGTTTCATCCACCAGGAATCCGAAATAATCCGGCTGCAACGGCACGCGGCGCGCCGACTGCCGGTCCAGCAGCGTCACCAGCTTTACCGAAGCGGCCCCCCGAGCCCGCAGGTCGCTCATCAGAAATTCGCTGGTCACGCCGGAATGCACCAGCCCTTCCACCAGCAAAATGTGCTGCCCACGGATGTCCGGCTCATGGCTGAAAAAAATCTCCATCGCCTCGTGCGCCGCTCCACTCTGCGGCGGCGTGTATTTCGGCTTGATGAACTGGCACACCACCGGTACGTCGACCGCCCGCACCAGGTCGGCCAGAAACATGAATGCGTTTTCCAGCACCGCCAGCATCTGGACGGTCTCGCCCTTGTAGTCGTCGGAGATTTGCCGGGCCAGTTCTTTCACCCGCTTCTGGATCTGATCCGTCGTGATGACTGGGCGAAGGGGCTCGACTCGCAGACCGTTCATGAAATTTGCGTGCCTCCCGGCACATCTCTCTTAATCTTCCGTCGTGGCCTCGTGAGTCAAAGGCTTGTCCACAATTATGATCGCCGCCCGCCCCGCCTGCGCCCGTAACTTCGCCGACGACGGAAACCCACGCACCCACACAATCTCATCGCCGCTCACCACCACCGGCCAAAACCTGCGCTCCGGCTGGGCTACATGACGCTCCTGCAGCAGTTCCTTGATCTTCTTGGGGGACTTCGTATGGGCCGGACAGAATCGGTCTCCAGGACGCCAGTTCCGCACCCTTAACGGTCCGGGCAGAGATTCCGCATCCAGAAGGTGATCAGGATTATACCCCGCATCCGCACCCGCTGGAATGGCCCGCGTTTCAATCGTGGATCCTGCTTCGTACACCATGATTCGCCCGGGGACGGGCAGTTCGTACTCATAATCCTTCGGAGGCGCGGGGTCCCGCAAATCGGGAGTCACGAATCTCAGTTCCTCGGTTTCCAGCACGACCTTCCAACCCAGCGGCAGCGACAACTCCTTGCCAGCACCGTCTTCGGCCGCGACGCGCAGGATTTCTTCCACGTGCTTGAACTCCAATGGGATCCCGGCATTTTCACCAATGGCCTTGATCAGCCGACGCTGCACGGCAATCGGCTCGCCGAGAAACCACATCCGGCTCACCGATGCGTTCCTCACCAGCCAGGGAGCACTTTCGATTCTCATGCGCAGATCAGCATCCTTCGAAGATACCGCTCTCGGGCCACCAGTCAGCGAGATCTGAACGAAACTCGTCACCGCGCGTGCCCACTCCGGCTGCGACCACTGCACGATCGTCCCGAGCCAGCCCGAGACCTCGTTCTCCCAATAATCTTCTTCCCCGCGCGCAATCTCCGCCAACTCGGCAAGATTCTCCGCCACCGCCGGATTGAACTCTTGTTCCAGCACCGGAACGACCAGCTTGCGAACGCGGTTGCGCGTGAACCGGTCATCGGCATTGCTCGAATCTTCGCGCCAAGTCTGGCCGATGTCCTTGAGATATTGCTCCAGCTCGCGGCGGCGAGCCGCGAGCAGCGGCCGCACAATCTCGCCGGAAATTTCCCCGTCGTCGTCTTCGACCAGAAGGCGCGGATGAATTCCCCCCAGCCCGCGCAACCCCGCCCCGCGAATCATCCGCATGAGCACAGTCTCCGCCTGATCGTCGAGCGTGTGCCCGGTCAGGATCTTGTCCAGATGAGCGGTTCTCGACTGGTGCGAGGCCGAGCGAAGCGAAGGCGGTTCGTGGAAGGGCACGGCTTTAGCCGTGCCGTTAAGCACCTCAAAGGAATCGGGCTTTAGCCCCTGAGGTTCGCTCTGAGGTGGCGTGCCTTGCGCTGGCGTGCTCTCGGGTGGAGTGCTTTGGGGTGGCGCGGCGCTTTCAGCGCTGCGATCCTCCGATCCCCCATGAACTGGGGCTTCAGCCCCCGGAACATCTACATCGCGTTCCGCGCCCAAGAGGCAGCGAAAAAATCCATACCGCACCTCGCGAGCCGCCGCCTCGACGCTCACGCTTTCCTCGCGCGCACGTTCCGCAACGTCGTCGCCATCGACGTGAAACTCCAAGTCATGCTCGCGAGCCAGCCTCGCCACGAATTCCTGGTCGGCGTCCGATTCAGCCCCGCGCAGCTTGTGATTGAAATGAACCACGGAAACAACAATGCCGAGTTCGCCCCGCAACTCCAGCAGCAAACGCAACAGCGCGACCGAATCAATTCCCCCGGAAACAGCCACCCCCACACGATTCCCGGCCGTCAGCAGCTCGTTCCGCCGAATGTGCGAAAGCACGCGCTCCGCCAGTGTGTGCACAGGAACATGGTACCGCACGAACTTTGTAGGGACAGCCGCCTTCGGCTGTCCGCGGAGCGAAGCTCCGCCTGTCTTTCAGGTCAACTGATCCTCACGGATGGCGAGCTGGCGCTCGCCGGACGGCCGAAAGCCTGCCCTGAGCGAAGTCGAAGGGGCGGCCGTCCCCACATGGTTCCTTCTCCGTGTCCTCTGTGCCCTCTGTGGTGAAAGGGTTTTGAACTACACGCCCGGGCTCTTCTCCGCAATCAGCTTCCTGATCTTCTCCACGAACTCCGTCGCCGGCATGTCTTCCGTCTTCTCTTTCCCGCGCGAGCGCACGTTCACCTTCCCCGCCTCTGCCTCTTTATCTCCGACGACGAGTAAGAACGGCACCTTCTGCATGGCATGCTCGCGGATCTTGGCGTTCATCTTCTCGTTCCGCGCATCCACCTCCACGCGCACGCCGATTGCCTTGAGCTGCGAAGCGACCTTATTCGCGTACTCCGCATGCCGCTCGCTGATGGGAATCATCACGGCCTGCACCGGCGACAGCCACACCGGGAACGCGCCCGCGTAGTGCTCGATGAGCACGCCGAAGAATCGCTCCACCGAACCGAAGAGCGCGCGATGCACCATGACCGGCTGTTTGCGCGATCCGTCCTCGGCCACGTACTCCAAGCCGAAGCGCTGCGGCAGGTTGAAGTCGACCTGCACCGTCGAGAGCTGCCACAGCCGGCCGATCGCGTCGACCAGCTTGATGTCAATCTTCGGTCCGTAAAATGCCGCCTCGCCAGGCATGGTCTTGTACTCGATATTCCCGCGTTTCAGCACCTTTTCGAGCGATTGCGTGGCACGGATCCATTGCTCTTCGCTGCCGACGAAATTTTTCCGGTCGTCAGGATTCCAGGTTGAAAGCTCAGTCTGGAACTTGTCGAAGCCAAAATCCTTCAGCACATCCAGGGCAAAGTCGAGACAACCGGTAATCTCGGCTTCGACCTGCTCCGGCGTGCAGAAGATGTGCGAGTCATCCTGCGTGAACCCGCGCACGCGCAGCAGGCCGTGCATAACGCCGGAACGCTCGTAGCGGTAAACCGTGCCCAGTTCGCCCAGCCGCACCGGCAAGTCGCGATACGACTTCAGCGAATCCTTGTAAATCAGGATGTGGCCGGGACAGTTCATCGGCTTCAGGCGGTATTCGGCGTCGTCCAGCTCCATGGCGTCGAACATGTTCTGCGAGTAATAGCCTTCGTGTCCCGAGGTAAAGAACAACTGCCGCCGCGCCACATGCGGCGTGTAGACCAGGGAATAGCCGCGCTTCAGGTACTCCTCGCGCATCCAGTCTTCCATCTCTTTGCGGATGATGCCGCCCTTGGGATGCCAGAAAATCAGCCCCGGCCCGGCCAGTTCCTGAATCGAAAACAGATCCAGCTGCTGGCCCAGCACGCGGTGATCGCGCTTCTTGGTCTCTTCGATCTGCTTCAGATAGTCGTCGAGGTCTTTCTTCGAGAAGAACGACGTCCCGTAGATGCGCTGCAGCTGCGGGTTCTTCTCGTCCCCCAGCCAGTACGCTCCCGCGATGTTGAACAGCTTGAATGCCTTGATCTTCCCAGTCGACGGGATGTGGGGCCCGCGGCAGAAATCGATGAACTTGCCGGTGCGGTAGATCGAGATCTTTTCATCGGGCTTGGTGAACTGCTCGATGAAATGGCACTTCATGAAATCGCCTTCTTTTTTGAACTCGGCCAGTCCCTGATCGCGCGGTAGAAACTCGCGCGCGTAGGGCAGGTTCTGCTGCACCAGTTCCTGCATTTTCTTCTCGATCCCTTCGAGATCCTCGGGCGTGAATGGCGTTGGGCGGTAGAAGTCGTAGAAGAATCCGGTCTCGGTTGCGGGCCCGTGGCCAAGCTTGGTCTCAGGGAACAACTCCAGCACCGCCGCCGCCAGCAGGTGCGCGGACGAATGCCGGTAGACCTCCAGTACCTCGGGGTCTTTCTCCTTCAAGAGACGAAGGTCCGTGTCTTTTTCCAGTGGCCGCGTCAGGTCGATGAGATCGCCGTTGGCTTTCGCCGCCAACGCCGCATCCGCCAGCCCTGGACTGATCGACTTCGCAATGTCGAGCGCAGTCGTGCCTTTGGGAACTTCCTTCACGCTCCCATCCGGGAGCTTTACATGAATGCTGTCAGCCATAATGTGGAGCCTGCAGGTGTTCTGAATCTTTCAGTCTATTGAAGGGCTTTGTCTGTGGTCAAACCGTGCCCAACGCAGGTAGTGGCGCAGTTTGACGGTGGAAGAAGAAAAAACGTGAACCACGAAGGACACGAAGGTTCACGAAGGACTTCATTTGCAGGGGTTTCCTTCGTGTGACTTCGTGTCCTTCGTGGTGAAGCCTTAAGTGGTGAAGCCCTTAAATTGAGCCACTGCTCAACCGCATTGATCTTGCCATGAGTGTCACGGTCAGGTACATGTCCTATTTCCTGGCGTGACGCAACACGTCTCTCAGTTTGAAGAATCAACGAGTTCTGCGGAGTAACCTGGGGAAGGTGACGAACGACACATTGCAGCGACTAAGAGATCATTCTAATGTCGCGATCAGAATGAATCTGAAACCTGCGCATCTCCACCCGAAATCGCACCGTCCGGACCTGGCCGCTCATACCACCGCCACCCGCAGCCAGATCGCAAAACGGCGCAGCAATCGCATGGCCCTCCACGCTTCGGTCGGGTTGTCCGGGGAAGATCGCCAGAAGTGTTCCTTTACGATGCCGGCCAAGGCCACGAAATTGAACAAGCATGGCGCTGCCGTTCAACTCGGTCGTGAGCTTCTGGTGGGCTCGGTCGTCACCGTAAATAACAAGCGCGGCACCCAGCTCTCCGCCCGCGTAGTGGCGCAGTTGGCGGCCCTGCAGGGCGTTCCGACATACGCCATCGAGTTTGTCGAGCAGGACGAACGGGCGGAGACCTTCTGGGGAATCACGTTCCCGCCGAACACCTCAAACGCCTAACCGGAATTGGCGCGCAAGCCGACACCCCCGAAACCGCCGCGGCTCCTGCTAGGGATGGGCGGTCATGGTTTTCGCTTCGAACGAGAGCTGAAGTTTGCTCGGAACCGGCGTAAACACGGGATCATCGCTGGCCCAGGGCCTTCGGCACGGCTTTTCATGTTCATACAAATCCAAATTCGGGCGCAGCAATCGTGCAAGATCTGATTTCCGTGACTCTTCGAGCTGGTGAATGATCGCTCGCTGCGTCTCCGCGGCCTCCTGAAATTGACCGACTGCCGCCAGAGCCATGGCCATCGTGACGCCCTCTTCGAAACCATCTCCCTGCTCACTTCGTACCAGTGTCTCGATGATGCGAAGGGCGCGACTTTCGTCGCGCACGGCAGCGTCAGGTGCCGCGGCCAGCAGCCGCGCCAGCGCGTTCGCGATGTCCGGATCCTTAGGAAGCGCCAGCGATGCCTCCTCTAATAACGAGCGGGCTTGCCCGTATGCCCCGGTGTGAACCGACGCCATCGCCTGCATTAACCGTGCAAATCCATTCTGCGGCTCAAGCGATGCCACCATTCCATACTCCTGGCCAGCCTCCTCATCCCGCTTGTGGCGCATGAGAAGATTCGCCAGCTGAAAGTGAGAGGCCGCGAGTCCCGGATCCAATCGAATCGCTTCCTGGAATTGAGGAATCGCCAACTCTTCTTTTCCCGTGTCGATCAGTAATATCCCGATGTTGTAGTGCACGGGGGCATTGGTGGGGTCTAATTCCGAGGCGTGAGTGTACTGCTGAAGCGCCTCACTGTTCTTCCCGGCCTTCGCCAGGGCCACGCCCAGGTATGTGTATGCAATCGCGTCGGATGGGTAGAGACTGACCATCTGACGATAGGAGGCGATCGCGTCGGCAAATCGCTTTTCGCGCATGGCGGCGCTGCCCCGTTCCAACAGGCCCACCTTGCCTTGTTTGAGCACGCGAATCTCATCCAATAACGGATCTTGTATTGTCGGCTCCGCCTCACCTCGAGCCTGCATCTGCTCCTGCATTCGCTGGAGATCGCCCAGCGCGCGGTAAGTCATGGCAAGCTGGTAATGAACACTGGACGCTTGCGGCTCCCGTGCCAGCGCTTCTTTGAAATATTTCAGGGCCTCAGGATATTTGTGCTCAATCAATGCAATCTTGCCCAACCCCGTCAGGGCCGCGGCGGTTGACGGATTGCGCTGCGCCATCGACTTGACGAACCACGACTTTGCCAGATCCAGGTGATTCGCACCCAGCTCCAGATTTCCCAGCCGCAACATCGCGCTGGCGCTGTTTGGTTTAAGAGTCACTGCTCGCTGATACTCGCGCAAGGATGCATCGGTATCGCCGTTCAGTTGGTGGAGATAGCCGGCGAAATACTCCCAACGAAATGACTGAGGCTCCAACTTGGCGGCATTCTGATAGGACGCTAGAGCAGCATCGTCAAAGTTATAGGCCTGGTAAATCTCACCCAGGCTCCCAAAAGCTCTGCCTTTCTCCCAACTTGAGGAATTGGATCGGGCTAAGGTCGCAGCCAGCGCGGCTTGCTCCGCCCGGATTTGTTCCTGGACAAGCGGGTCCACTCCTGCCAGCTCAGGCGCGGGAATTTCCACCAGATCAACTTTAGAATCAGGCGACCGCTGGGACGCTTCCTGCGCCGCAGCGGATGAATTTATGGCGGGGCTGGCTACCACTACAGCAAGCAGTATCACTATGATCGAGTGCGAGGCCGTCTTCATGATGCGGATTTCACAGTGCCGCTTCCTTCACGAAGCGTAGTGTATTTGCCCAGCGGAAGGCCCGTCCATTCTTCCACACGGCCACTCACCCAATGCGCTTGAACCTTAATTATTTCGGATGCGTCGCCCAATCCAAACAAAACTCGGGGATCGCTCGACGAACAATAACTCCCGTCGCTGTGAACTCGTCGCCAAAGTGTGGGCGCATTGCGGCGAAAAACCGCAACTCGTGTCCCCAGCATGTCGCGATGATATTTCTCTCCCACCATGCGGAATCCAATCCACGGCTTCCGATGCCCGACATTATTCACGAGGAGGCGCGCCGGGCCGCTGTTGTTGATCAGCACGACATCGATATCTCCATCATTGTCGATGTCGCCGAACGCCGCACCCCGGCCCACTTCCAAGAGTGAGAACGCAGGTCCCGCGCGACTCGTAACGTTCTCAAATTGCCCCTTGCCGTTGTTATGCAACAGAAGGTTGGATTGAGCCAGCGGATACAGGCTGCCTTTGCGGGCTTGTTCTTCAATCAAGATAACCGAGCCATTGACCATCAACAAATCCAACCAACCATCGTTATCGTAGTCGAAGATCCCCAGCCCGAATCCCGTGTAGCGGTGGGTTGCTAAGGCGATCCCGGCCTCGTAGGACCTGTCGTCAAACCAGCCCTTCCCATTGTTCGCAAACAGGTCGGCATATTGACCCATGAGATTTGTGACCACCAGATCTTCAAACCCTCGCCCCAGCAGATCACCGGCGTCCACCCCCATACTGGATTGAGGACCGCCATCTCGGTTGAGAGCGCAACCCGCAACCAACGCCTCGTTTTTGAAGGTTCCGTCGCGCTGGTTGACCCACAGCTGGTTGGTGCGCATGTCATTGGTCACATAAAGATCGGGCCATCCATCGCCATTGAAGTCCGCGGAAACGACGCCCATGGCACCGAAGAACTCACTGCCGATTTGTGAACGAACCGATACATCTTCAAACGTGCCGTCGCGCCGGTTCCGGAACAGGTGATTGGGTAACGGGGTAAAAGATAATGGTCCGCAGTAGTCCTCCGCTCCGCTGGGCGCGAGGCACTTCTTCTGGTTGGTATACCGAAAGTCCACGTAGTTGCAGACGAACAGATCTAACCAGCCATCGCGGTCATAATCCACGAAGGTCGCACTGCAACTCCAGCCTGAAACGTCGGTCCCGCTTTCCACCGTGACATCGGTGAATGTGCCGTCACCGTTGTTTCGCCACATCTGATTGTGGCCAAAATTGGTGATGTATAAATCCACCCAGCCGTCATTATTGAAGTCCGCCGCCGCCACTCCCATGCCAAATCCGGTGGCCCTGATCCCACTCTCCTCGGTAACGTCAACGAACTTCAGAGTGCAAGTGCCGTCGGGGTGCCGGATCGAATCGTTGCGATAAAGCCTGCCTCGCAGCGGCAACTGAGGCCGAAACGTCGGCTGGCTGGGTTCGGTATTAGGTTCCTTATTCGGTCCAAGCATGGCTCCCTGAACCAGGAAGATGTCGAGATCGCCGTCGTTGTCATAATCGAAAAGCGCAACGCCCGACCCCATGACTTCCGGATAGTAATGCGCCCCCGACATCCCGTTGAAGTGAACAAAATCAATTCCGGACTCTTTCGCGCACTCGGAAAAAATCTCCTCGGCTGCAGTGGACGCGGCCCGAGGTGCTCCTTGACGAGCCACAGCCGCGGCCATCCCGAGCTTTATGAACTCACGCCGGCTGATCATGAATGATTGCATGGTGGCACATCACCACCATCACGGCAAGTCACGCAGCGGCCAGTGATTGATCGGGCCCGGGATACTCTCAACGAGAAGTTGGCTTGGAAGCGCGTATTGGGGTGAATAGATCCTGGGCCCGCAAAGAGCACGGGCCCAAAGGATGACAGGGCGTCCCGGAACACAAGGACATGCTGCGAGCGGGACTCAGTGAGCCACATCCTTGACGTGCGTGGCGATCCACCACTGATTGCCGAAGATGTCGGTCACGGCGCCGACGCGGTCGCCGTAAGGCTGATCCGCGGGCTCATTCAACGACTTCGCGCCCGCGGCCAGAGCCGTCCGGTACACATCGTCCACATTCGGCACATACAGGTAGAACATGGACTTCATCGGCTGATACGGCCCTTGGGCCTCGCCCAACTCCATGTGCGAGTCGCCCACTTTGATCATCACGTGGTGAACCACCCCGTCCGGCGACGCATGCCGCGGTCCCACTTCCTCCGCTCCGAAGGCTCGCTTCAGGAAGTTGATCACCGGCTCGGCCCGCAGGGGATGCAGATAGGGCTGTACGGTCGGCGCTCCCTCCCACTTATAGTTCCCCACCTTGCGCGTCGCGATGTACCAGTAATTGCCGGCAGCATCAATCACGCTCGCTGAGCGCTCACCATAGAACTGATCAGCCGGCTCAGCCAGTGATTTCGCACCCGCTTCGAGAGCTCGCTTGTAGGCCGCGTCGCAATCGCGCACATAAACGTGAAACGCGCCCAGCATGGACTCGCCCTTCCACGCCACCCCCTCACCGCCGCCGCCAATCATCAGCATGGAGTCTTCCACCCGAACCTCGCAGTGATACCCACCCGCGGAACCGACGGCGCGGAACAGCTCTTCACCCCCGAACGTCTTCTTCACAAAGCCCACCACGTTCTCGATGTCCTGCGCGATCAGGTATGGAGTGACCGTGCGGTAGCCACGAGGGATCGGGCTCACGCCTTTCTTCTTCTCGGGCATCGTTCCGCCCTCAGGCCCCGTTTTTATCCCCTGCATGCGCCGGTGCATTTCCTCGACCGACATCTCTTCCTTCACCGTGAACACGGCCCACGAATAGCCAAAGGGATCCTGCAGGAACGCATCGCGGTGTCCGTAGAATTGGTCCTGAGCCGCACGCACCAGCTTCATCCCGGCCGCCACGGCATGTTCCGCAAAGGCATCGACATCATCGACCTGAATGGACATCGAAATCGGCGAGCATCCCAGCGTTTCAGCGCTGAAGCGGCCTCCCTCGGGCCATTCGCCCGCTACATCGACGATCGAATCGCCGATCATGATCTCGGCATGCGGGATTTGCCCTCCCACCTCGAAACGGAACGTTTCTTTCGCACCCAACGCGCGGGTGTAGAACTCAATCGCTTTGGCAGGGTCTCGGAACGCCAACCTGGGGGATGCAGTCATGTGAGCGGCCGCAACGGGCTTGGCAACGGGTTCAGTAACACGTTCGATAACGGAAGACATACGCTTCTTCCCTCCTAATTCGGATTTCAATCTCGCCTTGAAACTCGCACTCGGCAGATTGCGCAAGTCCGCCGCGATGCGCACCAGTGGCTCGATTCCGCCCCCCGCCTTGCCCAGCATCTCCCGGTCAAACCGCCCGTCCGTCCGGGCCAGCATTCGGTCCACGGCCTTATTCAATTGTTCGATCTGCTTCGTATCGTGATTCCCCGGATTCAGAGAGCGCTTAGGCATCGGCACCCTCCATGCGCGCCCGCAGGCTGCTGAGCGCGCGGAACTGCAGTTGTTTCACCGCGCCCTCGGTCTTGCGAATCTCCCGCGCCACTTCCTTGATACTTTTCTGTTCTACAAAGCGCAGCACCACCACCCGCCGCTGCTCGACCGGCAACGTATCCACCAGGCGAAACAAGGTGGCTCGCCGCTCCACATCTTCAATCTCCACCGGACTCTGCTTCCCTGACTTGATCTGCGCGGACTCAATCTGTCCCGAATCGTCCGCCACTTCCCGCCCAGAGCGCTGCCAGCGGTCCGAAATCAGGTTCGCCGCAATCCGAAACAGCCACGCCGCAAACGGGATCCCGCGCCACTCAAACCGTTTCAGGTTCGCCAGCGCCTGATGAAAAACTTCGGAGGTCAAGTCTTCAGTCTCAGCCCGGTTTCCTACCCGCCTCACCACATAGGCGTACACCCGCTCAAAGTTGATTTCGTAAAGGTCGGCAAAGCGGGCGGGGTCCTTCTGCGCAGCTTCGATCAGAAGCCGCTCGTCCGCTTCTTTCTTCAGAGCCTTCAACGAATTCTCCGCGGTTTGGTCTTACACAAGGGTAAACTCCGGGCCGGGCAAAAAGGTTACGCGCGGCAGAAAATTGATCTTTACATATTTTCAATGTAGCCGCGCCGGCAGGTCTGGCATCACATCTTTATCGGCCTAGGTCACCCGATCCCAAGTCGGGTACAAGCAAACCAGCAAGGAGGATAACCATGGAAGCAATCAGTGGAGTATTCAAAACGCGAACACGCGCGGAAAATGCCGTGAAAGAGGCGCTCAAGGCAGGCATTCCATCTGACCGAGTCACGCTTCTGACTCCCGGCAGTGCGGATCAGATCAATAAAGAAATGCTGGCCGTCCCTACCGATGCGGCCGAGCAGCCCGGGATGGGAGAAGCCCTGGGCGCTCTGGCGGGCGGAGGTGTCGGGTTGGCAGGCGGTTCGCTCCTGATGGCACTCGTGCCTGGAGTCGGCCCAATCACTGCCATCGGACTGCTGGGAGCCGCGATTCTAGCGGCGGCTGGAGCCACGATTGGCGCGACCGTGGGAAATGAGATGGAGAGCTCCGCCACCGAGGGGCTTCCGGAAGACGAAGTTTTCGTTTACGAAGACGCGTTGCGCCAAGGCCGCAGTGTGGTGCTCGTGCTGGCCGAAGATGCGCAGCAGGCGTCGCTCCTCCGCGAACTGCTGAAGATGCAGGGGGCGGAGTCGATCGACGCGGCCCGCGAGCAATGGTGGACCGGGCTGCGCAGCACCGAAGAAAGCCACTATGAGAAGCCTGGCAAAATCTTCGCGGAGGATGAAGTGTATTTTCGCCGCGGCTTCGAGGCGGCGCTCCATGCGCGAACCCGCTGCATGGAATTCGACCAGGTTTCAGCCGCGATGGATGCCGCTCTCGAGGACGTGCAGCAGGAGCACCCCGGGGCGGATGTCGAAGAAGCGTTCACCCGCGGCTACCAGCGCGGCCGGGAATACTATCAGCGGCTCTGCGATGAAACTCCGAAGGCCGCCTAGAACATTCCCTAATGATGAATGGAGGCGCTCACGCGTAGTACAAGTCTTCGACGGCCTTCTGCACTTTCGCCGAAAGCGCTTCCAGATCCTTCATCGTCAGCCCAGTCGTCGAGATCGGCTCTCCCACCCGCATCTGCAGTGGGCGGCACTTGATGTGGTAGGTGTTCATGGGGAGCAACTCGTAAGTGCCCACCAACGCTACGGGAACAATATCTACCTGCGCCTTGATGGCTAGAAAGAATGCTCCTGCCAGGAACGGTTTGATTTCTCCGTCCGGCGTGCGCCCGCCTTCCGGATAGATGACTAGCGGCAGACCCGCCTTCAGTCCCTTCAACGCCGCGCGGATGCTGCTGATCGAGTGCGCCGGATTCTGCTGGTCGATGCACACCTGCCCCGACCGTTTCAGCTGCCAGCCGACCACGGGATACGACAACAGCTCTTTCTTGAACGCAATGCGGAACTGAAACGGAAGATAGGTATACAGGACAGGAATGTCGAGCGCCGACGCATGATTGACGGCATAGACGTGCGGCTGCGAAGTGTCGATCTTGTCGAGCCCGGTGACCTTTACGGGGGACCAGATCGTCTTCATGATCAGCCATGACCAGGCGTAGGAAAACCAATGCAGGCGGCGTCCGCTGCGGTCAAACATGCCGCCGGGGATCGCGAGCAGCCCCATCACGAGCGTGTAGAACCAGATCAGCGGATCGAGGATGATGTACGAGCGCAGCCGGCTCAGCCACCCGTGTTCCGGCCCTGGAATAGCATGGGGACGTCGCCGCGTCGAGGCGGACGGAGAAGCGGCCGGCAACGCCTGGGGCACGCCGTTTTCCAGCGCGCGACTTTCCACCTGGCGACCTTCCAGGTCGACGTCCACCTGGTCAACTGATGACTTCACTTCCTGCACCCTTCCATTCTAGGCGAAACGACCCGCAAAATGCGCCGCTACGCTTCCTCGCAAAAGTCGTGATTCGATCAGGGTATGCCTTATGCGCCGCCACGTTTCCTCGCACGAGTCGTGATTCGTATCGTCGTGATTCGTATCAGGGTATGCCTTCAGGCATACCACAGGGATCACGATTGATCGCGCCTTCAGGCGCTGGCTCGACCCAAACTTTTCCCCTCAGCGCCTAAAGGTGACCCAACGATCACAGTCTGGCATCGCTAAAGCGATGCCCTGATACGAACCCACATGCGTCCTTCAGCAAACTGCTCAAGCTGCTATTCCGAGCAAACGCATCGCTTCCCCAACCAGATAAATCGACCCCGTCACCACAATCACCGTCTCAGGTCCGGAGCCAGCGCGAGCCCGCTCCAGTGCGGCCCCGATCTCGGCGACCACCTCAATCTCCGCTCCCGTGCGGCTCCCGGCTTGCTGAATCTCTTCCGCGGACGCCGACCTGGGATTCTCTGGCCGCGTGGCAATCACCCGCTCGGCCAGCGGAAACAAGATCTCCGTCATCTCTGAGATTGCCTTGTCGCGCATCGCCCCGAAAACGAAAATCAGCGGACGGTTGTCATAGCGCTCCGAAAGGGCAGAGCGGAGGGCCCACGCACCCGCCGGATTATGCGCCACATCGAGCACCATCTCCGGCCAGCCCGCTCGCGCAGGGACAACTTGGAATCGTCCAGGCCAGCGCGTCTCTCGAATCCCACGCTCCATCGATTCCGGCGTGATCCCGGCAACTCCTAGTTTCGACAACTCTTCCGCAGCCGCCACCACCAGCGCCACATTGCGCAACTGATGCCGCCCCACCAGCGGCGTCTCGACCAGAATCTGCTTCCCCATGACCTGCAGCGGATAGCGGTAAAGGGAGTGCTCTTTCTCGGTACTCGGTACCAGGTACTCGGTACTCCCCGGCGAGACCGGCGGCACATACTGCACCGCGCTAACTCCCCGCGCCCCCAGATCAAGAATCGTATTCCCGATTACGTCGTTCGCCTCCCGCTGCTGCGGCAGGGTCACGACCACACCCCCGGGCCGGATGATTCCAACTTTTTCCCGCGCAATCTCACCCACCGTGTTGCCCAGGAACTTCTGATGGTCGAGCGAGATGTCGGCAATCACGCTGACCAGCGGCTCCACAACGTTGGTCGCGTCGAGCCGTCCGCCCATGCCAACTTCGAGCACCGCGATCTCCACCCGCTCCCGCGCGAAGTGG
>Ga0209517_10003414_pt1 | contig 21564 bp, 14 predicted proteins | sample PeaSoiMetSII2010_FD_187695 | JGI IMG/M metagenome (GOLD analysis project Ga0209517, IMG submission 187695) | Peat soil microbial communities from Weissenstadt, Germany - SII-2010 (SPAdes) (version 2) | ecosystem: Environmental > Terrestrial > Soil > Wetlands > Peat | place: Germany...
CCCGCGCGAATCACGGTTTTGTCGCCGAGGCGGTAGGCCAGGCCGATGCGCGGCGCGAACAGCTTGTGGCTGACCGTGATTCCTACGTTGTCAGGCTCACCGCCGCGTCCGCCCAGGTATACGTCGTTGTTGGTGGGATCGTACCGCTCGATGCCTTTGCCGGCGCGGGTCATCAGGGGGTAGAACTCGTAGCGCAGGCCGATGTTGATGGTCAAGTTGCGGCTCACCTGCCAACGGTCGCGTGCGTACCCGCCAAACTGCCATTCACGGCCGGTCATCAGGATGTACTGCAGACTCTTCTCGGCGTCGTCGGAGAGGCCCAGCAGGAACGCCGCGTAGGCGTTGAACTGGTTCGGCGATCCCGGAGCGAGGGCGGTTTCGCCGCCGCCGAAGCCCAGATAGCCGCGCGGGCCCTGGCCGATTTCCGGCTGCCAGTGGTTCAGGTGATGCCGCACCAGGTCGAAACCGAATCGTAATTCATGCGAGCCCTTGGTCCAGGTCAGGTTGTCGCTCTGCGTGTAGCTTTCCTCCACGCGATGAAGCGGCATCCAATTCGGTACGCCGAAGCCGGTGTAGCCGGTGACCCCGATATTCGGAAAGCCGCTTTGCAGGGGGTCCGGTCCGTTAGTGTTGGGAATGCCGAACTGCAGGCCGTAATTGGTGCCGTAGTCGTTGGGGAAGACGTGCTGCCCCTGGCGCTCGTAGCCGAACACGCCGTCGAGCAGCAGGTGCGGGGAAATCGTGCGCGTATGGCCGATGGAACCTAACTGCACCAGCGTATTACCCAAGCCCGGATCCGAGCCGCCCAAACCGGGGCCGCCCGCCAGTCCGAAGACGGCCTTGCCGCCGGAGGTGGCCCACATGCGGCTGTACTTGCCCCAGATGGTTTCCTTGTCGCTCTGGTTGTAGTTGATCTTGGTATCGACATTTTGCCGGTCCAGGATCGGTCCGCCGGAGGCCGTAAGGTTGTTCGAGAACCCGTTATTGCTCGCGTTCAACACGTTTGGCGCGGGGTAGTAGCTCTGCAGTTTCATCGCAATCGAATTCAGCCGCGCCGTGGGGATGATATTTCCCGCGAACGGCGTGCGTCCGGTGCCATCCGGGTTCCCCGTCTGCGGATCGTAGATCACGGTGCCGGTGCCGCTGAAATTGCCGCTTGCCAAGGCTGCGGTGGGGACAGTGTAGAAGGCGGGGGAAGCCGTGCGCTGCCGCGTGCTTTCGTAACTCACAAAGTAGAAGAGCTTGTTTTTCTTGATGGCGCCGCCGAGGGTCCCGCCGAAATCGTTATTGATGCTCAGCGGAATCGGCGTTCCGGCCGCCTGGAAGAAGTTGCGCGCCTTGAGGTGCTGGTCGTCGTGGAACTCGAAGGCGCTGCCATGAATGTCATTCGTCCCCGATTTCGTCACCAGCGTGACGGACGACGCTCCGGCCATGCCTTGCTCGGCATCCGCCGCCGTCGTCGTGATGTTCACCACTTCGACCGTCTCCTCCGGCGCCACATAACCGACGTGATGCGGCAGCCACACGTTCACACTGGTAACGCCATCGATGCGCGTGATGTTGGTCTGGCCCGGTCCGCCGTTGACGTTGGTGTGCAGCGCGCGTTGCGGCGTGTCGGTAATCGAGTTCTGCAGCGACGCGGGGGTCGTGCCCGGAACCAGGTTGAGCAACTCCTGGTAGTTGCGATAATTGGCCAGTGGAAGGCTGGTGATCTGCTCGGTCTCCAGCACCGAATGGGTGTCCGCTTTATCCGTTTGCAGTGCGGCGGCCTCCGCACTGACGGTCACGGTATCCGTGATTTGCCCGACTTCGAGTTTTGCGTCGAGGCGGCCCACGGTGTCCGGCACCACTTCGAAATCCGTCGCGGCGAAGGCACGGAACCCCTTGGCGGATACTTTGATGTCATATCTGCCCGGCAGCACGTTCACCAGGGAATACCGCCCGCCCTCGTCGGTGGTGGCATCTCTTGACAAACCTGTGTCCTTGCTGGTCACCGTCACCGCGGCTCCAGGCACAACGGCACTGGAAGCGTCGGTGACGGTGCCGATCACAGAACCGTAAAGTACTTGCGCGGAAACGGGTCGTACAGACAGCCCGCAGACGAGAGCCAGGAGCAGCAACTCCGGCAGGAGCATACGAAGAAACACAGACCTTCTGCGTGTGGTAGTCAAGTGAATCCCTCTCTTAAAGCGTCGTACGCACGGAACCCAGCCGACGCATGAATAACACAGACACCTGCAATTGATACTTAGGATGTTTATACGGCGGTTTCGCCATCCGAGTCAAGCTTTTTCTCAAAAAGATTCAGGTCGGCCGGAATCTGCCTTTTTTTCAGTACGTTTAACAACATGCCACCCCGGCCTCGGCACAGGATCTATACTGTCGAGAGCGATGGCGAACCCGTTCGGCTCCAACGAAATGGCCGGTGGCTATGCCACTTCCCGGCCCGCGGTTCACCCGCGCATTCTCGATCAGGTGATTACCCACTTGGGCCGGCGCGAACCGTTTCAGCGTGCGCTCGATCTTGGATGCGGCGCCGGCTTGTCGACGACAGCGGTCCTTCGCTTCGCCCACCAATGCATAGGCGTGGATCCCGTGGAGGCCATGCTGAAGTGGGCTTCGACCACGGCGTCATCGGCGCACTTTGTCGCCGGTGCTGCCGAAGCCATTCCGCTCTGCGACCGCGCCGTCGACCTCATTACCGCAGCGGGATCGCTCAATTACACGAATCTGGACCTGTTCTTCCCCGAAGCGTTGCGCGTGTTGATGCCGCACGGCGTGTTGGTGGTTTATGATTTCTCCCCGGGAACAAGCTTTCGGAATGCAACCGGCCTGGAGGAGTGGTTTTCAAACTTCGCTGACCGCTATCCCCTACCTCCCGATGAGGCGCGAACGCTCAACCCTGAAATTCTGGCGGAACTGGATTCCGGGTTTCGATTGCATGGCCAACGGTACTTTGAGATCGAAATGACGATGACCCCGGATTTTTACCTGGATTACATGATGACGGAGACGAACGTCGCGGCCGCCCGGAGAAGGGGGGTACTTCGTTCGGAAATCAGATCGTGGTGCACGGAGACTCTGGCGCCGGTCTGGAGAGGGAAGGAGCGGGGAGTGCTGTTTCGCGGATACTTCGCTTGCCTGACCCCGGCTTGACGTGCCCACGTATACTAGCTCGGCTTTGGTCCCGTCCGCGTCGGACCCTTCACGGATTCGAGACACCGCCGCTGTCCCGCGTCCGCACCATCAGTAGGTTGGTCCCGTCCTGCAGTACCTCGCCTTTTCCATTGCGTACCTCCAGCGCCAGCGTCAGAATACCCCGATCGCCGCGAGCGGTCCGCCGCTTGTCCGCCACGGTCAGATGTCCGTGGATCCGATCGCCTGGATAGAGCGGTTTGCGGAAGTTCCACTGCCACGACAACGACGCCACCGCCTGAAAGCGCTGCGATGCCCGATTCTTAAGCCCATCCACCAGGATCAGGCCAAGCAATCCGTGGGCGACACGACCCTGAAACCCCAGGGCCCGCGCAAACTCATCGTCCATATGCAAGGCGAAGAAGTCGCCCGACAAGCCCGCGAACTGCACCACGTGGCTCTCCGTGACTACGATGCCCTCGGTGTCGAACGACAGCCCGACCGGAGCGTCTTCGTAGAACAGCAATTCACTCATGGCAAGTCTCTCGGCATTCCCTCCTCGGGAGTTGCGCGAGACGCTATGATAACAGGGTTCGTTTTATGGGAACGGAACAGCAGATGGAACCCGCGATTCTCTACACTCGAATCGAACAGGACGACGCGGCGTGGGCGGAGATCACGCTGAACCGCCCCGAGAAGGGAAACGCCCTGAACATTCCGATGCTCGAGCAGTTGGCGAGCATTGTCGCCGGCATCGAGTCGGACCGGCCGCTGCGCGCCGTCGTCATACGCGCGCGCGGCCGCTTCTTCTCGACTGGCGGCGACATCCAGGCGTGGGGAGCGCTTTCGCCTGACGAGATGGCGCGGGATTGGATCCTTCCCGGCATCCGGGTGTTGGATCGGATCGCTTCCCTTCCCCAACCGGTGATCGCAGTCCTCTCCGGCCACGCTCTGGGCGGCGGCCTGGAGTTGGCGCTGGCCGCCGACTTGCGCATCGCCGTCCGGTCCGCCAAGCTGGGTACGCCCGAAGTCACTCTCGGGATGATCTCCGGGTGGATGGGGGTTGGCCGCCTGGCCGAGATCATCGGAGTCGCGCGGGCACGCCACATGACGCTCTTGGGACTTCCCATCACCGCCGGGCAGGCGCTGGATTGGGGGCTGGTCACCGCGGTTGCCGAGGATGCCACCGATCTGGAACAGCAACTCGGCGTGTGGCTGGCGAAACTCTGCGCCAATGGGCCCGCGGCCATGGCTCCGATCAAGGGCATTCTGGCGACGATGCACCGCGACCTGCGTCACCACCACGCGAGCGCCGCCGCACTGGCGGCGGGCACGGAGGACTGTAAGGAAGGCGTCCGCGCCTTCATGGAGAAGCGGAAACCGGTGTATCGCAACCGTTAGAGAGTCGACATGCGGACCACCCGATTCCTGAGCGCCCCCGATGCCGCGACACTGATCAAAGACGGCGACACCGTCGCAATCAGCGGCAACGGCGCGGGAATGATCGCGGCCGAAGCGGTCTTCGCCGCTCTGGAGAAGCGCTTCCTGGAAGCCGGTCACCCGCGCGACTTGACCCTGGTACACTCACTCGGTCTGGGCGATCGCGGCGCGCTCGGCGCCAATCGCTTCGCGCATGAAGGAATGGTCCGCAAGGTCATCGCCGCCCACTTCACGTGGTCGCCGATAATGCAGCAGCTCATCCGCGAGGAGAAAGTGGAAGCCTACTGCTTCCCGGGCGGTGTCATCCAGCAACTGCTGCGTGAGATCGGCGCCGGCCGTCCCGGCTTGTTCACGCACTCCGGACTGGAGACTTTCGTCGATCCGCGCCAGGACGGCGGCCGCTGTAACCGGCGCAGTCAGGAACGGCTGGTTGAACTGCTCAACATCGACGGGCATGAAGTGCTGCGCTACAAGCCGTTCAAAGTCGACGTGGCCATCATTCGCGCTACCTATGCCGATACCCGCGGCAACCTCAGCCCGGAAGAGGAAGCCATCGACATGGACATTCACACCATCGCACTCGCCGCCCACAACAGCGGTGGCGTGGTGATTGCCCAGGTGCGACAGGTGGTGGAAGCCGGCTCGCTGCACCCGCGCAGCGTGCGCGTGCCCGGCATCATGGTCGACGCCGTGGTGGAGGATCCCGGGCAGCAGCAGTTCTACGGCCTCGGTTACGATCCGGCGGTCAGCGGTTCACGCCGCGCTCATCTCGGCGTACTGGCTGCCGAGATCCCCGCGAAGCTCGAACGCCGCATCGTCGCTCGCCGGGCTGCCATGGAACTGCGCGCCGGCGCTTCCCTGAACTTCGGGTTTGGCATGCCCGGTGGAATCTTCGGTGTCATCGCCGAACAGGGCAACGCGAGCGAGTTGTGGATGAGCCTCGAGCAGGGAACGCACAACGGCCGGATGCTGGACGACCGCCTCTTTGGCGCCGCCCGCAACACCGATGCGATCGTCCCTTCCATCGAGCAATTCGACTATTACAGCGGAGGTGGAATCGACATCACCTTCCTCGGCATGGGCGAGGCCGATTCCGCCGGCAACGTCAACGTGTCTCATCTCGGAGGCAACCTGATCGGCCCTGGAGGCTTTATCGAGATCGCCCAAAACGCGAAGAAGGTGGTCTTCTGCGGGAGCTTCGACGCTCAGGGTACCCGCCTGGAGTGGTCGGAAGGCCGCCTCACTGTCCGGCAGCCGGGGAAGGTGCGCAAGTTCGTCAACCGTGTCGAACGCATCACGTTTGCCGCGGCCTACGCGCGCAGGAGCGGGCAGGAGGTCCTCTACATTACCGAACGGGCCGTGTTCCGGCTGGCCGGGCAGGGCCTCGAGTTGATGGAAGTGGCGCCCGGAATCGAGATTGAGCGCGACATCCTGCCTTACATGGACTTCCGCCCGCAGATCTCTTCAGTTCGAACGATGCCGGCCTCGGTCTTCGCCGCGTGACGGCGAAGACTCCGTCGTGAAGCATCCCTGCCGTTCATGGCGGGGCAGTTATGAGAAGACGCGCGCTCCTGGCACTCCCTTACGGTCGTGGCTCTCATCGGAGCCGCGCGCGTCAGCAAGCGTCGATCAAGGATGCCTGCGCCGCGCTTCAGACTCCGGCTCATTTTTCCCGCATGAGCGGGACAAGCATACTGGCGCCGGGCGATGAGTGCACCCTAAGGAGCGCCAGGACATCGTCACTGTCATCCGAGCTCCAGGCCGTGGCCGTGTCCGACGCCTGTGTGCGAATCTCCTTCATCTGCGCATCGGTCAAGATCCGGGCATTCTTCAAAGCACTTTCGATGGCGTGAATTCAAGCCGCTGGGCAAGAAGAAGCCTCAGCAGTTGTCTCCACTCCGCGTCTGTCACGTTTTGCATGCTCTTTTCGCTCCCTATCGGCGCCGAACGGAAATTAAATTACTTCACTTCGCCGGCGGGCCTGGCGAATCTGGCGTCATCGATGGGAACGTTGTTCTTCGACTCGGCGATCTGAATGGTGAATCGCCCGTTGGGCCGCGACAGGGTCCAACGGAACGGAGTCTTTACGCCATCTACTTCGCGGTAATCGGCGTAGTCGATCTGGGTCGGCATGCGGCCCATGGGCGTTTCGGCGTAACGCACCATGCGCACCAGCAGCCCCGACTTCTGGTCGAAATACAAGCGGACCGGCGGGTGGCCCGGACCCGTGCCGTTGAGGACCTCGCACTCGACGCCGCCGATCTCTTCGGGACGGCCGCGGCGCAACTGGGGGAACAGCTCCTTCAGACGCAGAGCGAGATAAAACTCCGCGTCGAGCCCGGCCGCTCCCGATTCGGCGGCCGACATCTCGCGCGGCGGACGGCCGGTGCTGCCCAACCAGCCCGCGGTTCCGTCAAACGCGGTAATGCTATCGCTGCCGCCCATGTGGGCGCCCATGTGAGTTATGGAGATGCGCTTGTCGGGAGCCTTGGTGATGATCTCGATGGGGGTCTCATTCCCGCCGGAGAGGATCGTGCCTTTCATGACGCGGCTGGTGACCTTGTGGATGGCGTCGGCGCCACCAGCGGCGGTCACGTATTTGCTCATGATCTCGTCGGCGGTGGCGGGCGTTCCGCCGGCAGGGGCGGGAGGCGAGGCGGGTTTGGGCGCTGCATCGGATTCGAGGACCGGCGGCATGTTCACGGGGCGCGCGGAGCCGCGGTGGCAGGAGTAGCAGGTGACCTGCGTGCGGCCTCCGAAGCTGTCCTTGTTGATGGCCGCGGTCATGGCCATCATGCCGCGGGCGGTCTTCTTGGCCGGCTTGTCGTCCAGTTCCATCTTGCCCTGCACGTGACAGAACGTGCATTCCACCCCCAGGGACGATGCGATGAACTGCATCGCGGGCGTCAACTGGTCGGCCGGGGTGCCCTTGAGTTGGGTGATGTTCTTGTAGACTTGCTCGGCCGTCTTGGACTCGGCCGCCTGCCCGCGCGCCAACCCGATGGCTGCGGTTGCGGCGATGACGATCTCAAGGAATCTCTGATGCATCTCTGGATTGTACATCAGACGGGACGGCTGGCTTGGGAAAGTCCGGAGCGGGTCGGCGAGAATCTGGGAGCTGCGGGCGCGGCGTTCGGGGCGGAGGACCATCGCTGGCAGGCCGGCGGGCAGCGGGTGAGGGGGCTGACGGCGATTGCGGCTGTAGGTGACGGGAGTGACGGCGATTTCCCCGGATGTCAGTTTATTTTTCACGGCGTGTAACCTCCCCTGTTTCTGTGGGTTGCGGCGATGGGCCAAATCGGGAGACGGCGATTGAGGGTCATTTGTGCAATCGCCGTCTCCCGGATGCTCGCAAAGGTCGATGATACGGTCGTCTGGATCGCTTCCATGTAGGTCTCCCAAAAAGAAAACCGCTCAAAATGAGCGGTCGGGTTAATTTAGAATCAATCACTTACCAGGGAGAACCGCTCAGAATTGAGCGGTTTTCGCGGCAGAGCGCTGGCAGATCGGGCCACGTTTCTTCCCATCGAACGTTCCCGGCCTGCCCGGGCTAAGAACCGCAGGGATATCTGCGGTTTTTGGGAAGGGCGAGAAAGGAAACAAACGACATACACCATTTGGACCGCCGGGAAATCTGCGGTTTGGTTCGTTTCCCTAGAGCGCCCCGGAAGGGCTGGCCGGGCTTACTTCCCGGTTGCATCCATGCCACTCGGCCGCAAGTCTCTTCTTGATTTAAATCTAGCAGACCGATGTTCAGCGGAAGGGGTGCGAGGCGGCGGGGAGCCGGAGTAAGTGGTTTAGAATCAGCGAAAGAGAGCTGAAAAATAAAGTTGGTACCGCGGTGACCCAGTTATCCGGCCCAATCGACCGAACCTCTATTCTTAGCGTAAGCGATTTAGAATCAGTGGATTGGCCCGATAACTGAGTTTTATCCGGTCCAATCCTTGTCCGCGATTGAATCTTCAGGGGTTAGGGGGGTAGGGGAATTAAATTCCACGCGGATGAGTGATTGGCCGGTTATGCCGAGCTCGGCATAACCGGCCTTATGCCGAGTACCGGATTATGTCGAGAAACCGCCGAGGCAATCGCTTTGGTGCAACAATGACGGCCCTTCGAGACTTTGCTTGCTCGACATAATTCAGCAGTAACGGAGAGCCAGAAGCAACGAGTGTACCCGCAGTTTCCAAGGCGGCCAGACCCAGACTGGCGGATATTTGAGGGGTCCGCAAGGGCGCCTGGTCGGCGAATCGGGCTGCAAGTCGCAATTCGAGACATTCACATCGTGTTCCGTCCGGCGGATTATGCCGAGATCGTAGCGCTCCCGACACCTTCTAGTCGCGGCAGCGGCGAAATCCCTCGGCATAATCCGGAACTCGGCATAAGGCCGGATAAGACCCGGCTATTGGATGGATCAAAATGCTGGGCGATTTTGCGGAAGCGACGGTTGGAGTGCCAGCCCCAACGGAGTCACCGGCTGATTTATGGGTACAATGACGTTTCTTGCTGGATGAACTTGTCCAAGGAGCCGTGAGCGACGAGAACCGGCCTTCCCCGCCCGTGCCGCCCACTGGTGCTGTACCGCACCGAAGATGGGCGAACCCGCATCGGTGTCAGGCTGATTCGGGAATCGGTCTGGCTGACGCTCAATCAAATCGCCGACCTATTTCAGTGCGATAAGTCGCCTTGAGGTGATCCTGGCCGTCGGCCACCGTAGCCGGTACGCGGCACGCCAGTTCCGCCAATGGGCGACGGCCCAGTTGGAGCAGTACGTGGTCAAAGGCTTCGCCATAGACGACGAACGCCTGAAACGGGCCGGTGGCGGGGATTACTTCGACGAACTGCTCGCCCGCATCCGGGATATCCGTTCCTCGGAGCGGCTGTTGTGGAGGAAGGTTCTCGAAATTTATGCAACGAGCGTGGTCTACGATCCGAGCGCGGACGCCTCAGAAGTTCTTTGCCGTGGTTCAGAACGAGATGCACTGGGCGGCGCACGGCCACACCGCGGCCGAAGTAATCGCCGGGCGCGCCGATTCAAGCAAGCCCAACATGGGCCTGACCACGTGGGCCGGCAGCCGGCCGCGCCGTGCCGATGTCGAGTTCGCTAAGAACTATCTGACCCGCCCGGAAATTGAGACCCTCAACCTGATTGTCTCGGCCTACCTGGATTTCGCGGAGCTTCAGGCGCGGAGCCGCAAGCCCATGACGATGCGCGAGTGGATCGGCAAGCTCGATGACTTCTTGCGGCCGAGCGACCGCGAGCTGCTGACAAACGCCGGGCCGATCTCCCACGACGCCGCACTGGCCAAGGCGCAATTCGAGTTCGAAAAGTTCCGGGTGGTCGAGGACACGAAGGCTCGGCCGGTGGATCGGGATTTTGAGAATGTTGTTGAGCAGGCCAGGCAGATCGCGGTGGCCAAGAAAAAGCCGAAGAAGGGGACGGAACGATTGCGGGGTTGAAGCCGTACCCACCGGCTGATTCCGAAATCCGGCACAAGGACGCTCCGATGGGTTGAGCGCAGCCTCTTTCGGGCTGCGCCCTGGGAAGAGTCAATTTCTCGTAGGGCCACTCAAAACAAGCAGGATAGTGGAGAAGAGCAGCGAGAGGAGCGCAGCCTTTTCAGGGCTGCGGGATCAATCACTTACAGAGCAGTTTCTCGTGTTTTCAAAGACTTACAAGGATGCACTTTGGACCGGATTTGGACCTTGGAGCGCAGCCTTGACCGTTTTTGGACCTGCCCGGTCCAAAGTCGGTTTGCGAGCAGGTCCAAGAGTTTTTCACAGGGACCATCTTTGGCCTGTCGCTTGCGACGCGCGCACGCGGGCACGCGTACTATTGAGGCTCTCTTTTTTTCGTGGTAGCACGAAGAAACATGGTCCCCTTATATATAGGCGATTTTGGCTCCAAGCCCCTAATGCGGTCCGTTTGGGCGGCGCCAGCCGGGGGTGCGGCGATTTCGTCGACGCGGCACGACAGCCGCCACAAACTGGTCACGGGAGTTCGCCGAATCCGGGCCGGCGACGAGGTGATCACGAATTGTCGGGCACGTCTCGCGTGCCATGCTGTCTCGGCATTCCCACTGTGCGGATGGAAGCCAAGTGGCGGGCGCTCGCCGAGTTGCCGCGCGTCAGCGTGCCGCGGACGCGAAGCGCTGGGAGGGAACGCCAAGATTTCTTGAGTTCTCGATCTCACAAGGTGGTCTCCTCGACGGCCGCGGAACCGAGATCCCGCCAAATCCTGCCAAGTGTCTGAATGCCAAGTGTCTGAAGTGCGTTTTCACCCGCTGCGTGATAAGATGGCGCTCGCCCCAGAGTTCATCGGACAAGCGGCGCGAGAGTCTGGCGGCAGGCAATAATGGTTATGCGGCTCACGACGCCCCTCGTCCGCTGCCCGGGCAAAAGAGTTAGCGAGGAGGCCCCGACATGCGTCTGCGATTTGCTGCGGTCCTGATCCTGATCACGACATCTTTGGCTTTTGGCCAAACATACACGATAAAAACGGCTGTTGGCGCTGGGCTGCCAGAAAATCTTCCAAGCACTTCAGCCGGCCTTGGCTTGATCCCGGGGCTTGCCGTTGATCAGTCGGGAAACGTCTATATTCCCCTCTACCTTTACAACATAGTGTTGAAGTTGGACCCCTCGGGACATCTGACACGGGCAGCTGGGAACGGCACCCCAGGATTCAGCGGCGACAATGGTTCGGCAGTCGACGCACAACTGCAGGGACCCTACGGCGTTGCCGTAGACGCCTCCGGCAGCCTCTATATCGCCGACACAAACAATCAGCGAATCAGGAAGGTGACGAACGGCGTCATTTCTACGGTTGCTGGGGGCGGGAACACTTTGGGAGACAACGGCTCACCCACGAGCGCCCAGTTGGCTGCCCCGGACGGTGTCGCGGTAGACTCTTCGGGAAACCTCTATATTGCAGAAACGACGCGCATCCGTAAGGTCTCAAATGGATTGATTGCTACCGTAGCGGGTAATGGCACACTGGGCTTCAGCGGCGACGGAGGTCCTGCAACCAGTGCTCAGTTAAACAACCCTGAAGGTATAGCGATAGACGCGAGCGGCAACGTCTACATCGCTGACGACACTAACCACCGGGTTCGCAAGATTGCAAATGGGCTAATTTCGACCGTTGCAGGCGACGGTACCAGGGGATTCAGCGGCGACAATGGTCCCGCAACGAGCGCACAGATATCCTTCCCGCAGGGTGTCGCTGTGGATTTTGCAGGCAACCTCTACATCGCGGAGGGAAACGCAATCCGGAAGGTGACCAATGGTGTGATCACTACTGTTGCTGGCGGCGGATCGGCCGTCGAGGATAATGTGCCGGCCACGAGCGCCTATCTGGTCGCCCCAGAAGGCGTGGCCGTCGATGCCGCGGGGCGCCTCTACATTGCCGACACCTACCGTTACCAAGTTCGTAGGGTCACAAACGGTATCATCACGACGATTGCTGGCAACGGGACTCTGGGCTCGAGCGGCGACAATGGCCGGGCCGTCAACGGGCAATTGTACTACCCCAACTCCGTTGCGGTGGATACGAGTGGAAATAATCTTTACGTGTCGGAAGGAAATTACGAAGGCTTCAGCAGCAATCGGGTCAGAAGGATCGTTAGCGGCGTGATCACTACCGCCGCCGGTGACGGATCTTCCTCTGGTCCTTTGGGCGACAACGGCCCGGCGACGAGTGCCCACCTGACAGAACCCTACGGCGTCGCGCTGGATTCCGCAGGGAACCTCTATATCAGCGACGCAGGCAACAATCGAGTCCGTAAAGTCGTAAACGGTGTGATCAGCACGGTGGCGGGGAACGGAACACGGGGCTACGGCGGCGACGGTGGCTCAGCCACCGTCGCTGAGATCGATGATGTTTCTGGCCTGGCAGTGGACAGCGCTGGTGCTGTTTACATTGCCGACACAGCTAATCATCGCGTCCGCAAGGTCGCCAACGGTATCATTACTACTATCGCAGGTACTGGAATCGCGGGCTTCAGCGGCGACAATGGCCCAGCCCTCGGCGCGCAGGTGAATACGCCAGTTGGTATAGCAATAGATTCCGCCGGCAACCTCTACATCGCTGAGTCTGGCAACTCGCGAATCCGAAAAGTCACAAACGGGATCATCGCTACAGTGGCCGGAAATGGAGTGTATGGATACAGTGGCGATAATGGTCCGGCTACCAGCGCTCAAATCCGTCCGAACTCCGTTGCGGTGGATGCCCTCGGCAACATCTATATTGCAGAAACGACGCGCATCCGTAAGGTCTCAAACGGAGTGATTGCTACCATAGCGGGTAATGGCACACTGGGCTTCAGTGGCGACGGAGGTCCCGCAACTAGTGCTCAGTTGACCGATGTTTCCGGTGTAGCCGCGGATGGCGCTGGCAATCTCTATATCGCGGACTTCTATAACCACCGCATCCGCGTACTCGTTCCGGACGCTTCCTGTAGTTACTCCGTCATCCCAACTTCACTTCAGGTCCCCGCATCTGGGGCCGGCTTGACTGTCAACATACAGACGTCGGCTTCCTGTTCATGGACAATCATCGGTCTACCCGACTGGATCACCGTTTCAGGGGCAGCCTCAAACACTGGTTCTTCCACCGTCACGCTCGCGGTCGCATCTAACTCCGGCGCACCGCGTTCCGCCCAGATTTCCGTGGCCGGCATTGCCGTGATGTTTAATCAGGCCTCGAACTTGTTGCTCGTGAGTGCTGGCGGCGTCGTCAACGATGCCAGTTATATGTCGCCGGTTGCTCCCGGCAGCATCGCCGCCATTTTCGGCAACTTCCTCTTGCCAGCGCCACTCCAGGCTACGTCACTCCCTATACCGACTAGTCTCGGCGGGCTTTCGTTCCAATTCACCGGCACGCCTTCAATTCCGTTGTTTTATGTCAATTTCGGACAGGTGAACGGGCAGGTTCCCTGGGAACTGGCGGGCCAGTCGCAGACGACAATTACCGCAACCCAGAAAGGGCAGACCAGTTCGCCGCAGACGGTTACTCTCGCGAGCTACGCGCCCGGCATCTTTGCCGCTAACGCTGAGGGCGCGGGACAAGGCGCAATTCTGGATTCCAACTACCACTTGGTGGATGTCACCAACCCTGCGACTGCGGGTAGCACGCTGCTGCAGATCTATTGTACTGGACTTGGGCCTGTGACGAACCAACCCGCGACTGGTGTGCCGGCCCCCAGCAATCCGTTGTCGCAGACAACGACGCAGCCAATGGTCACGATCGGCGGCGTGACGGCGAACGTGCAGTTCTCTGGACTGGCGCCTGGGTTTGTGGGTGGGTATCAGGTGAACGCTCTGGTACCTCTAACGTCGGCGAAGGGGAACGCCGTTCCCGTCGTGATTTCGATTGGCGGTGTGCAGTCGAACACGGTCACCATTGCAGTGCATTAGCTTGAATCAATGTGAGCCGGCGGAAGAAGCAGCTCGTAAATGGTTTGTTCGGCTGGAGCGGCACCGCCGGCACCGAGGTCGTGCATTTGCCGAAGGACCCCCAGAGTTCCCCAGAGTTCCCCAATTCCGGTGAAAACTCGACCCACCGCGGACCTACTGTAAGTAGTTTTGTTTGCGACGGGAGGCGGCTACAACCGGCTCGCCTGTTAACCGAAGGATTGTAGATTTGGGTCGCTATTGGGCGCCGGGGAACTTCAACGAACCCCGCGAGGCGTACAATCCCCAGGCGGTACCGTGATCCGTGCTCCTGCGCGAAGGCAGGAATGGGGTCTTCCGAAAGAAGGATAAGGGGGCGATTCGATCATCGTCGTTACCGGCCGCAGAATCCTGGAAATCCCCAAGAGCGGTCAGGCACGCTTGCTATGGTCGCGGCCCGGCATGCTGCTACGATAGTAGTTACCCCGAAAATGGATTCGCCAAACGTAGACCTTAAGCAGACTATCAATCTGCCGAAAACCGCCTTCTCCATGAAGGCCAACCTTCCGCAGACCGAGCCCAGAATGGTGGAGCGGTGGGAGAAGGAGAAACTCTATGCGCGCATTCGCGCCTCGCGGGCGGGCCGTCCCACCTATATTCTGCACGATGGGCCGCCGTACGCCAACGGGCGCATTCACCTGGGCACGGCGTTCAATAAAATCCTGAAGGATTTCTTCGTCAAATCGAAGACCATGGCCGGGTTCGATTCGCCCTACGTGCCGGGATGGGACTGCCACGGCCTGCCCATCGAGATCAAGGTCGATAGCGAGCTGGGCGCGAGGAAGGCGCACATGCCGGCGATCGAGATCCGCCGCGCCTGCCGCAAGTACGCCGAGAAATATATCGACTTGCAGCGCCAGGATTTCAAGCGGCTGGGCGTCTTCGGCCAGTGGGAAGACCCGTACCTCACGATGAGCGCGCACTACCAATCGGTGATCGCCGGCGCGTTCGTGGATTTTCTGGATCGCGGCTACGTGTACAAGGGCTTGAAGCCGGTGCATTGGTGCATCAAGGACCGCACCGCGCTGGCCGAGGCCGAAGTGGAGTATAAAGACCATACCAGCCCGTCCATCTGGGTGCGATTCCGGCTGACGTCCGATCCGGCGAAGATTCACCCCGACCTGGCGGGCCGCGAGGTCTACGGGGTCATCTGGACCACTACCCCGTGGACCATGCCGGCGAACATGGCCATCGCCTACAACCCGAAGTACGCGTACGTGGCGGTGGATGTGGCGGGCGCGGTGTACGGCGCTGTCTATATTGTGGCGGCGGAGCTGCTGGAGGCCACGGCCGAAAAATGCGGCTGGAGCGATTACTCCGTGGTGGCGGCTTTCGCCGGCGAGAAAATGGAAGGCACGGTTTTCCGCCATCCGTTTCTGGAGCGCGACTCGCTGGGCATTCTGGCCGACCACGTGACCCTGGAGCAAGGCACGGGCGCCGTACACACCGCGCCAGGACACGGGCAGGAAGACTACGCCAGCGGGCGGCAGTACGGCATCGAGACTTACTGTCCGGTGGATGGCGCCGGGCGCTTCTACCACGCCACGGGCGCGGCGGGCCGGCTGCCGGAAGCGATCATCGGCAAGACGGTTTGGGAAGCCAATCCGCTGGTGGTGGAGATTCTGAAATCGGCGGGCGCGATGCTGGGGCTGGAAAAGATGGCGCACTCCTATCCGCACTGCTGGCGGTGCCACCATCCGGTGATCTTCCGGGCCACCGAGCAGTGGTTCATCGGAATGGAGCGCAACGATTTCCGGCAGCAGGCGCTGGCGGCGGTCCACCGCACAAAATGGATGCCCGCGTGGGGCGAGGAGCGCATCGCCAACATGATCGCGACGCGCCCCGACTGGTGCATCTCGCGCCAGCGCACCTGGGGCGTCCCGATCATCGTCTTCTATTGCGAGCAATGCCGCGAGCCGATCATCGACCGCACGATCCTGGATGGCATCGTGGAGCTGTTCCGCGAACACACCGCGGACATCTGGTATGAGCGCAGCGCCGCCGAGCTGCTGCCGGCGGGAATGCGGTGCGCGAAGTGCGGCGGCGGGGAATTCAGCAAGGAAACCGACATTCTCGACGTGTGGTTCGATTCCGGCTCCAGCCACCTGGCGGTGCTCAACCAGCGCTTCGGCCTCACGTGGCCCGCCGATGTGTACATGGAAGGCGGCGACCAGTACCGCGGCTGGTTCCACAGCTCCCTGCTGGTGGGCACCGGGTTGAAGGGCGGCTCGCCCTACCGCTTCTGCGCCTTGAACGGATGGGTGCTGGATGGCGAGGGCAAGGCGATGCACAAATCGCTGGGCAACTTCATCGGGCCGGAGGAGGTGTGGAAGCATCACGGCGCGGAGATTCTGCGGCTGTGGTCGGCGTCGGTGGAGTTTAACGAGGATGTGCGCTTCTCCGACACCATCCAGACACGGCTGGTGGACGCTTATCGGAAATTGCGCAACACCTTCCGCTACCTGCTCGGCAACACTTCGGATTTCGATCCGCGGAAAGACGGGGTGCCTGCCGGCGAACTGGCGGAGATCGATCAATGGGCCCTGTTGCGCGCCGAAGACCTGGTGGCGCGCTGCCGCGGCTGGTACGACAATTTCGAATTTCACAAGGTGTACCACGCCGTGTATGCGTTCGCCACGGTGGACCTGAGCGCGGTGTACTTCGATGTGCTGAAGGACCGGCTCTACACCTCGGCCGCGAAATCCAAGGCGCGGCGCGGGGCGCAGACCGCGCTGTACCGCCTGCTGGACGCGCTGGTGCGGCTGGCGGCGCCCATCATGTCGTTTACGGCCGAAGAGGTTTGGGGACACATGGGGCGGGCAGAGAGCGTCCACATGGCCTATTTTCCGGAGCCGGCCGAACTGACCGCGGGTCTGGATGACGCCGTGCGGAAACGGGCCGGCAATTGGGATCGTCTCATGGAAGTGAGGGACGATGTCCTGAAGAGCCTGGAAACGGCGCGCAACGAGAAGCTGATCGGCGCGCCTCTGGAGGCTCGTGTGCGTCTTTCGGCCAACGGCGATCTGTATCCGCTGCTGGAGCAGTATGCCGCCCAGTTGCCTGGGCTGTTCATTGTTTCGCAGGTGGATTTGGAACGTGCGTCCGAAGGCGATCTGGGGGTAAGAGTGGAGCGCGCCCTCGGACAGAAGTGCGAACGGTGCTGGAAGTATACGACGGATGTCGGCGTGGACGCGAAGTTCCCCACGATCTGCGGCTCCTGCGTCGACGCCGTGAATGAGATCTTGCATGGCTGATGTCCGCCTCAAGGCTTACGGCGCGGCCGCATTGGTGTTCGCGCTCGACCGCCTGACCAAGTGGATCATCGAAACGCGGGTCTCGTTTTTCGACAGCTACCAGGTGATCCCGGGATTCTTCGACATCGTGCGCTCGCAGAATCGCGGCGTGGCTTTCGGACTGTTCAACGATTCCACCTCCGAGTGGCGGACCACTCTGCTGGTGTTGGCGTCGGTTGCCGCCGTGGGGCTGGTGAGCGTGATGCTCTGGAATGCCAGCCGGCTCGACCGCCTTTCGGTGTGCGGCCTGGCTTTGATCCTGGGCGGCGCCGCGGGCAACGTTTTTGATCGGATCGTGTCTGGCCAGGTGACCGATTTCCTGGATTTCTACGTCGCCAATTACCACTGGTACACGTTCAACCTGGGCGATTCGGCCATCGTGATCGGCAGCGGGCTGCTGCTGGTCCATCTTTTCCGGCCGAAAGAGCAGGCGGCAAATGTACCCTGAAATCTTCCACATTTCGTTTCTTCACACGTATGGAGTCCTGGTGGCGCTGGCGTTTCTGGCGGCCCTGTGGATGACCTCGCGGCTGGCGAAAGAAGCCAGGCTTGATGCCGAGATCGTGACTAACCTGGGAATCTACTGCGCGCTGGCGGCGATTGCCGGCGCCAAGGTGATGATGTTCCTGGTGGACTTCCGCTACTATATGGAACATCCGGGCGAGTACTTCTCGCTCGCCACGCTGCAGGCCGGCGGAATCTTTTACGGAGGCTTGATCGCCGCGCTCGGGATTTCCTGGTGGTACATGCGGAGGACGCGCCTGCCGCTGTTGAAGACCTCGGATGTGTTCGCGCCGGCTATCGCGTTGGGCCACGGGATCGGTCGGCTGGGCTGCTTCTCGGCGGGCTGCTGCTGGGGCATCGAGTGTCAGCGGCCGTGGGCGGTGACGTTCACCAATCCGGTGGCCAACGACTTGGTCGGCGTGCCCCTGAATCGGCCGTTGCATCCGACCCAGCTTTACGAGTCCTTCGCCGAATTCGCGATTTTTGGGATATTGTACTGGAGGATCCGCAAGCCGCACGACGCGGGCGCGATCATCAGCCTGTACCTGATGCTGTATTCAGCCGCGCGATTTGTCGTGGAATTTTTCCGATACCACGAGCAGGGCAATCTGTGGGGCGGGCCGCTCGACACATCGCAGTGGATCTCGCTGGTTCTGTTCGGGCTGGGGGCTTCGTACTACGTGAGGGCGCGGGTGATGGCGCGGCCGGCGGCGCCGGTTCAGGGCTGATCACTGGGTTCGCCAGCGCCGCCGCGGAGCCTATCACTTCCTCGCTCGTCGTGCTACACTTCCTGCGATGTCGTCCTGCTCGCGCTGCAGGGCTGTCCTGCCCCCCGGGGAGCCGTTTCTGCAGCCAGTGCGGAGCTTCCGCCTCCTCGCCCTCCGAAGCCGCAACCGTCGCCCTCGCCGCTGGCCCCGTCCGCCTGAGCCCGTCCAGCACCCCGGATGAAGGCCGCTTCCCTCCTGGCACCCTGCTGTCGCAGCGCTATCGCATATCGAGCCGCCTCGGGAAGGGCGGCATGGGCGAGGTCTACAAGGCGGCCGATCTTCTGTTAGGCCAGCCGGTCGCGCTGAAGTTTCTTCCCGAGGCATTGGCGGCACACGAGCCAATGCTGGAGCGCTTGCGTGGCGAAGTGCGCATGGCGCGCCAGGTCTCGCACCCCAACGTCTGCCGCGTTTACGATCTCGGCGAAGCCGAAGGCCAGATGTTCCTCAACATGGAATTCATCGATGGCGAGGATCTCGCGTCTCTGCTTCGCCGCATCGGTCACCTGCCCCATCCCAAGGCCCTTGAAATCGCGCGCAAGCTCTGTGCCGGTCTGGCAGCGGCACACGAAAAGGGCGTGATCCACCGGGATTTCAAGCCTGCCAACATCATGATCGATGGGCGCGGCCAGGTTCTGATCACCGACTTCGGCCTGGCTGCGGCGGCCAAAGAAGTGAAGCCCACCGATATCCGCAGCGGCACGCCGGCGTATATGGCGCCCGAGCAGTTGAGGGGCGAGGAAGTCACACCGCGGAGCGACATCTACGCGCTCGGACTGGTGCTCTACGAGATGTTCACAGGGCGGCATCCGTTCGAGGGCGGCAAGCCGGAGGCCGGTCCCCCGCTGATGAAAGATGTCGATCCGGCGGTGGAGCGCGTGGTTTTTCGCTGCCTGGAGGCCGATCCACGCCGCCGACCGGGAAACGCGCTCGCCATCGCGGCGGCGCTTCCCGGGGGCGATCCGCTGGCCGCCGCGCTGGCCGCGGGCGAGACGCCATCCCCGGAAATGGTCGCCGCAGCCGGGGACACCGAAGCAATGAACCCGAAGGCGGCCTTGGCCTGCTTCGCCGCGCTGCTTGCGGGGATCCTCGCGCTGGCGTGGGTTTGCGGCAAGGGTTGGGTTTTCGCGCCGGCCATCGACCAAAAATCGCCGGAGGTGATGACCGAGAAGGCGCGCGACATGCTCGCCCAGATCGGTTACTCCGGGAAGCCGTTGGATTCTATCGGCGGATATGTCGTCGATGCCACGGCGGCGCAGACGCTCGCGGCTGTGCCCTCAGACAAAGCGCGACGGAGGATCGCCGCCGGCCGACCGCTGGTCGTATACTTCCGATACAGAAGCAGCCCGCGACGGCTGGTTCCGGGACTCCAGGGCGACGACCGCGCCAATGAGACGGATCCGCCCATGACTGTACCCGGTATGGTGTTGGTGCGGCTGGACCCACAGGGGCATCTGCGATACCTGGATGTCGTCCCACCATTGAGGGATGAGTCGGGCGAGACTCCGGCGGCCTATAACTGGAAGCCGCTGTTCGATGCGGCGGGACTGGATATGACCCGTTATGCAACTGTTCCGGCCGTGCTTAGGCCGCTCGAGGTCTTTGACCAGCGAGGAGCATGGAGCGAGCAAGGGGCGGGACCACCACTGCGGGTGGAGGCCGCGGTGTGGCGCAATAGGCCGGTCTGGTTCACGGTCACACTCGGTAGCACGGCCGCCGCACCCGATGTGTCCGCCCAGGCACGTAAGGACCAGAGGCAAGGCGGTTATGTGATCTACTGGACGATTCTGATCGGAGGGACCTCAATGCTGGCATGGCGCAATCAGAAAGCCAGGCGTGGGGATACCCGCGGCGCATCCAGGCTGGCTACCCTCGCCGCCTTCCTGTCTGTCGCCGTTCCGTTGACATCGCAGAGCCACGTCCTCGATCTCATGGAATACAGCCAATTGGTGCTGCTCCTGATGCGTGCGCTGTTTGTGCTCTATCTGGTCGGCGCAGCCTACCTGGCTTTTGAGCCGTTTGTCCGCCGGCGTTGGCCCGGTGTGCTGGTATCGTGGACGCGCGCGTTGAGCGGCGATCTCCGCGATTCCCTGGTGGGAAGGGATCTGCTCGTGGGCTTACTGAGTGGCGTGTGGCTGGTCTTGTCCTATATGGCGGCCGAGTTCTTTTCTTACGGCCCCGCAGCGCAGTCGGAGGTGCTGGATTTCTTCTCTGCGGCGGGGGCGGCTCACGTTGGTGCCATGGTGGCCCGTACCCTTGGAGTTGCGGTGCCATACGCCTGCTGGATACTGTTCCTTCTGCTGGCGACTACGGTGCTTCTGCGAAGGCGCGGGTTAGCCATTGGTCTGGTAGCAGTTGCGTTAACCGTGTTACGGGTGGTGATCGGCTCCCCGCATCCGCTGCTTACGGGCGCCGTCGCCCTTATCGGCTACGGAACTGCTTTAGCCCTAACGGTGCACTATTACGGCTTGCTTGGGACGTGGGCCGCCCTGTGGGTACTCTTCCTGGCGGGAAGTTTGCCCCTGACCCTCGACACCTCCGCCTGGTATTTCGGCGCCTCACTCACCGCCATGCTGGCGATTGCCGCCGTGGGTTACTACGGCTTCCGAACCGCGATTGCCGGGCAGTCGATCTTCGGCGAAAGCTGACCGTGAGGACCAGACCGCAGAGACCCGACGCGGCACTGTCCGAATCGTTCATCGCCGGAGGGCCGCACGCACGGTCCGCAGGTCGAGAAACATCTTCTGCGGGCCCGTCTCCGCCGCGCCCTCGATGGGAACAAACCCGTAGCGTGCGTACCAGCCGATGCGATCCCGATACGCGTCGGTGACGATCGCCCGGCACCCGACCGTATCAGCGGCGCATAAGCCGATGCGCTATCTTCTCAGTATTTCGGGGAGATCATGAGGATTCCCAGGAGGAGCCGAGTTGGAGATCGTTCGCCCGTTGCTGAATGAGATCGGCCAGAGAGGGCATCTTGC
>Ga0209517_10003416_pt1 | contig 21555 bp, 18 predicted proteins | sample PeaSoiMetSII2010_FD_187695 | JGI IMG/M metagenome (GOLD analysis project Ga0209517, IMG submission 187695) | Peat soil microbial communities from Weissenstadt, Germany - SII-2010 (SPAdes) (version 2) | ecosystem: Environmental > Terrestrial > Soil > Wetlands > Peat | place: Germany...
ATCGGCACCGACAAGCGCAGCCACTTCCTCGCCCTGGAAGACCCGGCGAAGCTCGCGCTCATGCGCAGGATCAAGACGGCGTTCGATCCCGACGGCATCCTCAATCCCGGCGCGGTGCTCGAGCCCGAGACCGCGTCGATGCAGCCGAGCGCGAGATGATCGGCGGCGAGGCGGTCGTCCGCAGCCTGGTGGCGTCCGGCGTCGACGTCGTGTTCGCGAATCCGGGCACCTCAGAGATGCACTTTGTCGCAACGCTCGACGCCGTGCCGGAGATGCACGGCGTGCTTGCGCTCTTCGAGGGAGTCGCCACCGGCGCCGCCGATGGCTACGCGCGCATGCGCGACACTCCGGCGGCGGTCCTCCTCCATCTCGGACCGGGCCTCGGCAACGGGCTCGCAAATCTCCACAACGCGCGGCGCAGCCACGCCCCCGTGGTGGCGATCGTCGGCGACCACGCCACGTATCACAAGCGGTTTGATGCGCCGCTCGAGTCCGATATCGACACCGTGGCGCGCAACGTCTCGACCTGGATCCGCCGGAGCATGCGGTCCACCGATGCCGGCGCGGACGCCGCCGCCGCGGTCGCGGCTGCGTGCGGACCGCCGGGGCAGGTGGCCACCCTCATCCTTCCGGCGGACGTCTCGTGGTCCGAGGGCGGATCGGTGGCGCCTCCGGTGACGCGGACTCCGCGCGCCGCAGTGCAAGCCGCCACGCTCGAGGAGGCCGCGGCGGCACTCCGTTCGAAGGAACGTACGGCGCTGCTCATCGGCGGCGGCGCACTCCGCGAACCGGGCATCCGCGCGGCGTCACGTATCGCGGCTGCAACGGGCGCGGAACTGCTTGCCGAGACATTCGCCGCGCGCGCCGAGCGGGGCGCGGGCATCCCGGAGATCCAGCGACTCGCCTACCTCGCGGAGATGGCCGCGGGACAGCTCGATGGCCTGAGACATCTCATCCTCGTCGACGCGAAGTCTCCGGTCTCGTTCTTCGCCTATCCGGGGAAACCCAGCGACCTCGTGCCCGACGGTTGCGACGTGCTCACCCTCGCCGGCGAGGGTGACGACGCGGTTGCAGCGCTGGAGACGCTCGCCGCGGCGTTGGGCGCTGACACCTCCCCAACTGTCGCCGATCCGGCGCGCCCGGAGCGGCCGACCGGTGACCTGGGCGCCGAGTCGATTGCTCGTGCCATCGGCGCGCTGCTGCCCGAGGGAGCGATCGTGTCCGATGAGGCCAACACCAGCGGCACCTTCCTTCCCCTGTTCACCGCGGGGGCTCCGCGGCACGACTGGCTCACCCTGACCGGTGGGTCGATCGGCCAGGGCCTTCCGGTGGCGCTCGGCGCTGCCATCGCCTGCCGGGACCGGCAGGTCCTGGCCCTCGAGGCGGACGGATCGGCGCTCTACACGCTCCAGTCGCTCTGGACCATGGCGCGCGAGCAGCTCGACGTCACCTCCGTCATCTTCAGCAACCGCCGCTACGCGATCCTGCGGATGGAGCTCGCCCGGGTCGGCGCGACTTCGTCCGGCGAACGCGCGCTCGCGATGCTCGACATCGCGCCGCCTGAGATCGACTTCGTCGCGCTCGCCCGGGGCTTCGGAGTCCCCGCGACCCGCCCGGAGACCGCGGAGGCATTCGCGGATGACCTGGCCCGGGCGTTCGCCGAGCCGGGCCCCCACCTCATCGAGGCGATCGTTCCTTCGCTGTTCTGATCACCGATGCAGGCGCTCTCCGCCTCGGATCGGGACCGCCAGCCAGTTCTCGCGGGGCGGCAGCGGACAGCTCCACCTCGGGTCGTAGCTGCATGAGGGCTGGTACGCGAAGTTGAAGTCCAGGATCAGGCGTCCGCCGCCATCGGTCCCGAGATCGGCGCTCTTCGCGGTGTCGAGCAGGTAGCGACCCGCGCCGTACGTCTCGCCGCCGGAGGTGGCATCGCGAAACGAGAGGAAGAACCCACCCGCATAGTCGAGCAGCCAGAACATCGAGAGACTTGACGGCGCACCGCCGAGCGAGAAGCGCGCGGTGGCGGCACGCTGCGCGGTGATGTGTCCGCTCGTCGAGCCCGGAAGCTCGAAGGTCGCACCGTCGGCGGCTTCCACCTCGGCCGGCGTGCGCAGCGCCGGGTCGTACCCGTAGTACTCGGGGGCCGTGGAGTCGCCGCGCTCCGCCGCGGGCACGGGGCTCTGCGAATGGGTCCGAAAGAGCCGATCGCGCACCGCACACCAGCGCATCCACGCCGACGGAGGGTCCGGCTCGGCGCGGACCGCCGCGTACAGCTCGCTCACCTGACGGCGCCAGTCGGCCAGCTCGAGCAGTTCGGTGATCACGGGACCAGCGTCGCGATTGCCTCGGTCAACCGAGCGAGCGTACCTCGCGCTCAGCCACCGTCGCCGTAGACGACGCCTTCCCGCAGCTCGTCCATGCGCCGCATCCGTGCCAGGGCGGTCTCGCCGAGGCGAGCGAGCACGGCGGCGATCAGCGCCTCGGTGAGCGCCAGCGCAGAGACCATCGAATCGAACGGCGCCACGGTCGTCTGCACGCCGGTGACCAGGACGTAGCGTGCCGAAGCGGCCGCCGGAGACAGCCACGGATCCGTCACGAGCACGACGGTGCTGCCCCGGCCGGCGGCGACCTTGGCGCTGTTGATGGAGTCGCTCTGATAGCGGCGGTAGTCGAAGACCACCAGGACATCGCGGCGCCCCAGGTCGACCAGGTGATCGGCCGGATTGCTCCGCTCCGGATCGACGAGCTCGACGCCGGGACGGATGAGGTGCAGCTGGCTTGCCAGGTAGCGCGCCATGAAGGCACTCACCCGGCCGCCGAGCGAGAGCACCCGGCGGCGTGGGTCGGCGAGGAGGTCGATCACGGCCTCGAAGTCGTGCTCCGACACCATGTCGAGGCTGGTCCGGAGGCTGTGCTCGTAGGTGGCGAACGCATCGTGGAGCACCGAGTCGCTTGGGCCACCGGGGGGTGTCAGCTCGTAGCGCGCGAGCGGCGAGCTGAGGCGCTCCTGCAACTCCTGCCGAAGCGAGTCCTGGAACTCCGGGTAGCCGCGCAGGCCGAGCTTGGTGATGAATCGAGTCACGGTGGCGGGACTCACGCCCGCGCGCTCCGCGAAGCGGGTCAGGCTCTCCAGTCCGGCGACCGGATAGAACGCCAGCAGCACTTGCCCGAGCCGCCGCTCGGACGCGCTGAACGCCCCCATCCGCTGGCGCACAAGCTCACCGACGAGCAACTCCGGCATTGAAACGATTCTTACAGTTTTGCGCCGTTTGGGTTTGTTCGATAAATCTGTTGACGCTGGTACGGAGGCGCTGCTACTGTGCGCCCACCGCACCGGACTGCATGGGGAGATGAGCCGATGACCGTTCAGGCTGTTGACAGCGATACCGAGACTCTGCACAGGCTCGGGTACGCCCAGGAATTGCTGCGGCGGATGGGGGGCTTCTCCAACTTCGCTGTCTCGTTCACGATCATCTCGATCCTGTCGGGGTGCCTGACCGCGTACGGCGTCGCGATGTTCAACGGCGGCCCGATCGACATGAACATCGGCTGGCCGCTCGTCGGTGTCATGGTCATCATCGTCGGCCTCGCCATGGCGGAGGTCTGCTCGAGCTACCCCACAGCCGGTGGGCTCTATTACTGGTCCGCCAAGCTCGGCGGCAAGAACGGACCGGCCTGGAGCTGGTTCACCGGCTGGTTCAACCTCGTCGGTCAGGTGGCGGTCACCGCGGGCATCGACGGCGGCCTCGCGCTCTTCGCGTCAGCGTTCATGAACAACTGGTTCGGATACCCGCTGACACCATGGCCCATTCTCGGCGTCTATGCGGTTGCGCTCTTCCTCCACGGATTGCTGAACACGTTCGGGGTCCGGCTGGTCGCGCTCCTCAACGACGTCTCCGTCTGGTGGCACATCACCGGAGTGGTCGTCATCGTCGCGGTGCTCCTCATCGTTCCCAAGCACCATCAGTCGGTGTCGTTCATCTTCACGAGCTTCCAGAACGGAACCGGTGCGTCCTTCCCCGGCAACATCATCTATGTCTTCCTGATCGGTCTTCTGCTGGCGCAGTACACCTTCACCGGGTATGACGCCTCGGCGCACATGACGGAGGAGACCAAGAACGCGGCCACCGCAGGGCCGCGCGGGATCGTCCTCTCGATTGTCGTCTCGCTGTTCGCCGGGTGGATCCTGCTGATCGGCGTCACCTCCGCGATTCAGAACTACGGCACCGAGTCCACCGCGGTCGTACCGGCAGCACAGATCTTCATCGACGCGGCGGGCGGCGGTCTCGGCCAGTTCCTCCTGCTCATCGCGATCGGCGCGCAGTTCTACTGCGGCATGTCCTCGGTGACCGCAAACTCGCGCATGATCTATGCCTTCTCGCGTGACGGCGCGGTTCCGGGGCATCAGCTCTGGAGCAAGATCAACAAGCGCACGCGCACGCCAACCAACTCGATCTGGCTTGCCGTGGTCGGCGCGTTCATCCTCTTCCTCCCGTACGTGTTCAACACCTACGCATACGCGGCCGTGATCTCGATTGCGGTCATCGGTCTCTACGTCGCGTACGGCATCCCGATCCTGCTGCGGCTGCGCGCGGGCGACGCATTCGAGCGTGGTCCGTGGCACCTCGGTCGGTGGAGCCGCGTGGTCGGAACCATCGCCGTCGTGTGGATCGTGATCATCAGCATCCTCTTCATCCTCCCGACGGCATTCCCGATCACCGGGACCAACTTCAACTACACGATCGTCGCCTTCGCGGTGGTGCTGGGCGGCACCACGATCTGGTGGATCGTCTCGGCGAAGAACTGGTTCAAGGGCCCTCGCGTGCAGGGCACGGCAGAGGAGCTGGCGATGATCGAGGCGGGGTTCGCGCCCACGACCGCGCCGGTGCCCGCCGTCTCGGCAGGCTGAGCCCACTCATCGGTTCATCACGCGTGCTCGCGGCGCCGGCGCCGCGAGCACGCGAAGGATCCCCAAGATGTCCAAGCCCAGGATTGGCGTGACCTGCAGTCCGCGCCGCGGACCGGCGTACTACTCGCCGTACATTCGCGCCGTCGAGGCGGCCGGCGGTGAGCCGGTGACACTCGATCCTCAGCCGAACGGCCTCGGAGCCGACGAGGCGTCGTCATTGATCCATCGCATCGACGGGCTGCTCGTCCCGGGTGGCTGGGATGTCGACCCGCCCGCATACGGTGAGGCCCGGCAGGAGGAGACGCCCAACGTCGATCCGCCGCTCGATCTCACCGAGATCGCCCTTGTCCGCGCCGCCGTCGAGGAGGGGGTGCCCGTATTCGGGATCTGCCGCGGACAGCAGGTCATCAACGTGGCGCTGGGCGGCTCGCTGCGCCAGCACATCGACGGTCACGACAACCACGGGCTGCCGCGCGACCTGCTCGCACACTCCATCGATGTGGTTCCCGGCTCGGAGCTGTCGAAGGTCACCCCCGGTGATCACGTGATGGTGAACAGCCTGCATCACCAGTCGGTGAAGGACGTCGCACCCGGCCTGCACGTGACGGCCAAGAGTCCGGACGGTGTCGTCGAGGGCATCGAATCGGCGGACGGAATGATCGTCGCCGTGCAGTGTCATCCCGAGGAGTTGCTCGACCGGCAGGGATGGGCGATGTCGCTCTTCCGGCGGTTCGTCGATCGCGTCGCCGAGCGCAACCACAATGGCGCGGTCGCAACCGATGCCGCCAAGGAGGGCAGCTGAACCATGCTCACGCTCGACGAACTCACCAACTCCGTCGAAGCCGGCGATGTCGATACGGTCGTCGTGGCGTTCACGGACATGCAGGGTCGCCTCATGGGGAAGCGCATGGAGGCGCACTTCTTCCTCGACGAGATGGCGCACAAGAACCCGATCGAGGGTTGCAACTACCTGCTCGCACTCGAGATGGAGATGGATCCCGTGCCCGGCTACGAGATCGCCAGCTGGGAGCGGGGCTACGGCGACTTCTCGATGGTCCCCGATTTCGCCACCATGCGGCGCATTCCCTGGCTCGAAGGCACCGCGCTCGTGCTCTGCGACGTCGCGTGGAACGATGGCACGCCGGTTCGCCCGTCGCCGCGCCAGGTGCTCAAGGCGCAGATCGAGCGCGCCCGTGGCCTCGGATACGAGGCCATGTTCGGCTCCGAGCTGGAGTTCTTCCTCATCAAGGAAACGTATGCGGAGGCGCACGCGCAGCACTACCGCGGACTCACCCCCTCGGTGCCGTACATCCTCGACTACCACATCCTCGCAACCAGCTATGACGAGCCGTTCATTCGCGCGGTGCGCAACAACATGCAGGCGGCGGGCATGCGAGTGGAAACATCCAAGGGCGAGGCATGGCCCGGCCAGCAGGAGCTGAACTTCCGGTACGACACCGCCGTGACCATGGCAGACAACCACGTCATCTACAAGAACGGGATCAAGGAGATGGCACACCAGCGCGGCTGCTCGGTGACCTTCATGGCCAAGCCGGATCACACCTGGATCGGAAGCTCGTGCCACATCCACTCAAGTCTCTGGGGTGGCGGCGACGCACTCTTCGCAGGCGAATCGACACTCTTCAAGCAGTACCTCGCCGGCATGATCGCTTGCGCCGGTGAGTTCGCCGTGTTTCTCGCGCCGAACGTCAACTCCTACAAGCGATATGCCGCGGGAAGCTGGGCGCCGACGACACTCGCCTGGGGTTACGACAACCGGACGTGCGGCTTCCGTGTCGTCGGTCATGGCAAGTCGCTGCGCGTGGAGTGCCGGATCCCGGGAGCGGATGCCAATCCGTACCTTGCGTTTGCCGCGTTGCTCGCAGCCGGATTGCACGGCATCGAGAACAAGCTCGAGCTCCCGCCGGCATACACAGGCAACGCCTATGAGTCCGATGTCAAGCGCTTTCCGCACACGCTGAACGAGGCGATCACGGCGCTCGAGCAGGGCACGGTCGCGCGTGCCGCGTTCGGCGACGACGTGGTGGATCACTATTTGAACTACGCGCGTACCGAGCAGCACCTCTTCGACAAGGCGGTCACCTGCTACGAGCGCGAACGCTTCTTCGAGCGCGGATGACCCTCCGGGTTATCAACCCGGCCACGGAGCAACCCGTGGCCGAGCTGGAGCAGGCGGGCGTGACCGAGACCGACCGCGCCGTAGCGGCGGCGAAGGCCGCGTTCCCGGCCTGGCGGGCGGTTGCCCCGTCTGACCGCGCGCGCCTGCTGCGCCGCCTCGCGGGTGTCATCGAGGACCATCACGAGGAACTCGCCCTCCTGGAGACCAGGAACGTCGGCAAGCCCATCGCGGACTCGCGCGGCGAGGTGGGCATGGTCGCCGAGGTCTTCCACTACTACGCCGGCGCCGTCGACAAGCATTTCGGCCAGACGATCCCCGTGGCCGGTGGTGTCGACATGACCTTCCGCGAGCCACTCGGCGTGGTCGGGCTCATCGTGCCCTGGAACTTCCCGCTCAACATCGCCAGCTGGAAGGTCGGGCCCGCACTCGCGTGCGGCAACACCGTGGTCCTCAAGCCGGCCGAGCTGACCCCGATGACCGCGATCCGCCTCGGCGAACTCGCCCTCGAGGCTGGCATCCCGCCCGGCGTGCTCAACGTCGTGGTGGGCCCCGGCCGCATCGTCGGCGAGCGGCTCATCCACCATCCCGATGTCGCCAAGATCGGCTTCACCGGCTCCACGGAGGTGGGGGTCGGCGTCATGCGCGGGGCTGCCGAGAGCATCAAGCGCGTGACGCTCGAGCTCGGCGGCAAGTCGGCGAACATCGTCTTTGCCGATGCCGACCTCGAGCGCGCGGCGGCCGCTGCGCCGTACGCGGTGTTCGGCAACGCCGGGCAGGACTGCTGCGCGCGCTCGCGGATCCTCGTGCAGCGCGAGGCGTACGACCGCTTCGTCGCACTGCTCATTGCCGCAACCGGTGCGCTGCGCGTCGGCGATCCGGAGGACGACTCGACTGAGATGGGGCCGCTCGTCTCGGGCGGTCACCGCGCGACCGTGGCCTCGTTCGTCGAGTCCGAGCCGCTGTTCAAAGGATCGACACCCGACGGCCCCGGTTTCTGGTATCCGTGCACGCTGGTCGAGGCGACCAATACCGACCGCATCGCTCGCGACGAGGTCTTCGGGCCGGTGGCCGCGATCATCCCCTTCACCGACGAGGCCGACGCGGTGCGAATCGCAAACGACACGCCCTATGGACTGTCGGGATCCATCTGGACGACCAACGGCGCGCGAGCGCTGCGCGTCGCGAGGGCGCTCGAGACCGGAGTGCTCTCCATCAACAGCAATTCCTCGGTGCGGGTGTCCACGCCGTTCGGGGGCTTCAAGCAATCGGGGTTCGGTCGCGAGCTCGGCATGCAGGCGCTCGACGGCTACTCCGAGGTCAAGAACGTATTCATGACGACGGAGGGCTGACACGGAGATGGGACGCCTCGACGGCAAGGTGGCGGTGATCACGGGCGCGGCGGGTGGCATCGGCCGCGAGGCGGCGATGCTCTTCTCGTCAGAGGGAGCATCGGTTGTCGTTGCCGACACAAGCCGGTCGGCGGGTGAGCAGACCGCGGCAGAGTGCAAGGGCGCGACCTTCGTCGCGGTCGATGTCAGCGACGCGGCGAGCGTCGCAACGATGTATGAAGCCGCTGTGGCCGCATTCGGCGGCATCGACATTCTCTACAACAACGCCGGGATCATGCCACCCGACGACGACTCGATCCTGACCACCGAACCCGACGCGTGGGACCGCGTTCAGGCCGTCAATGCGAAGGGCGTGTACCTGTGCTGCAAGTACGGGATTCCACATCTGCTCGAACGCGGCGGTGGCTCGGTGATCAACGTCGCCTCATTCGTCGCGCTCGTGGGTGCGGCGACCTCGCAGATCGGGTACACGGCGTCCAAGGGTGCGGTGCTGTCGATGAGCCGCGAGCTGGCAGTCCAGTTCGCCCGCCAAGGGGTGCGGGTCAACGCGTTGTGTCCGGGGCCCGTCGAAACACCGCTGCTCATGCGTCTCTTCTCGGACAATCCCGATGCGTATGAGCGCCGGCGCGTGCATCTGCCCATGGGCCGGCTGGCCACCGCGCGAGAGATCGCAAACGCCGCGCTGTTTCTCGCCGGCGACGAGTCGTCGTACGTGAACGGTTCGACCTTCCTCGTGGACGGTGGGCTGACCGCCGCCTACGTGACTCCCGAATAGCAGGCGCGGCGGTTCCTGTAACCCGCGGGCATACTCTCCGTATCTCGAATCCCGAAGAGGCGCGGCCGTCACTCTGTACGTCGGTGTCATGATCGCAACGCATGGTTGTTGAGGCGGCGCATCGCTCCGCGGCGCTGCCGGACCGCCGGGCGTTTCCGAGCGAGGTGCTCGCACCGGTCACCATCGAGGGGCTGGCCACCGCGGTTCCGCCGTATCGCGCCGGCGGCGACGAGGTGCTCGGGCTGCTCACGAAGGTCTGGCCGCGGCTCGAACGCCGGGTCAGCCTGTTCACCGAAGAGCTCGCCGACACCCACCGGTACCTGGTGCGCCCGCTCGATGAAGCCCTCGTACCGTTGAGCCCCGGCGAGCAGGCGCTTCGCTACGCCGCCGAGGCGACCCCGCTCGCAATCACCGCCGCGGAGCGGGCTCTTCGTGATGCCGGCGCCGCGAGCGACGACATCGGGCTCATCGTCGTGTCCTCATGCACCGGGTTCGTGCTTCCCGGCATCGACGTGCAGCTGATCAATCACCTCGGGCTCAGGCGGGATATCCGGCGCATGCCCTTCATGAACTTCGGCTGTGCCGGTGGCGCGGCCGCCCTGACGTGGGCGTCGGACTGGGTGCGCACCCATCCCGCCCAGACGGCGCTTGTGGTGGCCGTCGAGGTTCCCTCGCTCACGTTCCGTCCGTCGGACACCTCCGCGGACAACCTGTTGAGCGTGCTCGTCTTCGGCGATGGAGCCGGCGCCGCGGTGCTTCGCCAGGGAGTGATGCCGGGTCGTATCGGCATCGGCCGGACCGCTCACCATCTGGTGGCGTCGAGCACCGACGCGCTCGGGTTCGAGAGGGCCGATGACGGATTTCGGGTCGTGGTCTCTCGTCAGCTGCCACGACTGCTCGAGACACACCTCCCCGCGCTCGTCGACCGCTTCATCGGCTCGACCGCCGGACTGGATGCCGTCGCGCTGCACCCGGGGGGACAGGCGATCGTCGACGCGGTCACACGCTGCCTCGCGCTTGACGACCGTCAGGTGGCCGCAACCCGGCGCGTCATGGCCACAACCGGCAACACCTCGTCTGCCGCGATCCTGTTCGTGCTCGAGGAGCTGGCGGCACATCTCCCCGTCGATGCGGGACGCGGTCTCGGTGCCGCGTTCGGCCCCGGCGTGATGGTCGAGCTCTTCGAGCTGCTCTGGGCGTCATGAACCGCGGGGCGCGAAGCGCCCTTGTCCTCGCGACCGCGTCGCAGCGGCTCGTCGAGTTGCGCATCTCGTCGCGCAACCGAGCGAGGCTGCCGCGGGCCGAGCAGGCGTCGCCTGCCACCTACCCGGTCATGGTCGCCGTGCACGTGGCCCTGTTTGCGGTCAGCGCGTGGCCGCGGCGCGGACGGCGGGTCTCGCGACCGGTGGAGGTTGCGGCGCTCCTCGGCCTCGCCGCATCGGCGGGGCTCCGGTTGTGGGCGATTCGCACCCTGGGGGAAAGCTGGAACGTGACCGCGCACGTGTCCCCCGAGGGTCACATCGAGACCGGCGGCCCGTATCGGTACGTGCGCCACCCGAACTACGTCGCGGTGGCACTCGAGTTCGCGTGCCTCCCCGTCGCGGTGGGTGCCCTCCCCGAGGCTGTGGTGCTCTCGCTCGCCAATGCCGCGGTGCTGATGCCCCGGATCCGTGCCGAGGAGCGGCTGCTCGATGCCATGCCCGGCTATCGACAGGCGTTCAGCGGCGTCCCTCGGTTCGTTCCGCGGCCCGGGCGGCGCAGCCGTCAGATCCCGGCGAGCGAGAGCCAGTCGCGCGCTGAGAGATCCCGAAAGGTCTGATACCCGCAGTTGATCGCGATCAACTTGGCGAGCGCGCGCGGATCGCTTCGGGCTCGCGTCATCGCGCGCCGGCTCAACACCGGCGATCGCGCCAGGAAGAGCGCGAGTTCGGTGAGCCGGCGGCGCTCGCGAACGAGGCCATTGTGGTCGCGTGCATATCGGGCGGCGGCGGTGGGCTCGGAGATGCGTCCACTGAGGAGGTCGCCCACGTGCACGGCAAGACGCTCCGCGACGAGCATCCCGATCGCGATGCCGTCTCCCGTCGTGGGGTCGTCGTAGCCGGACGCGTCGCCGGTGAGAAAGATGGCGCCTTCCGCGACGGCGCGGACACGCTGATGGAAGTACGCGGCGCCGAGCGGTCCTGCGACCAGTTCCGCGTCACGGAGACCGGCGATGCTCCGACGCGCCGCGCCCGCGTAGGTCCGCGCGGTCATCGGCGGCAACGACCGATGAGTCAGGATCGAGACAAGCAGCAGGTCGGGCCCCACCGGAGCCTCGTACCACTCGTGGTCGCCGGCGAGGGTCACGGTCACCGCGTCACGGTCGCGGGTGTCGACGCGCCAGTGGCCGGCAAGCCCGTAGCGCAATCGCGCCTGAGATCGAGCCCGAAGGCCGGCCCAGGCTCGCACCTGCGAGTGCAGCCCGTCAGCACCGATGACGATGCGGGCCCTGATATGGCCGGCCGTTGTGGCGACACCGACCACCCGCTGCGACGCGTCGTGGATGAGCCCGGTGACCCGCTCCCCCTCCCGCACGGTGGTATGAGGTTGCCGCCGGACCGCATCGACGAGCACCTCATCGAAGCTGGTGCGCCGGATGCCGAGCCCTTCCGGCGCCCCGCCGGCCGGCGGAATCGGGAACCGCACATGCACCCCTGGACCGCCCTTCGCAAGCTGATAGGTGACGCCGCGGAGCGGCCGCGCGCCGGTCTCGAGGACCCGCTCGTACAGGCCCAGGCGTCGCAGGGCCTCGACCCCGGGCGGCATGATCCCCTCGCCACACGCTTTGTCGCGGGGGAATCGGGCCCGGTCCACGAGCACCACGTCGTGACCGCCTCTGGCGAGCAGCAGGGCGGCCGTGGACCCGCTCGGTCCCGCGCCCACAATGACCGCCTCGGTCTCCAGCACGAGGGCACTGTCGCAGAACGAGCCTTTTCCGGGCGTCTCGCGCTGTACAGCACCGCGCGGACCCCGGGGGGATGATGTCCCGGTGAACTTCCTTTCGGGGCTGCACGGGGCCGTCGCTCTCGCGCTGCTCCCCGCCCTGCTCTTCGCTGAGGAGGCCGGGGTACCCCTGCCCTTTGCTCCGGGTGAGCTGACCCTGCTCGTCGCCGGCCTGCTGATCGCGTCGGGTGGGCTCAATCCCTATGCGTTCATCCCGCTGGCACTGGTCGCGTGCATCGCCGGCTCCCTGGTGGGTTACAGCTGGGCTCGAGCCGTCGGCGATCGAGGACTGAAGGGTCTTGCGCGGCGCCTTCGTCAGCAGCGCAACCTCGAGCGGGTCGAGGAGCGGCTGCGCGCCGCCGGGTGGCGCGGCATCGCGATCAGCAGGCTGATTCCCGGGCTCCGGATCTACACCACACTGGTCGCCGGGGCAGTCCGCTCGCCCCGGCGGTCCTTCATCGTGGCGATGGTCTCCTCGACCGTCGTCTGGGTCGGCGTCTACGTTGCGCTCGGGATTCTGATCGGCGTCCCGGTCGAGCATTTCCTCGATCAACTCCAGAAGCTCGCCGTCCAGGGCGCGATCCTGATCGTGATGGGCGTGGGCTGCTATCTCGCGGTCCGCAAGACGCCGTCGTCGTCCGGCGCCGGCCTCGTTCGCGTTCCGCGATGGGTGCGCGTCGTGCTTGCCGCCCTTCTCGACATCGGCGTTGTGGCCAGCATCGTGACCGGGTTGCTCGCGCTCGGCCGCCTGCTCGGAGTCGGCTTCGGGAGCGGGTGGGTGGACGGAGTCGTCGTGCTCCTGGTGGTCGGAGCGTTCTACGTGATCGTGGCCCGGCGCAGCGCCGGTGCGACTGCCGGTGAGGTGCTCCTGCAGACGAGCTACGTGAGCGGGCACCGACTGCCGCTGAAGCCTCGCGCGGCACTGGAGGCGGTGCGATCCCTGGTGACCCGAACCGACGACGAGCTCACCGCCACCGGGGACCTGCTCCACGCTCTCGGCGATCCCGATCGCCTGCGGATCGTGACCCAGCTGCTCGATCGTCCCCAGAAGCTCGATGACCTGTCGGCGCGCTCGAAGCTCTCACCGTTCGAGGTCCGGCACCAGCTGGATCGCTTCGAGTCGACCGGGGTTCTCGTGGTCAGCGGGCAGGAACCGGATGCGACCTACGCGATCCGCTCCGACCTCCGCCACGTGCTCGTCCAGCTGCTCGCGATCATGGAATCGACGCCGGCCGCGGCCGAGCCGCGCGGAGTGTCCCCGAATCCGGCAGGAGCCTGAAACTCCCCACCCACGCCGGCTATAGTCGCCCCGAGGAACTGGACTGTCGGGCGAGTCGGCATGAAGCGGGGGATCATTGCCGCTGCACGGTTCCGTCGGGGGGCTCAGGTCGCGGTCGTCGTAGCGCTGGTGCTGGCCGGACAGGCCGTTCCCGCCGCCGCCGGCACCATCAACAGCGTTCGTCCCAACGGGCTCGGAACGCTAGACTGCAACGGGTTCAGCTCCATCCAGAAATTGGTCAAACCAAGCCTTCTCTGCGCGGACCCGCGTGGACTGACGGGTGGACCTTCCACGACAACGGCTCACCCGCCGCTGCGCGACCGGCAGCTCCTTTTGGAGCCTGCCGACCACCAGCGCAGAAACGGTTCGGGAAACTTCACCGACAGCGATCTGGCCGGCCACACCTTCACGGCAACGGTGAACTGCAGCGATGGCAGCGGCACCATTCCGCTGGCTCTCAACGGCACCACCTTCGCTCTCTCGCACAACTACGGCACCATCCCTTCGCAGCTACACGATTACCGTCACCGTCACAGATAATGACGGCGTCTCCGGCACCGGTTCGACGACCGTCACCGTGATCCTCTGAATGCTCATAAGTCCATTGCGCCGCACGGTATAATCCACGCCGAACCCCCGCCAGCTGCGACCGCTCCGGGCCGCTTTCCGGTGATTCGCGAATGCTGGCGAGTCCGTGAGGAGAATGTTGTGCTGCAGGCGAGTCACGCCGATCGTTTCTCATTTGGTCTTTGGACCGTGGGCTGGCAGGGAGTCGACGTCTTCGGTACCGCCATTCGCGCCCCGCTCGACCCCGTCATGGCCGTTGCGAAGCTCGCGGAGCTGGGTGCGTTCGGGGTGAGCTTCCACGACAACGACGTGTTCCCGTTCGGCGCGTCAGCGGCCGAGAAGAGCGAGGCGATCGGGAGGCTCCGACGGGCGGTTGACAGTGCCGGCCTCGTCGTCCCGATGGTGACCACCAATCTGTTCTCACATCCGGTCTTCCGCGACGGTGCTTTCACCGCAAACGACCGCGCGGTGCGCCGATTCGCGATCCGCAAGGTGGCGGACAACCTCGACCTCGCGGCCGAGCTTGGTGCCGGGGTCGTGGTGTTCTGGGGAGGCCGCGAAGGTGCGGAGTCGGGTGCCGCGAAGGATGTTCGCGCCGCGCTTGACCGATACAAGGAGGCCTTCGACATCCTCACCACCTACGTCATTGAGCAGGGCTACGGCATGCGCTTCGCCATAGAGCCCAAGCCGAACGAGCCTCGCGGCGACATCTTCCTGCCCACCATCGGGCACGCGCTCGCCTTCATCGGCGAGCTCGAGCACGCGGAGATGGTCGGGCTCAATCCCGAGGTGGGTCATGAGGAGATGGCAAGCCTCAACTTCGCCCATGGACTGGCCCAGGCGCTGTGGCACGGGAAGCTCTTCCACGTCGACCTCAACGGCCAGAACGGACCGCGGTACGACCAGGATCTTCGCTTCGGCGCCGGCAACGCCCGGGGCGCGTTCTGGACGGTGGACATCCTCGAGTCCGGCGGCTACCAGGGGGCCCGCCATTTCGACTTCAAGCCGCCGCGGACGGAGGACATGGACGGTGTCTGGGCGAGCGCAGCCGCGTGCATGCGCAATTACCTGCTGCTCCGGAGCCGGACGCAGGCGTTCCGCGCAGACCCCGAGGTGCATGCCGCGCTGGCCGCGGCACGGCTCGACCAGCTCGCGCAGTCGACGCTCGCCCCCGGCGAGAGCCTGAGCGCGATGCGCTCGGAGACCTTCGACGTGGAGGCCTCCGCCGCGCGAGGCATGGCGTTCGAGCAGCTCGACCAGCTCGCCCTCGACTATCTCTACGGCATCCGCTCCTAGCCGCATGGCGGGCGCGCTGCCTCGACGGCCCGAATGCCGCGCGCGGCGTGTGACCTCGGCACGGCCATGAGTGGCGGCGCACTCGTCGGCGTCGACATCGGCACCAGCTCCGCCAAGGGCATCGCCATCGACCCGGCTTCAGGAGAGGTCCTCGGTGTCGCCGAGCGTGACTACCCGGTCAGCTCGCCCCAGGTCGGCTGGATGGAGCAACCCCCCGATGCATGGGTCACCGCAACGCACGAGGTCCTCGCCAGACTCAAAGCAGGCGGCATCGAGGTGCTCGGCATCGGCTTCTCTGGTCAGATGCACGGGCTGGTGTGCCTGGATACCGGCGGCTCGGTGATCCGGCCCGCCATCCTGTGGAACGATCAGCGCTCCGCTCCGCAGTGCGCCGCACTCGAATCCGGCTCCGGGAGGGAGCGGCTGATCCGGCTCACGGGCAACCGTGCGCTCCCCGGCTTCACCGCCCCGAAGTTGCTCTGGATGCGGGAGAACGAGCCGGACGCCTACGCCCGCATCCGGCGCATCTGTCTCCCCAAGGACTACGTCCGCGACCAGCTCGTCGGGGGGCATCGCAGCGACGTCGCCGATGCGTCGGGCACCCTCCTGCTCGACGTCGGGCAGCGACGCTGGAGCACCGAGCTGCTGGCGGATCTGGAGATCCCCGCCTCATGGCTCCCGGATCTTGCCGAGAGCCCGGACTCGGTCGGCACGCTCGACGGTGTCGCCGTGGCCGCGGGAGCCGGCGACCAGGCAGCCGCGGCGGTTGGCGCGGGGATCACCGGACCGGGTCCTCTTTCCGTGGTCCTCGGCACCTCGGGCGTGGTGCTGGCCGCGACCGATCGCTTCCTGGCTGACCGCGAGGGACGCGTCCACGCTTTCTGCCACGCCGTGCCGGATCGGTGGCAGGTGATGGGAGTGATGCTCTCGGCGGCCGGGTCGCTCGCCTGGTACCACGACACCCTCCTCCCCGGAGTCGGCTTCGACGCGATGCTCGATGAAGCCGAGAGCGTGCCCTCCGGCTCCGACGGGGTGTCCTTTCTCCCCTACCTGGCCGGCGAAAGGACGCCGCACGCCGACCCCCACGCCCGCGGTGCGTTCTGCGGTCTGTCGGTCACGCACGGACGCGGAGCTCTCACCCGCGCCGTTCTCGAGGGAGTGGCGTTTGCCTTGCGCGACTGCCTCGACACCGTGACCGGCGTGGGCGCCACCGCCACTCGTGGCCGCGTGTCCGGAGGAGGCTCGCGAAGCCGGCTGTGGCTCCAGATCGTCGCCAGCGCGCTCGAGATGCCGCTGGAGGTGATGGCCACCGATCAGGGCTCGGCATTCGGGGCGGCGCTGCTCGGCGGCGTCGCGGCCGGCGTCTATTCCGACCTCGACCAGGCGAGCGAGGCGTGCGTGCGCGTCACCGAGGTGGTCGATCCGGTGGCCGAGTGGATCGAGCCTTCCCGTGCCGCCCGCGGTCGCTTCCGCGACTACTACCCGGCCCTGCGCTCGGTTCAGTAGACCCTCAGTCGCCTACGCGGACTGCCGCTCGGCAGCGCGAGCGGGAACCAGGGTCGGCTCGTCGAGGACCCGCGTCAGGGCCAGTTCCGCGGCGCCGAGCAGCGGTCCGTCGGCGCCGAGCTGCGTCGGCCGGATGAGCCCGTCGAGATCGAGCGACGGGGCCATGACTCGAGCGCGCAACTCCGCTTGCACGATCTCATCGACCACCGGCCACATGGTGGCGAGCAGTCCGCCGAGCACGACCCGCTGGGGGTTGAACACGTTGACCAGGCCGGCGAGCCCCATGCCCAGCCAGCGGCCGACATCCTCGACGGCGGCGAGCGCAACCGGGTCACCCCAGGAGGCCTCCCTGAGCAAACGGTTGACGGCGTCCGGCCTGTACACCTTGTCGGCGATCCCGACCCTCCGGAGGATCGCCGGACCGCCGATCTCGGTCTCCCAGCAGCCGATCGCGCCGCAGCGGCAGCGCTCGCCGGCGGGGTTCACCTGGACGTGGCCGACCTCTCCGGCGCAGCCCGCCGCTCCGACGAGTGGCTTGCCGTCGATGATCAGGCCGCCGCCGACGCCAACCTCGCTGGAGACATAGACGAGGTGGTCGACGCCGACTCCCGCCCCCCAGGTGTGCTCGGCCAGCGCGCCGAGATCCGCCTCGTTGCCGATGAGCACCGGAAGGCTCGACCCGATCTGGTCGGCGATGAGGCGGCCCAGGGGGACGTCGCGCCAGCCGAGGTTGGGCGCGAAGTACACCATGCCGTCGGCGCGGCGGACCACCCCCGCGACGGCGATGCCGAGGCCGGCAACCCAGCACCCGGCCGGGATCGATGCCTGCGCCGCCTGGATGAGCTTGCCGATGTCCTCGATGGTCTGATCGACCGCCAGGCGGCGGGGTCGATGCGTCATCCGGGCGCGGGGGAGGATCCGGCCGCCCAGCCCGACGACCGCCGCGGAGAGCGAGTTGACCGCGATCTCGGCGGTGATCGCCGCGGCTCCCTCCGGATTCGGACGGGCGACCAGCGACGGCCGGCCGGGGGATCCGAGGCGCGCGGGGTCGCCCTCTTCCACGAGTCCCCGAGCACGGAGGTCGGCGACCAGCTCACCGATGGTGCTCCGGGTCATCCCCAGGGCGCCGCCGATCTCAGACCGCGACAGGGCTCCGGACTGATGCAGATGGCGAAGCAGCAGGCTCAGGTTGTGTCGCCGGACCGACTCCGGGGAGGCCATTTGACTCATGGATCGATGCCGCCGATCTGCGAGGCCGATGGAGCGTTCGTTGGAGTCAGGCCCGGGTCTGCCCGCCACGGCGAGAGAGGACGTCGATGGTCCCGGCGGCCAGCAGCACCAATGCCACGACCACGTCGATCCACTCGGACGTGACTCCGATCAGTTCGAGACCGTTGTAGATGCCGCCGATGACGAGGCCGCCGAGCACGCCGTGGATCGTCTTGCCCCGGCCGCCGAAGAGGCTGGTACCGCCGATGACCGCGGCAGCGACCGCCAGCAGCACGTAGCTGTTGGCGTCCTTGATCACATTGGTGGTGATCGATACCTGCCACGAGGCGAAGAGCACCCCGGCGATGCCGGCGGTGAGCGCCCCGAGGACGAAGCACCACGTCCGGATAGTGGGCAGGCTGATGCCGGCCCGGCGCGCCGCCTCCGGGTTGCCGCCGATCGCGTACACGTAGCGGCCGAAGCGCGTGCGCTGCAGCAGGACGGTCCAGCCGAAGAGCACGACGAGGACGATCGGGATGATGAACGGCAGTCCCTCGATGACTCCGAAGTGGGCGCGGTTGACGTTGCAGATGACCACGACGACGACGCCCGCCGCGGCCGCGACGATGATCTTGAGCAGGGTCAGGCTCGCGGGCGGGGCGACGAGACCGGATCGACGGCGCCGGCTGTCGCGGTACCACTCCCAGCCCGCGGCCACGACCCCGACGACGATGAGCAGGATCCAGCTCACTGCCGGACTGAACTGCCCCCAATAGAGGTTGTAGACGAAGGCCTCGTTGCTGAACTGGGAGTTGCCGATGCCGACGAGGCTGCCGTTGAGGACGATGATGCACACTCCCTCGAGGATCAGCAGCCCACCGAGGGTGACGATGAACGAGGGCATCTTGAGGCGCGCGACCAGCGTGCCCTGAATCAGGCCGACCACTGAGCAGACGAGCAGCGCGACGATGATGGCGAACCACCACGGCCAGCCGAGACCGGCGGGCTGCACCTCCTCGGCGACGAGCACCGCCCCCAATCCCATCACCAGACCGACGGACAGGTCGATCTCTCCGAGCAACAGCGCGAAGATCTCGGCCATCGCCAGCAGCATGTAGATGGTGCTCTGCTCGACCAGGTTGACGAGGTTCTGGGGTGACAGGAACTTGCCGTTGGCGATCTGGAATGCGACGGCCACGACCACGAGTCCGAGCAGAACGGGGAGGACGCCGCTGTCGCCGCTGCGGATGCGCTGCAGCCAGGCGCGCATGTACTGCCCCAGGGACTGGGCCATGATCTCCGGGGGCAGGTCGGCGACGTCGGAGGCTGCGGCCGCGGTGAGATCCACCAGCGCGTCGGCGGGGGCGGGCGCGGTGGCGACGATCGGGCGCTCGTTCTCGGTCTGGGCCATGGCTCAGGCACCCCCCGTGGTGGTGGCGCTGGCAGCACCGACCGCGGCCGCATGCGCCTGCATCTTGGGACCGCCGGTGGTCATGTACTCGATCACGCTCTGGCGGTCGAAGCCGGCCGCCGGCCCCTCGGCCACCATCCTCCCGAGGTGGAGGATGGCGATCCGGTCGGCCACCTGGAAGACATCGTTGAGGTTATGGGAGATCACCATCACGGCCAGACCGCGGTCGCGGAGGCGGCGCACCAGGTTGAGCACCATCCCGGTCTGCACCACGCCGAGCGCCGCCGTGGGCTCGTCGAGGAGCACCACCTTGGAGTTCCACATCACCGCCTTGGCGACCGCGACCGACTGGCGCTGGCCTCCCGAGAGTGACGCCACCGGCTGGCGGATGGAGCGCACCGTGGTCACCCGCAGGCTGCTCAGGGTCTCCGCCGCCGCCCGCTCCATGGAATCCTCGTCGAGCAGGCCGCGCCGGAGCCGCTCCCGGCCCAGGAACATGTTCTGGACGATGTCGAGGTTGTCGGCCAGGGCGAGGTCCTGGTACACGGTCTCGATGCCGAGACCGGCCGCGTCCCGGGTGTGGCGGATGTGGACCGGCTGACCTTCGAAGAAGATCTGCCCGTGGTCGGCCTGGTGCACACCGGCGATGCAGCGGGTGAGCACCGACTTGCCGGCGCCGTTGTCACCGCAGAGGCCGGTGACCTGGCCGGCGGGCAGATCCAGGTCCACCTGGTAGAGCGCCTGGACCGCGCCGAAGTGCTTGTCGATGCCCCGCAACTTCAGGAGCGGCTCCACCGGAGCCGACGTCCCGCCCGCCGCTCCGCCGGGGTCGTGATTCATCTCAGTCGCCTCAGACACGGGACACGCTCCCGGTACGGGCGCCCCGGCGCGACGAGACGTCAACCAGCACGGCGATGAGCAGCACGCCCCCCGGAAGGATGTACGTCAGCGGCGTGGAAAGCGAGCCAAGCGAAAGCAGGGAGACGCCGTAAGCGATACCGCCGATCAGCAGGCCGCCGAGCAGCCCGTGGATCGGCTTCCCCCGGCCGCCGAAGAGGCTGGTGCCGCCGATGACCGCGGCAGCCACCGAATACAGGATCAGCTGCCCGGGATCCGCCGCGTTGGTGCTGTACTGCCCATAGAAGAACGACCCGAGCAGGATCCCGCCGAACCCGGCGGTCGCCGAGCAGAGGGCGAAAGCACCGGTGCGCACCCAGGCGAGATTGACGCCGGCGCGGCGAGCTGCCTCGGGGTTGCCCCCGATCGCATACACGTAGCGGCCGAAGCGCGTGCGCTGCAGGAGGAGCGTCCAGACGCCCACGATGACGAGGACGATTGGAATCACCTCGGGGACCCCGGATGGCAGGTTCGCCACGCAGATCGCCACCACCGCGACTCCCACTGCCGCCATGAACGCGATGCGAATGGCAATCAGTGCGGCTGGGGGAGCCACCAGACCACTCCGGCGCCGGGAAGCGCCGCGGATCCAGATCGCCGTTCCCGCGATCACCACGAGCACCGCGAGCGCCACCCAGCCTGCCGTCGGGTTGATGATGCCCTGCACCAGGTTGTAGATCACGCTCTGGTTGGGCACGTGGGAACTGACGGTGAGGGTGCCGTCAGCACCGCCCAGGATGACGATGACGATGCCCTGGAAGAGCAGGTACCCGGCCAGGGTCACGACAAATGAAGGGATCCGCAGCCGCGACACCAGCGTGCCCTGGATCGAGCCGATGAATCCGCAGCAGACCAGCGCCGTCAGGATTGCCGCCCACCATGGCCAGTTGGGTCCGGGATCGACCTGGACGAGCTTGAAGGCGATGGTCCCGCCGAGGAGCGCAACCGAACCGATGGACAGGTCGATCTCCCCGAGCAGGAGCACGCAGATCTCCGCTGTGGCGAGCACGACGTACACCGTGCTCAGACCGAAGATGTAGACCAGGTTGCTGGGACGCAGGTACGCGTTCTCGGGCGTGATGATCTCAAACGCGATAGCCACCAGGATGAGTCCGAGCAGAACGGGGAGGACGCCGCTGTCGCCGCTGCGGATGCGCTGCAGCCAGGCGCGCATGTACTGCCCCAGGGACTGGGCCATGATCTCCGGGGGCAGGTCGGCGACGTCGGAGGCTGCG
>Ga0209517_10003418_pt1 | contig 21551 bp, 16 predicted proteins | sample PeaSoiMetSII2010_FD_187695 | JGI IMG/M metagenome (GOLD analysis project Ga0209517, IMG submission 187695) | Peat soil microbial communities from Weissenstadt, Germany - SII-2010 (SPAdes) (version 2) | ecosystem: Environmental > Terrestrial > Soil > Wetlands > Peat | place: Germany...
GGGGGGGTTGCCAGTCACGGCGGGGCTGAAGCCCCGCCCTTCCGCCCCCATTTTCATGGCAGCAAAGGATGTTGGCAGTTCGGTCTGGAAGTGCTGCAATCCTGTGCAAGGTTCTTCCTGTGCCAACTGCTGAGATTCTTCGCTTCGCTCAGAATGACAGCGCGGCGTAATCCGTGAATGGCGCGGTCGCGCAAAAGTTATCATTTATTCCACCGTTCCTCCCACCGTTTCCTCCAAGTCGGCGTAAAGGTTCTGTAATTGTTCGAGGCTCTGAAGATAATTGCTCTCCACGCTTTGCACATCCTGCTGAGCCTGGATTGCCGTAAGAATACCGGTCTTGCCGGCGCGATAGCTTTCCTCCGCCATACTCTCCAATTGACGGGCCACGGGCAGCAGCCGGTCGTGATAGAGGCGAACTTGCGTGCGTTGGGCTCCCAGGTCGAAATAGGCGGATTCCACGCGGGCGGAAACAGAGCGCTCCGCGGCGGCAGTCTCGGCGTCCAATACCCGCGAATTGGCGATCGACTGCGCTATTTCGCCTTGGTTGCGAGCGAAAATCGGCAGGGCAAGAGAAACCTGACCGCGGGGCCCGTAACGGAAATCGCGGGGCGAGTTGAAGTCCAGACCGGCCTCGAACGTCAAGTCGGGAATCCTCTCCGCCTTCAGTAGAGAGCGTCGGCTGTCTTCAACCTTCTTTTCCTCGCCCAGATGCTGCAAGTCAGGGTTCGATTGGTAGGCGCGCCCGACCAGGTCTTCCAAACGCGCGGTCGGAGTAGCATCTTCGAGCGTCCCCGCCAACTCCCAGGGCTTGGTCGCGGGTTCGTTCAGGAGCGCGTTGAGTTCGCTAAGCGAAACGACCTCACGCTGCCTCGCCACCTCGAGGTCGGCCTCGGCGCGCGAGACTTCCAAACCGCTCTGCAACACCTCGAGTTGCGCCACATCCCCGGCGTCGAAGCGATCCTTGGCAATTTGCTCGAGGCGCTTGGTCAGGCCGACCACGCGTGACAGCCGCTCCGATTCCGCGCGCGCGTAGGCAGCCGCATAATAAGCTTCACGTGTGTTCATTCGCACTTGGCGGATCAGCGTGGCGATCTCGACCTCGGTCACCGCGCCTTCCTGGCGAGCAACGTCGATTCTGCGGCCACGCTTCCCGCCGATCTCGACGGGTTGATCGAAGAAGAGGCCTTCGTGCGGCTCATCCCGCAAAGCCGTAAAGTTGGCTGTGGGGTTGGGTCTTTCCTTGGCGATCTGGATTCCCGCCAGCGCCACCGCGCGCTGCCGCCGCGCCGCGGCGAGGTCCAGGTTTTGCCTGTCCGCAAGGTCGAGCGCTTCCTGGAGGGTAAGGCGCGGTGGTTGCTGCGCCGGCGCCAAGGTAGTGCCACTTAGCAGAGCTAGCATCAGCCACGCCAGTTTCTTCATCTGCTACCTGCCGACCACCAGGATGACAAACGAGCCGGGTTTCATTTTGCCCCTCCGCTCGCCGGGGGCGGGCGGCTCGAAGTCCGCCGCCGACAGGAAAATGTTATGTGTTTTCTCGTCCAGGGCCATGGTGCGCGCGCTGCGTTTAGTCGAAACGTTCTCCACCACTGAGAACTTGGCCGGAGAATCTTCATGCACAACGGTAAGTGTCCCATCGCCGCAAGAGGCGAAGGCGTATTTCGTCTCGGGATCGAAACGGTTGGCGTCAACACCCTGGCCGATGGCCGGTGAAGCGACCACCTTGCCGCTGTCCGCATCCACTACCGCCATCATCTGGTTGTGGCAGCCCGCAAAGAGGCGGCGGTTAGCCTGATCCATCGCCAGGCCCGAGGGCTCCTCGCAGGGCGCCAGCGGCCAGCGGTTCACCACCTTCAAGTTCTGCGCATCCAACTGAACAATTTCAGACTTGTCCTCGATGTTGACGTAGATGTTTCCCTTCCCGTCCGCCGCTGCAAATTCCGGCCTGCCCGCGAGATCGACGGTGCCCGCAACCGTCCCATCAGCGGCGTTGATGGCAGTCGCATTGTTGCTGCGCCCGTTCATCGTAAAAACGCGCTTCGTTACGCCATCGTAAACAATCGCATCCGGGTTGGTGCCGGTGCTCGCGGTGCCGAGGGTTTTGAGAGTCTTCAGGTCGAAAATGGTCACCGTGTTGGCGCGGCCGTTGCTTGTGAAGCCACGTCCCAGTTCCGGCGCCACTGCGATGCCGTGTACGCCTTGAGTGTCTGGAATATCTCCCACCAGAGCGTAGGAGTCAGTATCCATAACCTGGACGTGGGTGCCGTGCGAGATGTAGAGGCGGCGTCCCGCGCTATCCACGGCGAGATAATCCCAGAAACCCTCGCCACCCACGGGGACTGTCTTAATCACGTGATAACCGGAAGCGCCTGCCGATTGGCCGGCTGCACTGGAACACAGACCAGTGAAGAAGGCTACTGCCAGAGCGACCACACCGAAGCTTTCGAGAAGCGTGACGGTCTTGCGCATAGGGCTGGACCTCCTTTAGTTCTGTAGGCTTAAAGCCTACACCGGGAATCTGAAAATAACCTGAAGGGTGGGCGTGGTGGCGCCCGTTCTCCGCCCCTTAGACCCTAACCCAATTCCCCGGAGAGATGGCAATGGAAGTCTAAATAGCGGTTCGTGCAGGCCCGGAGGGCCGACAGAGAGTAGCCCACGGCAAGCCGTGGGGCCGGGCAGCATCCCCATTTTACAACAGCCCCGGAGGGGCGGCAGAGGCTCCGCGCGACGCCTGTCGCCCCATCCGGGGCTTTGGATATTAACGCCTCCGTCGCCTCCCACGGCTTGCGCCGTGGGCTACTTTCTGCCGCCGCTCAGCGGCTCACGAAGCCGTCACAGTTTAAGTTAACGCCCGTGTGTGCCCGCGCTCAGCAGCCAGAAAGGCTGCCGCAACACCATTGATGGCTAATACGCGCCAGGGTAAGACTTGCCAGTCGGTTCGTAGTCCCGACCGTACATATTCTTGTGATTGGTAAGCAGGTCGCCCGACTCGGGCAAGCGAAGCTCTCCGAGGGAACTGGAGCCCGGCGAAAAGGCCACATCACGCGAAAGAGACTTGAGGGCCTCAGGAAGGCAGCGCTCATGCCAGACATTGAGTTGGTATCGCCCGGCCGGAACGGAGCTTATGCTCACCTCGCCCGCCGCGTTGGAGACGGCATAGTAGGGATACTCCAACGCAATAATCACGGCGCTCATCTCGGGATGGATATTACAGAAAATGTAACTCACTCCAGGCTTGTTGAAAGTTATGGCACGCGTGGCCCCGCCCTCATAGAGGCCCAAATCGAATTTCTTGCCCTCGAAAAGCGAGAAGACATTGTGGAAAAAAGGATCGCGGTTGGGGAACTCGACAACCGCACCCACCGGCACGATGAGGAGATGGGGAATGAACCGCTTGTTCTTTTGGACGAGTTGGAATCGGTGCGACGTCGTCTCGAGGTGGACGGCAGGAAAATCGCTGCTTTCGGAGAGTGGAGTGAGGAAGACCACTGCGTTCGAGTTGTCGACCGTCTTGCCTCGACTGGCCGGGGCAAGCAAGGTCACGCGGCCCGTCACCGTCAGGCCTTGCGCCGGCGACGCCGTGCGGGCGACGAGCGCCCCCATGAGCACAAGCCAATAGCAGCGGCGCCATGACACAGTCTTCATAGAACGAACTCCCTTAGGGTTTGTGCAAGGGCGGCCGTTGTGGCCGCCCTACCGGAACACGGGAATGACACTAGAAGCTGTTTGAAAACCTTCCGTACCCGATTGAAACAGGGATGGTCGACTCCGTGCGCAGCCGTGCTCCCCGGAGGGGAGCAAATTGAGTAGCCGGGGGTGAAACCCCTGGACCCGACCCTACACCCCGCCTTCGGCACCCCTCTCCCCGCGGGCGGGGAGAGGGGAAATGGGGTGAGGGGCGACGTTCCCGGGGGCGTTGCCCCCGGCTACTCATGTCCAGCCCCTGCGGGGCTGAGCCCTCGAGCGGCGGCCGGGCATCCTGGGCGGCATTCAGTAATCTCTCCTCTCCCGGGCGGTCTTGAAACAGCTTCTAATCACACCCTCCTCAAAACAAGGCGGCGGCGCCTAGGCCCACCTGGTTTGCCGTAAACAAACCAGGATGAGTCTCCGCCGTCATCAGGCGGCGATATTCGAGCGAGAAGATGAGATTCGAGCGCAGGTGATAGATACTGTTGAGAAACCAGGTCTCGTTTCTTCCGATCGCCAGGCCCTCATAGCCCTCATCCTGGTAAGTGTACTGGAGGCCTGGCGGAGGGCTGAAATCTTCGCCAAAAGCGCCGTTGAACTCGAGCTTGGGCAACGCCATGAATTTCAGTTGCGCCCATCCGCCCGTGGAGTTGGGAGCGCGGATGACGGTTTGCGGATCGTCCAGATAGCCGTAAAACGCGATGCTGCGGCCCTCGCCGGCGCCCAGCCCGCCAATGGCGCGGCCGCGGTAAAACTCCCCAGTCAACGAAAACCGGTGACTGAGCGGAAGGCTCCAGTCTGCGGTTCCCGCCCACGCATCCACCATGCGCCCGTAACCCCAGTTCTGGCGAGAATAGTAACCGCCTGCCCCAATCGAAGCCGGCCCAAAGGGCGAGCCATGCGTCCAGGCAACTCTCGCAGCGTAGGCGGGTTGTCCGGATTTCTCTCCCGCCTCAGGGGCACGATTGTAGGAATCGGAAGGCAACTCGCCGGTCAGCGGGTCCATGAGACCGCCTTCGAGCGATAGGCTCGACCCCTCCGTTAAAGTTATACGATGCTCGACGAAAATCTGGGGAGTCCAAACCCACAAGTTGCCGGCGGAAGCCAGAGCGGGGTTGGCCACCGAAACCAGCGAGGTGGGCGAGAGAGGAGAGAAGAACGGAGCTTCTTGCCCGGCCACAAGAGATGTCTTCTCCCAGTCCAGCCGCAGCCCCGCGGTGCGCAGGCGAACCAAGCCGGTCGTGATTCCGTAGGAGGTGGACGGGAACCCTCCAAAGAAATCCATCTGAACTTCGGCGCTGCTTCGCGCCCCTGCGATGTCCGGCCCGAACACTTCAAGCCCTATGAGTGATTGCCTGGCCGTAGCGCCGAAGCCGGCATTCGGTTCCGAATCATAGTGAGGAGTGGCGAAATCGGGCACGTCAAAGTTGTTTGTGGCCCCGCGCGTGGTGAAGGCGTTGAAGAGCGCCACGCCGGAGAGCCGCACCCGGTATTTCGAGCCGCTCTCCACCTTAGTCTGATACTGGTCATCAACTTTCGCGTTGAGCAGTTGCTGCTCCTCTTCCACCTTAGAGACTCGCGCCGCAAGTTGCGACCCCACGGCTTCTCGGGATGCCGGCGCGGGGGGAACCGGCGCGGCTTGAGCATTCGTTTGACTGGTGGTTGAGGCGAACTCGCCCTTGATGGCCGAGAGTTGCTCGCGGGCAGTCTTGAGATCCTGCCGAAGCTCGCCGAGTTCCGCGCGCGCCGCCGATACCTCCGCGCGCATCGATTGAAGAGCGGAATTAAGTTCCTGGATTTGGTCCCTCAGGCCGGCCGGGTCGCTCGAAGCTGAGCTTGCCTCCGCAACTTTTGCCCCGGCCGATGGCTCTTGGGGAGTCGCATTGAGCGTCGTCACAAGAAGCGCCGCGAACAAGGCTCCCGCAACCTTCAGTGAGCGATTCAAGCAGGGCAGCTTCATTGAACCTCCTTACGTCAACTTCTCTGCGCTCCTGCCGCTATCGCAGGTGAGAAGGCTTCGAAACCAGGTTAATCGTGAATGCCCCAGACACTCTTATTATCTAACACTATTGCCACAAATCCTAAGAGCTTTGCTGAGCCCCCCAAGCCGATAGCGGAGGACCCATGGCGATGGGCCCATACGCGTTAACCTAAAGACCGCGGGCTACTAGAGCCGCGGAGCGGCGCCAGAAAGTAGCCCACGGCGTGAGCCGTGGGACCCCGTGCTGCGTTCATACCCGCAGCCCCAGAGGGGCGACAGAGACAGCGCCGGGGAATCTGTCGCCCCTCCGGGGCTCATGCAACCCGGGACCGCTCCTCGCTCCCACGGCTTACGCCATGGGCTACTCTCTGCCGGCCCTCCGGGCCTCTGGAAGCGGCCGGTGAGTGCTACGAAGCGCAAGCTGAGCGATTAGGTTGACGCCTATGGGCAATGGGCCCTGAGGCGAGTCGGAGTGCGAGCGTGGCACCCTCCAGGTTGCAATGGTCCCGACTTCCTGAGTCGCGGACTCGTCAAGGCAACGCAGTGTGCATTCTCATTATCCTAGGGATATACTTGGGGAATAAGCGGCGCCTGCCGGCCAGGGCAAAATTGTTCACGGAGGAATGTGAGGTTCCTGATGCCATCGGTCTTACTCATCGAGGACGATACGAGAATTCACAAAACGCTGCGATTGCTGTTTGAGTCGGAGGGCTATTCTCTCGAGGTGGCCTCAGACGGGGCATCCGGCCTCGAAGCTTTCCGCAGTCGAAAGCCCTCGGTTGTAATCCTGGACCTTAAGCTGCCCAAGATGTCAGGACGTGATGTTCTGCGGGAGATTCGGAAAGAAGCCGTATCCCAGCCGGTCATCATGTTAAGCGCCATTTCCGAGGAGGTTGACAAGGTCCTGCTGCTGGAACTGGGCGCGGACGACTATGTGACCAAGCCGTTCAGCCCCAAGGAGCTACTGGCGCGTGTTGGCGCCGTGATGCGCAGGGCGGAAAGAACCCTTCCCAGTGATGCCTACAGTTTTGGCGACATCATTGTGGATTTTGCAAAAATGGAGGTCACTCGCGACGGCAAACCGGTCACGCTCACTGCGCATGAGTTCAAGACGTTGAAGTACTTCACCCAGAATCCCGAACGGGTGCTGTCGCGCGACGAATTACTCAACCGGGTCTGGGGGTACGAGTGCTACCCCTCGACGCGCACCGTAGATAACCATATTCTCAGGCTTCGGCAGAAGCTCGAGAAGGATCCTGAGAATCCCTTGCACTTTCGCACCGTACACAAAGTAGGATATAAGTTCGTTCCGTTTCTCAAAACCCAAGAGGCCAGTTAGGACCCAAAGTTAGAAGGTCGCTAAGGAACAAAGCCCGCTAAGCAAGCGGAAGAATTCAGTTCAGGGCGACAGCCGCATGGACATTAACCCACGATGTGAGGACTGCGAGAGCCGCGGAGCGGCGACAGAGAGTAGCCCACGGCGTGAGCCGTGGGAGGTCATGCAGCGTCAATTGTCACAGCCCCGGATGGGGCGACAGACGTGGTGAGGGAACCTCTGCCGCCCCTCCGGGGCTGAGGTAATCCGGAGCGGCCTCTCGATCCCACGGCTTGCGCCGTGGGCTACTTTCTGTCGGCCCTCCGGGCCTGTACAAACGGGTCATCAGACCCGCAACACCATCAGCCGAGGTTTTGGGTTAACGCCCATGACGCGACCGCCGTAGATCCTGTCCGAGGCGATTTTCGTTGATGCGTGACCTAATCAAAATCCGTGCGTGGTATTCAGGAATCAGCCGCAAGGGCCGCCTGCGCACCAAATTCCTTCTATCCTTGCTTGTCGTCTCCGCTTTTTTAACCTGTTCCACCCTGCTGGTGGTCCGGCACCGGCTGCAAATACAGATCAGAGAAGAAATCCGCCAGGACCTGCGAAATTCCGTGGTCACGTTTCAGATCTTCCAACGGCAGCGCGAGATGGCGCTCGAAGGCTCGGCTGCGTTGGTGGCCAATCTGCCTATTATCGAAGCCCTGATGACTTCCCGTGACCCGGCAACGATTCAAGATGCCTCGGCCACGCTGTGGCGAAGAACGGGTGGAGACTTGTTCGTGCTGGCGGACCGCAAGGGGCAGTTGATGGCGCTCCATTCCGTAAATCCCAGCATCACTCCGGCGCAAGCGGGTGAGATGCTCGAGCGATCGCTCCGCAGCGGGGAAGCAAGCGACTGGTGGTTTGGCGGCGGGCATCTGTTTCGCGTCTTCATGCGGCCCATTTACTTTGGTGAACCCGCGAGCGGCACAGAACTCGGCCTGCTGGTGCTGGGTTCAGAAATTAACGAGCAGGTTGCAGAGGACGTACGTCAGGTGGCTTCAAGCCAGGTGGCATTCCTCTACGGGCGGACGGTCGTGGTAAGCACGCTCTCCGGCAGGCAGAAGGATGATTTGGGCAAGCTGGCCTTGGGGCCGGGGACCTCAACCACACCGGTCCAGGCCGCATCTTCCAGGCTCGACCTGGCTCCTGTGGATCTGCAACTGGGGCAGGAACAGTTCCTTGCCATGTCCACTGCTCTCCCGCCTGGCAGTTCGCTTCCTGCCGGCCTGGTGGTCCTCCGATCCTACGACCAGGCCGCCCGATTCCTCAAGAGCCTCAACCGCTGGCTTTTCGGCCTGGGCTTGACCGCAATTCTGGCGGGAAGCCTGCTGGTATTTCTCATCTCGGACACCTTCACTCGTCCGCTTGCCAACCTGGTGAAGGGCGTGCGCGCGCTCGAGCAGGGCAACTTCGACTATCCCCTCGAAGCGCAAGGAAAAGACGAAGTGGCCGAGCTGACCCAATCGTTTGTCACCATGCGTCGTACACTGTGGAGCGCCCAGCAAGAGTTGCTGCGGGCGGAAAGATTAGCCACTGTCGGGCGCATGGCCAGCTCCATTTCCCACGATCTGCGCCATTCCCTGACAACCATTCTCGCCTACGCAGAGTTTCTATCCGAAGGGGGTCTCACGCAGGTCCGGCGCCTTGAATACTACTCAGAGATACGGCAAGCCGTGAATCAGATGACGGATCAACTACGGGCGCTGCTCGAGTTCTCGAGAGTCAGGATGGTGAACCGGCCGGTCCGCGGCAGCATCGTGCCGGTGATTGAACGCGCCCTGCACAGCGTCAAGGCGCGCCCGGCATTCAGCGGGATCAAGGTGGTGACCTCGTTTGAGGGTGGAAGTGAAGGCTGGTTTGACCCCGCCAGCCTGGAACGCGTCTTCCACAATTTACTGCTCAATGCCTGTGAGGCCGCGCCGCCCCAATCAGGTCGCGTGCAGGTAACCACCCGCGAGACTGCCTCAGGGCTCGAGATCCGCGTTGCCGATAACGGTAGTGGCATCCCCTCTGAGGTTCGCGACACGCTCTTCCAACCCTTTGTGACCGCAGGCAAAGACAATGGCATCGGACTCGGCTTGGCCACTGTCTACAAGATCGTGCAGGAACACCAGGGGCAGGTTGAAGTGGAACGTACCGGCCCGGAGGGAACGGTGCTGCGCATCGTGCTCCCGGCGGTCCCCGCAGAAGCCCGAATAGCCAGCAGTAATATTCTCTAAGAGCTTTCAAGACATGGCTCGCCCCAACCGGTGTTTTTCCCATAGACTTCGACGGCGTGAACAAATGACGGCAGTGTCATCCTGAGCGAAGCGAAGGATCCCCGCAGTTTCTTCGATTCAACCACTCACAAACAACTGCCGAGATGCTTCGCTGCGCCCAGCATGACAGAATCGAATCCTTGCACACTTTCTCTGGTGCAGCGCTCAAACTTCTCTGAACCCCTCCGCAAGCATATTTACGAATCCTTGACACCTTCGTGACCATCGCATCCCCGGTTTCTTGTTGAATAGATGTTGGCAAGTTAATTCACGCATGGCGGAGGTGTGTAGATATGAGAACGGCAGGCGCACGAATTGGAACGGCACTTGGTCGGACACGACCCCGGCCGATTAATTGGATGGCCACAGGCTTGGTACTCGCAACGTATCTATTCGGGGCGAATCTTGCCTGGGCGCAAGGAGGTTTTAACACCCCAGGGAATATCCTGATTGCAGATCAGTACAACAATCGGGTAATCGAAGTTGATCCCAGCACACACAACATAGTCTGGTCCTTCGGAAATGGCTCCAGCACGCCGGGGCCGCATTCTGTTGTCGCTTCTAATGACGCGCAGAGAGTGGGGGACTTGACCGTCATCGCCGGTTCGGGCGCGCCGGCCGGCACGCCCACGGCGTTCGAGCCCAATTGCCAGAATGGCTGCCCTGATAATCGCGTCATTGTCGTCGATCAGGGAGGAAACATTGTGTGGCAGTACGGTCAGGACGGTGTGGCCGGCGCAGGCTTCAACCAGTTAAACACCCCCGTACAGGCGACGTTCCTGCCCAACAAGCACATCCTGATCACCGATCAGGGAAACCAGCGGGTGATCGAGGTCAACGAGTTCTACTTTATCATTTGGCAGTACGGAACCACCGGCGTCAGCGGCTCCGGCCCGAACCAACTGAATAACCCCAACAGCGCTGAGTGGCTCGAAAACGGCGACATCCTGATTGCCGACGAGAGCAATAACCGCGTGATTGAAGTGAACAGACTCAAGCAGATTGTTTGGCAGTATGGCAACCCGGATGACACGACAGTTCTAAACGGCGCCGGATTTGCCAGCCGTCTGCCCAACGGGAATACACTCATCGCAGACTCGAACAACAGCCGGGTGATTGAGGTCGACCGCGCCGGTAATACTGTGTTCACATTCGTCACCAGTGCCCGGCCGGGCAGTGCATCGCCGAGTCTTCCTACGCATGCCATTCGCCTGTTCAATGGGAACACGCTAATCAGCGATCAGGCAAACAACCAAGTCATCGAGGTTGACCCGAACGGGAATATCGTTTTCAGCCAAGGCCAAATCGGCGTGCTCGGAGCCGGATTCAATCAACTCAATTGGCCTTACGATGCGAAGTTGATCGGTGAATACGTCGGCATCACGCCGCCGTTCGGGGCGTTTTTCAGAAGCCTGGACCACACAACATTCGCCTATTGACAACCCCAACCAAAGGCAGATTCTTCGCTACGCTTCGCTCCGCTCAGAATGACATGTCATCCTGAGCGAAGCGAAGGATCTGCTTTTCTTCAAGCGCACGAACAATCTGGGGGTTGGCAGTACAGAGAAACTCGCTTCGGAGTTTCCGTGCGAGCTCTGTGACCTCTGTGGTGATAATTACGAAGCCTTGGGCAAATGAGCCAGCGCTTCCTTGACCTTTTCTTCCGGGTACTCGTAATCGGCGAGTTCGCCGGCGAAGTATTTTTCGTAGGCGGCCATGTCGAAATGGCCGTGGCCGCTTAAGTTGAAGAGGATGGTCTTCTCCTCGCCTTCTTCCTTCGCTTTCAAGGCCTCGTCAATCGCACATGCAACGGCGTGGGAGGTTTCCGGTGCAACGATGATGCCCTCGGCGCGCGAGAAAGTGATGGCCGCCTCGAAGCATTTCAATTGCAGGTAACTCACCGCTTCCACGACGCCCGCGCGGTGCAGCAGGCTCACCAAGGGCGCCATGCCGTGATACCGCAACCCGCCGGCATGAATACCCGCTGGAATAAAGTCGTGTCCTAGAGTGTCCATCTTCAGCAGCGGCGTCATCCCGCTCTTGTCGCCAAAGTCGTAGGCATAGACGCCTTTGGTCATGGTCGGGCATGCCGCAGGCTCGACCGCAACCAGCCGGATTTGCTTTCCGGCAGCCTTGAGCGGCACGAACGGGAAAGCCAGGCCGGCGAAGTTGCTTCCACCGCCGCAGCAGCCAATCACAACATCAGGGAAGGCCCCGGCGAGTTTCAATTGAGCGATCGCCTCCTGGCCGATAATGGTCTGGTGCAACAGCACGTGATTGAGGACGCTGCCCAGCGAGTAATTCGTGTCTTTGCGACTCGCCGCCTCCTCCACCGCTTCGCTGATGGCAATGCCCAGGCTGCCGGGACAGTCCGGATCTTCGGCAAGGACCTGTCTTCCGGCGGCCGTCTGGTCGCTGGGCGAAGGAATGCACTTGGCGCCCCAACACTGCATCATGGTGCGCCGGTGCGGCTTCTGATAGAAGCTGCATTTCACCATGTAAACCATGCACTCCTGGCCGAACACATTGCACGCAAACGCCAGGGCGCTTCCCCACTGCCCCGCGCCCGTTTCAGTGCAGATGCGCTTAATGCCCGCCAGCTTGTTGTAATAAGCCTGAGCAGTCGAAGTGTTCAGCTTGTGGCTTCCCGCCGGCGAAACACCTTCGTTTTTGTAAAAGATTTTCGCGGGCGTCCCCAGTACCTGCTCCAGCCGATGCGCCCTGCAAAGCGGTGTTGGCCGCCAGATCCGCAGGATGTCTAGCACGGGCTCCGGAATTGGAATCGTCGGAGAAGCGGACACCTCCTGCTCGATCAACTGAGGTGGGAATATCGCCTCCAGGTCGCCCGGCCCCGCAGGCTTCAGCGTCCCGGGATGAAGCGGCGGCGGCAAAGGCGCCGGAAGATCAGGAACGACGTTATACCAAGTCTTCGGGATTTCGCTTTCAGGCAGAATATATTTGTTATCGGTCATGAGTCAGCTCCGGATAAAGTCGCACCTGCATGGCGGCTGCCCCCGCGCCGTCAAAGCATGCGCTGAATTTGAGATGCCGAGAATAACACAAAACGCTTGCCTTCGGGAAAGGATCACAAGCGCTTCCGTTCCGTCTTGCGAAGCGGACTGGCACTTTTCATGTCATCGGAGTATGATATGTATTACAAAGAGGACACGATGCTTTCCGTTCGGCTAAATCCTGACATCGAAAAACGACTCGCCGACTTGGCAAGGCGCACGGGGCGAACTAAAGCCTACTATGTCCGGGAACTTATCGAGGGGAATCTTGAAGACCTCGAGGACCGCTATTTGGCAGAGTCGCGTTTGGAGAAACGCCGTCCTTCTCTGACCAGCCGACAGGTGCGAAAAGAACTTGGCCTGGAAGATTGAATACGACCCTGGCGCCCTGCAGGATCTCAAAAAGCTGGATCGAGCGGTTCAGCGCGAGATCGTTGATTACATGGATCATCGGATCGCAAACGCGCGGACCCCGCGTGACTTCGGGAAGCCTCTGCGGGGCAGTAGGTTTGGCCTATGGCGTTACCGAGTGCGTGACTACCGGATGATCTGCGAACTGCAAGAGAAGCGATTGGTGGTTCTAGTGGTGGCGGTCGGGCACCGGGGCACGATCCAGGATTAGTGGAAGCTGTTTCAAAACTTCCGATACCAGGTTCCAGCGGAGATCGTCGACACGCGTGAACGCGTGCTCCCCGGAGGGGAGCAAATTGAGTAGCCGGGGGTGAAACCCCCGGACAATGGCCTCACACCCCGCCTTCGGCACCCCTCTCCCCGCAGGCGGGGAGAGGGGAAAGGGGGTGAGGGGCGACGTTTCCGGGGGGCGTTGCCCCCGGCTACTCATGTCCAGCCCCTGCGGGGCTAAGCGCTCAAGCGGCGGCCGGGGATCCTGGGTAGCATTCACTAATACTTCGTCTGCCGGGCGGTTTTGAAACAGCTTCTAAGCAATATGGTTAGGTACGTAGTGCTCCCTGCATGCGATCGGAAGAGCTCGCGGACCCCGGAATCAAGGGGTCCGCGGCTTTTTCTCGGGCCCGCGGACAAACCGCGGACCGCAAAAGCGGCGGTCCGCGCTACCTCGGAGTTATGAGGTTAAAGATGGCGGGTTAGCTTTCGAGCGCCTGGCGGCAATAGGCGTAACACTTCTTAACTTCCGCGATCGTGTCCAAGTGCTTATCCTCGCCGTATTCGTACTCGATATTGGCGGGGATCTTCCACTTGTTGTCGCGCAACAGGCAGAGGACCGCTTTGATAGGCGTATCGCCCTGGCCGAAGGGCAAGTTGGCGCCGTGATTCTTCTTGCGGTCTTTGATGTGCAGCGTGACGATCTTCTGGTGATGCTCGCGAATATAGGCGACCGGGTCGCCGTTGGCTGCCACGAAATGGCCGATGTCCAGATTAACGCCGATGTACTGAGACGCGCCCTTCATGGCGCGGGCAAAGGTTTCAGGCGTCGAGAATTCATCGGGGTCGCGGGTATCATCGTGACCATGGAAGCCCACCATGATTTTGTATTTCTGGGCATACTGGTCAACTCGCGGCGCGACACTTACATTGGATGAAGACGTGATGTATTTGACGCCCAGAGCCTGCGCGGCCTTGAAACCAGCCTCGATTCCTGCGTCTGAAACGCCTTTACGAAAAGCATAAGTGAGAGCATAAATCCTCACGCCGCCATTATCGAACTTGGTGCGGATCTCGTGAAATGTACTGGCCGGCGCAGAAATCCACCATTTCTCCTGTTCTTGCTCCCTAGTGTGAGGCGGCACCACGTGCCCGTCAAACAGTTCGCATTCTCCCAATCCCACCGTCTTAAAAGCCTTGATGCAGGCATCAAGACCCATGTCGCGAAACGAATAACTCTGCGCTCCGATTTGAACTCCTCGAACTACGGAGTCAATGTAGGTCGCGCTCCAACCCTTGCGGCTGACGGCCAACAAACCGGCAGTGCCACCAACCAAGAGCTTGCCGGCGTCCCGACGTGAAATTAAAGCCATATGGCCTCCTTGAAGTCTTGTAACCATCGGCGGTTAGTATAAGAAGCCGGACCACATCTTGCAAGCGAGGAAAGGGTGAAGTGTGAAGGGTAAAGGGTAAGCGCACCGGGGTCGCGCGAGCTCCTCATGATGAGGAGTCGCGTACGGGCAGGGCTTGCCCTACCCTCGTCGGGGCCAGCAGAAATGCGAGGACGGCAAGCCGTCCCCCTACGACCGGGCCGTTATCGACGGATGGGGGACGCCACGTTTAGCCTTTACACTTTATCCTTTAACCTTTACCCTTGAACCTTTAACGTTTTAACCTTCAACCTTTGAAAGGAGCAACCCCTTGAAATCAGCTGCCCATCGTTTTTGCCTCGCTGCTGTTTTGGTTTTCGCTTGTTGTTCCTTGGCCGCGAAGGCCGATGCGCAATCCGGAACTTCCTGGCCTCCGGATGCCAGCCAATACCGATTCCACATGATCGGCAATGCGCACATCGACGCCCCGTGGCTCTGGCCGTGGTCAGAAGCCATGTCCGTTGTGCTGAGCACATTTCGCTCAGCGCTGGACCGCATGAACGAGTACCCCGACTTCACTTTCACGGCGAGTTCAGCCCAGTTCTACGAGTGGGTCGCGGAGACCGACCCCGAGATGTTGCAGGAGATTCGCAAACGAGTGGAAGAGGGGCGGTGGGATCTGGTGGGCGGGTGGTGGGTCGAGCCGGACGTGAATATCCCGAACGGCGAATCGTTGGTCCGCCAGGGGCTCTACAGCCAGAGACTGTTCCAGCAGTTCTTCGGGCGCATGGCTCAGGTCGGTTACAACCCGGACTCCTTCGGCCATACCGGCACGCTGCCTCAAATCCTCAAGCTTCAAGGCATGCATGCCTATTGCTTCATGCGGCCCCAGGCCCACGAGAAGAAGCTTCCCGCCGACCTTTTCTGGTGGGAAAGCCCTGATGGGAGCCGCGTGCTCACCTACCGCATCCCGTTCAGTTACGGAATTGATGAGCACCTGCAGCAAGAGGTCACGCATTTCATCACGCAATTGAAGGAACCCACCAAAGAGCTCATGGTCTTTTACGGCGCCGGCGACCACGGCGGCGGGCCCGCCAAGGAGAATATCCAAGCGATCCTGGATATGCAGAAGATGCCGGGCGCCCCGACATTCGTTTTCAGCACGCCGGACCGCTACTTTGATGCGGTCGGCAAGACTGCCGATCTGCCGGTGGTGGCGGACGACCTTCAGCATCACTCGGTGGGCTGTTACACAGCCATGTCCGAGGTTAAGAAGAACAACCGGACTGCGGAAGCTGCCTTGACGACTGGCGAGAAACTCGCGGCGCTCGGTTCCGTGGTTGCCGGGTTCGACTACCCCAAGGCCGACTTCACGGCTGCCTGGAAGCGGGTGCTCTTCATTCAGTTCCACGACAGCATGGCCGGGACCGCGCTCCCGGAGCACTACGACGTGGCAAGGGAAGCGCACGGACGCGCGATCGATATCGCCGATCAAGCGATGAACAAGGCGGCGGAGAAGATTGCCTTTCAAATTCCGACGCAAGATCCAAACTCCGAGTATTTGGTGGTGTTCAATCCCCACGCCTGGGAGACGAAGCTGAACGTTGAATACGATGTGGGCTGGGGTTTCGAGTACAAGAAGGGCGCACAAGTAAGCTCCGTGCTCGAGGACGAGGATGGCAAGCGCATTCCACACCAGTGGATTCAGGCGACGACGGTGGTGGACGATCGCACGCGAGTCGCCTTCCAGGCGCCCGTGCCCGCTTTTGGATACCGGCAATTCCGTTTGCGAAGCGCCCAGCCTGCCGCACCGCCTGTCTCTGCCGTGCACGCCACCGAGCGCCAACTGGAAAACGAACATCTTCGCGTCACGTTTGCGGACGACGGCAGCCTTACCATGCTCGACAAGGATACCGGTGCGCAGGTTTTCAAAAGCGGCGCGGGCGGCGCGCGGGCGATTGTGCTGGACGACCCGAGCGACACCTGGAGCCACGACGTGCGCGCCTACACCAAAGAACTCGGCGTGTTTCGCAACGCGCGCTTCCGGGTGCTCGAGAACGGCCCGTTGCGCGCCACGATTCGCGTGCGAACAAACTACGGAGCGTCTTCGCTTGCGACGGACTGGCTGCTCTATTCCGGCGCCCGCACCCTCGAGGCGCGCGTGGCGCTCGATTGGCACGAGCATCGCAAGATTCTGAAGTTCTCCTTCCCCGTGGATGTGCAAGATCCCCAGCCCACCTACGAAATCGCCTACGGTTACAAGGTGCGCCAGGCTAACGGCGCCGAAGACCCCGGGCAGCGCTGGATCGACCTCTCCGGCCACCGCGCCGCGGGCAAGTATGGGCTGGCCGTCATCAACGACGCCAAGTACGGCTACAGCGTCGATGGGAACGATATGCGCATCTCGATCACCCGCGGCGCCGTCTTCGCCCAACACCGGCCTCGCCAACTTGAGCCGAACGGCGAGTACATCTGGCAGGACCAGGGCTTGCAAACTCTCCGCCTGCTCCTTGTGCCTCACACCGGCGCCTGGCAGGACGCGGGCGTCGTGCGCATGGCAGAGGAATTTACAGCACCCATTCCGGTCATCTACCAGGGAATCCATCCCGGCAACCGGCCGCTCTCCGCTTCCTTCCTGTCTGTGGATGCGCCGAACGTGGTCGTCTCGGCGGTGAAGAAATCGGAAGACGGCGATGACCTCATCGTCCGCTGCTACGAAACCGCCGGCCGGCAGGTAACCGCTAACTTGGATTTGGGATTAGTCAACCGCCGCTGGACGGGAAGTTTCCGGCCACTCGAAATCAAAACGCTGCGCGTGCCGCTCAACGGCGGAGAGATTCGCGAAGTGAACGTATTGGAACAATGATTGACGATTGGCACTGCGGCTCTGCCGCCTGCCTTGCGGAAAGGCTGTGCCTTTCCGGGCCTCGCTGATTATCACTGTTTTTGCGGCGAGGCTACGCCTCGCTGGTTGAGGCGCAGCCTCAACCACCAAAGCACAGACTTGAGGCGGGCGACGGAAAGGCGTAGCCTTTCCGCAAGGCGGGGCGGCACAGCCGCGGACTGTTGAAGTAAGGATAGTACGTCGCCTGAAGTGCAGAACATGCGATCCGCTTTTCCCTATTTCGACACCTCTTCGCAGCACGACAATCAGCTACAATAGATATATTGGCGTCCTCACGGCGCGAGAAGTCATATGCCTCTCCAAATCTCCCAACTCCAAAAACTCGACGACTACCGTTGGCTTGTGCCACAAGGCACCAAGCCCGGCATGCTCACCGATGCGCTTATTTACACCAACGAGCGCCTGCTGATGGACATACTCAAAGACCTCTGTCTCGAACAAGCCATGAACGTCGCCATGCTTCCGGGCATCGTGGGCCGCTCGCTGGCCATGCCGGACATCCACCAGGGTTACGGATTCCCCATCGGTGGCGTGGCCGCCACTCTTCCAGACGAAGGCGGCGTGGTTTCACCGGGTGGCGTGGGTTTTGACATTAACTGCGGAGTGCGTTTGCTCTCGAGCACCCTGACGCTCGACGAGGTCCGTCCGAAGATCAAAGAACTGGTGAACCAGCTTTTCCGCGACATCCCTTCGGGCGCGGGCCAGAGCGGAAATATTCGGCTTTCCTACCAGGAACTCGACAAGCTGCTCAAGGAGGGCGCCGCCTGGATGGTTGGGCACGATTACGGCTGGCCGGAAGACCTCGACACCTGCGAGGAAAATGGCGCCATCGAGGAAGCCGACCCCGCCATGGTCAGTGACCGTGCCAAGAAGCGGGGCCTGCCCCAGGTGGGAACGCTCGGTTCGGGCAATCATTTCCTGGAAGTCCAGTACGTCGAGCAGATCTTCGACCCGGCTTCGGCCCAGGCGATGGGGCTTTATCAGGACGAGATCGTGATTTTGATCCATTCCGGCTCGCGCGGCCTGGGCCACCAGGTTTGCACCGACTACCTTCGCGACATGGACGCCGGCATGCGCCGCTACGGCATCGACGTGCCCGACCGGCAACTCGCGTGCGTGCCGGTGCATTCGAAGGAAGGCCAGGAATACCTTGCGGCCATGCGGGCCTCTGCGAACTTCGCCTGGGCCAACCGCCAGGGCATAACACACTTCACTCGCCAAGCCTTCAAACGCATTTTCGGAGAGCAGGAAGAGTTGCGCGTCGTTTACGACGTGTGCCACAACATCGCGAAGCTCGAGCGGCACCGCGTGAATGGACGCGATCGCAAAGTGATGGTGCACCGCAAAGGGGCCACGCGGGCGTTTCCTGCCGGGCGGCCGGAAGTTCCGGAAGCCTACAAATCCTGCGGCCAGCCCGTCCTGATTCCGGGCTCGATGGGGACGGCATCGTACGTTCTGGTGGGCGCCGAGGGCGCCATGCAGGAGACGTTCGGCACCACCTGCCACGGCGCCGGCCGGGTGATGAGCCGCACCGCCGCCAAGAAATCCGCCTTCGCGCAGAACGCCCGGCAGCGCCTCGAAGAACAAGGCATCATGGTGCGCGCCGAGACCCGCGACGGCATCACGGAAGAAATCCCCGAAGCCTATAAAGACGTGGACATGGTCATCGACGTCGTCCACAACGCCGGACTGGCCAAGCGCGTGGCGAGGCTGAAACCGATTGGGGTGATTAAAGGATGATTGAAGACGTCCGCCCTGAGCCCCAAAGGGGCGGACTAACACAGCCCGGGCCAACGGCCCGGGTTACGGGTTTAGGCCACCAGCGGAGGCAAGCCCTGTAAGGGCGTAATAAGGTCATCATCCTCCACCACAATCGTCCGAGGTTGCCCCGCGTTGTTATCTCGCCCTTTCAGGGCTTGACCGCAATAACGAAAATCCGGGACCCAGGCCGTTGGCCTGGGCTCTGTTAGGACGCCCCTTTGGGGCTCATTCCAGTTCCCGAGATTCCGGCGAACAGCAGATCGCGACAACCGGCACAACTCTACTCCTCTTTCTCAAGTTGCTGCGCCAGATAATTCGAGTGGCCCAGTTGCTCAATTAGACCGAGCTGTTCCTCGAAGAAATCCACGTGCTCCTCTTCGTCGGCGAGAATTCCCTTCAGGAAATCGGCCGTGCCGTTATCGGCCGCCTTGCGGCAGGTGGCAATGGCCTCGTTGTAACTCGTCACCGCGTCGTGCTCGAGCTCGAGGTCGTTCACGAGTTGCTGTTTCACGTCCTTCCCGATATTGAGCTTGGGCAATTCGCTCAGATTCGGCGCTCCCTCGAGGAAAAGAATACGCTCAATGAGTTCTTCCGCATGCTTCATCTCCGTAATGGACAGCTTCTTGACGCGCTTGCTGAGCAGCTCGTAGCCCCAGTTGTCGCACATTTCGCTGTGCAGGAAGTATTGGTTGAGGGCTCCTAATTCCTCCTCCAGCATCTCTTGCAGTGCTTTCAAAACTTCCGGTTTGCCTTTCATGAGTCCTAGCCTCCTGTTATGAATCAACGTACCCTTAAGCTCTGTCATTCTGAGCGAAGCGAAGAATCTCGGCAGTTGTCGTTTCAACGAACTGCGGAGATCCTTCGTCGCCCCGACCAGATCGGGGCTTCTCAGGATGACAATCAAGTGGGTTTTTCCTTATGCTGTCTAACCCTTCCCCGGTTCGTCACGACGCGCCCGGCGGCTTCGAGTTTTCATCCTTCTCCTGCACATGGGCCAGCAGTTTGCGGACGCTATTCGTAAGCTGCACGACCTCGCCTTCCCCTTCCACATCAAACTCAATAGCATAATTCCCAACCGCCGCGCGATCGACTGCGGCTTTGAGGGCCACCAGCGGTTCCACGACCGTTCGAGGCAAGACGAAGCTTACCCAGATGCTCAGAAGAATCGTCATCAAAGAAACGGTGCTCAGCACCCACTCCGCGCGCCGCAATAACAGCCTCGCTCTCTGGTGGTCCCGCTGCACGCGCTGCCAGCTTCGAGCCTCGAGTTCCGCCGACTCCTTCACGATCGCATCGCTCGAGGAGCGGAGGTCGGCGGAGATTTGGCGGAAAGCCGGATCCTGGGCCTCGAGCGAAGCCGCCACCTGTTCGTCCAGTGAGCCCAGGCGGTTGTGGAGTTCTGCCATCAAGGTTGAGCGGTTGGTGCCGGCCGAGCTTTTGAGCAGTTTATCGAGGTCTCGGGTGTAAGCCTGAATCACCGCGCGAACGTGCTGGCCCGGCGCTTCGTTCACCTCCGCCCGCTGCGCCACGGCCACGGCCATGCGCTGTTGATAGAACTGGCCCTGAGCTCGCATATGTTCGAGGGTCGGGCGCTCTTCCGGCTGTAGCTTGAGGCACGAGTCGATGATCTGCTGCATCGTGGCAAGAGCCTGCCGGTTGGCTTCGAGCTCCGCGGGGTCATAAAGGAGAAAGTAATTCCGCTCCGCCCGCAGCGCCTGCAGCATTTCGAGGGAGATCTGTTCCGCTTGCGTGGCCATAGGGGCATCCACGCTGACGATGCGGTCCACGATCCAACCCATGGCAAAAATGTAGTAAACCGTCAGGAAAATGACCGGCGCCAGGATCAACCGAACCAGGCCCAGGCTATACGCGACACGGCGGCGTAAAGACGTGCCGCGGGCAAAAACGGTAAACGGTTTTCGGGCGATCCATGTCATCCTCGGTGCTACGCGCATAGTCTTCTGGTACGTACCAATGTGGATTCTCCTCAACTCTCATTAGACTACGATGACTCGGATTGTAACGCAAAATAGGGCTCCCAGCCACGAATTCTGTTGGCCGCTCAATGAGAGTCGTGGCGGCGCCTCGGGCAACAACCGGGAATGGAACTTCCGCGCCCCCAAAGGCGTATACAAGGTTGAAGGAAGATCCCGACCAGGAGGGTGATATGTTCTGCCCACAATGTGGAAAAGAATATGCCAACCGGGTGAACTTCTGCTGCCAATGCGGCACGGCGCTTTCGAAGCCGCCCGCGCCCAGAAAACCTCTCTCGCGATCCCGGACCGACCGGAAGATCGCCGGTGTCTGCGCGGGCTTTGCAGACTACCTGGACATCGATCCCAGTTTGGTTCGGATTCTATGGGTCGCCTTGGTGGTCATCGGCGGTTGCGGATTGCTCGCCTACATCATCGCCTGGATCATTATGCCCGAGGAGAAGCTCCCGCAGATCAGCCCTGCCCCCGCGCCAGGGGCTACACCGCAGCCTGTGGCGGGACAGTAGTGGTTAATGACGGAAATCGCCGTCATTACGTGGCGCTTGGGAAGGGCGGGGCTTCAGCCCCGCCGTCTTCGCGAACGTGACGGGTTGGGCCTTTAGG
>Ga0209517_10003422_pt1 | contig 21533 bp, 22 predicted proteins | sample PeaSoiMetSII2010_FD_187695 | JGI IMG/M metagenome (GOLD analysis project Ga0209517, IMG submission 187695) | Peat soil microbial communities from Weissenstadt, Germany - SII-2010 (SPAdes) (version 2) | ecosystem: Environmental > Terrestrial > Soil > Wetlands > Peat | place: Germany...
GATCTTCTCCTGGTGCCGGCGTTCAATCCGGGCGAAACCGGCCCGCCGGTATTGCTCGTTTTTTTGGCCGGCTTGAAGCGCTTTTTGATCCACCTCGATTGGCCGGAGGCCGCGGGTGTTGGCGAGCCGCCGCACACCTTGTTTCCACTCCTGGCTCAAATTGCGGTTGGTGGCATCGAATTCGGCATGAATCCGCTCCTGCTCCCGCTGATAATGCTCCGCGTTTTTTTGCGGACAGGCATCGAGCAGCCGCCCCGCTTTTCCAAGTTGTTCGGCGATGACCGCGGCAGCGGGTGCGGCAACGCGGCGGCCATGGAAGTAACAGACCAGGATCACCAGCAGCACAAAAACAACCGGACCGGTTTGCGACCAGGACACCATGTTCCGTCCAAAATGTTGGAGCACCGGAACGGCCGCGATGGCACCCAACAACAACAAAACCACCAGCGAGACCGGAAGGAACCGAAAGATCCTCGGCAGCAGCTTTTTTCGAAACTGAGCCAGGTCGTCACGGCTTTTGGACTCCAAACGCTGAAATTCCTCAAACAACTGATTTTCATCCTGCGAAGGGTCGGGTTCCCACGATTGCCGGTACCGGCGCAGCAACCTGCGAAACATGCCGTAGCCGCGAAACGCCCGGCGGGAGCTTTTTTCCAGGCGGCGAAAGTCCGCGTCGGTCTGGTTTAACTTTTGCAGGAACCATTCAAAAGTTGCCGCCGCATTTGCCAAATCGTTATCCCGCCGCCGTTCAGCCTCCGTCGAGTTTTTCCGGATTCGTTGTTTGAGTTCTCCCTCCCGGGAACTGCCTTCGTCCAGCACCCGCTGGTTCATCGAGCTGTGCGCCCGGTTGATTTGGACCTTGCGCTTTTCAAACCGGGCCGTGCATCGGGTTCTTTCTTCTTCCAACGCCGTCTCCGCCGCGGCGAGGGCTTCAGCGTGTTTTGACTGCTGCTCCAGTTTGGCGGATTCAAAGGCGTCGTCTTCGGCCGCGGAATGCGTTTGGAAATCGTGGTTCAATTTCTCTTCGCGCGCAGCAAAATCCTCGACCGCGCCCTTGAGCGCATCCAGCAACGCGAGCATTTCACTGACACCCGGATTCCTATTCACAGTCACTCCTGACTTTTTTTAAAATTTCATCCAGCTTTTCAATGATGGCCACCGTCTTGTCCACGCGGATGAACAGTTCCTCCAGATACCGGTGCTCGAATTCCCGGCTTTTCTCGTCCCGCCAGTAGTTTTTGGTCTCCGTCCATTTCAGCGAAAGCTCCCGGGCACTCGCCACCAGCCGGCTTTTGTTCCCGCTCAAGTTCATGGCGGCGCTCCTTCCCGGCTCGGGGCGCCGGGTCTGGTGTAAGCCTCCAGGGCCTTGACGGTCTGCACCAGTTGCGTGACCGCCTTTCCCATCTCAACGGTCAGAAATCCCTGGAACTCCTCCAGTTGTTTAACCAGCGGGGCTGTGCGGTCTTCCAGTCCCCGCTCCCATTTTTTCAAGGTGTCGAGTTTGTCCTCGGCGTCCCGGACGGCGCGTTGCGCCCGTTGCACGGCCATGTTTTGCAGCGCCGTCGCCTCCTGCAAATGGGAAAGCGCCGTGTTGAACTTCTCCCGTTTGGCTTCCTCCAGTTTCAGGCCGCGCTTGCGCAACTCGCTTTGCCAGTGCCGGCGCTGATCGTTCTGAATCCAGAATTGCAGGCGCATCACCTCGTCGCTCACCTCTTCCAGCGTCGGGCGCACCTTGCTCAAAAACACAATCACACTGGCGCGGAATGATTCTATCGCCTCGACGGAAGTGACTTGGGCGTGTTCGGCCATGTTAAACAGGATTGAAAGTGACAGGTGACAAGTAACGTGACCGGAAGGGAGGCGCAATGAACTTCCCGCCTGTTCTCGTCACACGCCGCCCGGCACTCGTCACGGTTCTTTTCATCGCTGGTGGAGATATTCCTCGATGCGCTGGGCTTTTCGCAACAGGTACGGCGTGTGCACCTTCGAGAGTTCAATGAATTTCTTCAACGCCTTCATCGCTTGTTTGAATTCGTCGGAGAATTTCTCGTGCTCCTGGTCCTGCCACGTGTCGCTCAACGCGCCAAAGCGGGCCTGCAACAGGATCATTCGATTTTCGAGGTCGCTGTTGAAGCGCTGCAGCTCTTCCGCAAACCGCCGCACCTTTTCCGGATCCATGATTGCCTGTGCCATCGTGTTACCTCTCGTTTATGGTTGTCCGCCCCATTATTACCGGTCATTTGCCGTCATGCCATCATAATTCCGACCTGCGTGAACCGCAAAATCCGCCGAGGGACGCCACTTTCCATTTACGATTGGTGATTTGCGATTTACGATAGCCCGGCATGTTAAGTCTCGAAGACCTTGCGGAACTGCTCGCGAAAAACCGGGAGGCCGTGTCCGCGCCGGTGAAGGAATTCCTCATCGGCGGCAAGCCATTCGCCTTCAATTCCCGGCCCGCCATAATGGGGGTCGTCAATCTTTCTACCGACTCCTGGTATCGGGAAAGCGTCTGTCTGACGGCGGAAGCCGCCATCCAGCGCGCCAGCGTTTTGACCGCCCAGGGTGCGGACATCGTGGACGTCGGCGCGGAATCCACCCTGGCCCAGGCCGCGCGCGTCGGCGAAGCGGCACAGAATTCGCAATTGTTGCCGGTCATCAGGGAATTACGCGCCGCCCACATCCTGGTTTCCGTGGAGACCTACCAGTCTGCCGTCACGCGCGCGTGTCTGGAAGCCGGGGCGAACGTCCTGAACCTCACCGGCACGGAAGGCGGCGATGATCTTTTCCGCATGGTCGCCGCGCACGATGGCGCGGTGATTATCTGTTACGTGCAGGGTAAAAACGTCCGTGAAGTTGGCGACTTCGATTTGAGCGGCGATCCGATTGAACCTATGCGCGAATACTTTTCGCGCCAGATTGAAATCGCGCAGCGCAACGGTGTGCAAAAAATCCTGCTCGATCCGGGTCTCGGTTTCTATTACCGCAATCTGCAGGACAACGCTGTGCGTGTGCGTCATCAAATGAAGGTTTTCCTGAACACATTCCGATTGCGAACGCTGGGCTTTCCCGTCTGCCATGCCCTGCCCCACGCGTTTGAATTTTTCCGGGATGAAGTCCGTTGCGCCGAGCCATTCTTTGCCGTGCTGGCCGCGCTGGGCAAAACTGATTTGTTCCGCACGCACGAAGTCCCCCGCATCAAGGCCGTGTTGGATACCATGAAGGTGTTTTGATTTTGAAGCAGCCGCCGTTGTGAAACGGAGGACGATCCCGCATGGTAACCAACGCGGCTACAAACGACGGACTAAAAACACGCCCTCTTCCCCCGATGCCGCAATCCATTGCTCGCAGACTTTCAGCTTGTGGCGTGCAAGAATTTTGCGGACGCGCTCCGGTGTGTATCGGCAGGAAAAGAAAAGCCGGATTGCGCTGCCTGCCCGGAAATCAAACCGTTCGCCATCCACTTCCAGCCGACACGAATGCGTGAAATGAAAACCGGCCACGATGCGTTTCAATTCATCCCTTTCCATCGTGGGAGACGACGTAAGCAGTCTCTTTTGTTTCTTCGCAGAAATTGCCAGGACAGTTGGAGCCTCCTCAAGTCGGCTGTTACAAGTTTCGATTTTAAAGCGCAACTCACCGTCGTCGCGTTCCACGCCGAGATCGAGCAGGAACGTCATCAACCAGTCGCGGGTCAAAGCGTTGTCGTATTGCGGCAGAATCTTTTTCATGCCGGCGGCGTAATCGGAACCGGGGGCAAGATTGGCGCTGAAGAGTAAGAAATCCTTCGGACGAATCAACCCGGCGAGCTTGGGCAAAATGTCCTGCGGCTCGAAATTCGGAATCATGCCGAAAAAGGTGAACAGACGAGGGTCGAGGGTCGAAGGTCGAGCGCGAAACAAAGTGGGCAGATCGTCAGCCGTTACCAAATCGCAGACCAAAGGGAAGCATCTTTCCTTCGGCACCACGGCTAACGCGGTTTGGCGCGCAGTTAAAACCATGGCCGGGCTGACATCGCAGGGTGTGTAAGTAACCGCCTTGCCACGAGTTTTCAGCCGCTTCAGCAGCCGCGTGTCTTTTTGCCCGCCGCCACAGCCAAGGCCGATGACGTCAACGCGCCGGGATTTGATTTCTGCCGCGGCCGCCGCAAAGCCTTTTTCGTAAACAGCCTGGCAATTCGCATCGTTCCGCGTCGGCGAATACGTTTGGTGCAGCGCCAGCCATTTTTGGGTTTGCTTGACGCTGTCGTAGTGGAATTTATGGTTCACGCGCCGCGTGCGCAGCGAGGCCAGCAAATCGCGCCGGACATTTTCCGGAAACTGGCTGGAATGAATCAGGACGTTGGCGGCCGATGACATGGGTTTGTTTTCGCTGATTTTAACCACGGCGACAAGCTCCGGTATTTACGATGTTCGATTTCCAATTTACGAGCCCACCCGAAATCCAATCAATCGCGTCAATCGTATATCGTAAATCGAAAATAGAGAGCCCCTCACGTTGACGGCTATGGTTTGGCTTGCGGGAAAATTTGATAAAGCAGGAGGTAAACCAGCACCCCGGTCACAGAAACGTACATCCACAATGGCCAGGTCCAGCGCGCGATTTTTTTGTGAAGCTCGAAGCGCTCCTTTTTCGCGCGATACAGCGTCACCAGAATCAGCGGCACAATAACGGCGGCAAGAATACTGTGGGAAATCAGTATGGTCAGATAAATCGGGCGGAACCATAGCGGACGCAAGAACCGCGTCGGCCCTTCGCGCAAGACAACCGCGAGGTATCCATGGTAAGTGAGGTAACACGCCAGAAAAATAATCGAGGTGACGAACGCCGCCACCATGCAGTTCCGGTGGGCAATTTTATTTTTCCGGCGGATGAAAACATAACCAAAGGTCAAAAAAACCGCGCTCAGGCCGTTGAGCGAAGCATTCACGGCGGGCAGTTCATGGATGCTCATCCGCCGCCTTCCAATTGCTTCAGCGTGGCGAGGATTTGCGGCTTGACCTTCGCCCAATCCACGCCTTCGCCCTCGGTCTGGAAAATGCCGCGCAGCCGCGCCTGCCTGTCCATCACTACGAAAATCGTACTGTGCACAAACAGGTCAACGGGGCTTTTCTGGTCTTGCGGCGCCACGGGCATGGAACCGAGTTTCAAACTGCCGGCAGCCAGACCGGCCAGTTCCTTTTTGGTGCCGGTCAAAAATGTCCAACGCCGAAAATCCGCGCCGTAGCGTTCGCCGTATTTTTTGAGAATCGGCGGCGTGTCGTAATCGGGATCAGTCGTCAAGGTGACCAGCTTCGCCCGGCTGGTGGCCGGCAGTGCGTCCTGCAACGATTTCATCTGCGTTGACATGACCGGGCACGAGCCGGCGCAGCGGGTGAAGATGATGTCGGCCACCCACACATGGTTCGTCAATTCGGCGAGGGTGGTTGCCTGGTTATCCTGGTTGGTCAGCGTGAAGTCGGCGATTTGATTAATCACGGGCAACGCCTTTTGCCGGGCTTGACTGTATTCCACCAGGGAAACCAGATACATCAGACCGAGCAAACCGAAGAGCAGGCCAAAACCGACCCAAATCGTCAGCGGCCATCGTTGAGCGGAGCCGTTCATGCAAGGTCATCCTGCCTGCCGACAAGGCAACTGTCTATTCAAAGCTGGCGGATGCGCCGGACTTGGAGGCAATCCATTTGTCAAAGTCCGTCTGGTTCTCCACCGTGAGAAAACCGCCCGACATGCTGGCGTGGCCGGGACCGCAAAGCTGGGCACAATTGATCTGATATTTGCCGACCTTGGTAGGTGTGAACCAAACAGGGATGCGGAGTCCGGGAATCGCGTCCTGGCAGGTGCGCATGGCCGTGATTTTGAAGGAATGGATCACGTCCTTGGAACTGACATAGACGACGACGGGTTTGCCAACCGGAACATGGATTTCGTTGAGCGTCTGGATGTCGTCCTTGCCGTTCGGGTCGGACGGGTCAACGCCAAAGACATTGTCCGAGGAGATAAATTTCATGTCCTGCCGGCCAAACACGCCGTCGGGTCCGGCGTAGCGGATGTTCCAGGCATACTGCTGCGCCATGACGTAGATGACTGTGGAATCCTTAGCGTCCGGAAAATGGTCCACAGCCCTGGCCCAAACGGGAATGGCGACGGCTATGAGCAGCACGGCTTCAATGGCGGCGACGGTGAGTTCGATATAGCTGGAGGCGTGGTTTTTGACGCCTTCGTAATCGGCCTTGGGATTGCGCGCGGCGCGGAACCGCCAGATGGCATAAAGGAAATAAGCGGTCCAGCCGATGAACAGCGCAATCATCAGCCAGTGGACATAGACAATCAGCGCGTCCACGGCCTGGCCGTTTTTGGAGGCCAGCTCGGGCATTCCCAGAATATGTTGGGCAAACCACTCGGTCATACGTCGGAGGGTTTTTTCGGGGTTGGATTCGGAATCGGCGGGGCTGAGTCATTCAGTTGCGACTTGTCGCCGCGCATGACGTGGACGAAGAAAACCGCGAAACACGTCAGCACAGACAAAATGACGCCGAGCAGGGTGAAGATGCCGGCATTCATGCCGCTGGCGAGCGGGGAATCGGATTTGCCGTAGCACGCGGCGCACGCGAAGAGCGGCGACGGCGCGAGCGCGGCCAGCGCCGCGGCGACAACCAGACTTTTTCGGAACCATTTCATAGGTAGCTGATTTTTTTTAGTTTCTTCAAAAAATAAACACCGTAGATGATAACCAGAATCCCGACGGCGATGCCGGCCACGCCGAAGGCCGGATGCTCCGCGCTGAACGCCCACGCCGCGAAGCCGAACGACAGCACCGTCAGCAGCGTCACAAATATCAGATGGAACGCTTTCAGGGACATGTCAGCGGAACGTGGTGCCGGTTGGGAAATCCTGGGTCGCGCAAATTGTCAGCACGAACAGGCCGAGGACGAAAAACACGGTGAAGACGAGCAGCGTGTAAATCATTTTCTTCTCAGAAATCAGGTGCATGAGGAAGCCGGCGACGACGAAGGCGTTCGCGCCCGCCACCGCCAGAATCATCGCCACTTTTTCCGCCCAACTGTAATGCTCCGGCAGATACGAAATCCAGATCATCAGCGACGTGGCGCAAACGATGGCGATGAAAATAAACAGGCAGCGCCGGAGGTAATTGTTAAAATCCACCGGGTGCTCGTGCAATTCGGATTTGCCCGTGAGCGGCGCGTTGTGTTGTTCGGCTGTTTTCAGTTCGCTCATAAATTTTCAGGTCAAATATAGGACGGGAAACAGGAAAATCCAGACCAAGTCCACGAAATGCCAGAACAGGCCGGAAACCTCGACGCGGTTGGTGAACTGCTCCGGGTTTTTCTTCCACAGCCGCCGGCCCGGCCCCCAGATGTAACCGATGACGATGCTGCCGCCGAGGATGTGCAGCGCGTGCAGCCCGGTGAGCGTGAAGTAAAGCGCCAGATAGGTGTTGTGCCACGGGCCATAGTTTTCCATCTGCTTGATGTCGGCGGTGGGGACGGTGACCTCCTTCAGCTCAACGTTTTTCTGCGCGCGCAAATCATAAAGCAGGGTTTCGTCGGTGACGATGCGGCCGTGCAGCGTGACGGTGCCGGTCTTCTTGGCGAGGTCGAAGTCGGGGGATTTCTCGACGAGATGGCCGTCGGCGAACGTGCCGTCCTTCAGCTTGATTTCGTAGTGAATCCATTTGTCGTGGTATTCATACGATTTGATTCCCAAAAACGTCAGCGCGCACAGCAGCGTGCAGGCGTGGAAGAATTTGAACTTGCCGAACTGTCCGGTCTTGCAGGCGACCCACGCGAGCAGCGTGGTGATGGCCGAGAGCGCCAGGATGATGGTGTTGGCGGTGCCAAGCGTGACGTTGAGCCAGCCGTGCGGCCATTGGTCGGCGCCGACGCGCAGGAGCACGTAGGCGGAAAAAAGCCCGCCGAAGAGCATGACTTCGGACGCGAGGAACAGCCAGATGCCGACCTTGGCGTTGTAAAGGCCGGTGTCCGGCCGGGCTTGGATTGCGTAAGGGATTTCCATTTTAGAAATGCGGAATGTGCCCGCCTCCACGCTCCGGCGCGGCAATGGGTGCGGATTGCGGAATGGCAAAAGAAAATTGCCGGAACATGGAACATTTAACATTCAACACCCGACCTCCAATGAACGCCCGGACCGCGGACATGGGATGTTCGATGTTGGATGTTGGTTGTTGAATGTTTTCCATGATTTATGCGTGAGCTGGAACTTTTGGCGCGACAGGCTTCACGACGTCCGGTTCGTTTTGCGGCGTGAAATCGGTGGCGTGACCGGGCACGCTGTATTCGTAAGGCCCGCGGTAAATGTGCGGCGGCTCGTCGAAATTGCCGTGTGGCGGCGGCGTGGGCGCCTGCCATTCGAGCGTGGTCGAGTGCCACGGATTGTCGCCGACCTTTTCGCCGTGGCCGATGCTCCAGAACAAATTGATGACGAACGGAATCTGCGCGATGCCCAGCGCGATGGCCGCCCAGAGAATCCACACATGCAGTTCCATGATGGTGCCGGGCAGCGTGTCAATGGCGCCCGGCACGCGTGCGGCGGAATAATTCGCGCCGCCGTCAGCCATGCGCCGCAACATGCCCTTGATGCCCTGCGCGAACATCGGCATGAAAACCAGGTTCATGAAAACCAAGGAACCCCAGAAGTGCACCCGTCCCCAGAATTCATTCATTTTCCGCCCGGTCATCTTGGGGAACCAGTAATAGACGCCAGCAAACAGCGCGAAAATTGTTCCCGGCGCGACGACATAATGGAAGTGCGCGATGACATAATAGGTGTCGTGGAGGTAAACGTCGCTCGCGTTGAAGCCAAGCGGCAGGCCGGTCAAGCCGCCGATGCCGAACATCGGCAGAAACGCCAGCGTGAACAGCATCGGCGTGTTGAACCGGATCGAACCGCCCCACAGCGAAATGAACAGGCACGTCAGAATGATGACCGACGGGACCGAAATCGCCATCGTCGTCGCCTGGAAGAACGAGGAAATTTTCGTGCCCATGCCGGTCAGATACATGTGATGCGCCCAGACGATGAACGACAGGAACCCGATGGCCAGCACCGAATAGACAAGCGATTTGTAACCCCAAATCGGTTTGCGCGTGTTGTTGGCGATGATTTCACAAACCACGCCCATCGCCGGCAGAATCAAGACATAGACTTCGGGATGGCCGAGGAACCAGAACAAATGCTGCCACAGCAGCGGGCTGCCGCCGCCACTGACGTTCGCCAGTTGGCCGCCGACGGCGAGGCCGGTCGGCAGGAAGAAACTCGTGTGAAAGAGATTGTCCATTAATTGCATGACGCCGGCGGCTTCGAGCGGCGGAAACGCCAGCAGCAAGATGAACGCCGTCACAAATTGCGCCCAGACGAAAAACGGCAGCCGCATCCACGTCATGCCCGGCGCACGAAGCTGGATGATGGTCGCGATGAAATTCACCGCCCCCAGCAGCGACGACGTGATAAGCAGCACCATGCCGATGATCCAGAACGCCTGCCCATGCGTCGGAATCGTCGTGGCCAGCGGCGAATAGGAAGTCCAGCCGGCCTGCGCCGCGCCACCGGGGATGAAAAAGCTGACGGACATCACGACGCCGCCGAGGAAATACGCATGGTAGCTGGCCATGTTGACGCGTGGAAACGCCATGTCCGGCGCCCCAATCATTAGCGGCACGACGTAATTGCCGAACGCCGCGAACGCCAGCGGCACCACGCCGAGAAACACCATGATCGTCCCGTGCATCGCGCCGAAGGAATTGTAAAGTTCCGGCGAAATGATTCCGCCCGCCGCCGGCTGACCGAGGATTTTTGCCAGAAGCGGCCCGAGGAACGGCATCGGCTGGCCCGGATGCGCAATCTGCCAGCGCATCAGCAGCATCAGGAAAAATCCGAACAGCAGGAAGGACAGCGCCGTGAAACCGTACTGAATGCCAATGATTTTGTGGTCGGTCGAAAAAATATACTTCCGCCCGAAACCGATGTCCGCGTGATGCCCGTGCGCCGCGGGTCCATGAGTCGCCTCATGCTCGCGATACGGCGGAAATTCGTGAACAATCGTTTCCATATTATTTCACCTTGTCCAGGACCATCACCGTCAACAACAGCGGCAGATAGAGGATTGAAGCCAGAAACAATTGCCGCGCCCGCGCCCGGGTGAGCTGCCGTGAAAATTGAATGGCGCACCACAGGAAGCCAGCGCCCAGCACCAGGGCGCCGGCGAGATAAACCGAACCGGCCATGTGGAAGGCGAAGGGGCACAACGACACCAACAACAGCGCCAACGTGTGGCTCACGGTCTGTTGTCCCGTGCGCAGGCCATCCGGGTCAATCACCGGCAGCATTTTGAAACCGGCGCGTGCGTATTCATCGCGATACATCCAGGCAATGGCCAGGAAATGCGGGATTTGCCAGAAGGCCAAGATGGCGAACAGCGCCCAGCCCTCGCCGCTCAATTCGCCGCGCGCGGCCGTCCAACCCATCAGCGGTGGCAACGCGCCGGGCACCGCGCCGACGGCGGTGTTCAGCCACGTCACGCGCTTCAGCGGCGTGTAAATAAACAGGTAGCTGATGAGCGTGACCGCGCCGATAACAAACGTGAGCAGGTTCACCGCCAGCGCCAGATAAACCAGACCTGTCACCGCGCAGACCCCGCCGAACAGCATCACCGTGTTGGGCTGCAATCGGCCCGCCGGCAACGGACGATTTTGGGTGCGGCGCATTTTGGCGTCGTATTCGCGTTCGAGTAATTGATTCAACGCCGCCGCGCCGGCTGCCACCAGGGCCGTGGCCGCCAGGGTGTTGAACATCAGCGCGAAATCCATCGGGCCGCGCCAGCCGACGTAAAAGCCGACCAGCGTCGTCAACAGCACGAGCGTCGTCAATCGCGCCTTGACCAGATCGGCGAACACCGCCGCCCAACTTTTTTCGGCCACGCCGGGAGCGCCGACATCCATGCCGGCGGGTTGCAATCCGGGGCACTCGCCGGCACGGATGCCAGCGCTCCAGTTACTTCTCAGAATTTCCACTGAAGCTTCTTTCATTTCACTTGTTGGCAGCCATGGCTGGAGCGCCTCCAAACGCGCCGGATATTGTCGTAGCGGACGCAATTTCGGGCAATGCCGCCGAACGGCGGAAAGCAATAATATACCCGAGCGCGCCTGTCACGAGTGAAAGCGCGCCACCCAGCACATGGGCGGTCGCCACGTCAGCGGCCTTGTTCGACCAGATCGTTGCCGCGCCGAGGAGGATTTGCACCAGAATTAATCCCAGCCAGAACAGCGCGAGTTTTGCCAGTGGATCACGTTTTCCGAGTTGCCGCCGCGTGCGCCAGGCACAGGCTGCGATTAAAACGAAAATCGCCAGCGCGACGAGGCGATGGACCATTTGCAGAATAATCTGGAAAGCCGTGATTGGATTTTCCGTAATCACACTCATGCGAACCTCGTTGTCTCTCTGAACGGCGGTGGCGCTGGTGTCGGGCAAGATTTTTCCGTAAGCGAGCGGGAAATCGGGAATGGCCAGGCCGGCGTGTTGTTGTCGCATCGTCGCGCCGATGATCAGCTGACACAGAATCAACACGGTCGTTGCCAGCACCAGCCGGCGCAGCGCAGTCATTCCAACAACTACCTGCAAATGGGTCCGGTCAGGCAGGGTAGAATCCTGCGCCAGCCACCAGCGGCTCGTGAACAAGGTGATGGCCGAGGTCAGGACGAAAAATAATTGCCCGATAATCGCGTGAAAAATGCCGAGTTGGGCATCGGCCAGAACCACGCGCAAGCCGCCGAGAACACCCTGCGCCACGACCAGCAGAAATGCGGCCACGCCAACCCAATGCATCCATTTGCGCGAGTCCTTGAGCCAGAGCCAGACGGCGAGAATCGTCGTCATCAGTCCGACGCCGGAAGCGATCAACCGGTGCGTGTGTTCATAGAAAATGCCGCCAATCCACAGGGAAGGCGGGAAGAGAAACATGTTGTAGCCATAACTGTTGGGCCAGTCCGGCACGGACATGCCGGCTTCATGACTGGTGACCAGACCGCCCGCGCCGAGCAGCAAAAAGGTGAATAACGCCGTCAAAACGGCAAACCAATGCAGCGAACGATTGATTTTTACAGGTGCGTGTTCGGACATTTCGCAAAAGCAAGGTCGCCGGCAGACAACAGCGGCTCCCTGGTTCCCGATTTATTTCACGTCAAAAGTAAAATTTACCGTCACATCGCTATCCTTGACCTCCACGTCCCTGGTCAAGGTACCGAGCTTGCGATGATCGGCCTCCACGGTGTATTTGCCCGGCGGCACATTCTTGATGACAAATTTACCGTCCGTGCCGCTGAGGCAATAGTACGGGCTGTCAATCACGCTCACCCAGGCAAACATCCACGGATGCACGTCGCATTTGAATTTCATGAACATCTCCGGTTTGGAAAACGTAAAAGTCAGGTCCGCGCCGCCGGGCATTTGCACCTGATTGGACTCCGGATTGCCCGCCGCGGCCGGCACGACGTGGACGTTGTGAATGCAGGAGTCGGAATTTTTAACGACCAGTTTCTGGCCCGTTTGAATGGCCAGAATCTGAGGTACATACAGACAGCCCTTCTGATCCATTGTCACCGGCGGCTGATTCGCACCGGTAGATTTGCCGGTGACATCCTTCAGGGAAACAATGACATCGGCGAGTTCATGGTTCGGCCCGACCACATAAAAATGCGTTGTCGGCGCGGTCTTATACATGGCGCCGCAGGTGGGATCGTTCATGAGCGGCGTGTACGGCACTTCCGGGGGCGGCGTGCCATTAAGCGTGATGATACCGATGATGTCCGCCGCTTGCGTAAGGGGAACAAACGCAAGCATCGCAACGACAATGAGTAACAAGAATTTTTTCATACTTTTTTGTCCTTTGAAGCGCAAAAACTGGCCACAAGCTAACAGTCCCGGCTGTGGTCGGCAAGAATTATGTGAAAAATTTCACAAGCGCTCATCCTTATTATTAATTACTTGTATTTGACGACTTTCCGACGGTGCGGTTCAAATCCGCCATGACCCGCGCCATGGCCAGGGCGGCCTGCGCCGCTTCCGTGCCGCGATTGTGTTTTGGGTTGAGGCAGCGGACACGCGCCTGAGCCTCGTTTTCCAAAAGCAGCACTTCGTGAATGACGGGGACTTCGTGCGCGAGCTGGATCTCCATGAGCGCACGGCTGACCGCCTCGCCAATGAGCGCGGCGTGAACCGTCTCGCCGCGCAAAATCACGCCCAAACAAATGATGGCGGCAAACGGCGCGCCGGATTCAAGGGGCGAAGTGCGGGCCAAACGTTTGGCCGCGACGGGAATTTCATACGCGCCGGGCACACGAACAATCCGGATCTCCGAAGCACCCGCGCGCCGCAACTCCGCTTTGGCTGCACGGAGCATGGCGTTCACATAACGCGCGTTGTAGTGCGACGCCACAATGGCGAAGGTCCCGCCGGGCGATTGAATCTTTTTTTGCTGATTCTTGCGGAGCATCCTTGGAATTTAACCACGAACCGACAGGAAGGGACACAAAATTTGCTGGTGGCCGGACTTGAGGTGGCGGTTTGATATCCCCACCACAAATTGATTGGTCTGCGGTAGAATCGTAGCGCCGGCGTCCTCGCCGGCGGGTATATGCGGCGTCCGGCCGCGTGTTTTTGGTTCGCGCACCGGGACGGTGCTTAAACCCGCCGCCGAGTCGGCTGCGCTACGGTGCGGGCTTCCAGAAGCATTTGCATCGTAAACCAAAATCTAAAAACGTAAATTCAAAGCAAATGCCCCATCTTCTCCCGCTTGGCCTTCAAGTACCGCTCGTTGTGCGGATTGGGTTTCACGCGAATCGGCACCTGCTCGACGATTTTTAGTCCGTAACCCTCCAATCCGACGATCTTTTTCGGATTGTTCGTCAGCAACCGAATGGTTTTCAAGCCGAGATCAACGAGGATTTGCGCACCAAGCCCGTATTCGCGCAGATCCATTTCGTAGCCGAGCTTTTCGTTTGCTTCGACGGTGTCATAGCCCTGCTCCTGCAATTTGTAAGCCTTGATTTTCGGGGCGAGGCCGATGCCGCGGCCTTCCTGCCGCATATAGACAATCACGCCGCGCCCGGCTTCGGCCACCTGCCGCATGGCCTGATGCAGTTGCGAGCCGCAATCGCAGCGGCGCGAACCGAACACGTCGCCGGTGAGGCATTCGCTGTGGACGCGCACGAAAACTTTTTCCCGCCCGGCCACGTCACCGTGAACCAGCGCCAGATGATGCTGTCCATCCAGCTTTGAGCGGTATAAATGTAAATTGAAGTCGCCATAGTCGGTCGGCAGTTTCACCATCTCAACGTGTTCGACCAGTTTTTCGCGCGTGCGGCGGTATTCAATCAGGTCGGCAATCGTGCAAACCTTGAGGCGATGTTTTCGGGCAAATTTGCGCAACTGCGGCAGCCGGGCCATGGTGCCGTCGTCGTTCAGGATTTCGCAAAGCACGCCGATGTGCCGTAAGCCGGCGAGTTGCGCGAGGTCCACCGCCGCCTCGGTGTGCCCGGCGCGCTGCAGCACCCCGCCGGGCCGCGCCCGCAACGGAAAGACGTGGCCGGGTTGGACCAAATCATCGGGCACGGCGGTCGGCGCGGCCAGGATTTGAATGGTCCGGGCGCGGTCGGCGGCGCTGATGCCGGTGGTGATGCTGCGGGCGGCATCCACGCTCACTTGAAAGTCCGTGCGGAAACTTTCCCGGTTCTGACGGACCATGCGGTCAATACCCAGTTGTTGCAGCCGCTCGACGGTGGTCGGCACGCAAATCAGACCACGCCCGTATTTGGCCATGAAATTCACCGCGGCGGGCGTGACGAATTGCGCCGCCAGGATCAAATCGCCTTCATTTTCGCGGTCGGCGTCATCCACGACGATGACCAGTTTGCCGCGGCGGATGTCGGCGATGATGGACTCGATGCTATCGAACGTATTCTTCATTTGGCGGGAACCAGCGTAATCCCGAAAAGCCCGGACGTCAGCCGCAAAACGCTGCCGCTTTGGCCGGATTAAAAAATGCGATTTCGGCTTTTTTTGTTTGTCGCGGCGCAAGCGCGACTTAATATAGGCGCGTTCAATTGTTCGCAAGGGAAACAAAAGCAAAGGGCGAGCGGGCGCCAGAAATTGTTTTGATTTATGTCACCCGGCGGTTCAATTCAGGAAAACGGCGAACTTCCCACCGGAAGCCCGGCGAGTCTTTTGCAGGAATGCCTTGCGTGCGGGGTGTTGGTGGTGGACGCGCTTGGCCGGATTGCTGCTTGCACACCGGAGGCCGCCACGCACTTGCGCGCCAAAGTGGAACGACTGCAAAATGCGCCGGTCACTTCCCTGCCCGCTCCGCTCCCCAGGCTCATTCGTGACGCCGCCAAAAGCGGCCAGCCGGTAACCAACCTGGAAATTTTACTGAAATCCTCGCGCGGCGCGATGACACTGCGGGCGAGCATTTTGCCGGTGAAAACGGGCACCCAATCACAGATTGTCGTTGTGCTCAACAACCTGACCTCCGCACCGGTTTTTGAGCAGAACATGCGGCGACTCGACCGGCTGGCCAGTCTCGGCACACTTTCGGCCAGCATGGCCCATGAAATCAAAAACGGCATGGTGGCCATCAAGACGTTTACCGATTTGCTGGTGCAAAAAGGCCAGGACACGGAATTGACCGACGTTGTCAGTCGCGAATTGCAGCGCATCAATGCCATAGTCACGCAAATGCTGCGGTTCGCCGCACCCAAAGGGGCTGCTTTCACGACCGTGCACATGCACGAGCTGCTGGATCATTCGTTGCGATTGTTGCACCACCAGATCACCGGAAAATCAATTTCCCTCCAGCGCCGTTACGAGGCCCGGATAGACACGGTGCGCGGTGACGACGCGCAATTACAACAGGCGTTCATGAACCTGTTGCTGAACGCGCTGGAGGCGATGGGCATGAAGGGCGTGCTGACGGTCGCCACGGAAACCAAGGAGGACAAACCGGGAACAGGCCAGATGCACATTCACATTCAGGACACCGGCGTGGGCATTGCGCGGGAAAATCTGGGGCGGCTCTTTGAGCCGTTTTTCACAACCAAGAAAAACGGCACCGGACTGGGGCTGGCCATCAGCCAGCGCATCGCGCACGAACATCAGGGCGCCATTCAAGTGGAAAGTGAAGTCAACTGCGGCTCGACCTTCAGCTTTTCGCTGCCGGTACTTTCCTGACAGACCGTCCGCTTTCAATGATGTGGAACGAAGCCTTGGACCTGAAATCCATCTATGAAGAAAAATGTTCCCGCGGTCACCGTAACGTTGCTGGCCAGTTCGCTTCTGGCAATAAATCTTTGCTGCGGGCAACCAACGGGTGTGGCAGCGGAAAAAGGGGGCCCCTGGGTGGGCACGTGGGGAACATCGCCACAGTTAACGGAAACCAGAAACCTGCCGCCCGCGCCGGGCTTGACCAGCAATACCCTCCGCCAAATTGTGCGGGTTTCCATTGGTGGAAATAGACTGCGCGTAAGGTTTTCCAACGCGTTCGGCCGGAATCCGGTGACGATGAGTTCCGTTCATCTGGCCTTGTCCGCAGGTGGGAGCGCGATCGTACCAGGCAGCGACCAGGCGCTGTTGTTTCAAGGCAAACCGGCGGTGACCATTCCGGCGGGCGAAGTCGTTGCCTCCGATCCTTTTGATTTTGACCTGGCGCCGTTGTCCGACGTGGCTGTGACCATCGATTTTGGCGATACGGCGGCGGCGGTCACGGGGCATCCCGGTTCTCGAACCAGATCTTATTTGCAGGCAGGTGACGAGGTCCTGGCATCAGACCTGCCCAAAGCGGCTAAAACCGAGCACTGGTATATTCTGACGGGCATTGACGTGGAGGCGGACCCGTCGAGCGCGGCCATCGTAACCCTCGGCGATTCCATCACGGACGGAAGGGGTTCGGGCACGGACAAGAACGACCGTTGGCCCGACGATCTGGCGCGTCGTTTGCAGGCGGACAAAAACACGGCGGACATTGCGGTGTTGAACGAGGGCATCGGCGGCAACTGTGTATTGCGTGGCGGCCTGGGACCAACGGCACTATCCCGCTTCGACCGCGATGTGCTTTCGCAGAGCGGCGTGCGCTGGCTGATTGTGCTGGAAGGCGTCAATGACATTGGCGGAAGCCGCGACCCGGAGGCGGCGGCGGCAGTAGCGACAAATTTAATCGCCGCGTATGAACAGATCATTGATCAGGCCCATGCCCGAAACATCCGCGTGTATGGAGCTACCCTCACGCCGTTGGGAGGGTCATTCTATGACCGGCCGGGGCACGAAGCCGCGCGTGAGGTTGTGAACCACTGGGTTCGGACTGGCAGCAGATTCGACGCGGTGATTGATTTTGACGCGGTTGTGCGCGACCCCAAAAACCCTGCACATCTTTTGCCCGGGGCGGATAGCGGTGATCATCTGCACCCGAATGAAGCCGGTTACAAAATCATGGCCGACGCGATTGACTTGAAATTATTCGGCAGATAAAACCGGTGCGACAATCGTATTGTCCGGGTCGTCCCGGTTGACTCAAGTTCCTGCTGAACCTACTCTGGACAAAAATTTCCCGGTAAATTATGCGAAACAAAAACTGTTCCGTGATGGCTTTGATGATTGCGGTTTTGGCTGCGGCCATACTCTGCCGCGCGCAACCCGCCACCAACCATCTGCCGGCGCCGATGAATTGGAGCGCCGAACAGGATCATCGGAACATGATGGAGCAACTGGGCATCAAAACGTTGCGACCGGGCGCGGAGGGCATGAATCCGAAGGCCGCTCATTATCAGAACACTGACGAGGCCAAGGCCAATCCTTATCCCCATCTGCCCGATCCGCTCATGCTGAAAAATGGAGAAAAAGTCACGACACCGGAGATGTGGTGGAAGCAACGGCGCCCGGAAATCGTCGAGGATTTTGACCGCGAAGTCTATGGCCGGGTTTCAAAAAACGCGCCGAAAGTGACCTGGGAAGCGACCAGCATCACCCGGACAAATAACGGCGCTGTTCCGGTCATCACCAAACAACTCGTCGGCCACGTGGATAATTCTTCCTATCCGCTCATCAGCGTGAACATCCAGTTGACGCTGACCACACCCGCCAACGCCACGGGCCCGGTGCCGGTGATGTTGGAATTTGGTTTTGGAAATTTCAGCGGGTTTGGCGGATTGGGCCGTGGCCGCTTCGGCGGAACCAATGGTTTCACTGGTTTCGGCGGAACCAACCGTTTCGGCGGTACAAATGGCTTTCGGGGCTTCGGTGGGTTTGGCGGCGGACCCAATTGGCAACAACTGGTTTTGTCCAATGGCTGGGGTTACGTGGTGATTGTGCCCACCAGCTATCAGGCCGACAATGGCGCCGGCTTGACGCGCGGCATCATCGGTCTGTGCAACCAGGGCCAGCCGCGCAAACCGGATGATTGGGGCGCGTTGCGCGCGTGGGCCTGGGGAGCCAGCCGCGCGCTGGATTATTTCGAAACCGACCCGGCCGTGGACGCGAAACAGGTCGGCATTGAAGGGCTTTCGCGTTATGGCAAGGCGACCCTGGTCACGATGGCTTACGACCCGCGTTTTGCCATCGCCCTGGTCGGTTCCTCCGGCGAAGGCGGGGCGAAACTTTCCCGGCGTAACTGGGGCGAGTTGGTGGAAAATCTCACCGGCACCGGCGAATATCATTGGATGGCGGGCAATTTTCTCAAATATGGCGGCCCCTTGACGCCCGGTGATTTGCCGGTGGATGCGCATGAATTGATTGCCCTTTGCGCCCCGCGCCCCGTGTTCATCAGCTATGGCGCTTCGTCAGGCAGCTTTGGCGCGGAAGGCACCTGGGTGGATCAGCACGGCAGTTTCATGGCTGCCGTCGCCGCGGGTCCGGTTTACAGGCTTTTGGGCAAAAAAGATTTGGGCACTCCCGGGAACTATCTCACCGACCCGATGCCGCCGATTAATATGGCGCTGACCAACGGGGAACTGGCCTGGCGGCAGCATGATGGCGGGCATACCGATGCCCCCAATTGGCCGACGTTCCTGAAATGGGCGGACCGTTACATCCATGGTCCGACGGCGGCACGGCCTGTGTCTCAGACGCCATAATGTCCAATCTTTGAAAGAAGGTTGCCGGTGTCAACGCAACGACTTAGTATCCGAATTATGCCAATCAAGCGTTTCTGCCTTTGTTTTTTTGCTTTCGCCGCTTTGCTGACTGCCACTGCTGCCGATAATTCATCCCGACCGTTCGTCAGCCCCATGTTCAGCGACAACATGGTTCTTCAGCGCGGAAAACCGGACGCCATCTGGGGTTGGGCCAAACCCGGGGAAGTCATCAAGGTGGAAATTGCCGGACACACCGCGAAGGCTGTGGCCGCTGCGGATGGCCGCTGGCAGGCGGAGATTCAGCCGCCCGCGCCCGGAGGGCCTTACACGCTGAAAATCATCAGCCCGGACCGGACCATCGAGTTGCACGAAGTTCTGGTGGGCGATGTCTGGTTGTGCGGCGGCCAGTCCAACATGGAGCTGGGCATCGGGCTGGTGAATAACGCCGCGGAAGAAATCAAAGGGGCGAATCATCCGGAAATCCGGCTTTTCCTGGTGAACCACAAAGTTTCCTATTCCCCTAAGCCAGTTCCGGATGGCGCCTGGAGAATTTGCTCGCCGCAAACCATCAGCGAAGGCGGCTGGGGCGGATTTTCAGCCGTCGCCTACTTTTTTGGACGCAGACTTCAGCAAGACATTCATGTGCCGGTTGGTTTAATTGAGGATTGCGTGGGCGGCAGTCTGGTGGAGAGTTGGATGGGTCCCGGAACACTGCGCAAACTGGGTGGCTATGACCAAAAATTGGCTGCCATAGACCAGCTGGGAGCCGAAGGCGCGCCGGAGTACGGCAGTTTTCTGATGCATTGGCTGGATGAATATGATGTGGGTTTGAAAGACCACTGGGCGGCTCCTGATTTGAATGATTCGGATTGGCAAACCGTTCACATCCCTGGTGCATTTCAGGAAATGGGGTTGGCCGATGCGCCGTGCGTTTGCTGGTTCCGCAAGGAAATCGTCCTGCCCGATCCGTTGCCCGCTGGTCCGGTCTCCATTCACCTGGGTTGGATTGAAAAGATGGACACCACCTACATTAACGGTCATTGGGTCGGGGCCAGTTCCTGGGTGGAACATAATCGGGATTATGATGTGCCCCGAGAGGAATTAAAACCCGGCACAAATCTGGTGGCGCTTAGCCTGTTCAAGTTGAAATCAAAGGATAGTTTTTTGTCCAAGCCCGACGAGATGCGTCTGGTGGTGGGCGACTCGGTGGTACCCCTGGCAGGCGAATGGAAGGGCAAACTCAGTTTCAATGCCAAGCCTCCGCATCCGATGCCGCTGGATTTTGAAAATTATCCGACGATGCCCGCCGTGCTCTATCTGGGCATGATCAACCCGGTGGCGCCGCTGGCCATCAAAGGAACGATCTGGTACCAGGGCGAAGCGAACTTTACGCAGGCTTACCGGTACCGCACGTTGCTCCCGGCCATGATCGACAACTGGCGGGACCGGTTTGGCCAGGGTGATTTCCCGTTTTATATTGTTGGCCTGCCAGCCTTCATGGAACGTCGCCGCGAGCCGGGCACCGATGGCTGGGCTGAGTTGCGTGAAGCACAAGCTTTGACCGCCCAAAATGTCCCGAATTGCGGCCTCGCCGTCACGGTGGACACGGGCGATGCTGACAATATTCATCCAAAAAACAAAGTCCCTGTGGGCGATCGCCTGGCCTATTGTGCGCTGGCCAGAACCTATGGCGAAAAAATCCCCTATCGAGGTCCGACCTATACTTCGATGAAACACCTGCCCGGTGCATTGAAACTTAATTTCGCCCATACCGATGGTGGATTGGTCGTGAAGGGCGACAAGTTGGGCGAATTCTCCGTCACCGGTAAAGACCGCCAATGGCACTGGGCCAACGCGAGGATTGACGGTAATTCGGTCGTGGTTTCGTCGCCCCAGGTGCCCGAGCCGGTGGCGGCCCGTTATGCCTGGCAGGCCAATCCGTTGGCCACGCTCTACAACGGAGCCGGCCTGCCCGCCGTGCCGTTCCGCACGGATGATTGGAAGGAAAGCACCCAGAACTAGGAGTTCTTTTCCATTGCGGGGATCCATTCCGTGCTGCCCGCGTTTGATTCTCAGCCGACGCACCGCACAGCGAACAGCATAGTGCCATTCGAGCGCAAAGTGAAATCAACCAGGGCTCTACTTCCAGCCTGTTAATTCCGGTACTCCTCCATACGGCTTCGCCTTCAAAGGCACGAGGTAAATATTGGATGTGAAGCCAGAAACGGAAACCAGTAACAAAGAACAAATTACTAGAGCATTTTAAATAAAACTGTAGCCATGTGGTTCCGGGTTTGGTAGAATTCGTTCATGCGAACCATATCCTTGGACTTGCGTGAACGAATCCTCTGTTCCTACGACCAGAAGGAAGGAAACCGT
>Ga0209517_10003425_pt1 | contig 21529 bp, 24 predicted proteins | sample PeaSoiMetSII2010_FD_187695 | JGI IMG/M metagenome (GOLD analysis project Ga0209517, IMG submission 187695) | Peat soil microbial communities from Weissenstadt, Germany - SII-2010 (SPAdes) (version 2) | ecosystem: Environmental > Terrestrial > Soil > Wetlands > Peat | place: Germany...
CTGAATTCGGCGGTCTTCAGCGACGGCTCCTTCTGCTACGTTCCCAAAGGCGTCCGCTGCCCCATGGAGCTGTCCACGTATTTCCGCATCAACGCCAAGGACACCGGCCAGTTCGAGCGCACGCTCATCGTAGCCGACGAGGGCGCTTACGTCAGCTACCTCGAAGGCTGCACCGCCCCGATGCGCGACACCAATCAACTCCACGCGGCGGTGGTGGAGCTGGTGGCGTTGGACAACGGCCAGATTAAGTATTCCACCGTGCAGAACTGGTATCCCGGCGACAAGGAAGGCAAGGGCGGGATCTACAATTTCGTGACCAAGCGCGGCGCGTGCCGCGGCGTGAACTCGAAGATCTCGTGGACGCAGGTGGAAACCGGTTCGGCCATCACCTGGAAGTATCCGAGTTGCCTGCTGATCGGGGACAATTCGGTGGGCGAATTCTACTCCGTGGCGCTGACCAACAACTGGCAGCAGGCCGATACCGGCACCAAGATGATCCACATCGGGAAGAACACCACCAGCACCATCGTCTCCAAGGGCATCTCGGCGGGGCACGGGCAGAACACCTACCGCGGCGGCGTCAAGATTCTGAAATCGGCGACGGGGGCGCGCAATTATTCCCAGTGCGATTCCATGCTGCTGGGCGACCAGTGCGGCGCTCACACGTTCCCGTACCTGGAAGTGAAGAACACCTCTTCGCAGGTGGAGCACGAAGCCTCCACGTCGAAGATCGGTGAAGACCAGATTTTCTACTGCCGGCAGCGCGGCATCTCCACTGAGGACGCGGTCTCCATGATCGTGCACGGGTTCTGCAAGGAAGTCTTCCGCGAGTTGCCCATGGAATTCGCCGTGGAAGCACAGAAGCTTTTGGGAGTGAGTTTGGAAGGAAGCGTAGGGTAACGCCGGCGATCTTGTCGCCGGCAATTCTAACTTAAAAAATGTCTCTCCTCGAAATCAAGGATCTGCACGCCACAGTTGGCGATCGTGAAATTCTGAAAGGCATCGACCTCGCCGTAAACGCTGGGGAAGTACACGCCATCATGGGCCCCAACGGCTCCGGCAAAAGCACTCTCGCCCAGGTATTGGCCGGGCGCGAGCTCTACATCGTCACCGCCGGCGCGGTGACTTACGACGGAAAAGACCTGCTCGCAATGGCGCCCGAAGATCGCGCGCGCGAAGGCATTTTCCTGGCTTTTCAATACCCCGTGGAGATTCCCGGCGTCAGCAACATGTATTTTCTGAAGGCCGCGCTCAACACCATTCGCAAGACTCGCGGGCTCGAAGAGCTGGATGCCTTCGATTTTCTGAACCTGGTCAAGGAAAAGATGAAGCTGATGGAAATGGACCAGGCCCTCCTCAATCGCCCCGTGAACACCGGCTTTTCGGGCGGCGAAAAGAAGCGCAACGAGATCTTTCAAATGGCTGTCCTGGAGCCGCGGCTAGCGATTTTGGATGAGACCGATTCGGGCCTCGATATCGACGCGCTGCGCACCGTTGCGGGCGGTGTAAACGCCCTGCGCGGCCCCGAGCGCGCCATGATCGTCGTGACCCACTACCAGCGCCTGCTGAACTACATCGTGCCCGATTTCGTGCACGTGCTTTCCGAAGGCAGGATCGTCAAGTCCGGCGGCAAGGAACTGGCCCTGCAACTGGAAGAGAGCGGCTATGCCGCCCTGGGCATCGAGGACGAAGAGGAGGCGGTCGGCAAAGTATGACGGCCGTATCGGAGCAGATCGGGACATGGGTGAGTGAGTTCACGCGCCAGGACCCCGCGGCGCCCTGGCTGCAGCAGTTGCGCGAAGCTGCCTTCCGGCGCTTTGTGGACCTCGGGTTCCCCACCACTCACGATGAGGAGTGGCGCTTCACCAGCGTGGCGGCCATTGCGCGGAAAAACTTCCCCGTAGCCTTGCCCAAACTATCCGAGCCGCGACCGTTAGGAAGCGGTCCTGAGCCCCATCTCGCCAAGTACGCCTCGTTCCACCAGAACCCCTTCGTGGCTCTCAACACGGCCTTCTTGAATCGGGTCGCCGTCTTCCGAATTCCCGCCGGCACGGTCCTCGAAGAACCGATCGAGATTACCTACGAAGCCACGCCGGAGACCGCCGTCCATCCTCGCACCCTGATCCTCATCGGCGCCAACGCGCAGTGCAGCATCGTCGAAACCTACAAGGGCGAGGGCCGCTATTTCACCAACGCCGTCACCGAAATTGTAGCGGGCGAGGGCGCCGTGGTCGGCCACTACAAGATCCAGCGTGAATCGCGGGAGGCCTTTCACATCGCCACCATCCAAGTGCATCTCGGCCGCAGCGCGAATTTCTCCGCTCACTCCATCTCGCTGGGTGGCGCGCTGGTCCGCAACGATGTCAACGCCGTGCTCTCGGAAGGCACCGAGGCCACGCTCAACGGCCTCTATATCGTGAACGGCACGCAGCACATCGATAACCACACAGTCATCGACCACGCCAAGCCGCATGGCACCAGCCACGAGTTGTACAAAGGCATACTCGACGGCCAGGCCCACGCGGTCTTCAACGGCCGCATCATCGTCCGCAAAGACGCGCAGAAGACCGATTCCAAGCAGACCAACAAAAACCTGGTGCTCTCCGACGAGGCGGTGATCGATACCAAGCCCGAGTTGCAGATTCTCGCCGATGACGTGCGCTGCACCCACGGCGCAACCATCGGGCAGTTGGATGCGGAGTCGCTGTTCTACCTGCGGTCGCGGGGCATCGGCAAAGAGGAAGCGCGCAGCCTGCTGACCTGGGCGTTCGCGCAGGACATCGTCGACCGCATAAAGGTTCAGTCCCTGAAGGATTCGCTCGAAGGAATCCTGTTTGAGAAATTCCATGAGCACGCTCACTAGTGTCGTCCCGGCCAGTTTCGACGTGGAAAGGATTCGCGAGGATTTCCCGGTTCTCAAGCAGAAGATCCACGGGAAGCCGCTGGTGTACCTGGATAACGCCGCCACCTCGCAGAAGCCGCAGTCGGTAATCGACGCCATCGTGAAGTTCTACACCGTGGATTGCGCCAACATTCACCGCGGCGTCCACGAATTGAGCCAGCGTTCCACCGCGGCCTACGAGGAGACTCGCGCCAAGACCAAGCGGTTTATCAACGCGCGCACCAGGAACGAAATCATTTTCGTGCGCGGCACCACTGAAGGCATCAACCTGGTGACGTTCTCCTGGGGCCGCACCAACGTCCGGGAGGGCGACGAGATCGTCATCGCCGGGTTGGAGCACCACTCCAACATCGTCCCGTGGCAGATTCTGTGCGAAGAAAAAGGCGCGAGGCTGCGCGTCATCCCCATCAACGATCGCGGCGAGCTGATCCTGGAAGAGTACGAGAAGCTGCTCGGCCCCCGCACCCGCATGGTGGCCATCGGCCACGTGTCCAATGCGCTGGGCACCATCAATCCGGTGCGCCAGATTATCGAGATGGCGCACCGGGCCGGCGCCCTCACGCTTGTGGACGGCGCGCAGGCCGTGCCGCACATGAAAGTGGATGTGCAGGCGCTCGACGCCGATTTCTACGCCTTCTCCGGCCATAAAGTCTTCGGCCCCACCGGTATCGGAGTGCTCTACGGCAAGACCAAACTCCTGAATGCCATGCCGCCCTACCAGGGCGGCGGGGACATGATCCGAACCGTCACGTTCGAGAAGACCACTTACAACGACCTGCCGTACAAGTTCGAAGCCGGTACCCCCGATATCGCGGGTGGTATCGGCCTGGGCGCCGCCCTGGATTACGTCGCCCACATCGGCATCGACAAGATCGCCGCCTACGAGCACGATCTGCTGCTCTACGGCACCCAAGCGCTCTCTCAGATTCCGGGACTGCGCATAATCGGTACGGCGCGCGAAAAGGCAGCGGTGCTCTCGTTTGTCATCGAGGGCATCCACCCGCACGATATCGGAACGGTGCTCGACCGTCAGGGCATCGCGGTACGCACCGGGCATCATTGCGCGCAGCCGGTAATGGACCGCTACCAGGTGCCGGCCACCACGCGCGCGTCGCTGGCATTCTACAACACGATTGGGGAGATCGACGCGCTGATTGACGGTCTCAAAAAAGTAAAGGAGATTTTCTCCTGATGGTACACGATCTGTATCAGGAAATCATTCTGGATCACAGCAAGCGTCCGCGGAATTGCCATCCGATGGAAGACGCCAACCGCAGGGCCGAGGGCTACAATCCTCTCTGCGGCGACAAGCTGAAGCTGTACCTCAAAGTGGAAAACGACGTGGTCAAGGACGTCAGCTTCGTGGGCTCGGGTTGCGCCATTTCGACCGCGTCGGCTTCGCTCATGACCGAGAGCCTGAAGGGTAAGACCCGCGCCGAAGCCCTCAAAGTGATGGAAAAGTTCCACGATCTGCTCACCACGGATTCGCCCGTGACCCAGGAACTTGGCAAGCTGGTGGTGTTTTGCGGCGTCCGCGATTACCCCGCGCGCGTCAAGTGCGCCACCCTCGCGTGGCACACGCTGAAATCCGCCCTGAACGGCGTGGTCGAGGAGCCGGTCTCAACCGAATGACGCTCAAAAATCGGGTCATCGCCGCGCTGAAGAAGGTCTACGACCCGGAGATGCCGGTCAACATCTACGAGCTCGGCCTGATTTATGGGGTGGATGTAGATACGGAAGGAAAGGTCGCGATTTGCATGACCCTGACCGCGCCCAACTGCCCGGTGGCGGGAACGCTGCCCGCGGACGTGGAGCGCGCCGCGCGCGCGGTGCCTGGAGTGACGGGCGTGAAGTTGGAACTGACGTTCGACCCTCCGTGGACCAAGGACCGGATGTCCGAAGCCGCCAAATTGGCGTTGGGCCTGGAAGACATCATTCCCATCGCGAGGATTCGAAGATGAAGCTGAGCGCGAACGAGGAGTACGGGCTGCGGTGCATGGTCCGGCTGGCGTATGCGGGGTTTGAAGGGCAGGGCCTCACGATTCCCGAAATCAGCCAGGCCGAGGGCGTGTCGCCGGCGTATGCGGCCAAGATCCTGCGGGTTCTGCGAAAGGGCGGTTTCGTGAAAGCCGCGCGCGGCAAGGAAGGCGGCTACACCCTGGCTCGCCCGGCGCAATCGATCGTCATCGGCGATGTCATGGAATCGCTGGGCGGCCGCCTGTTCGAAAGCGATTTCTGCGACAGCCACTCCGGCCAGGCAGCCATCTGCACGCGCTCCGTGGATTGCTCGGTGCGGTCGCTGTGGCGCGCCGTGCAGGTGGCCGTGGATGGAGTGCTCAGCAAGGCCACGCTGCGCGATCTGTTGCAGAACGAAGAGGAGATGAATAGCTGGGTGCGGACGATTCCCGGGCCGAACGCGATTCGCGTGCTGCAGTGAAGCGCGAACTCACTATCACCGAATTCCGCCGCCGGTGTCTTTCCCTGCTGGAGGATCTTCCCGACGAGGGAATCACCATTACGAAACGCGGCCAGCCGCTTGCCCGCGTCACGCCCGTGGCGGCGCCGGCGCCACGCAAGGGCCGGCGTGTCCGGTTGCCGCTGCTGAAAGGCAAGGGCAATCCCGGATCGCTCTGTCCCGACACCGAGACGCCGTATGGCCTCGTATTGGATTGACTCCTCCGGCACGCGCTGGTTCGAATCCACCGATCGCGCGGCGTTTTGGTTCTGGCGGTTCACCATGCGTGGTTTTATACGTTTGCTGACCAATCAACAAGTGATGGGCGACAGTACGGTCGCGCTGGGCGCCGCCTTCGAACTCTACGACCGATGGAAACAGGATCCGCGAGTCGGACTTGCAGCCGAGCCGCGTGGAATGGATATGCTGTTCCGTCAGGCCACCGCGCCCTTCGCCAAACTGCCAGCGACCAAGGCTGTCGCGGACTGCTACCTGGTCGGATTTGCGGAAGCTTCCGGCGCAGACCTGGTCAACGTTCGACAAGGGACAGCCCGGGCAGGGGATCTGCCGAGAATGCGTAACAGCAACAGAAATGTAATTAGGGGGGGCTTTACAGCACTGCTATAATAGGTCCAGATGGTTTTCACAAGCCCGCCGACGCGGGTTGTCGAAGATTCGAACTGCCCCCATCTAACGTCCGATCTTGTCTCGTTTTTTTCCCGGAGGTACCCAGCACCCACTCAATGAAAGCTAGCGTGCGCATTCAGCGAGGCGTCGAGAGCCTCTTTGGCACCCGCGATGAGAACATCCGGTTACTCGAATCCGGATTGGCCGTCCATACACAACTGGTCGACAACAACCTCGAAATCGAAGGCGAAGCGGAAAACGTCGCCCGCGCGGAGAACATCCTGGAGGACTATAACACCCTGGTCCGCGAGGGTCACACCTTCAACAACGGCGACCTCAACAGCTACCTTCGCGTCGTAACGCTGGACCGGGAGGTCTCGCTCCGCGCCTTGGTGCGCAGCGGCAAGCAGCGCAATTTCGGCAAGAAAATGCTGGCGCCGAAATCCGTCAACCAGCGACGCTACCTGGAGGCCATCGAGCGCAACGACCTGGTATTCGGAATCGGCCCCGCCGGAACCGGCAAGACCTACCTCGCCGTGGCCATGGCTGTTTCCGCGCTCATCAACAAGCAGGTCTCCCGCATCATCCTGACGCGGCCCGCGGTGGAGGCCGGTGAGCGCCTGGGCTTCTTGCCCGGCACTTTGCAGGAAAAAGTCGACCCCTACCTGCGGCCGCTCTACGACGCGCTCTACGACATGCTGGAGAACGACCGCGTGGAGAAACTGCTGGAGCGCAACGTCATCGAAGTGGCGCCCATCGCCTTCATGCGCGGCCGCACGCTGAACGACAGCTTCATTATTCTCGACGAGGCGCAGAACAGCACGCCGGAGCAGATGAAGATGGTGCTCACGCGCCAGGGCCTCAACTCCAAGATGGTGGTCAACGGCGACGTCACCCAGATCGATCTGCCCACCGGACGGAGAAGCGGGTTGCTGGATGCGGTCGACGTGCTCAAGGGTGTGGAAGGCATCAGCTTCGTGCAGTTCGATGAGAAGGACGTGGTCCGCCACGCGCTAGTGCAACGCATCGTCAAAGCTTACGAGCGATACAGCGACACCGTCGGCGCGGGCCGGCAGCTCACGCTGAAGCTGACCGAGCCGTCGCCCGACAGCGGCAATGCCAATGGCAATGGCGACGGCAAGCCGGAGGCGGCGCCGGTGCTCTCGGCCCCTGCTCCCGATACCGCTCCGCAGGCCTGAGCGACCGCTATGTCCTCCCCTGAAGGCAGTACGGTTACGTTTCGGCGCGTTCCGGCGAATCTCGCGCGCCCGGCGATCGAGCGCTTCGCTCGCAAGCTGCAGCACGAAGTTGCCAAGGGCCGCCCGTTCGACTGCCTGATCGCCGGCGATGCCGAACTGCGGCGGCTGAACCGCGACTTTTGCGGTCAGGATCACGCCACCGATGTGCTCTCTTTTCCGTCAGAGCCTGGCCCAAAGGGCACCCCGTCAGCGAGCGGTCTGGGCGATATCGCGATCTCACTGGCGAGGGCACGGGCGCAGGCGCGGGGGTTTGGGCACACCACCGAGCAGGAAATTCAGATCCTGATGCTGCACGGCCTGCTGCACCTCTTGGGCCTCGATCACGAGACCGACCGCGGCCAAATGGCGCGCGTCGAAAAGCGCTGGCGTGCCCGGCTGGGTCTTCCCAACGGCCTCATCGAGCGGGTAGAGCCATGATGCCCGCAGTGATCCTCGCCACCTGGATCGCCATTCCGCTGCTCGGGCTGGTCTCGTTCGTGCAACTTCTCTACCTGGAAAGCATGCGCCTGCGCACCCGCGATCTGCCTTCGCTCAAGTTCTTCAAGGAGACGCTCGAAGACAAGCTCGGAATGAAGACGGAACAAGGCGCGGCCTCGTTTTCGCTGATCAAGCACACATTGCTGGTGCTGCTGGGCACGCTGTTCTTCGCATGGTTCGCCGATGGCGATCCGTGGCATCCGGCCATTTTCTGGCAAGCCGCGCTGACGGTCTGGCTCACCATGGTCGCGGTGGCCTATGTACTCCCGCAACTGCTATATCGCCGCACGACGGGCGAGTGGCTGGTCCCGCTGGCGCCCTTTCTGCGCGGTCTCGCATGGGCGGTGCGGCCCTTGATCGCGTTCCTCACGTTCTTTCAATCGCTGGTCGACCTGGCCGACGCCGGAGCCGCGGAGGAAGAAGCGCCAACTCCCGCCGAGAACATCGATGCGCTGATATCCGCCGGCACCGAAGAAGGGCTCATCGCGGAGGGAGACCGCAAGCTGATCCAATCGGTGGTCGAGTTCGGAGACAAAGTGGTGCGCGAAGTCATGACGCCGCGGCCCAACATCGTCGCCATCTCGGCCGACTCCACGCTCGAGCAACTGCGCCAAATGGTCATCACCGAGCAATACTCGCGCTTCCCCGTCTACGAGCAGAACATCGACCAGGTGATCGGCTTCGTGCACGTGCGCGACATGTTCGAGCTGGAAGAGTCGCAACGCGAAAGCCGCACCGTGCGCGAGTTGGTCCGCCCTATCATGTTCGTCCCCGAAACCAAGCCGGTGAACGACCTCATGCGCCAGATGCAGCAGGAAAACAGCCACATGGTGATGGTCGTCGACGAGTACGGCAATACCGCCGGCCTGGCCACCCTGGAGGACCTGCTCGAAGTCATCATCGGCGAGATCCGCGACGAGCACGAACCCGACAGCGACATTACCGAGGACGGCCAGGGCGGCTACATCGTCTCCGGAAACTTCGACCTCAGTCGCGTCGGCGACCTCTTCGAGTTCTTCCACCCGGAAGAGGAAATCGAGTCCACCACGGTCGGCGGCCTGGTCAGCGAGTGGCTCGGCCGCGTGCCCAAGGCCGGAGAGTTCGTGGAGCGCGACGGAATTCGCGTCGAAGTGCTGGCCTCTGACGATCTGCGCGTGGAACAGGTTCGCCTTAGCAAGGCTCAAACGGTTGCTCATGAATGATCATTTCAAGTCCGGATTCGTCTCCCTGATCGGGTTGCCGAACGCAGGCAAATCCACGCTTCTGAATGCCCTGGTCGGCCAGAAAGTCGCGATTGTGGCGGACAAGCCGCAGACCACGCGCACCTCGATTCAGGGCGTCTTCACCAGCCCCGAGGCCCAGATCGTCTTCATCGACACGCCCGGCATCCACAAAGCCGATTCGCCGCTCAACAAGCGCCTGATGGACACCGTTCGCGCGGCCCTGGAAGAACGCGACCTGCTGCTCTTCCTGGTGGATGCCACGCGCACCTTCGGCGAGCAGGACCGCCGCGCGCTTGGCCTGGTGCGCAAGACCGGCACGCCCGTCTTGCTGGTGCTCAACAAGATCGACCTGGTGAAGGAGAAAGCGCGCCTCTTGCCGTTGATCGACGAATACCGCAGGCTCCACGAATTCGCGGATTACGTGCCCGTTTCGGCCGCGCGCGGTCAGGGCCTGGAAGATCTGCGCAGAACCATCGTCGATCGCCTGCCCGAAGGTCCCGCCTACTTTCCCGAAGACCACGTAACGGACCAGCCCGAACGCTTCCTGGCCGCCGAGCTGATTCGCGAGAAGGTGCTCGCGGCCACGCGCCAGGAAATACCGCATTCGGTGGCGGTCATGGTGGACCGGTGGGAGGAGACTCCGCAAATCACGCGCATCTATGCCACCATCCGGGTGGAGCGCGACGGACAGAAGGCCATCGTGATCGGCGCCAAGGCCGCCATGCTCAAGAGAATCGGCACGCTGGCGCGCCAGGAAATGGAGCGGCTGTTCGGGGTGAAGATCTATCTCGACCTGCACGTTCGCGTGCAGCCGAGTTGGCGCGAAAAGGCGGCCTTTCTCAACGCCCTCGACTGGCGTACAATGACCGGTGAAGATGATTTCTAAAATCTGTGCTTCGCTCACCCTGCTTTGCCTGGCCGTCACCGTCTGTCTGGCTGCCGACAAGCCCGTCAACGACAACCTCATCGTCGACCAGGTCCGGATCAAGCTGTCCGGCGATCAAGACGTCAAAGGCGGCGCCCTGCAGGCGGAATCCAAACAGGGAGTCGTCACCTTGACCGGCACCGTGGAAACGTTGCAGCAGAAAGAGAAAGCGACCAAGCTGGCAAAGAAGATCAAGGGCGTCAAGCAGGTGATCAATAACATCGAGATCAAGAAGCACGGGTCATGACCCGCGCCTGTCTCGCAATCGTGGTCTTCGCGGCCTTCGCTCCAGCGGGCGCCGGCGCGCAGGATTTCTCCGATATCAAGCTGGAACAGCTCACCAAGGACTTCACCTTCACCGAAGGGCCGGCCTGGTCGCAGAAGGGTGGATACCTGATCTTCAGCGATACCCCGGGCGACCGCCTCTTGAAGTGGGTTCCCGGCCAACGGGTGGAGCTTTTTCGTCCCGAGGCCCACGGCCCCAGCGGCAACGCCTTCGACGCCGAAGGCCGCCTCTACACCTGCGAGACCCGCTCCCGGCGCGTGACCCGCACCGACAAGAAGGGCGCCATCGAGGTGCTGGCGGAGAAGTGGGAAGGCAAGCGCCTCAATGCGCCGAACGATATCGTGGTGAGCAGGTCCGGCCATGTGTACTTCACCGATCCGGCGTTCGGCTGGCAATCCGACCACCGCGAGCTGGATTTCTACGGGGTCTATCACATCCCGCCGAAGGGCGCCATGAAACTGGTGGCTAAGCCCGCCGGGCGGCCCAACGGCGTGGCGCTCTCGCCCAACGGCCGCATTCTGTACGTGGTCAATTCGGACGAGCGCAATGTGCGGGCCTACGATGTGGACAGGAACGGCGATACGTCGAACGAGCGCGTAGTCCTCTCGGGAATCGCCGGCGTGCCCGGCGGCGTGCGCCTGGACGAGAAGGGGAATCTGTATATCGCGGCCAACGGCCTCGCGATCTACAGCCCCGATGGCAAACTGCTCCACGTCATCGAACTTCACGACCGGCCCTCGAACTGCGCGTTCGGCGAACAGGACTACCACACGCTCTTTATTACGGACCATGGTTCCGTCTACCGGGCACGCCTGGACGTAAGAGGGGCGAATTGAGAAGGGGCCGGGGGCCGGGGGCCGGGGGCCAGGGGCCGGGCTCGCCAAAGCGCGGGCACGGGGGCCAGGGGTTGGGGGCCGGTCCATCTCCGGGCGCGGCTGAAGACGACCGGCGGTATCCCAAACGGCCGCTGATCGGCGTGGGCGCGATCATCCTCCGGCGCGACCGCATTCTCATGGCGCAGCGCGGCAAAGAGCCGCTGAAGGGGTGGTGGTCTTTGCCGGGCGGAGCGTTGGAGACCGGCGAGTCCTTGAAAGACGCCGTGTGCCGCGAGGTCCGTGAGGAAACCGGCCTGGAGATTCGCCCGCTCGGCGTTTTCGAAATCTTCGAGCGCATCATTCGCGATGCCGCCGGCACGCCCGAATACCACTACGTGCTAATCGATTATCTGTGCCGCATCACCGGCGGCACTCTCTCGGCGGGCGACGACGTTTGCCGGGTGGAATGGGTGCGCCGCCGCGACCTGGCAAGCCTGCTCATCACCGAAGGCACGCTCGCAGTGATCCACAGGGCGTTCGACAACCGCAGCGGCTGCATGCCGCTCACTACGGCAGGTTAGCTCAAGGTTAGCTCATTCCCCCGCTCAGAATACTCTCCACGAACGCCCGCTCGATCGGCCAATACCCAAATACCCGCCGCCCCTCGCTGCGGAAAGCGCCCGACGCCAGCACGCCGGCCAGGTCCGCGGGGCCCGGCCTTTGGTGCTCCCGCTCGAGCATCCGTCTCAGCGTCAGCGTCGCGCTGGCGAGCTGGCCCGCCACCTCCACGGCGTCGCGCTCATCGCGGCAACGGACTTCCAGCCTGGCCGCGATGCGGTTTCCGTCCGGACCGAACGTGAGGATCACGTTCTCGGCCTGCTCCAGGCTGCGCGCGAACATGCGCGTGCCCGTAGGCAGGTTGGCTGAGGATTTCAGAACGGAAGCCGGTATGGAAAGCCACACCGGGGCGCTGGGGACCTCGGGGTCGGGGCCCGGCTTGGTAGTTTGCAGCTCCAGGACCGCGGACTGGTCCGGGCTCACCGCCAGCGCCATCAGACCCGATTGCACGGGGAAGAACGAGATGCGCCGCTCCGGAGCGCTCCCGATGGTGCGGCACAGCGAGTTGTAGCAGTCGCCGCCCACAGATGTGGCGTACGAGCGCAGGCTCTTCCAGTCGAAGTGTCCGCGCACGAACATGTAGTTCCCGCTGGGGACGGACGCGACGACGAGCGCGTCCAGGTCCTGCTTCCAGTCGAAATCAATCTTGCGCGCGAAGCTTTGGTAGTCGGGATCCTCTTCGATTTTGGCGCTGTCCAGCGGTTGCAGAATGCCGCCGCGGCGCAGTTCGGCAAAGTCGATATATACGATCAGCGCGTCTCCGGCGGGCAGGCGCTTCAGCAAAAGGGCAGTGCCGATTGGGCGGGACCGGTACCACGCTACTCCCCAAACCGATCCACCGCATAGGGCGGCGACCAGAGCGATCAGCAGCAACGCGCGGTTCTTGGGGTCCACGAGAGCAGTATCACACAGCCGGAGCGGGCAAGCTATCCTACGAATCGCCGTTGGCCGAGTTGGTCCGGTTGTCGAGTACTTCGCGCACCTTTCCTGCCAGGGCATCCGGAAGGAAGGGCTTCTGCAGGAACGCGATGCCCGATTCCGGAATCCCGTGGTGCACCATGGCTTCTTCGGTATACCCGGAAATATAGAGAACGCGCATGTGCGGGCGGAGCCCCGCGATCTGCCTTATCAGCTCGGGACCGCTCATCTCGGGCATCACCACGTCCACCACGGCAAGGTCGATTGCGCCCGCGTGCGTCTTGGCGAGCCGTATTGCTTCCCGCCCGCGGGTGGCCTCCAGCACCTTGTAGCCGCGATCAGTGAGCACGTCCAGGATGAGCTTGCGCACGCGCGCCTCGTCTTCCACCAACAGAATGGTTTCGGCCCCGGTCAGCGACCCGCGGGCCGCGCCTTTCTCGCTTGCGGCCTGGGGTTTGGGCTCCGCCATGCGCAGATAGATCCGCGCGGTCGTGCCCCTCCCCAGCTCGCTCACGATTCCGATGGCGCCCCCGCTCTGCCGGATGATTCCGTAAGCCGTCGCCAGCCCCAAGCCGGTTCCCCGCCCGGGATTCTTGGTCGTGAAGAACGGCTCGAAGAGGTGGCTCTGCGTCTTTTCGTCCATGCCGGTGCCAGTGTCGGCGATGGAAATCGTCACGTAGGGTCCGGGCCGCACCCCGAGCTGCCTGGCCGAAAAGGCCTCGTCCAGGCGAGTGGTTCCGGTTTCGATGGTGAGCTTGCCCCCTTTGGGCATGGCATCGCGCGCGTTCACCACCAGGTTCATGATGACCTGTTCCAGCCTTCCGGCGTCGGCTTCCACGGCGTCCTGTGCCGCCGCGGGGATGGTCACCAACTCGACGTCCTCGCCGATCAGGCGGCGCAGCATCTTCTCGATTTGCAGGATCAGATCGTTGATCCGAACGGTGCGCGCTTCGAGCGGCTGGCGGCGGCTGAATGCCAGCAACTGGTGAGTGAGCGCGCCGCCCCGTTCGGCCGAACGGCGGATCTCCTGAAGCGCCGTGCGCTGCGAGTCCTTCAGGTCTCCGCTGGCGAGCAGCATGTCGCTGTAGCCCGTAATCACCGTGAGCAGGTTATTGAAATCGTGCGCCACTCCTCCCGCCAGGCGCCCCACGGCCTCCATCTTCTGAGACTGCCGGAACTGCTCCTCCAGGCGCGTGCGCTCCCGGCGCAATTTGGCCGCGCGGATCTCTCGCTCCACGGCCGCGTTGAGCCGCATGAGATTGCTCCGCGTCAGGTGATCCGCGGCGCCGGCCTTGAGCACGGCGAGCACGTCCGAGTCCTTGATCTTTCCCGAGACTACGATCAGCGGCAGGTCGACGCCCTTCTCCTGGATCGCCCGCAGGGCGCCGAGCGCTCCGAAATTGCCCACGGCGAAATCGCTGATGGCGATGTCGCAATGGCCCGACAGCGCGCGGTGGAGTTGCTCCTCGGTTACCACCCGCTGAAACGAGGGCGCATAGCCGCCCGACTCAAGCTCTGCCGATACGACTTCCGCACCGGTCTCGCCAATAAACAGCACACACAATGGCATTGACATGGCTTTCGTCTTCCGCGGCAAAACATTAGGGTAATGGATGGCGCAGCGCATCGCGTATCCCGGCTCGATGACGAGTGTGTTCAAACGAACAACCCAGCGGATGGCCGTACCGGTACTGCGTGAGCGCGAGCCGGCTTCCGCCACGTCGGTTGCGCACCCCACACGGTAGACTGGAACGAGTGGAAGAAGAGGTCCTTGGTAAAGCATACGATTCCCGCCTGATGCGCCGGCTGATGGGCTACATGCGCCCTTACCGGAGGCTGATCGCGATCTCCCTGCTCTTCCTTCTGGCGCAATCGGGATTGCAGGTGCTCGGCCCCCTGCTCACGCGAATCGCGGTCGACAAGTATCTGCAGCGAGCCTCCTACAGCGCGCCCGCGTTCCTCGACTTCCTGCTGCCCGCCGACCCCTGGAACGGTCTCACCAGGATCGCACTCCTCTACCTGGCGATCCTCTTGGGCACATTCCTCTCCGAGTTCGCTCAAACATACCTGATGCAGTACACCGGCCAGCTTGCCATGTTCGACCTGCGCAAGCAGCTCATGGAGCACCTGCAGCGGCTCGATCTGGCGTTCTACGACCGCAACCCGGTGGGCCGCCTGGTCACCCGCGTCACCACCGATGTCGACGTTCTGAACGACCTCTTCGCCTCGGGACTGGTCACGATTCTGGGCGATGTGCTGGTGCTGGCCTTGATCCTGGCGATCATGTTCCGCATGAGCCCGCCGCTCACCTGCATCATGCTGGCGGCCATGCCCTTCGTCATCCTGGTCACGGTGGTGTTCCGCCGCACCGTGGCGCAGAGCTATCGCCGCATCCGCGTGGCCATCGCCAAAATCAACTCCTACCTGCAGGAGCACATCACCGGCATCGTGGTGTTGCAACTGTTCAATCGCGAGCGGCGCAGCTCCCAAGAGTTCGAGCGCGTCAATCGCGAGCACATGGATGCATACAAGGACGCCATCACCGCTTACGGCTGGTTCTACCCGGTGGTGGAATTCATCTCCATGGCCGCGCTCGCGGGAATCCTGACCTACGGGGGATTTCGCATCCGCAGCGGCGCCCTGACCCTCGGGGTGGTCGCCGCATTCCTGCAATACGGCCTGCGCTTCTTCCGGCCCATTCAGGACCTTAGCGAGAAGTACAACATTCTGCAATCGGCCATGGCGTCGTCCGAGCGCATCTTCAGGCTGCTCGACACCCAGCCGACTCTCCAGCCGCCCGCCGTGGCGCACCCCGTGCCTGCATCCATTGCGGCCATCGAGTTCGAGCATGTCTGGTTCGCCTACAAGGACGAGGACTGGGTGCTCAAAGACGTGAGCTTCACCATCGCGCCCGGCGAAACCGTGGCGGTGGTGGGACACACCGGCGCCGGTAAGACCACGCTTATCAGCCTCCTGCTGCGCTTCTACGACGTTGCCAAGGGCGTCATCCGGATCGGCGGCGTGGATCTGCGCCAATTCGATCCGCTGGAGCTGCGCCGCCAGTTCGGCGTGGTCTTGCAGGACCCGTATCTCTTCACCGGAACGCTCGAGGAGAATATCCGTCTCGGCACCGAGTGGATCGGGCGCGAAGAGGTGGAGGCCGCCGCGGAGCAGGTGAATGTCGCCGATTTCATTCGCGGCCTGCCGCAGGGTTTCGCTCACCCCATTCGCGAGCGCGGCAGCGGACTCTCCACCGGACAGAAGCAACTGATCGGCTTCGCGCGCGCGCTGGCCCACAATCCCCGATACCTGATACTCGACGAAGCGACGTCGAGTGTCGACACCGATACCGAATTCCGCGTGCGCGAGGCGCTGGGACGCATGGTGGAAGGCCGCACCTCCATCATCATCGCGCACCGGCTGTCCACCATTCAGCGCGCGAACCGCATTCTGGTGATGCACAAAGGCCGACTGCGCGAATCGGGCACCCACCAGGAGCTGCTGGCCGAGCGCGGCATTTACTGGAAGCTGTATCAGCTTCAGTACAAGGACCAGGAGACGCGGATGCCGCAAGCTGAAATTCCGGTGCGGTAGGCGGCGCCGGACCGACCTGACCGGCGGAAACTTGCACGTTGGCCCGGATGGGGCTAAGTTGGAAATATGACGCTGGAACTCAAGCCCGAGATCGAAGCACTCATCCAAAAACGGCTCCAAAGCGGCGCATTTTCCAGCGCCGAGGAAGTGATCGAGCGCGCGCTTGAATTTCTCAACGCGGAAGAAGATTGGCTGGCTGATCACCGCGATCAGATTGCGGCCCAAATTCAAGCAGGCTGGGAAGAAGCGCAGAGAGGCGAGTTGACCGACGGGGAGAGCGTTCGCGGCGAAATGCAACAGTTCAAAGAGGACTGGAAGAAACAGCGCCGATCGGCATGACGATCCGCTACCGTCTCACTCCAAAAGCGAAAGCAGACCTCCGCTCCATTTGGTCTTACATTGCCTTTGACAACGTCGAGGCCGCCGACCGGGTTGAAGCAGCCATTTATGACGCCTGTGCGTTTCTGGCCAAGGCTCCATTACGAGGGCACTCACGCCGGGACTTGACCAAACTGCCGGTTCGATTTTGGACGGTGGTTCGCTATCCCAAATATGTGATTGTCTACGATCCCGCAGACAAACCTTTGAAGATCATTCGGATCTTGCACGGAGCCAGAGACGTTGCGCGTGAATTGAAGGGCTAACGTTGAACCAATTTGACAGGTACATCTGGTGTTCCGCGCGAGGTTCGCGCCCCAGTAGCCATAACCAATCAGGCCGATCCGGTCCGAGAGAATGGCTCGGCGAACGGCCGGAACGGCGGCCCTGGAAACGTTCCAGCCGAGGGTTTCGACATTCTGAGGAAGCTCTTGAAGTCGCCGGCACCGGAACGCCCGCGTCGGCCGATCGGCTTTGTGGGACCCGAGAAGAAATAACTGATTCTGTTGTCCAGCCCTCACACAACCCGCTCGCCCACCAGGCACATCACGACGATCGTCGCGCACACCAGCGCGAACCAATCCCCGAATCTCGTATATACCGTCCGCTCGGAAATGTAGGTGAACCCCGTGTACGACGTCGCCTCGACAAACAACGGCAGCGTCCCGCGCAGCCGTCCGGCGGAGTCGATGGTCGCGGTAATCCCGTCGTTGGTCGAACGCAGAATCCAGCGGCGGTTCTCGGCCGCCCGCATGCGCACGATCTCCAGATGCTGCATACGCGCGGCGCTCTTCCCGAACCAGCCGTCGTTCGAAATGTTGAACAGCACCTCGGCGCCCCCGGCCGCGAACTTCCGCACGAAATTCGGGAAGACCGACTCGTAGCAGATGAACGCTCCCATCTTGTGGCCGCCCACGGGCGAAACCACCACGCGGCGGCCCGCCGCGAAATCGCCAATCTCCGTGGAAATATGCTTCGCGAACCCGAAGGGCCACGGCACGAACTCGCCGAACGGAACCAGGTTCACCTTGTCGTAGCGGCTGATGGGCACGCCCTCGGGTGAGATCAGCGTGGCGGAATTGAGTGGCGCGCCATCCGGCGCGTGCGCCACGACGCCGATCAGCAGGTAGGCCTGGACGGCGCGGGCCAGGCTGTCCGCGTAGTTCCGGAACCGTGCGTCCTCGTAGTAATAGAGCGGCGCCGGCACTTCGGGCCACACCACGATCGTGGGCGGCTGCTCCGTCCCCGTGAGCGCCCCGCGCAGGGTGAGCGCCACCTGCCGCTGCTGCATCCGGTCCACCGATGGTTGGGTCCATTCCTCGGTCTCGGATATGTTCGGCTGTGTGAGCAGCGCGGCATCGCGGCCGCGCTCGGCAGGCGGCATGGGCGGCAACAGAAACAGGAGCGGCAGCAGAAGCAGCCACGCGAGTTCTAGGCGCGGCCTCCCGAGCATCGCCATTGCCAGCGCCGTCGACATCATCAGGAAGACGAAGGAAAGTCCGTACACGCCGGTGAAGGGCGCGAGGCGCAGCGGCACTCCCATGTCGATTCCGGCATTTCCCAGCGCCAGCCAGGCAAAGCCCAGCGGCCCATGCGTCACCTCCACCGCTACCCACAATGCCGCCACCGCCGGCACGGCCCACCATCGCCGGATCAGGATTCCCGCCAGCAGCGCAAACACTCCCATGTGGAGCCCCTTGGCGACGGCAAACAGCAGGAACAATGCCCAACCGGCGAGGTCGCCCAGGCCGCCGTGGAACGAGAGCACGAACTGGATCCAGTAACAGACGCCGAACCAGTACACGACCCCGGCCGCCCACCCCAGAAGAAAGCGCCGCAGCGGACGCCCCTCGCGCGCCACCGCGATCGCGAGCGGCGTCAGCGCCACCGGCGCCAGCCAGACGATGTTGAATCGCGGAAACGTCAGGACCAGCAGCGCCGCCGAAGCCAGCGCCAGCACCCAGCTCAGCACGGCGCCCGTCGCGCCTCTTCGCTCACGGAATCCGCCATGTAGGAGCTACGCACCAGGGGCCCGCTGAACACCGCCTTGAAGCCGAGCGAACGCCCGTAGTCGCGGTAAGCGTCGAACACTTCCGGCGGGATGAAGGCGGCCACCGGCAGGTTGCGCCGCGTGGGCTGGAGATACTGCCCGATGGTCGCCACATGAGCGCCGGCCGCGCGCAGATCGCGAAGCAGCGCGCGAACCTCTTCTTGCGTCTCGCCCAGACCCAGCATGAAGCCCGACTTGGTGAGCGTGCCCGCGGCGTAGCGCCGCGCGAACGCCAGCACGTCCAGCGACTGCCGGTAATCGGCCTGCGGCCGCACCCGCCGGTACAGGCGCGGCACGGTCTCCATGTTGTGGTTGAAGACGTGCGGGCCGGCGTCGAGCACGCGCGCCACGGCATCGAGAGCGCCGCAGAAATCCGGAGTCAGGACCTCCACTCGCGCCTCCGGCAGCGCGCTCCGCACCGCGCGCACGGTTTCGGCGAAGTGCCGCGAGCCGCCATCGGGAAGATCGTCGCGGTTCACGCTGGTGATCACCACGTAGCGCAGTTTCATCTCCGCGGCCATGCGCGCCACGTTGGCCGGCTCGGCCGGATCCAGGCGCATGTCCTGGATGGCCGGATGGGCTTTCGGCACCGAGCAGAAGCCGCAGCCCCGCGTACACCAGTTTCCCAGGATCATGAACGTGGCCGCGCCGCGATGGAAGCACTCGTGGATATTCGGGCAGCGCGCCGATTCGCAAACCGTGTGCAGGTTCAGTTGCCGCAGCCCGCTCTTCAGCCGGTTGATCGATTCGAAATGTGTAGGCCCCTTGCGCACCCACTCCGGCAGCCGCGGCCGCACTGTGCCGTTCGCCCACGGCCCCTGGATCTGGACCAGCGAATCGCTCACGCTACTTCCGCACCAGTTGACTGAACCCGTTGCTTTCCAGGTCGGTCTTGGCGCGGCCCAGCGACGCCGTGTCCGTGTACGGACCAACCAGCACGCGCGTGAAATTGTTGGGCCCGGGGCTCAGGATCGCCGGGAATCCCTTGTCCCGGAGCGACTGGAGCAGGTCTTCGGCGGACTTTCGGTTGATGGTCGCGGTCACCTGCCAATACTGTCCGGGCGCGGTCTCCAGAGCAGCTTTGGGCTCCGGTGCGGCCGCCGGTTCGCGCTTCGGCGGCGCGGCCCGCGGTTCGGGCTCGACGTCGCGCGCCGGCCTGGTAGTCGGTTGTGGGTTGTCGGGAGCCGCGCCCTTGGAGTCCGGCGCCGCTTCGGGGGGCGGGTTGGCAGGCGTGACCGGTGCGGGAGAGGCATCCCTGGGCTCCGGCGCGGCCGCATCGGGCCGCGTATCCACGGCTTTCGCTGCGCCACCCGACGATGCCGTTTCCACCGGCTTCGAAGAGTGCGAGTTCTCTCCCACTACGTACCCCATGGCGAACGCCACGGCGCACAGCAGCACCACGATGAAAAAGCCGCTCAGCAACTGGCGGTTGCCCACCACCAGCTCGTATTCCCCCGTCTCGTTGTTGCGCATGTCTTAAGATGTTCCAGGTGTTTCGGCGCCCCGCTCGCCTCCCCGGCCCATGCGGTTCAGGGCGTGGCCTAAAGATGTAATTATATCGAGGGGCAGGGGGAACACAATCGTGGTGTTCTTTTCGGACCCGATCTCCACCAGCGTCTGCAGGTAGCGAAGCTGAATCGCCGCCGGCTCCTGCTGGATCACGTGCGCCGCCATGGCCAGCTTTTCCGCGGCGGTGTATTCGCCCTCGGCATGGATGATCTTGGCGCGCCGCTCGCGTTCCGCCTCGGCCTGCCGCGCGATCACGCGGATCATCGATTCGGCCAGGTCCACCTGCTTGACTTCCACCATCGTCACCTTCACGCCCCAGGGCGCGGTGTGCTGATCCAGAATGGATTGCAGCCGCACGTTAAGCTTCTCGCGCTGGCTGAGGAGCGTGTCCAGATCCACTTCGCCGAGCACGCTGCGCAGCGTGGTTTGCGCCAGTTGCGACGTGGCGTACAGGAAATTCGTAACCTCCACCACCGCCAGCCGCGGATCGATCACCCGGAAGTAGATCACCGCGTTCACCTTGACCGTGACGTTGTCGCGCGTCACCACGTCCTGCGCCGGCACTTCGAGCGTGTCGATGCGCAACGAGACCCGCACGATACGGTCGATGGGTGCGAACACCAGGATCACGCCCGGGCCCTTTGGCTGGGGGAGCAGCCGTCCCAGCCGGAAAATCACGCCGCGCTCGTATTCACGCAGGATCTTGATCGAACTCATCAGGTACAGAATTACGATCACGATGATGATAGTCGAGAAACTCGTCAGATCTGGCATTTCAGCCTCCTGTTTGATCCGCGACCGGTTCTACGGTGAGCTTTAGTTTGTCGATAGCGGTGACCCGCACGCGCGCGCCGGCGCCGGCCGGACGCAGCGACACCGCGTCCCAGTATTCTCCGTGCACGAAGACCTTGCCCGCGGGCGAGAGTTCCGTAACGGCGGCGCCGGTCTCGCCGATCATTCCCTCGGGGCCGGTCTCCACTTTGTTGCGCCGCGAGCGAATGACCAGCGAAAGCAGGAATACGGTGATCGCCGAAAAGGGCAATGCCAGGGCAATGGCCGTTGCCCAGTGCACGCGCATCTCGGGAAACGGGCTGTCGATCAGCATCACCGCGCCCAGCACCATGGAGACCGCACCTCCCGTTCCGAGGACGCCGTGCGAAGCGAACTTGGCCTCCAGGACGAACAGCGCGAACGCCAGTATCAGCAGCGCCGCGCCCAGCCAGTTGATAGGAAGGACCGAGATCGCGGAGAGCCCCATCAGCACCAGGATGGCTCCGATGACGCCCGGCGCGATCAGCCCCGGCGAGGAGAACTCGACGTACACGCACAGCGCTCCGAACACCAGCAGCACCAGCGCGATATTGGGGTCGGCGATTGCCGAGACGATCTTCTGGCGGAGCGACTTTTCGTAGACCTCGATAGTCGCGCCGGCCGTGTGCAGCGTCTCGCTGCGGCCGTCGAACCGCACGATCGTCCGCCCATCCAGCGCCGCC
>Ga0209517_10003426_pt1 | contig 21527 bp, 21 predicted proteins | sample PeaSoiMetSII2010_FD_187695 | JGI IMG/M metagenome (GOLD analysis project Ga0209517, IMG submission 187695) | Peat soil microbial communities from Weissenstadt, Germany - SII-2010 (SPAdes) (version 2) | ecosystem: Environmental > Terrestrial > Soil > Wetlands > Peat | place: Germany...
CCCGCCGGAGTGCGCACCATGAACTCGTGCGACTCCTTCCCGCCCATCGCTCCCGAGTCGGCCTCGACCACCATGTACTTCAGGCCGCAGCGGTCGAAAATGCGGCAATACGTCTCGTAATGCTTCTTATAAGAAACATCGAGCCCGGCCGCGTCGATGTCGAACGAATACGCGTCCTTCATCATGAACTGCCGCACCCGGAGCAACCCCGACCTGGGCCGCGGTTCGTCGCGAAATTTCGGGGCAATCTGGTACCAGATCTGCGGCAACTGCTTGTAGCTGCGCAAATCCTTCAAGGCAATCGAAGTCATGACTTCTTCTTCCGTCATGCCCAGGCACATGTCAGTGCCCTTGCGGTCTTTCAGGCGAAACAGGTTCTCGCCCATCAGCGCATAGCGTCCGCTCGCTTCCCAAAGCTCGCGCGGATGCAACACCGGCAAATAAAATTCCTGCCCAATCCGGTCCATCTCCTGGCGCACAATGGCCACGATCTTGTTGAACGACCGGTTGCCGAGAAAGAGGTATGAGTAGATTCCCGCCGCCAGCTGGCGAATGTAGCCCGCCCGCACTAAGAATTTATGCGAAGCGACTTCGGCATCGGCCGGCGCCTCGCGCAATGTAGGAATAAAGCTTTCAGACCATCGATGCATAAGTTAGTGCCCCAACCGAAAGTAGAATTTTCGATTGTAAATGATTGCGGCAGAGCGGCTCATGTGGGGACAGCCGCCCTTGGCTGTCCGCCGAGTACAGCTCGGCACTTTTCGGCTGTCTGAGGATCTGCGAAAGGTCGATGCCGAATGCAGTCTTCCAAATTCTAGAGGACTCGCTCGACTTCATCAGCCCAGTTTGGCAGGAGGGCCATTAGAAGCCGCATGGCAATTTGCTTCGGCAGACGAACCGTAACTTCGCCTTCCACGTTCTCCCCATCCACGGCTATGTAAATCGGTGCCTTCATCCTTTTCTCGTTTTCGACCTCGCGTTCGGCGAGTTCCCAGTAGATGTGCACGCTCTTGCCTTTGTCTTCGCCTAACCAGATTGATGATCGGGTGCTCATGGGTTCCTCTGAGGAGTTATCGGCAGAAAAGCGCGGGGCTTCGCCAACCGGACTCCGGTGGCAGATCTTCCCCATTCTATCCAGGGGACTCGCGTGTCGGTTGCCTCAGCGCACTTTCCCGGCTACCATTCCCGCAACTTAACGAAATCAGGTGCCCGCGATGAATAGCCGCGACGTTATTCCCTTCATCATGTTCGGAGGCTTTTTTGTCCTGATGGCCGTCATAATCACGGCCAGCGTCCTCTACGCCAGGAAACGGACTCGGGAACTCACCGAGGTCGCGCAGCGGATCGGCTTCCAATTCATCGGGAACGGGAGCGGCCCATCCTTCCCGCCGCAACCAAAGATCTCAATGCTGCAGCGCACTCGCGGAAGATTCAGCAACGTCATGACCGGCTCTTCTGGGGCACTCCAAATCAAACTCTTTGATTACACCTACCCCGCGGGAAAAACCTCCGTCACCCAGACCGTAGCCGCATTCTCGCAGGAGCAGCCCTTGCCGCCGTTCGCCCTGCGCCCCGAGAATTTCCTCGACCGCATTGGCGATGCCATCGTTCACAACGACATCGACTTCGATTCCAACCCGGAGTTCTCCAAGCGATATCTCCTGAAGAGCCCGGACGAGGCCGGCACCCGAAGGCTCTTCACCCCGAGCCTGCTGACTTACCTCGAACAGTTTCAAGCGAATTGGTGGGTGGAAGGAACCGGACCGCTTCTCATCGTCTACCACGGCGGAAGATCCGTCAGCCCTTCGGACCTGCCTGCTTTTCTCGAAGAGACTTCCAGGATTGCGCGCACGTTCTTCGCGTCCGATGGCCTGCGGAAGCCGGTAGCGTAGGCGGCCGGAGCTCGCGTCGGGTGCCCCATTTCTCGCGCGTTTTTTGCGCGAGAAGTGGGGATTTAGCACATGCGAACTTACCCCGCCAGTTGCCGCAGTATCTCTTTCCCGAGCTTCTGCGCCTCGCCGAAAAACTTCTGATACTCGAGGAATAGCCGGTTCAATTCCAAGGCCTTGTCGGTCGATGGATGCTTGCGCAGAATCATGTCCCGCACATGCACCGGATTCGGCAAGGTCGCATCCTCAGTCAATTCTTCCAGAGCGGTTTTGGGATCGTAGTGATACATAGAATTGAATCATTGAGAGATTGAATCATTGACTCATTGGAAACCCAACTCTCAAGCTCCTTTATTTTGTTTGGCCGTGCGCAGCGATGCTGCGCAGATGGCCAACAACTCGTTTGCTTCTTTGAGCAGAAGAGAAAGCTTTTCTGGTGGCACGACTGCCGTGTCCGCCAACAGCTCAAGCCAGAAGACCGTCTCGTCAGCTTCCTCGACGACGATGTTGATCTTTGAGATAAACTCTGCCTTCGATCGAGATCGGCAAACCGCACGATAGTTCGCTGCCACCGCTGTACCTGAACGGAGCAACTGCTTTCCAATCACATCACCCTCGCGCGTTCTCGGCAACGACCGAACCACGCTAACAATCCGAATCGCAAACTGCTTCGTCCGCAGTTTCATCGCCTCGGCCTGATCCAGCATGTTCATTCGATTTTCAATGACTCAATGATTCAATCTCTCAATGATTCAATCCTTAAACCATCTCCGTTCCCCACAGATCGTGCAAATGCACAATCCCTTCCAGCATCCCGCCCTCATCCACGACCATCAGGGAAGTAATCTTTTTCTCTTCCATCAAAGCCAGCGCGGTCGCCGCAAACTCCCCGCCAGAGATCGTCTTCGGATCCCGCGTCATGGCCTCGCCCGCGGTCAGATCCATCACATCTTTCCCGCGTTTCTCGAGCAACCGCCGCAAATCTCCGTCGCTGACAATCCCTACCAAACGTTCGCCTTCCACCACCGCAGTCACGCCCAGCTTCTTGCGCGACATCTCATAAATCACGTCCGCCATCTTGGTCTGCGGCGTCACGCGAGGCAGCGCCTCGCCCGTGTGCATCAGCGACTCGACTCGCGCCAACCTCTTCCCCAGCTTCCCGCCCGGATGCAAGTTCGCGAAATCCTCTTCCTTGAATCCGCGCCGGTCGCTCAACGTCACCGCCAGCGCATCTCCCAGCGCCAGCATGGTCGTGGTCGAAGCCGTGGGCGCCAAGCCGAGCGAGCAAGCCTCCTGCGCGATGGAACAATCCAGCGCCACATCCGCCGCCCCCGCCAGGGTCGAAAGGGATTGGGGTGCCCCGCCCTTGTCTCGCGAGAATGGCGAGACAGGGTGGGTATTTTGACTTTGATACTGCGGAACGCCTTCTCCGCAAATCGCATCCCCCGTCATCGCAATCAGCGGCACCCGCAGCCGCTTGATCGTCGCCAGCAGCGCCAGTATTTCTTCCGTCTCCCCGCTCGCCGAAAGCGCCAGCACTACATCCCCGCGCACCACCATGCCTAAATCCCCGTGCAGCGCCTCCACCGGATGCAGATACAACGCCGGAGTCCCCGTCGAACTCAGCGTCGCGGCAATCTTGCGGGCAATCAGCCCGCTCTTCCCCATGCCTGTAACCACCACGCGGCCCGTGCAGCCAAACATCAACTCCACCGCACGCTGAAACGCCTTCGCCATGGGGCCGCCAATCCGGTCGGCCAGCGCCCGCAAAGCTTCTGCCTCAATGCGCACCACGTTCTCGCCAGTATGCTTCATTCTCTCGGGGGATCCAGAAAGAAAGGATGTTAGCACGCACTACGAATCAAAGAGGGACTCGGGATGCCGCAACTCGTGGTCTTCAAATCACACAATGGCCCGATTACGCAATTACCAAATTTCCTAGAAGTGATCTTCGCCCGGCGGCGTTGCCGGCCGCTGTCCGAGAACGGCCAACCCGCGCGACTGGATCAACTTATCCCATGGCCCCGCCTGCCAGTTGTCGCGCGTCTTGGTCGCGAACCGCCAGGGCGGCAGCGCCAGCATCAGGTTCCGCGCCGTCGAATGCACATACGGCTCATACATCGACCGCAGCTTCGCCAGCTTATCGCGCCCATATTCGTCGCTTCGCAGCCGCAGTCCCGCCGCCGCTAGTGCCTCCCGCAGCGCCGTGAATTCCTCCTCCGGCAACCGATCTGGCGCCGCGGAATCGTACTTGGCATTCACCACCTGCGCCAGATCCACGGCCGCATGCCGTGCCATGGCAAACGTCAGTTTGGCCTGCCCCGGTTGCACTCCCGCAATCCCGGTCACAATCAGCGAAGTTACATCCAGCATGGTGGTCAGAGCTCCCACCCACGACTGGTTACTGTGCTGCGAGCGGAAGAATGTGAGCACCGGATACGAAATCTGGCTCTCCAGCAATTCCCCCGCCCAGCGTTCCCATTCGCGCAACACTTCATCGAGAACTTTTTGATCCACGCCCGGATCTTCCGACCTCCCAGCCAGCCTGACCAGCAACTCGGCCGCCGACGGAGGCGATCCCGCCCGCGCATCCAGCATGGAAATCTGAATCTCCCGCCGCGAGAACGACGCGTACACCACTGGGATGTAGCCGATCACCACGCCCAGAAACGCGAAGCCCATCCCCGCTTCGAATACCGAAAGCGCTCGCGCCGCGGCGGAAGTCGGCACAATGTCGCCATAGCCGAGAGTAAAAAATGTTTCCCCGCTGTGATAGAGAATCTTGCCGAACGTGAGCGGCTCTCCGCTCAGCTGCTCGTGACCGCCAATGCCGTACTGGATGAGAGCAAAGCCCAAAATCAGGCCCGCCGCCCAGAACCCCAGCAGGAGGATCAGCGACAGCGGCCCGAAATATCCCAGGAAATTCTGCTGTCGCGAGCTCGTCCGAATGTGCCGCGCAACCCAACGCCATGGAATCCACGTCCGCCGGTAAAAGTATGCCGTCAGCTTGAAATGCCGCAGCACTCGGCGCGGCAAAACCACGGTCTCAAACGCATCCAGCAACACCGCCCAGATGATGGCGATGCCAAACAGCGTCGCGACGATGCTGCCGTGCGAATGCATGAGGATTGCAATGTAGATGCGCTGGGAAGATTACCAGATTCGGATCATAGCGCGGCGGGTGCCCCATTTCTCGCGCGCTCTTTGCGCGAGAGAGCCTGCCCTGAGCGAAGTCGAAGGGTAGGGATTCTGTTCGGAGCGATAACTGATTACTGCGGTTTTGCCGGCGCTTGGCCTGGTAGCGTCTGCGGCGCTGGCGTCTGCCCCGCCGCCGGCTTGGCGCCGCTCGCGGCCGGAGTCGCGGGCTTCGCCGCTGGCTTCTTCTTCACTGCCGGCTTTTTCGGCGGTGCGTTGTCGTCGACCACGATTTTTTTCGGCGGAGCGGCCGGAATCGCCGCTTGCGCCGTCTTCAAGTCGGTGCGCAGCCGCACAATCTCCGCTTCCTTGGCCGACGACAAGGTTTCCATGCGCTGCGCCATCTGCTTCCGCGTACTGTCAAAACCGCTCAGATCATTGGCCATCGACTGCAACTCGTCTTTCGACCCGAACGCACCCGTATCCTCGGCCACGCTGCCCACCACGTCACACAGCGCATCGAGATTGCGGTAGAGCTTGAAAGTCGCGGGCAGATCCTCAGGCGACGCGCGCAACTGCGAAATTACATCGGGCAGCGTGCTTTGCAGGTTGCGCTGTATGGAGTCAATTTTCGCCAGCGTTTCCTTCTTCGAGGCGGCGCCGGTCTTCCAGCGATCGATCCGTAGCTTCGGCAGGTCAGCCTGCGTGTTCTTCGACGCCGCTTCCAGTTGCGCCAGCAAGCCATTCAATTGCGTGACCGAGGCATACGAAACCGGTTCGTTGCTCTGCGCCGACGGTCCCGCGGCTGCAAGTTGCACGTTCGCGGGAGCGGGAGTCGGCGCCGACTGGCCCCGTGCGGCCGCGGTACACAAAACGGAAAGGAGACCTAAAAGGATGAAAGTTCGGTTCATTGTTTAGGGACGGTGAAGCTCGCGAGCAAGCATACTACAACCGCCGCCCAACTGTTCATCGGGTGAATCAACGACCATTCGACTCTTGGTCGCCTATGGACGGATAATTAGAGGTGTCTCCTGCAAGAAGAGACGCCTCGAGATTCCCATGGTTCTGAGATGGCACGAAAAAATAGGCCAACCGCTGCACTGGGCGCTGCTCTCGACTGCCATGATCGCCTTGCTTGCGCTCGCCCCGGGTTCCCCGGCCCAGGATCTCGCCCGCCGTCTCATCCTCAAAGACGGCTCCTACCAACTGGTCACGAAGTATGAGGTGAAAGGCGACCGGGTGCGCTACCTGAGCGCCGAGCGCGATGACTGGGAGGAACTGCCCGCGTCGCTGGTCGACTGGCCTGCCACCGACAAATACGAGCGAGACCGCGCCGCCGGACAATCCGTTCCCGAAGCTGCGCAACTCGACAAGGAGATCGAACAGGAGCAAGAGCGCGCCCTGGCCCTGCTGCCGGAGGTCGCCCCCGGACTTCGTTTGCCCGCCGATTCCGGCGTATTTCTACTGGACAGTTTTCAGGGTGAGCCCCAGATTGTCGAGGTTCAGCAGACCGCCGGAGACATCAACCAGAGCACGAAGGGCAACATACTACGCGGCGCCATCACTGGCGTGAAGCAGAATATCGAACTCGATGGCGCGCACGCCCCGGTACAATCGCACGTCGACGTTCCCGCGCTCTACATCAATATCAATATCGACGATGCCCCTCAAACGCCCGAGCAGCTCGCCAAAGATGCCACGACTCCCGCGTCGAGTCCTCAGCAGCCCCAGCAACCGCAATCAGCCCAGCAGGCGGCCGTTCCGCTCGACCGTTTCCGCATCATCCGCACCGAGGTAAAGGGCAACAAGCGCATCCTGGGCGATGTGAAGCGCCAGGTCACCGGCAAAATCAGCGAGGAACAGCACCCGGTCAAGACCACCGTCACGCGGGTCACGGGAGGCTGGCTGAAACTCACTCCTACCGAAAGCCTTGCGCCCGGCGAATATGCGCTGGTGGAAATGATGGCCCAGGAAGGCATGCCGGGCAAAGCGGGCAAAGAAGGAATGAATCTCTACGTCTGGGATTTCGGGGTCAACCCCAAGGCTCCCGCGAACACCAATCCGTGGAAGCCGTCCGCCCCTGAGCCGAAAACCAATCCCGCTGCGAGGCCTAATTGAGGTCTGAGGTCTGAGGTCCGAGGTCCGTCCCTATTCCTTCAACATCCCGCGCTGCGCAATGCCAATATTGTCGCGGCTGGAGTTTTTGACCACATACATCATCCCATCCGCCTGCCGGATCACGTCGTGCGCCGTGCGCGCATCATGTGGATAGGTGGCCAGGCCGATCGAGGCTCGCACGTTCAGATCAAGCCCCTCGTCGCGGCAAAAACTGCTGGTCCGCAGCCCATCGCGCAACCGCTTGGCTACCACCAGCGCTTGATCTTTGCTGGTCTGCGGCAGCAACACCACAAATTCATCCCCACCATAGCGAAACGCAAAATCGATCAACCGCAGCTGCGCCTTGATCAAATATCCGATCTCCGCCAGCAGTTTGCTGCCAATCAAATGTCCGTGGGTATCGTTGATGGTCTTGAAGTGATCGAGATCAATAAACAGGACGCTGAATTCGTATCCGAATCGCGACGACCGGTAGACTTCGGTTTCCAACGTCTTATAAAGATGCCTAGCGTTGTACAGGCCGGTGCAGTCGTCCGTGATGGTTAGTTCCTGAATCTTCTCGACCCAGCGCGCGTTCTCGATGGCGATTGCGGCGTAGTCGCAAAGCGACTGCAGAAAAAACAGCTGCGCATCCTTGAACCGCTCCATGTCCACGTTGACCAGTTGGATCACTCCCAGCACCCGCAGCTTCGACCGCAGTGGCACGCAGATCACCGACCGCGTCTCCCACTTGGTAGTCTGGTCCACGCGGGTAGTAAAGTCGGGGTCCGCGCTCACGTCCGGCACCACCCGCGCTTCGCCGTGTTTCGCCACCCAACCCGCAATGCCTTCGCCCATTTTCAGCCGGACGTTCTTCAGCGCCTCGGCCTTGTCCCCCACTGCGATGGCGAAGTAAAGGTCGTCGTGCCCTTCATCGACCATCAGGAGCGACCAGGTATCGGGACGGAAATATTCCGCCATCTTTTCCATGATGGTCTGCAGAATGGAGTCGAGATCCAGCGACGACGTGAGCGCCTTGGCCACGTCGTGAAAGATCATGAGCTCCTGGTTCTGGCGCGTCAATTGAGTGCCGGCCTCAGGCATGCAGAGAATACCGTTGTTCCTCACTAGTCGGGGTGGCGTTGAAAAATTATAAGCGTCACTTTCGTACAGGGGCAATGAACGTTGGTAACAGGAACCCCTAAAGCCAACGGGATGAATGTTTTCGCGGCCGCGACGCATTCTGCTTGAGATTGGAGTAATCTCATTAAGATACGGGTGAAGTTATGAATAAGAAGGAACTCGCAAGACCAGCGCTGCTCGTCGCCGTTATTGCGCTGACTCTGAGTGGCCTGGGCTTTTCCCAGACTGCCCCGCCGCAGACCACAGCGCCGCAGCCAGATACGAAAGCCGCACCAGGCACGGCTCCGGCCGCTGTTCCCGTTATCGATGGCGGCATCGGCAACTGCTCGGCTGATTTCATCGTCAACGACGCCGACGGCAAGCCTGTCTACGCCGCCACTATCAAGGTCCACATCGAATACGGATTCATGTACCTGCGCAAACTCGATCTGCAGATCGGCACCAACGCCGACGGCAAAGCCCGCTTCACCGGATTTCCCGACCGCGTGAAGCATGGACTCTTCTTCGAAGCCTCCGAAGGCGACCGCACCGCCGAAGCCTTCGACGATCCCTCGACTAACTGCAAAAACCAGTTCACGGTGGTCCTGCGCAAGAAACCCTGACCGGCTATGTCGGGTGCCCCATTTCTCGCGTGTTTTGTGCGCGAGAAGTGGGGATTTTCGATCCCCCTCAAGAAAGCCCCGATCACTGCACTGGTTACCCTCCTCTAGAACTCTTGGCTGTGGCAAGCCCACGCCGCTTGGCCTATGATGGTCCCGTGATCTCTGGACAAAAGACTCAGTCCAAACGGGGTTTCGGTGGGCGAATTCGGCAATAAATTCCGTAAGGCGCGCGAGAAGAAAGAGCTTTCGCTGGATGACGTTGCCAACGTCACGAAGATCGGCTCGCGCATGCTGCAGGCCATCGAAGATGAGCGCTTCGACCAGCTCCCCGGCGGTGTGTTCAACAAAGGTTTCATCCGCGCCTACGCCAAGCATCTCGGACTCAACGACGAAGATGCCGTGACCGACTATCTGGCCTGCCTGCGCCAGGCACAGGTCGATGCTCATGAAGTCTGGGAACCGCAACCTGCCGGGCTAGCCCGCGCCGGCGCGTCTGAAAGGCCGCGCATGGTCCGGTCCGGTGAGCAACAGCCCAACCGGCAGGCGCGCAACAAGATCGCCGCAAAGACACCGCCGCCGGCAGAGATCGAGGAACTCCCCGAACTGCAACTGCCGCGCTCCGAAGATGTACGCCCGCGGCGAAAAGAGTTTATCGGGCAGCCTGAGAGCGCAATTCCGTGGAAGCTGGTGGCCGTGGCCGCCGTGGTGATCGTCCTCGGAGTCAGCCTCTGGATGCGCCGCTCTCACCGGACGAATGCCGCAGCCGCCGGCACGGCGCCGGTGCAGACCACGCCAGCCCAGGCCGCGGAGTCCGCGCCCCGCGCCGCGCTCACGCCGGCGGCAAATAAAACGCCGGCCGCTGCCCCGTCCGCAGCCAGCACGGCGCATTTATCCGGGTCAAATAATCAGCTGTTGCAACACTCAGACTCTGCGGCCGCCACGCATCCTTCTGCGCCCGCGCCCGCTGCGGTAACGTCGTCCGCCACTGCTGCCCCGGGCAACGGCGATGACCGCAACGGCTCGACTGCGCAGACATTGCCCAAGTCGAATCCGGCGCCCTCGGAAAAAGCAGCCGCGCCCCTGACGCTGGTGATCCGCGCTTCGGAAACCTCATGGATCTCGGTCCTCGCCGACGGTCAAACCGTCAGCCAGGAAACCCTCTTCGCCCCGGCTCACACTTCCGTCCGCGCCAACCACGAGATCATCGCGAAAATCGGCAACGCCGCCGGAGTCACTTTCCTTTTTAATGGCCAGGAAATCCCCGCCGATGGGGCCGAAGCCGAAGTAAAAACATTCGTCTTCGATGCCAACGGCATGCGCGTCGCAGCTGCAATTTCACCCCCCGCCCAATAGTCCGCGTAGCGTGGGGAACTCGTTCTTGCTCCTATTGTTAGCTGCGCTCTGAAACCGCTGGCCCACCCATTCCTCCCGTCCACCTCGCCATTCCCGCCTTTGAATTCAGCCTGGGACATTTGAGGTCAAAACCATTGCACGCCCGAACATGGTCTGATAGCCTTTTCTGTAGGACTTCCTTTTCGCCGCTCGCTCCGTCGCGGTAGCGTGGATTTCCCCCGGGTCCCGCCCGATCCAAAGTCCATAAAGTTTCTGCACGACGCCGGACCGAGAAAGCGCGTGCACCGAAGGAGACACACAACTTGGCATCAAAGAACCGTTATTTGTTTACTTCCGAGTCTGTCACGGAAGGCCATCCCGATAAGATCGCCGACCAGATTTCTGACGCCATCCTCGACGCCTGCCTCACCGACGATTCCACCAGCCGCGTCGCCTGCGAAACCCTCACCGCCACCGGCCTGGTGGTCATCGCCGGCGAAATCACCACCAAGGCCTACGTCGATTTCCAAAGCGTGGTCCGCGGTACCGTCGCCGCCATCGGTTACGACAACGCCCTCTACGGCTTCGACGCCAATACCTGTGCGGTCATCTCCAGCATTAACAAACAGTCCGGAGACATCGCGATGGGCGTCGATACCGGTGGCGCCGGCGACCAGGGCATGATGTTTGGCTATGCCGTCGACGAGAACGAGGAGTTGATGCCGACTCCCATTTCTCTGGCGCACAAGCTGACCATGCGGCTCTCGCAGGTTCGCAAAAACGGCACTCTTCCCTTCCTTCGTCCCGACGGCAAATCCCAAGTCACAGTCGAATACGATGCCAACGGAAAAGTTCTCCGCGTCGATGCCGTCGTCATTTCCACGCAGCACTCTGAGACCGTGGCCAACGACGAGCTCCGCGCGGGCATTCTGAAGCATGTGATTCAGGCGGTGATTCCCGCGCACCTGCTCGATGAAGACACGAAGTATCACATCAATCCCACGGGACGCTTCGTCATCGGCGGCCCCATGGGCGACACGGGACTGACCGGGCGCAAGATCATTGTCGATACCTACGGCGGCATGGGCCGTCACGGGGGCGGCGCATTCAGCGGCAAGGATCCGACCAAAGTCGACCGCTCGGCCGCGTACATGGCGCGGCACATCGCGAAGAATGTGGTCGCGGGCGGCCTGGCTGGACGTTGCGAAGTGCAACTCGCCTATGCCATCGGCGTGGCTGATCCCGTGAGCATCCTGGTTGAGACCTTTGGAACCGCGAAGGTGGATCCTGAGATCATTCCGGATTTGATCCGCTCGCATTTCAAGCTGACGCCGCGTGGGATCATCGAATCGCTCAACCTGCGGCGCCCGATATACAAGAAGACAGCCGCTTATGGCCACTTCGGGCGCAGCGACCCAGACTTCACGTGGGAAGCGACCGACAAAGCGGCGAAACTCGCCAGCGATGCCGGACTGCGGGAACCTGTCGCCGCGCGCAAATAAAAGGCGTGGACCACAAAGGACACGAAGGTCCACAAAGGAAATCCGATTCTCCCCTTCGTGAACCTTCGTGACCTTCGTGGTTGTTGATTTTCCGTTGGGAACCGAAGTGTCATTACGGGACTAGGCCGAAAGGCCCACTCCTAAAGCGCCATCGGAATCCTGACCGCGGCAACAAGTTCGTGTATTCTTGCGAAAAACGGATACGAGATTCGAACCATTTCGTCGTTCCACTGGTCATTAATTTGTGTCATCAACTTTAGTTTCTGCCGCTTTCGAGCGCGCCACATAGGAGAAGCATGTCAACCACAGCTGTGAATTGCGACATTAAGAACATAGAACTGGCCGACTTGGGAAAGAAGCGCATTGAGTGGGCGAACCAGTCCATGAAAGTGCTGCAGATCATCCGCAAGGAATTCATCAAGAACCAGCCGTTAAAGGGCATCCGCATTTCAGCGTGCCTGCACGTGACCGCCGAGACCGCGAACCTCGCGATCTGCTTGCGCGATGGCGGGGCGGAAGTTGTGCTCTGTGCGTCCAACCCGCTGTCAACTCAGGACGATGTCGCCGCCAGCCTGGTCCGCGACCACAACATTCCCGTTTACGCCATCAAGGGCGAGGACAACGATACCTATTACACCCACATCCTCGCCGCCATCGATCACAAGCCCCACATCACCATGGACGACGGCGCCGACCTGGTCTCGCTGCTCCACACCAAGCGCACCGATGGTCTGGCCGACGTGATCGGTGGCACCGAAGAGACCACCACCGGCGTCATCCGCCTGCGCGCGATGTCCAAAGAGGGCGTGCTGAAGTTCCCCATCGTCGCCGTCAATGACGCCGACACCAAGCATCTTTTCGATAACCGGTACGGTACCGGTCAGTCGACCATCGACGGCATCATCCGCGCCACCAATTTCCTGCTGGCCGGCTCGAAGTTCGTGGTCGCCGGCTACGGCTGGTGCGGCCGCGGACTCGCCTCGCGCGCGCGTGGCGCTGGAGCCGAAGTCATTGTCACCGAAATCGATCCCACGAAAGCCCTCGAAGCCGTGATGGACGGTTTCCGCGTCATGAGCATGAACGAAGCCGCCAAGCTCGGTGACGTGTTCTGCACCGTGACCGGCAACAAGAGCGTGCTCACCAAAGATCATTTCGCGCTGATGAAGGACGGAGCGATTATTTCGAACTCCGGCCACTTCAACGTCGAAATCGACATCCCTGCGCTGGAAAACATGTCGTCGTCGAAGCGCACCACCCGCACCTTCGTCGAAGAGTATTCGCTGAAGGATGGACGCAAGATCAATCTCCTGGGCGAAGGCCGCCTCATCAACCTGGCCGCCGCTGAAGGCCATCCCGCCTCCGTCATGGATATGTCCTTCGCCGATCAGGCCCTCTCCGTCGAATACATGGTGAAGAACCACAAGAAACTGGAGAAGACGGTCTACAAGGTTCCCGACGAACTCGACAAGCGCGTGGCCAAGCTGAAGCTGGAGTCGATGAGCATCAAAATCGACAAGCTCACGCCCGAGCAGGAAGAGTATTTGGCGGGCTGGAACGAAGGAACATAAGGCCTGTGGTCAGTGGCTAGGGGTCAGTGAGCAGTAAGAATCGGGTGCCCCATTTCTCGCGCGTTCGTTTGCGCGAGAAGTGGGGCTTTTGAATTTTGACGATGGCGAGAGTCCAGCGAATGCGAATCAGGACTTGAGCATCGCGGGCGGTTCCAAGTCCGCGCCGGCTCCATTTTTCCGCCCTTTCCTTCTTTTTCACCATAGAGTCTGGGCTCCATCAGGGCGATGCTGACGGCGCAGTTGCTCCTGCGCGTTCGCAGAGGGATACTCTACGAGTTCAAAGTTTCACGGAGGAGCGACTAAGGCCATGAAGACGGATACGGTTTCCAGGCGAAGGTTTCTGAAACATCTCGGAATCGCTGGCGCAGGCGCGATGTCATATTCGGCGCTCGATGCGAATGCTGCGCGCATGGCCGGGACGGACCAGCAGAACCCGAGTCCACGCGCTTCCGCCGAAGCGACCAAGGAAGCAGCCACGCGGGAGCAACGCATGGCGTGGTGGCATGAAGCCAAGTTCGGCATGTTCATCCACTGGGGACTGTACAGCGTGGTGGGCCAGCATGAATGGGCGATGGAGGTGGAAGGGATCCCGATTCCGCAGTACGAGTTGCTGGCCAAACATTTTCAGCCGAAGCCGAACGCGGCGCGGGAGTGGGCGCGGCTGGCGCGGCGCGCGGGACAGAAATATATGGTGATGACCACCAAGCATCACGAGGGTTTCTGTCATTTCGACACCAAGCTCACTGATTACTGTGCTCCGCGGCAGGGACCGGGCCGCGATCTGGTTCGCGAATTTGTGGACGCGGCGCGGGCCGAGGGGCTGCGCGTGGGCTTCTACTACTCGCTGATGGACTGGCATCATCCCGATGGTATGCGCTGCAAGACGGACGAGGCGGCTCGCCAGCGCTTCGTCGCGTACACCCATGGGTTGATTCGCGAGTTGATGACCAACTACGGAAAGATCGATGTGCTTTGGTATGACGTCGACTGGCCGCTGACCGCGGAGCAGTGGGAGTCGGAGCAGATGAACAAAATGGTCTTCGAGCTTCAGCCCGGGATCATCGTGAATAACCGCAATGGTCTGGACGGGGATTTCTCCACGCCCGAACAGGAAATCTCGGCGGCCGAGAAAGGACGCGCCTGGGAAACCTGCATGACCATGAACGACAGCTGGGGCTTTAATCGCGGTGATGATGGATGGAAGACCTCTAAGACCATCGTGAGCAATCTGGCCACGTGCGCAGAGGGCGGGGGGAATTATCTGCTGAATATTGGGCCTAAGCCCGACGGATCGGTGCCCGCGGAATCGGTGGAGATTCTGGAAACCGTGGGCAAATGGCTCGACGGCAACGGCAAGTCGATCTACGGCACGGAGCGCGGATCGTATAGCTGGAACTCGAATGCCAACTACACGCGTCGCGGCACAACTTTGTATATCCACCAGCAGTACTGGCCGGGGAATTCTCCGGCGGCGGAGTGGCTTCCGTTCTTTCAACCGGCAACCGTGGTTGCCATCGGTGGTCTGAAGACGAAAGTGAAGTCCGCGCGCCTGTTGAGGACGGGCCAGAGTGTGACATTTGCGCAGGACGAGTTTTCGCTGCGGCTGACGGGACTGCCGGCGCAAGCGCCGGACCATCCCACCACGGTCTTCGAAGTGGAGTGCGAGGGCGAGCCCGTGATCGATCACAACGCGATTCGGTCGCAGTGGCCGCGTTATAAGGTGGGGATCAGCTAAGGAGTCTAAGGGGCAGGAGGATCGGGCCGCGGCTTTCGTGAAACATGATTTATCCCGTGTTATCAATTACTTACGGGTACGCCGAGCCGTACTACACGTTCGTGCCATATATGGCACGGGTGAGCCATTTACCGGGGCTGGGGGTGGAGTTAGATTGTTCTTGAGCAGCACTTGGGGGAGGGCTGATCAACAGACGTCCCGGGACTCAAATCGAGTCTGGGGCGTTTTGTTTTGTGGGCAAGAATATCCCCGGCGCGCGCCTGTCGGGCCAGCAGATTAGAGCCTATAGCACGACCGAGCCATTTACTGGATACGAGGGCAGAGTTAGAGTCGTAGTTGAGCAGCACTTGGGGGAGGGCTGATCAACAAACGCCTGGGACTCAAACCGAGTCCGGGGCGTTTTGTTTTGCGCGCAATTTTCCTGCGCGGTGCGTTTTCGCTTTCCATCCTTCGCCAGCCTGCGGCAACTTTCTGCCCGCTCTTCTACCCGCGTTGGTTTCGATGGTGGTAGATTTGTCCATTCCGCCGATTCCTGGCAGTAACCGACGCAAAGGAGCAGGTCATGTCCACACAGTTTGCCCGCCGCCACTTTCTGGCAGGAATGGCTGCCTTGACGGCAGCCAACGCCGCATCGCGATTTGCGCCTGCTTCCAGCTTTGCGGCTTCTCATTTCAACCCAGCCGATGCCCGCTCGCCATTCCGTGTTTCGGTTATCAACGATGAAATTTCCCAGGACTTCGGCCACGTCTGTGAAGTGGCGTCGAAAGAGTTCGGGATGAACTGGATCGAACTGCGGGGCATGTGGAAGAAGAACATCCTCAAGCTCGATGAGAAGGAAGTTGCAGAGGCGCGCGCCATTCTTGAGAAATTCCAGCTCAAGGTGACCGACATCGCCAGCCCGCTGTTCAAAGTCGACTGGCCGGGCGCGCCAAAATCAAGATTCAGCGAGGCCAAGAGCTTTGGGGCAGACTTTACGCTGCAGCAGCAGGATGAAGTTCTGGAGCGCGCCATGGATCTGGCCAAAGCGTTTCAAACCAACCGCGTGCGTTGCTTCGATTTCTGGCGGTTAGACGATCAGGCTCCTTATCGCGCGGCTATCAACGACAAACTGCGGGAGGCGGCCGCCAAAGCGGAGAAGAAGGGCATCATCCTGGTGCTTGAAAATGAGTCCGCGTGCAACACGGCAACTGCAGCGGAAGCCGCTAGAGTCTTGAGCGCGGTGCAGTCGCCTGCGCTCATGCTGAACTGGGATCCGGGCAACGCCGCCGCTGCTGGCGAAACGCCGTATCCGGATGGTTACAATCTGCTGCCTAAGGAACGCATTGGCCACTGCCATTGCAAGGATGCCGTCAAGAAGGGCAAGGGATATGATTGGGCGCCGATGGGCGGGGGATTCATCGACTGGGCGGGCCAGTTCAAAGCACTCAAACGCGATGGCTACCACTACGCGGTGAGCCTGGAGACGCACTGGAACGGTGGCGGCACGCCCGAGGAATGCTCACGCAAGAGTTGGGCAGGGATGAAGAAACTTCTGCAAGAGGCGGACGCGTTGTAAGACCCCCACTCTAACGTCGCAAACTGCGCGACGTTAGAATGGGCCACCCAAAGCTGGAGGCGAGGGAATCGATATGACCGATCATACGAATTTCGCACAAAGCAGACGCACATTCATAAAGCAGGCTGCGCTGGGAACCGCGGCCGTGCTGGCGTATCCCACGGCGAGGGTGTTGGGCGCGAACGAGCGGGTTCGCGTGGGCATGATCGGGGTAGGCGACCGCGGCAACGATTTGCTGGGACAAGTGCTCCCCCTGCATGGCGTCGAAGTCGTGGCGATGGCCGACGTTTACAGCCGGCGCCGCGACCAGGCCAAAGGCAGAGTGCCCGGCATTCAGACCTTCGACGATCACCGCCGCGTGCTCGACATGAAAGATATCGACGGCGTGATCGTGGCCAGTCCGCTGCACATTCACTGTCGCCATTTTCTCGACACGCTGGCTGCCGGGAAGGATCTTTATTCCGAAAAGACCATGACGTGGTCGATTCCGGAAGCCGACAAATGCCTGGCTGCGGCCAAGGCTTCTAACCGCGTGATTCAGATCGGATTGCAGCATCAAAGTTCCGGCTCGCTGGTCGACGCGAAACAAATGATCAAGGACGGGGCGATCGGCAAAGTGACTCAGGTGGAATCGTGGATGAGCCGCAACACTCCTCACGGCAAGGGGCAGTGGGTGCGGGCGGTTCCATCGGACTGCACCGCGCAGAACGTCAACTGGAGCGCGTTTCTCAACGGCCGGCCCGATATTCCTTTTGATCCATACAAGCTCATCAACTGGCGTCTGTTCTGGGAATTCGCCGGAGGCAACTGCGCCGAGAACATGGTGCACCAGATTGCGTGGATCATGCGGGCGCTCGACCTGCCGCTGCCGTCGGCCGCCTACATGTCGGGCGGGGTGTTTTCGGAAAAAGATGGACGCGAAGTGCCGGACACGATCGCGGTGACTTTCGATTTTCCTCAGGACATGGTTGTGACCTGGCAGTCGACCTTCAGCAACCGGCATTACGAACTGGGCGACCGCATCCTCGGCAGTGACGGCACCTTCGAACATCACTTCGACGAACCGCTGCAGTACTGGCCCGAGAAGACGAACCGCCCCAGCGGCGAGGCCACGCGCGGCAAGACCAAAGACCAGGACCACATGGCCAACTGGATCGATTGCATCCGCAGCCGCGGCGTTCCCAACGCTCCGCCGGAGATCGGCTACCGGTCGGCCATCGCCGTGCACATGTCAAACCTGTCCTACAAGAACAAGCGGCGGATCACGCTGGAGGAAGCGAAGGCGATCACGCCGGAGTATTAGGGCGACGTCGTTCCGCGAGTTCTGCGCATCCGCCCTGTCATCCTGAGCGGCGTTCTTTGCCGCGAAGGATCTGTGCAACTGGACGGAGATTGCATAGGTCCTTCGCTTTGCTCAGGATGACAAGGTTGATTTATGCGAGGTAGACAGCAGATGAGGGAAAGATGGAGTTAAAGAAAATCCGATGATCGGTGCGGTCGATATTGGGGGAACGAAAATCGCAGTTGGCATGGTCGACGATGCCGGGAACGTGGTGGCCCGGATGCAGGCGCCCACCGATCCCCATAATTACGCAGACAGCTTGAATCTGATTGCCAGCATGCTGCGTGAGACTGCACACAAGGCGGGCGTGGAACTCACCGGCATCGGCATCGGATCGACGGGGCCGGTTGATCCCATGCGCGGCGAGTTTGGCGACGTCGATTTTCTGCCGGGGTGGCGCGGGAAAAGTCCGGTCCGGGACTTGGCGCAGATTTTCAACGTGCGGGTCGCGCTGGAGAATGACGGCGACGCCGCTGCGCTGGCCGAGTCCGGATGGGGCGCCGGGCGGAATCGCTCGCGCCTGATTTACATAACCATCGGCACCGGGATTGGCGGCGGGATCATTATCGATGGCCAGCTTTATCGCGGCGTCGACGGCGCGCATCCCGAAGTTGGCCATCAGGTCGTCGACCCTGCGGGGCCGGAATGCTCATGCGGATTTCATGGCTGCTGGGAATCGCTGGCCGCCGGTCCGGCCATGGTGGCTTGGGTCCAAAGCCATGCTCCAGCAGGATATCCACATCGCGAAGGGATCACGGCCAAGAGAATCTGCGAGCTTGCGCAACAGGGCGATGACGTGGCGCTGCAAGCCGTCGAACATGAAGCGTATTACCTTGGCCTGGGCCTCGCCAATCTGATCAATCTTTTTACCCCTGACGCGATTGTGCTCAGCGGCAGCGTGATGAAGAGCGCGCCGCTGTTTCTCGACCGCATCCGGGAAGTGATACGCAGCGGTTGCCGGTTCGTTCCAGCCGAGAAGACGCAGCTTACGCTAGCGTCTCTTGGGGACGACACGAACCTCATCGGTGCCGCTAGAGTGTGGCACTATCGGTTCGCGCAGCGAACCGGAAGGGAGACCGATGAAGGAGTTGAGCGAAAAGCTGATATCCGTGATTGAAGCAGCGGAACCCAAGCTCCGCCAGATCAGCGAACAGGAAAGCGAAAAGCCCGTCTTGTCCGGTGGTTGGTCACGTAAGGAAGTGATCGGACATCTGATCGACTCCGCATCCAACAATCATCAGCGATTCGTCCGCGCCGCCCAGCAATCGTCCCTGGATTTTCCCGGCTACGACCAGGAAGGAAACATACGGGTCCAGGCGCCTCAAGATGCCGGTTGGTTGCTCCTCGTCTCGCTGTGGGCAGATTACAATCGCTACCTCGCTCATATCATCGCGCACCTGCCGGCGTCCAAGCTGGAGACCCCTTGCCGCATCGGCTCGCGAGAGCCGGTCACGCTTGCATTTATAGCGACGGATTATCTTACGCATCTGGTTCATCACTTGAGCCAGATCGGTGCTGCATCTTCCAAAGGTGCACGCCGTCTTCCCGTTCCTCCCCCAATCTGTTAGTGTTTTCAGTTCACTTTTGCAGACGGTCTGAGCGAAAGGACTACTCCGCGTGATCGTTGGAGTTCCCAAAGAAAGCTATCCCGGAGAACGGCGGGTTGCGCTGGTTCCCCTAGCCGTTCCTAACCTCGTCAAGGCAGGGCTTCAGGTAATCGTGGAAGCTGGGGCGGGCGAGCAGGCCGGATATCCGGACGCGGCCTATGTCGACAAGGGCGCGAAGATTGTGCCCGATCGCGCCGCCGTGTTTGGCGCGGCTGACATTGTGGTGCAGGTGCTGTGCTACGGCTCGAATGACATCACCGGCAAAGCGGATTTGCCGCTAATGCGCCGTGGTCAGGTGCTCATCGGATTCCTGCGGCCGCTCGGTTCCGCCGAAGTCGTCGAGCAGATCGCGCAGGCGGGTGTGACCGCTTTTTCCGTGGAACTGATGCCGCGCACCACGCGCGCCCAGAGCATGGACGCGCTTTCTTCCATGGGCACGATTTGCGGCTACAAGGCAACGCTGCTCGCCGCGGAAACTTCGCCGCGAATCTTTCCCATGATGACCACCGCTGCCGGAACCATCACGCCCGCGCGTGTGTTCGTGATCGGTGCAGGCGTCGCTGGATTGCAAGCTATCTCAACCGCCCGCCGCCTGGGCGCTGTGGCCTCGGCCTACGACATGCGTCCTGCCGCCAAAGAGCAGGTGCAAAGCCTGGGCGGACGTTTCGTCGAACTTCCCATCGAAGCCCAGAACGCCCAGGACGCCCGCGGCTACGGCACCGCGCAGGACGAAAATTTTTACGCCCGCCAGCGCGAGCTGCTGACCCGCGTGGTCGCGGAGAGTGATGTGGTCATCACTGCCGCGGTTATCCCTGGCAAGAAGTCGCCGGTGCTGATCACCGCAGACATGGTGAAAGGCATGGCGCCGGGTTCGGTCATCGTCGACCTCGCAGCCGAACGCGGCGGCAACTGCGAACTGACGCGCACCGGAGAGACCGTGAAGGTGCATGGCGTAACGATTATCGGCGCCATCAATCTGGCCACCAGCGTCCCCTACCACGCCAGCCAGATGTACGCCCGCAACATCACCACGTTCCTGCTTTATATGGTGAAAGATGGCAAGCTGCAACTAAATCTGCAGGATGAAATCATTCGCGAGACCATGATCACCCACGGCGGCGAAGTTGTGAACGCGCGGGTGCGCGATTTCTTTAAGATGCCGGCGCTGACGCCGGCGGGATAGAGGCTCGCGGGACGCGTACACGGTCTTGAAAGGGCGCGGCTTCAAGCCGCGCCGTGTTCGGCTCTTTTCTAAGACTGTCATCCTGAGCTCGCGAGCTCAGGATGACAACGTAACAAGAGCGAGGGAGCACATGGGTTCCAACCTCATCGATGCACTTTTTGTATTCATGCTGGCGGCCTTCATTGGGTTCGAAGTCATCCGCCATGTTTCGCCGCTGCTGCACACTCCACTCATGTCGCTGACCAACGCTCTGGATGCGATCGCGGTGGTCGGCGCGATTGTGCTGGTCGGCGAGAAGAAGAGCACATTCGCGACGGTTCTGGGCGTGATCGCAATCGTAGCCGCCACCAGCAACGTGGTCGGCGGCTTTTTCATCACCGACCGCATGCTCCGCATGTTCAAGACCAGTCGCCCAGTGAAGAAATGATCCCAGGCGGCTTGGATTTGAAGCTGCGCGTGAAACAGCAAGATTGTTGGGAGACTGATGAGTTCTGATCCAGTAGACGTTGTCCTCGAATTCGAACAGCGAATCAATTCGCGCAATGCCGCGTTCGTTGTCGACTTGCTGACGCCCGATTCATTTTTCGTTGACGGGCTGGGATCACGCATGCAGGGCTTGGACAGGCTGCGCGCGGCATGGCAGGGCTACTTCAAAATCGTGCCCGATTACAACATCTCCCACGACGAGATTTTCAAGCACGGTGACACGGTTGCCATGTTCGGCACGGCGCAAGGAACGTTTTCTCAGAATGGCCAGATCCTCAAAGAGAACTACTGGACCACTCCTGCTGCTTGGCGAGCGCAGGTGAAGAACGGAAAGATTGCGCTGTGGCAGGT
>Ga0209517_10003427_pt1 | contig 21526 bp, 24 predicted proteins | sample PeaSoiMetSII2010_FD_187695 | JGI IMG/M metagenome (GOLD analysis project Ga0209517, IMG submission 187695) | Peat soil microbial communities from Weissenstadt, Germany - SII-2010 (SPAdes) (version 2) | ecosystem: Environmental > Terrestrial > Soil > Wetlands > Peat | place: Germany...
GGCAGGGGCAATGGCCCAACCGCGGGCTGTGCAACTCCACGTTCCCAAACACCGTCCGAACGGTGACGTCGTGATGCCCCCGGCCGTGGCGCACTTTGCCGCAGTCCGGGCAGCATCGGAGCCGAAGCAGGCATCATTGACTTACTCCTGGACCATGCACTCCTGGACTTTCTTCAGGATCAGCTTGCCTTCCGCCAGAGTGAGGCCGAGGGTTTCTATGGCCACATCCTCCCGCTCGAGCTGGGCTACTTCCTGCACCTGCTCCTGGCCGGTGTCGCTCACCGCGACGAGTTGGAGGCGGAGCTTCATGCCGTACCTGCCTTACGCCCGGCCCGCTGATAAACGCTTGTTGGGGTGGTGGATAGAGGTTGTCTCATGCCACCAGGGTACGAAATGCTCTTCCGGTCTCGCTCCGCCGCCCCAGTTTTTAGTGGTCTCGTACATCCAGACCAACGCCGATCTGATTCCCAACTTCGGAGAGCGGCGCAACGGCGAGAGGATTTCGACGGCCACAGCGGAGTCGACGGTCAATCAGGTGATCAGCAAGAGAATGGTCAAGAAACAACAAATGAGATGGAGCCGGCGGGGTGCGCATCTGCTGTTGCAGGTGAGGACGCGAGAGTTGAATGGCGAACTACGGCACACGTTCGCTGGTTGGTATCCGGCTTTGGATCGCGAGGCGGAGCAACGCAAGGAGGCCGCGTAGCTCCCCCGGTTTTAGTCGCTCTCCCCATCCGGGCCTGCACCCAACAGTCGTGTCACCAGGGGCCATTTGGATCATTCAAGTGGCAGCCGGGCATTCATATCGAGCTCGAAACGGCCGTACTGCCATACCTCTACAATGGCATTATGGGGCTCGCTAACCGCCCGGTCTCGAATCCGCACGCGACAGAGCTAGTGGGGCAGGGAAGCCGCGCCTCTTCGGACGATCAATTGATCGCCACCTGGCTCCACGGCCGGTCGCCGCACACGCAACGCGCCTACGGTGCCGACATCGACCGGTTCCGCGGCGGGGCGGGGAAGCCGCTCGCGCAGCTGACCGTCGCCGACCTCCAGGAGTTTGCCGACTCCTTGGACCATCTGGCGCCGGCCAGCCGTTACCGCGCCCTCTCCGCGCTGAAATCCCTGCTGGCGTTCGGCCACCGCATCGGGTATCTGCCGTTCGACGTGGGACGGGTACTGCGCCTGCCGGCTGTTCGCAACCGCCTGGCCGAGCGCATTCTGCCGGAGGCGGACCTGCACCGTATCTTGAGCCTGGAACCGAAGCCGCGGGATCGGGCCCTGCTCATTTTGCTATATGCATCCGGAATCCGCGTCAGTGAATTGTGCGGGCTCTCCTGGCGGGACTTGCAGGCCAACGGGGATGGCGGGCAAGTCACGGTTTTCGGAAAGGGCGGGGTCACACGTGCGATTCAATTGCCGGCGTCCGTTTGGAAACTGCTGAACGGCCTGCGCGGTGCAAAAACCGCGCCGGATGATCCGGTCTTCCGGTCCCGCAAGGCCAAAAACGGAGGACGGCTGCGACCGTTAGCTGTGCTGCGCGTGGTCCGGAAGGCGGCCGAGCGTGCCGGCATCGAAGTCCCGGTTTCGCCGCATTGGTTCCGGCACGCACATGCTTCGCACGCGCTGGACCGCGGCGCCCCGATTCACCTGGTGCAAGCCACCCTCGGCCATGCCAGTGTGGCGACCACGGGTCGGTACCTGCACGCGCGGCCCAACGACAGCTCGAGCAGGTTTTTGCCGCTGTAGCCCAAGACCACGGTTCATCCTCCCAGGACAATCCCGATCGCCCTCACAACGTCCGCCGCCCGAAAGTCCGGCTGGCAGTTCTGCTCCGCGCCGTAGCCCGTCAGCACCAGGATGGTCCGCACACCGGCTCGCCGGCCGCATTCCACGTCCGCGGATTTATCGCCGATGAACCACGACTCCGCCAGATCCAGATCGAAATCCGCCGCGGCTTCCAGCACCATCCCGGGCTCGGGTTTGCGCCGCGCGGACGGAGCTCCCGGCGCATCCGGGCAAAAGTAGGAAGCGTCGATCGCGCCGTCTCCGATCTGGCACAGCAATTCCTCCTGGACCGCGCGGTATTGCGCTTCCGTGATCAGCCCGCGCCCGATGCCGCTCTGATTGGTTACGATGAAGGTGCGAAAGCCCGCCTGCTTCAATTTGGCGAGCGCCTCCGGAACGCCGGGATAAAGCTTCACCTTGGCCGGGTCGCCGCAATAGTGCGCCTCTTCCATAAGGGTGCCGTCGCGATCGAAGAATACGGCTTTCGAGAGGCTCATACCTGGCCCCTCATACCTGGGCAACGCTCGCTTGGAGCTCGGCCAGGGTTACGGTAGCGGTGCCCAGTTTCCCCACCACGATGCCGCTGGCGAGGTTTGCCAGCTCAGCGGCTTCGGCGGGAGAGCCTCCCGCGACAAGCCCCAGGGTGAACACCGAAATCGCCGTATCGCCTGCGCCGGACACGTCGAACACGGCTTGCGCGCGAGTGGGAGTGTGGTAGGCCGGCGACTCGCCCGCGAGAAGCAGCATGCCGTGCTCCCCCAGGGTGATCAGGAGACTGTCGCTCTTCCATCGTTCCAGCAGGCGCCTTCCCGCCTCCAGCAAGGCTTGATCGTCCAGAACCGGAAGGACCGGGTCTGGATTCGGCAGGCCCGCCGCGATGAAAGCTTCCGCCCGGTTCGGCTTGATGGCGGTTGCGCCTTGCCACGAAAGCGAAGTGGGGGGATGGGGATCCACCGCCAGAACCTTGCCGTGGGCGCGCGCCTGGCGGCAAATGTGATCCGCGAATGGTTGCGTGAGAAATCCCTTCCCGTAATCGGCCACGATGATGCCGTCCAGGCGACCGATCATCCCGTCCAGGCGCTTCATGGCGAGCGCGGTCTGTTCCGGAGTCAGCGGTGATTTCCGTTCGCGGTCCACACGCACCACCTGCTGGTTGCGCGCGATGATCCTGGTCTTGACGGTGGTCGGCAAGGCCCCACCCTGCTGCACCGTCGAAGTGTCGATGCCGGCGGCTTGCATCAGTTCCATCAGCCGCCCGCCCTGCGGGTCCGTTCCGATGAGCCCCATGACGGCGGCCCCATGAGTGAATTCCCCCACGTTCCGCGCTACATTGGCGGCTCCTCCCGGATAATACGACTCCCCGGTGACATTCACGATTGGGACCGGCGCCTCCGGTGAGATGCGCGACACCTTGCCCCAAATGAACTCATCCAGCATGAGATCGCCGATCGCCAGGATCCGCTTGCCGGCAAACCCGGCCATCACGGCGCACAAGCGGGCAGCTTCGGATTCAACCGGCATTGGGAGAAGACACCTCCGGGAGGGCTTCGCGCTGGCCGGGAGAGTCCGCCACGGCCCCTCCGCTCTTCCGCGCCACGACGATCAGGGAAAGGCCCGGCCAGGGGATCAGCCAGTCCACGCGGCTCCAGAACCAGACCGTCTTATCGAAGATTTTCAGCACCGGCTTATTGATATTGTGCGAGCCGAACAGCTTGCCGTACGCCCACCACGGCGGCGCGCCGGCCTTGTTGAAGCTGTACGCCTCCTCCACATCGAAGCCATGCGACCCCAGCAACCGTAGCGCATCGCGGGATGTATAGCGGAGCTTGTGGCCGAGGCTCCGATCGAGGCTCCCAAACAGCCGCGGGCTCTGCGGCACTAACGCCAACAGCACGCCATTGGGCTTCAGCGTGGCGCGCAGGGAATCCAACACCGCGCCCGGATCGTCCAGGTATTCCAACACGTTCAGGCAAAGGATGGTATCGAAGCAGTTCTCCAGTCCGGCTAGTTCTTCGGGAACTTCGGGGTCCATCCGCTGCACCACCACGTTGGGCGTGCGCAGGAAGCGGTTCCGCAGGGTGTGAAGGTGAAGCGGGTCCTTTTCCGCCGCCACGTAAAGCAGCCGCTTGGCCATGAGCCTGCCGGTAATGTTTCCGATCCCCGCTCCCACTTCCAGAACCGCGTCGCCCACGTGCGGGCGCAACGTACGCGCCAGCCAACTCAAATACTGCGGCGTGCCGGTGAGGTTATTGAGAACCCCTCGGCCGTACGGCGCGGCGTAGAGATCGTCGATCACCCAGAACTTGAGGATGACGGCCAATGCTTTCAACCCATCTTTCCAGCCGATCTTCTTGCCTTCCTCATAAGTGCGGCCGTGATAGCTGATGGGCACTTCGTAAATGCGGAAATTCCGCTTGGCGCTCTTCATGACGACTTCGGGCTCGAACCCGAAGCGGTCGGAGCGGATGGGAATGCTCTTCAGCAGGTCGGTGCGAAAGACCTTGTAGCAGGTTTCCATATCGGTCAGCTTCAGATTGCAGAACATGTTGGAAACCAGGGTGAGGCCTTTGTTGATCATGGAATGCCAAAACGGCAGCACACGCGTCTGTTCGCCGGCCATGTACCGCGATCCGAAGACCGCATCGGCGTGGCCGTCGAGGAGCGGCTTCAGGAGCCGCGGGTACTCCGAAGGGTCATATTCCAGGTCGGCATCCTGAATTAGGGCGAAATCGCCACACGCTTTCTCGATGGCAGTGCGGACCGCCGCGCCCTTGCCGCCGTTCTGTTCGTGCCGGTAGAGCCGGATCTGTGGAAACCCAGCAGCCAGGCGCTGGAGAATGCCGTAGGTTCCGTCGGTGGAGCAATCGTCCACAATCACCAACTCCCGTTCCATGTTCTCAGGTAGCGGCGCAGTCAGAACGAGCGATAGACAGCGCTCGACCACGGTCCGCTCGTTGTAGACCGGAATGAGGATCGACAGTTTCATCGCTACAAAACAAGAAGTTTAACGAGCCGCTGCCACCACCCGCAACGTTTACCACGCCCAATCGAGGTCGAAGCTCCCAATCACTTGGTCCAGCGTGAACGGGCAGACCTCCGGCAATTCCGGCGGCTTGATTCCCGTTTCAAACACAGCGCCTCGCACGGCCTCGCGGTAAATACTCTGCAACTCCTCCAGGAGAAATCGGCGCAGACTCGGAGAGTCCTGAATCTTTCGCCTGATCATCGGCTGGCTGGTCACAATCGACTTCCGCCAACTCGCCCCGTCTCGCTCTGGCTGGATCTTCCGTTTCACCTGGTGCAGAAGAATCCGGAACACCAACGAGTCCACGGTCGCACGATCGCGCTTTCCCAAGTCCTCGATCTCCTCAGCTACATGTTCCAGATCCACTTCAGACAGCCGGCCGGAGCGTACTAAATCCGCCGTCCGCGCGGTCCACTCCACGAAGTCGGTGTCATACAGAGTTCTCGTGGTTGTGCCCATCGCCCCATCATACCCCGGCACGCGCTTTACCAGATGGGCAAGGGGACGTCGCCGGGCGACCAGCCAAGCCCAATGCGGGCCTCGTGAACCAAGCGGTTGTAATTCGCGAAGTCCGGACTGTCATAGCGGCGGGCGGAATAAATCGCTATGAAATGTACGGACGGAAAGATCTGGCGCGACGCCGAGAGTCTTCCGCCGATATTGCTGTATGTGCCAAGAATATTACCGATTGAGGTGGACCGGCCGAAATTCACATTCGCGCCTAAGCTCCAATGGCGAACTCCGGTGTAAGTGTAGCCGCCCAATAGAGTGGTCGTGTAGGAGGTAAGAAACAGTCCGTTGCCCGGGACTACGGTATGCCCGCCCGACACGTATGCCACGCACTTTTGGAATCTCCGCGAGAGCCGGCCGCTGAGGTTGGGTACGTAATTGATCGTGTGGACCGCCTGCGTCCCCTCCGTAGTCCCCAGGAGGGCGGCAATTACCGGGTCGATCGGTGCAATTCGAATAAACTTGGACTCCACTCGTGAAAAACCTGCGTAGCCGGTGAACTCTAGCCGTCGGGTCAGTTGTATGGCAAACGTTCCAGTTGCGCCCTGGACGTCGGTGCCGCCGACGATACGGGTGAAGTCAAAATGGTAGTAATTGTAGCTCGCACCGATGGTGGTATGACGGGAGATTCGATATTGCAGGTCTCCGTGCGCGTTCGCTGCGGTGGTCCCGTCCAGTGCTGTGGAACGGCGTCGTACGATACTGCTCCCACCGCCGAAATCGAAGGAAAGGCGAGTGCTTTTCTGGAACACCAGGTCGGCCTGCGAGCTCACGTACATCGTCCGGTTATTGAAGAGGTCCGTGGTGGAGGTGTCGACCGTCGTCGAATCAAAAGGCACTGTCTGCGGCAAGCTGGCAAGCCCGAAGTCGCGGGAGAAGATGCCCGCGCTGGTGTGCAGTGCGATCATGAGATGGCGTGCCAATTGGTGGGTAATGTCTAGTAACAGGGATTGGTCGAGGGAGTCGAAAGCCGAAGATTCCGTATAGTGGTTAATGCTGCCGCGATACTCCAGACCAACCTTGGTGTGGCGCCACCTATGGGCGCCGCTGATACCCCAAGCTACTGCAATACCATAGGAGGTTTGATTCGGTAGACCACCTCGATCACTGACCAGCACTGCGGCAAGTGCCGTGTCGTAGATGCTCGTGATTTCCAGAAATGGACGAAAGTGCATCTGAGGCGCTGACATGGCTAGCGGTGCTTCACCGCGACTGAGAATTGCCGGCCCGGCATACTGTGCGCAGACTGGAAACACGAATGCCGGCAGCACCAGCAGTCGTCCTAGTTTCAGCGACATCCGACTATGCTGTATGTAGTACAGCGATTCTGCAAAAATGGGTTGCGCCACAAGTTTATCTGTTTACGATCAGGCACACCATATTGTGCGAGTCGCGTGTGAGTTTTATCGGAAAGATTGTGTGCCTGCCGGTAAGAGGGCAGTCAAAACCGTGAGATTGAGCGTAAAAACCATGGGTTTAAGCGTAAAGCCACAGCCAAAGTCGTTGAAAACACGAGTAATCGATGTTCTTTGCACTTCCGCTCAAGCACACGCGAAGCCAACAGCATGCGGCGTTTGTTTTGAATGCATTAGCCGATATTTACGATCAGACTCATGAGACTGAGCGTAAGGAACCATGGGTTTGATCGTAAAGGTTGGTGGCTAAGTACTTTGGTTTAAATGATTTATACCAGTCTGAGCGATGCTGGCATATGGTATGGTTTGTGGTGTAGCTGGTTTTGAAGAACCGAAAACCACTGGGTTTGGCGGTGGTGCTCACCAGTAGTGTGGGCTTAAGCGTAAAGTTGAGCTCTAACCATGTGTTCGCCAATAAAAAGGTAGCGGTAGCGAATTGCAGCGTTGTACAAATCAAGGAAAGCCATGCTGAATCCCGTACCTCCTTCAACCATCAAGGGGAAACCCGCATCCAGAACATCTTTGATGAACCTCTCGGTAGAAGAGGAAAATCTGGCTGCCATCCCATTTGCTGTACTCGAGCGCCGCGTGGGAAAACGAGTCGGAAAAATCGAGATTAACGGGAACAAGATATTACCGGACGGAACCAAAGCGAGAGTCGTCTGGCAGGTGCAGGGCAATAACGAACTGGGGCTGCCGACAGAGCAGGATCTGGATATTTTCGTTGCATTGGGGGTGCTGACATTCCGTAACGACTTCGCCAAGACCGTCACGTTTACAGGCAGGGAAATCGCGCGGATTCTGGACATCGGAATGGTGCATGGAAAGTTCTATAAGCGCTTGAAACTGGCCATGGATCGCTTCATCCCGCTGCGATTTCGCGCCCTTACGGAGAACGAGCAGCACGAAGAGGTGAAATGGCTGAATGTTTTCCAGGAAGCCAGCTTCTCCCTGAACCGCGCCACTGGGCGATGCACCGGCTCTGTAACGTGGACCGACAAGCTCATCCAGTCCATGGATAGCGGCTTCTTCCGGCTGCTGGATGCCAACCGCTACATGGAGCTCGATGGCATCACCGCCAAGCACCTGTACCGTTTCTTGGCTGTAGCGTTTGCCAAAACCGATGTGGTGATTGCCGACGCCCGGCAACTCTCCACCGAACACCTGGGGATTCTGAATCCGCCTAAATACCTGTCCCGTCTGATGCAGACCTTGGAGCCAGCCTTCGAGCAACTCAATCGCATTCAAGTATTAGGTTCATACCAGATCGTTGCCAGCGAGGATTGGCGAATCGCCTTGCACCGCCATCCTAACTATGTGTCTGAGCGTAAAACTCTACTGCTGCACGGTTCGCTGATGGATCCTGAAACCAGGCGGGCACAGTGTCTGGAGCAGCTCCAGCACGGTGGGATATCGCCAAAAGCGGCAGTGGCCTACTGCCAGGCTGCATCTACGGCGGTGGACTTCCACATCCTGGGCCGGTGTGCCCGGCTGTTGCATGCCATGCTTGACGAGGAGATCCTACCGCACGTGGCGGCCAGCATCGTCCGCAACGCGCTGGACGCCGGACCCACGACCCCCGAGGGCCTCGATCAACTGGACTGGTGCGAGATCGCCGTGCATGTCTGCCGCCAGAAAAAGCGGGCTGGCCAAGCTCTGCGGAACTCCGCGGGTTTGATCGTAAAAATCATCAAGGACCCGGAGACCCGCAGCCGATTGGTCAGCCGGGAGTTAGAAGCGACTCTAAGGGCGGGGTTCCGCCGCCAACAAGAAATGGCCGAACACCAGCACAAGGAAGACCTCGAACGCTCCCTGATTCTGGAGTACGAGCACTTCCGGGTTGAGATCGCCGAGAGGCTGTTTCAGGATATGCCGGATGGCAAGAAGGCCATTCTGCGCAAGCAGAAAAGCGAACTCCTGCGCCAGCAGGAACGGTTCCAGCGGATTCCGGCGGACGTTCAGGAGCGGGAAATCGACGTGGCAATCGTTCAGGAGATCGCGCGGAAAGAGGCCCCGCCCTACGAAAAGTGGCGCCTCCGCAAGCAGGCGCAGCAGGCGGTGCTGGCGTTCGCGGAGCCGGCCGGGCCGGAAACGGACGACATCGCGTAACGGAGGAGGCTGCGGATACTGGTACGGAGCTTTGGTCGCTTCGCCGATTTCCACCGGCCCGCCTTGTGCTTGGCCGTAAATCCGGCGCTGGCTCGCCCATCCGTCCTTCAGCCCCGCCTCAAAGTGCTCGTACTGCCGTTGGCGGCAGATGACCCCACCACCGGCCTCGCTTCCCTCCGGATGCGCAGAATGTCCCTGACATTACGCAAATTCCCCCGCACCAACTGAAGGCGGCTATCGCCGTCGTCGCGCCAGCGGATGGGCACCTCCTGGATCTCCAGACCCAGGCGCCGGGCGAGCAGCAGAATCTCGACATCGAACATGTAGTCATCGATCTTCTGGAGAGTGAAGAGCTGCTTCGCTACTTCGTGCTGGAAGAATTTGAAACCGCACTGCGTGTCCGAAACCTCCCACAGGCCGGTCGCATTCTGCATGAAGATGTGAAACCCTCTTGCCCCCAGCCGGCGATACCACGGTTGCGCGCGGTCGATCTGGGATTTTTCCATGGCCCGCGATCCAATCACGATCGGACAGCCGGCGCCCAACAGTGGGGCGCACTTGTCGTACTCTTCGATGGGAACTTTGTTGTCGGCGTCGGCATAACCAATCACCGAGCCGGTCGCCAGGCGAACCCCTTCGCGAATGCCGAGACCCTTTCCCCGCCGGCCGGGTCTCCCGATCACGCTCAGATGTGGATCCTCGCGTCGTAGGCCAGCCACAATTTCCCGCGTGCCGTCGTTGCCGTCGGCTGCCACAATGATCTCGTAAGTATAGTGACGGCTTTGGAAATACCGAACAGCCTCGGCAATGGTAACGGCGATCCGGCCAGCTTCATTGAAAGCCGGCAGAATGAGAGATATGTTCTGTTGCACCAGACTCACAGTGTAGCTTTGCGCGCCTTGACAAGACAGGAAGCGGCCCCCCTGCGCTTCAGGATCGCGAAGGCTGTCGCCGCCAGGTGAACACGCTGCTCACCCAGTAATTCCACACCGCGCTGACTGCCAGCCCGAAGGCGCCCGCCACATACCAGGGCCCGCCGGCGTTGCTGGTGAACCGCGCCACGGCCAGGTTGATCAGCACCCCCGCCGAACACCCGAGATAGTAGATCGCCAGGCCGCGCAATAACCGGATTCCCCGAAACCGCCGCTCCCGGAACGTGACGATATTGTTCAACCAGAAATTGATCGCGATCACCACCACGGTGGCGATGGCCTGCGATTCCATGAACTGGATTCCCAAGCCCGCGAGGAAAAACCGCAGGACCAGGAGGTGGATTCCGAGTCCCAGGCTCCCCACCACGGTATACACCACGAACTGCGGAGAAATGAAGTTTCCGACCAGCTTGTCCAGCAGAAGATAGATGTATTCGAGTCCCACCACAATGTCCAGCTTGCTCTCGCCGTGCTGCCGCGAGCGAAAGATGTACGGGATTTCCGCGAATCGCAGCTCGCCGCGCGCCGATGCCACGATGTCCAGCAGGATCTTGAACCCCACGCCCGACAGTCTCGGAGCCACCATCTCCAGGAATCGGCGGTCCAGCACAAAAAAGCCGCTCATCGGATCGCCCAGATCGCAGTGGGTGACCGCCCGGCTGATGCGCGCTCCCAGATTGCTGAGCCGGACGCGTTTCGCCGTAAACTGACCCATACTCCCACCCTCCACGTGGCGGCTGCCGATCACCAGATCGAGCGGGTCGCGCCGAAGCCGCTCCAGCATTTCGGGCAGAATCTTCTCGTCGTGCTGTAGGTCGGCATCCATCACCGCCACAAAATGCGCCGTAGTCGCGAGCATCCCTTCGATACAGGCGGACGCTAGGCCCTTCCTGCCGATGCGCCGGATCAGCCGCACCCGCGCATCCCCCAGCGCGAGATCCCGCACCACCGCCGCCGTACCGTCCGGCGAGTCGTCATCCACATACAGGACTTCCCACCGTATCCCGCCAAGAACCTGCTCGAGCCGCTCGAACAACGGAACCACGTTGTCCCGCTCTTTGTAGGTGGGCACCACCACGGCCAGATCCAGTTCGCCGCTCCGCGTTTCGGGAGACATCACGTTTAAGCTTACCAGCGCGCCTGCGAACTTCTGATACACTCAACGAATCGAACCTTGAGCCCACAGCAGACCATCATGGCGGGTCTCGACGAAGCAATCCTCTTGGCGGTCAAGTCTCATTTCGGGCAAAGGGACAAGGCCGGCGCACCTTACATCTTGCACCCGCTCCGCCTGATGTTCCGCCAAAACAGCGAGCCGGCCAGAATCGCGGCGGTCCTCCATGACCTGATCGAGGACACGCCGATGACCCTCGATCAGTTGCGCGACGCGGGGTTCGCGGAAGAGATCGTGGCCGCCGTGCAATTGCTCACGCACGATCCGATGGACACCTACGACCAATACATCGCCAGACTCAAGCCCAATCCGATCGCTCGGGCGGTCAAGCTCGCGGACCTGGAAGACAACATGCGCTTGGAGCGCAACGCCTCTCTCACCGGGAAAGACTGGGAGCGGCTGAAGCGTTATCATCGTGCGTGGAAAGATTTGTCCGCGGTTGACCCATGATCTCACGCGTCCGCTGGAAGCAGAATTAGCGGCTTGCCGTGGGCGGTCCGCACCACACGAAAATGCTGTTGGTCGACTGTCAGGATCCGCAAGATCCCCAGCCGCTCTGCGCACGCAATGATGCACGCATCCGCCAGCCCCAGTTCCAGATTGCGATAAGTTTCGATGAGTGCTGCGCACCGCGCCAGGTCTTCGGGCAGGCAAGGCTCCAGTGTGAATGCCCCGGCGCGGATATCATCGATGAAATCGATCTCAGCCCGAATGCCAAGCCTGTTTCGCAACAGGTAATCGATCTCGCTCAAGACGGGTATTGGAATGATCGCCAATCCCGGTTCGGCGTCAAAGGCCGCCCGGATCGCTTTGTGCTTTTTTTCGGAGGCATCGTACAAGCCGTAGACACCGCCTGAGTCCGCGATTAGAGCCATCCGCCCCGCTTCACCGCGGCCGACAGGATATCCTTAGCCCGCCGGGCGACGTCCGGCTCCCCGCTCCGATATTTGCCCATGCCGTTTGGGGTGGGCCGGACGGTCCGGTTGGTATAGTTATCGAGCGCATCGCGGATTAACTCGGCTTGGCTGCGGCCTTGCACCGCGGCGAGTTGGCGCAGCGCCAATGCCGTCTCTTGTTTCAGGTAAACCGTTGTTCTGACCATTGGTATATATGCCCAACATATATGTTACCAGGTCTGCCACGTTAGCCGGTTTCGCACAGAGTGCACAGCCTCAACGTCACCATGCGGCTTGACGAGAATCCGGCAAGAACCATGGCCGTTCACGGCTCGATGATGTCATGATGTTACAATCATCATGATGAGGACTACGATCAATCTTCCAGACGACGTGTACGAAGTGGCGCGCTCGATCGCTGCCGCCAAAGACATCTCGTTAGGCGATGCCGTCGCGGAATTGGTGCGGAAAGCGTTGCGTCCGGAGTTGCGAATTCGGGAAGACGGCCCCTTTCCCTGTTTCCTGATCCCGGAAGGCGCGCCGCCGATCACCCTGGAACAGACCCTGGAAGCCGAAGACCAGCCATGAAACCGTATCTGTTGGACGTCAATGTTCTCATAGCCTTGGCTTGGCCCAACCATGTTCACCACATGGAGGCGCGAGGCTGGTTCGTGCGCAGGGGTGCAACCGGTTTTCGCACGTGCCCGATCACGCAAAGCGGATTTGTCCGCATCTCATCCAACCCCGCCTTTACCAGCAACGCCGTCACTCCCGGGGAAGCGGTAGCGTTGCTCGACCATATCACCAAGTTGCCTGGACACGACTTCTGGCCGGACGACCTGTCCCTGCCCGTTGCGCTTCACTCGCGGACGCCAATCGTCGGTCACCGGCAGGTCACGGATGCATACCTGCTGGCCTTGGCCATCGGACATGGAGGTGTATTGGCCACCCTGGATAAAGGCGCCGCTTTACTGGCGAAAGGCAACCCGGAGGCCGTGGAGATCCTGTTCGCCGCCTAACCCATGCAACCCGAAATTCTCTCCGATCTTTCCCTGTCGTGCCGCCTGGAGCGCGCCGAAGCCGTGGCCAACGCCCGCTTTGTCGAGGCCCGCGCCCGTGCCGTGCCGGACTCGGGCGCGCAGTGGATCGAAGTGGCGGAAACCTACGCCATGTACGACGGCCCTCGCTCCCCATGCACCCAGACCTTCGGCCTCGGCCTCTTTCAGATGCCTGCCGCGGCGGACATGGACCGTCTCGAAGCCTTCTTCCAGGACCGCGGAGCTCCCGTTTTCCACGAGGTGAGTCCATCGGCAGGCAACGCGCTCCTGGGCGTCCTCCATGAACGAGGGTACCGGCCCGTCGAGTTGACCGGCGTTCTGTTCCTGCCCCTGGGCACGCGGGTTCCCCCTGCGTCTGTTCGCGAAAATCCCATCCACGGGCGCCTGGTGGGCCCGGACGAGCAGGACCTCTGGGCTTGCACCATGGCCGAGGGCTGGCGCGATTCCACCGATGTCGCAGACCTGCTGGCGGACCTCATGCGGATCAGCGCTCAAAGGCCGGACGCGCTGTCATTCCTGGCCGAGTGCAACGGCCAACCGGTCGCCGCCGCCAGCCTTGCCATCCACGAAGGCGTGGCCCTGCTCGCCGGCGCCAGCACCATCCCCGAATGGCGCCATCGCGGTGCGCAGCGCGCGTTGCTTGAAGAGCGCCTCGCCTGCGCCTCGCGCGCCGGCTGCGGTCTCGCCATGATCTACGCCCAGCCCGGCAGCGCCTCCCAGCGCAACGCCGAGCGCCAGGGCTTCCGCATCGCCTATACCCGCATCAAGTGGCGTTTGGGCGAGTAGCGCGGCGGGCGCGGCTCCAAAGATGCGGCACTTGCGCTCTTCGGGGAAAAAGGCTACGAGGCCGCTTCCATCGAGGTGATCGCCCGCCGCGCCGGTCTCGCCGTGGGCGGCTTCTACCAGCACTACCATTCCAAGCGTCAACTGCTGCTCGCGCTCATGGACGAACTGCTCGAAGGCCTGAGCCAACTCCATCTTCGCCCCCAGGCCGCGGGCGACGTTCGGGCGGGATTGCGCCAGTTATTGTCCGGCGCCTTTTCCCGCGACCTCCGCTATCTGGGCGCCTACCGCGCCTGGCAGGAAGCCGCGCTTTCCGATCCCGGCCTGGCCCGCAAGCAGGAAAGATCCACGCCTGGACGACCGCCCGAGTCAGGGCCGTGCTCGAGCTTCTCCAGCAACTGCCCGGCGCGCGCCCTAACGTCGACGTCCCCGGCCTCGCCTGAGTCCTCGACAGCTTCTTCTGGAGCCTGCTCGCGCAAGCCGCGCAACTCCGCAAGCCGGAGCTGAACCGTTGGATCGATTCCGCCACCCACCTCATGTACCACGCCATGTTCACCGACCCCCCCGAACACCTGACACTCTTCACCGCATCCCGGTACTACCGCGATTCACCTCCGCCCCCTCCGTTCGCTCCGGTCTTGACTCTCTCTTGATTTTCTCCGCGTCTCCGCGTCTCCGCGTCAAGTTCTTGTCTGAACAGCTACACTGAATTCAGGAGCCCCCTTTCACCCTTGCGAATTGCGCTTCTGCAGATCAATCCCACCGCCGGCGATATCACCGGCAACTCCGCGCTCATCGTCCGGGGAGTCAGGCGCGCGCAGGCCGAAGGCGCCGCCCTGGTGGTCACTTCCGAGTTGGCCCTCATGGGCTATCTCCCCCGCGATCTCCTCATGAGCCGGGGATTCATCCGCAGCAGCAATCGCGAGCTTCGCCGCATCTCCACTGAGTTGACCAACGCCCCGCCCCTGCTGGTCGGAGTCGCCACGCCCAATCCCGCCGAAATGGGCCGTCCCCTCTTCAACAGCGCCGTTCTCTTGAAAGAGGGCGCCGTAGGGCCGGCCTTCCACAAGACCCTGCTCCCCACTTATGATGTCTTCGATGAAGATCGCTACTTCGAGCCCGCCCACGGTCCGCAGATCCTCGAGCTCAACGGTTGCCGCCTCGGCATCAGCATCTGTGAAGACGTCTGGAACGACCGCGACTTTTGGAAGCGCCCCCGCTATCATGAGGACCCCGCCGAGGTCCTGGCAAACGCCGGCGCACACGCCATCCTGAACCTTTCCGCCTCGCCCTTCACCGTCGGCAAGCAGGCCCTGCGCGAACAGATGCTCAGCCACATGGCGCAGAAACACCACCTGCCCCTGGCCATCGTCAACCAGGTCGGAGGAAACGACGACCTCATCTTCGACGGCCATAGCGCCGCCTTCGACGCCCAGGGCCGCATGTTCGCGCGCGCCAGGGGCTTCGAAGAGGACTTGATCGTGGTCGACCTGCCCGCTGGCCGAGGCGGCCCGGGCGCCATCGCCGAAGAGAGTTTCGAACCCGAGGCCGAAATCTGGAGCGCCCTGGTGCTGGGCGTTTCGGATTACGTTAGGAAGACGGGCTTCAGCCAGGTGCTCCTCGGCCTCTCCGGCGGCATCGATTCGGCGCTCACCGCCGCCATCGCCGCTCGTGCCGTAGGCCCTGAAAACGTGCTCGGCGTGATGATGCCCTCTTGCTATTCCAGCCCCGGCAGCGTCGGCGATTCGGTCGACCTGGCGCGCAACCTGGGAATCAAAGCCCTCACCCTGCCCATCTCCGCCATTATGGGTACCTATCAGGAAGTGCTGGCCGGCGCTTTCCGCGGCTTCCCGCCCGACGTAACCGAGGAGAACATCCAGTCGCGCATCCGTGGCAACCTGCTCATGGCGCTGTCCAACAAATACGGCTCGCTCCTACTCACCACCGGCAACAAGTCGGAAATGGCGGTCGGGTACTGCACGCTCTACGGAGATATGAACGGCGGCCTCGCCGTGATTGCCGACCTGCCCAAGATGATGGTCTACCGCGTGGCGCGCTGGCGAAACTGCCTGCACCCCGACATCCCCGAAGCCATTTTCACCAAGGCGCCCTCGGCCGAGTTGCGGCCCGGGCAGACCGATCAGGATAGCCTGCCGCCTTACGAGCTGCTCGACCAGATCCTGGAGCTGCACATCGAGCAATGCCAGTCGGCCGAGGAAATCGTCGCCCAGGGGTTTGACGAGCAGACCGTCCGGCGTGTCCTGCGCCTCGTGCGCATGGCGGAGTTCAAACGCAAGCAGGCCGCCCCGGTGCTCAAAGTGACCTCGCGAGCCTTCGGCACCGGCTGGCGGATGCCCATTGTGCGCCGGGAATAGGCCCCCTATAATCGCACAATCTTCTCCGACCGGAAATTCTTCAACGCATTGCGCGAATCCACGATCAGCGCCGCTCGCTTCACCAGTGCCGGGTAGTCGAACCAGGAATGGTCCGTCACGATAACCACGCAGTCGGCCTCCGCCGCGTCTTCCTGCGGGGTGGAGGCCAGGTCCAGACCCTCCCCGCGCAACACCGGCACGTACGGATCGCTGTACGACACCACCGCCCCGCGCCGCTTCAGCAACAGCATCACATCCAGCGCCGGAGATTCGCGCATGTCGTCGATATCCCGCTTGTAGGCCACGCCCATCACGTGGATGCGCGATCCCTTTACCGGCTTGCCCGCGTCGTTCAGCGCGTTCTGCACTTTGTCCACCACAAAGTGCGGCATCTGGCCGTTGATGTAACCCGCCAGCTCGATGAAGCGTGCCTCGATGCCCGCCTGCCTCGTCTTCCACGAAAGATAGAACGGATCGATCGGAATGCAATGCCCCCCCAGCCCCGGTCCCGGATAGAAGGGCATGAAGCCGAAGGGCTTGGTGGCCGCAGCGTCGATCACCTCCCACACGTTGATTCCGATCCGGTCGCACATCAGCGCCATTTCGTTGGCCAGCCCGATGTTGATCATGCGGAACGTGTTCTCCAGCAGTTTCACCATCTCGGCCACCTGCGTAGAGCTCACTGGCACCACGTGCTCGAGCGCCTGCTCGTAGAACAGCCGGCCCATGTCCGTGCACGCCGCCGTGCAGCCGCCCACCACCTTCGGAATATTCGCGGTCTGATATTTCGGGTTGCCGGGATCCACCCGCTCCGGCGAGAAGCACAGAAAGAAATCGCGGCCTGCCTCCAGCCCCGGCTTCGAAAGCATCGGCAGCACCAGTTCATCCGTGGTCCCCGGATACGTGGTCGATTCCAGGATCACCAGCATCCCCGCATGCAGGTACCGGGCGATTTCCTGGCACGACGCCACGATGTAGCTCATGTCCGGGTCCTTGGTCTTGCGCAGCGGAGTGGGAACGCAGATGTTGATGGTGTCCAACTCCCCTACGGCCGAAAAGTCCGTCGTGGCACGCAACTTCCCGGCCTCTACCAGCGCCCGTAAGGTCGAGCTGGGAACGTCTCCCACGTATGAATCGCCGGCATTCACACGGCCAGTCTTGGCCTCGCTGATGTCGATGCCGGTGACCGTGAATCCCGCCTTGGCGAACTCTACCGCCAGCGGTAGGCCGACGTAGCCTAACCCCACGATTCCCACGCGGGCGCGCCTCGTCCGGATCTTCTCCTCCAGGATTTTGGCCGTCGTTTCGGTTGCCTGCTCTGGTTGCACCATGAACAGCCATTTTCGCACGGACCACGTCCGCAATGTGCTGCTTACAGAGCCGCGACGCCGTACCCTCTGGGTCGGGAGCGGGCGCCGCCCGGTGTCGCCCGGCCCGCCAACAATCGCCCTGAACCGCAATCCAGCTATAATGTGAGGCTGGCGTGACTCTGCCTCCGGTCCCTGCTGGATGATTCGTCTATTTCGAGTGTTCGTGCCCGTTGGCGCCCTTGCCCTGCTCGTCTCCGAGATCCTGCTGATCACCGGGTCGTTCATTCTCGCTGCATACTGCGTAATGCCGGTCGACCCCGCCGGCTACCTCCTGGACGACGGCGGGGATGTCAGCATTCTGCTGGTCCTGCTCAGCATCCTGATCGGCCTCTACCTCCACGATCTCTATTCCGATATCTATGTGAAATCCAGGATCGTCCTGCTGCAGCAGTTGTGTATGGTCATCGGCATCGCCTTCCTCGTGCAGGGTCTGGTCGCCTACCTCGATCGCAGCCTCAGAATGCCCATCCGCGTCATGCTTCTGGGCAGCTTTCTCGCCATGGGGTCCATCTTCCTGTGGCGAATTCTCTTCAACGCTTACGCCGCCGAAATAGTCGGCCGCGACCGTCTGCTCCTGGTGGGAGCCAGTTCCGTGCTGGCGGCAATCGCCGCGTACATCGCCCAGCACCCGGAGAAAGGCCTGACAGTCATCGGCTCCGTGAACGACTCCGGTCAGCCGGACGCCGAGCTCCCCGGAGTCAAGCTCCTGGGTCCGCTGGCATGTCTGCGCGAAATCGTCGCCGCCTCGCGTCCCACCCGCGTCGTCGTCGGAATGTTCGAGCGCCGCAGCCGCATGCCGGTCCGCGACCTGCTGGAGCTGCGTTTCGCGGGTTACGTCATCGAGGAAGCCGCCAGCGCCTACGAAAGTGTCTGCGGCAGGGTCTGCGTCAAGGAACTGCGGCCTTCCCAGTTGATCTACTCCGGTGAGCTGGGCCCGCGCCGCCAGACCCTGCTCTATCACGGCATCTCCAACCTGTTCATGGCTGGCGTCGGCATGATCGTAGCGTCACCCCTAATGCTGCTCACCGCCGTGGCCGTCCGGCTCTCCTCCCCGGGGCCCGCCCTCTACCGCCAGGTGCGCGTCGGCAGGGACGGCCAACCCTTTACCCTGTACAAGTTCCGATCCATGTGCCCTGACGCGGAGGCTGGGACCGGAGCCGTCTGGGCCGCCAGGGACGATCCGCGCGTGACCCCCGTGGGCCGGATCATTCGCAAGATCCGTTTCGACGAGCTGCCCCAGCTCTTCAATGTGCTCAAAGGCGAAATGTCGATCGTCGGTCCGCGCCCCGAGCGTCCCGAGTTTGTCGAAGCCCTTTCCGCGCAGATTCCCTACTACCGCCAGCGGCACTGCGTGCGCCCCGGAATCACCGGATGGGCCCAGATCAACTACAAATACGGCGACACCCTGGAAGATACCATCGCCAAGCTGGAATACGATCTCTTCTATATCAAGAACATGTCTGTCACTCTGGATATCTACATCATCTTCCACACCGTGAAAGCCATGCTCATGTCACGCGGCTCGCAATAGGTAACCCCGGAATTACCCCGACCGATTCCCCAGCAACCACCGGTGATCCACCAGGTACTCCACCGTCTTCATCACCGACTCGCGAATGCTGAACCGCGGCTCCCACCCCAAGGCCCGCATCTTCGAACAGTCCAGAAAGATAAATGGATTATCCCCCACCCAGCCGCGATCCCCGCCCGTATACTCCATCCTCGGCCGCACGCCCAGGTGCTCGCAAATCCAACCGATCGAGTCGTTCACTTTGCAGTACTCGTTGGTACCCAGATTCAGAATCGTCACCGGCTTCTTGGCCGTGTCCACCGCCTTCAACATCGCATCCACGCAGTCCTGAATGTATAAATAGGACTTCCGCTGGCGCCCGTCGCCCAGCACCCGCAAATAATCCGGGTGCTCCAGGAGTTGTTGGTAAAAATCGAAGACATGGCCGTGGGAATAGCGCTCTCCCAGAATGGAAACAAAGCGAAAAATCAGCCCTTCGATGCCGAACCCTTCGCAATAAGCGGCGATCATGCCTTCGGCCGCGAGTTTCGACGCCCCGTAGAGCGACGTCTGCACGGGGAAAGGGCAGTCTTCCGGCGTGGGAATCACCGGCGCCTCTCCGTAAACCGACCCCGTGGAAGAAAACGCGATCCGGCGAATGCCGCCCAACCGCATGGCTTCCAGCACGTTCCACGTGGCGATCGCGTTCTGCTCCAGATCGCGCCGCGGGTGTTCGGTCCCGAACCGGACATCGGCGTTGGCCGCCAGGTGAAATACCAACTCGCACCCGCGCATGGCCCGCGCCGTGTCATCCAACTGGAGCAGATCGCCGCGAATCAACCGGAAGCCCGGATGCCGCACTGCCGATTCCAAAAATTGCTCCTGCCCCGTGCAGAAGTTATCGTAGCCCACCACCTCGTGGCCGAGACCTAGCAGGCGATCGACGAGGTGGCTGCCGATGAACCCGGCCGCTCCGGTGACAAAGCACTTCGTCGGCCTCATGCGTAAAACGTTCTCACTTCGTTCTTCCGGCCCCTGATCTCAATGTAGCAAACCGGATCGGCCGTTTTTGTGGGGCAGGCTGGTCAATCGTGAAGGACAATGTTCAGCAGTGAGCTGTGTACTTCCAGGCCGCCGTTGTAGGTAATGAAGCCCAGCTTGCGGAACTTGTTCATAAAATAGCTGACTCGGGAGCGTGTGGTGCCGATGATTTCCGCCAATGTCTCCTGGCTGATCTTCGGAATCAGGGGCTCCGGTTTGTCTTCCTTGCCGAAGTTAGCCAGCAGCAGCAGCACTCGTGCGAGCCTCTTCTCACTCGAGTTGAAGAGTTGGTCCACCAGGTCCTCCTCTACCCGAATATTGCGGGCGAGCACATAAGCCAGAAACCGTTCGGAAAAGACCGGCTCCGCGTGGAGCACACGGATGGTGCTCCGCTTCCCCAGCCGCACAATGGAGCACTCGGACATTGCGGTAGCCGTGGACATTCGAAACGTTTGGCCCGCCAGGCATCCCTCCCCAAAGAAGTCGCCCACGCCCAAAATGGCGATCACTGCTTCTTTGCCCTGTTTGGAAATGACCTTGAGCTTGACCTTGCCCTTCTCGATGTAAAAGATGGCATCCGCGGGATCGCCTTGGGAGAAAATCACCTGGTTCTTGAGGTAGTTTGTGGTAGTCCTTGCCCCCTCCACCTTGGTCAGAAACCCGGCGGGATTGAAGGGCGGCTGTTTTGTTTTCATATCAGATCGGGATTTCCATTCTTGCGCCAATTTCCCACGAGTATACACCCACTGCCCCAGGTCGATCCTTTCCCTTGCGAGTCGTGCTTGCCGCCACCCATAGCCTGCGTCCGGAACGGAAATTCTTTGAATGTGAGCAATTTTGACCACAGCCAATCGACATTTCCGTGTAGTATTCAACAGCATACGTCCACACTGGGATTTGTGGGCGCGATGCGACCGGGCTGAACAGCCCGGTGTCCCGGCAAGGCCCGGCAGCAAGACTTGGCTTGACCTGGGGCGAGTAGAGAGCCGCAAATTGTCAGAGGGAGGGATGCGCCATGGCACACCAGGCGACGAAGATGACCGCAACTCCGCTGGACCACTCCGAGCCGGAGAACCAGCGGAAAATCGCAGCACGCGCTTATGAGTTTTGGCTGGCTAGAGCTTTCCGAAGGGGATCGCCAGAAACGGATTGGCTTCGGGCCGATCGAGAGGTACGGGGCAAAACGGGAACTGTGAGACTGAGGCGAACAACGGCGGGAAACTTTTTGCTGTCATAGCCCTGTTCACTGCGCCCTTCCTCTAGGTCCGGGCAGAGCCGCGAAGTGAACCATGTCGAAGCTTCCTCCGGATTGGCAAAAGACCAGCGTGCTCGAATCGGTGTTCGATTAGCTCTCCGACGCGCTGGTTCTGTACGATCCGGAGTTTCGGATTACGGGGGTCAACCGCATAAGCATTTACTTAAGCAGCGTGCGCTTTCGCGGATGTTTCCGTGTTGACGCCGCGAGGCCCTTGGCAATCCGGGGCCAGTTGGCAAGTGTCCTGGCCAATCCTTGATTGGGGAGGATCGCCGCACAGATCTC
>Ga0209517_10003428_pt1 | contig 21526 bp, 18 predicted proteins | sample PeaSoiMetSII2010_FD_187695 | JGI IMG/M metagenome (GOLD analysis project Ga0209517, IMG submission 187695) | Peat soil microbial communities from Weissenstadt, Germany - SII-2010 (SPAdes) (version 2) | ecosystem: Environmental > Terrestrial > Soil > Wetlands > Peat | place: Germany...
AGCTTCCCGACCTCGCCGGCAAGATCCAGGTGGGCCTCTTCAACATCATGCAGGAGGGCGACGTCCAGATTAAGGGCTACCCCATCCGCCTGCCCCTCGACCTGGCGCTGGTCTTCACCGCCAACCCGGAGGACTATACGGCGCGCGGCAAGATCATCACGCCGCTCAAAGACCGCATCGGAAGCGAGATCCGCACGCACTACCCGGCCGTGCTCGACCAGGGCATCGCCATCACCGAGCAGGAGGCCTGGCTCGACCGGCCGTCGCCGGTCGAAGTACGCGTCCCCGATTACATCAAGGAGGTGGTGGAGCAACTGGCGTTCCTGGCGCGCGAAGACAAGCGCATCGACAAGCGCTCGGGGGTTTCCCAGCGCCTGCCCATCTCCGCGCTGGAGAACGTAGTCTCGAACGCCGAGCGGCGCGCGCTCAAGGCCAAGGAACAAGTGGCCGTCCCCCGCATCCTCGACCTCTACTCGGCGCTGCCGGCCATCACCGGCAAGCTGGAGTTGGAGTATGAGGGCGAGCTGAAGGGCGGCGACACCGTGGCCCGCGAGCTGATCCGCATTGCGGTGGGCAAAATCTACGACCAGTACCTGGAGGGCGCCAACGTCGCCCACATCATCCAATGGTTCGATTTGGGCGGCTCCCTGAAACTGGATGAGAACGTCGATTCGTCCACCATGGTGAAGCAACTCGGCGGGATTCAGGGACTGATGGAAAAGACCAAGGCCCTCGGCCTCTCGGCCAACGAGCCGGACGCCGTGCGTGCCGCGGCGGCCGAATTCGTTCTGGAAGGGCTTTACGCGCATCGGCGCATCAGCCGCAGCGAAGAGCGGGGTTTCGCCGCCGAGGAGAAAAAGCGCGAGCCGCGCGAAGAGGGGAAGGGCGACAGGCCCAACATCCGGCGGCAGTATAACTAGGGGCTCTTATGAAATGGATCCACTATTCCCGCTACACCGGCGAAGATATGGGCATCGGCGCCGAAGAGTTGCTCCAGGCGCTCGCGGATTTCCTGCTCGAGAGCGGCTTCAATACGCAGTACATGCCCTTCAGCGAGTGGAACCAGCACACCCTCGAAGACCTCAAGAAGGCCATCCAGCAGGCCCTCGAGCAAGGCAAGCTCTTCGATGACGACAGCCTCCAGGAGATGCTGGAACGTCTCCAGAGCATGTCCCAGGAGCAAATGGACAAGCTCTTGGAGAACCTCATCCAGAAGATGGTCGACGAAGGCCAGATCACCATCGAAGAGCCTGCCGACCGCCCCGCCTCCGCGCCCGGCGTAGGTCAGGGGAAGGACACCAAGGTCAAGTTCGAAGTCACCGACAAGTCGCTCGACTTTCTGGGCTTCAAGACCCTGAAGGACCTGCTCGGCTCGCTCGGCAAATCCAGCTTCGGGCGCCACGACACCCGCGACCTGGCCACCGGCATCGAGGCCTCGGGCTCCTCCAAGCAGTATGAATTCGGCGATACGCTCAATCTCGACGTCAGCGAAACGCTCTTTTCGGCCATCCGCCGCGAGGGCGCCAAGGTGCCGCTCGACATGGAATACCGGGACCTCCACGTGCACCAGTGCGAGTACCAAAGCTCGTGCGCCACGGTGCTGATGCTGGATTGCAGCCACAGCATGATTCTCTACGGAGAGGACCGTTTCACCCCCGCCAAGAAAGTGGCGCTGGCCCTGGCGCACCTGATCCGCACGCAGTACCCCGGCGATAGCCTGCGCTGCGTGCTGTTCCACGATGGCGCCGAGGAGCTGGCAATCAGCCAGCTCGCGCGCGTCCAGGTGGGGCCGTACTACACCAACACCCGAGATGGCCTGATCCTGGCGCAGAAACTGCTCAACCAGGAGCGCAAGGACATGCGCCAGATCATCATGATCACCGACGGCAAGCCGAGCTGCCTGACGCTCGAAGACGGCCGCATGTACAAGAACGCTTTCGGACTCGACCCGCTGGTGATCAGCCGGACGCTGGAGGAAGTGAACCGCTGCAAGAAGCAGGGAATCCTCATCAATACCTTCATGCTGGCCAGCGACTACGGCCTCGTGAACTTCGTGCAGAAGGTGACCGAGCTCTGCCGCGGCAAGGCGTATTTCACCACGCCATATACGCTGGGCCAATATCTGTTGATGGACTACATGAACCGCAAGACGCGGACCATTCACTGAAACCGGCGCAAGCCGGCAAGTTTATGCGACACCTCAAGAAGAGCAAACGGCTCCAGGACGCGGAAGCTGGTCAACGCTTACTCGACACCGCCGCGCGCGCCGATGGGTTTGAGGCTATCCGGCAAGGGCTCGAAGATGTCGCCCGTGGCCGTACCCTTACGGCTCGTGAAGTCTTGCGACGAGATCCGCCACAAGCGTGACATACCGCGTTGAGTTGATGTGTAGGTCTCTCGGCGCTCTCGGCTTCCTCGGCGCTCTCAGGTGTTGACTTTCTTTTACTCGGCGCCTCGGCGTCTCGGCGGTGAAAACCCTGCGTTACCCCAAGCCCTTCACGTGCCACCCCGCGCGGTACGGCCTCCGCACCAACGCGCTCGCCTCCGCCGAATTCTTGAACGTCATCTTCGCCGCGTTCCATTCCAGCGTGGTCTGCGGGAATCGCGTCGCCACGGGCCCCAATAACACCGCCTCGGTCAGCGGCCCCGAGTAGTCGAAGCCGGCCGATGTCTTGCCCTTCCCCATCACCGCATCCACAAACTGGAAGTAATGGTTCGCGGCTTCCTCTTCCGGCATCTCGAAATTCCGGAACTGCTCCAACGGCAGCAGCAGCGGCAAGCCCACGTGCGGCAGCAGCATCACGCCTTTGGCGCCGATGAAGATGGATCCCTGGCCGGGCGCCTTCACCGATCCCAGCAGATCCAGCACATCCTTCGGCGGGCGCTCGTCGCCGTCATACCAGGTAATGTTGACGGTCTTGCCGTCGGTGTACTGGGTGCCCGGAAAGACGTAGTGGATTATGTCGTTGATGGCCCAACTGTGCTGGCTCGGAGCCGGCCCTTCGGAGCGCACCGAAAGCGGCGCGGTCAACTGCAAAGAGCCGAACACCGGGTCGAAAATGTGGCAGCCCATGTCGCCGAAGGTCGACGTGCCGAAGTCGATGCGCTTGCGCCAGTTACTCGGATGATAATATTCGCCGCCAACGAAGGGCCGCGCCGCGGCAACCCCCAGCCACTGGTTCCAGTTGAGCCCCGCCGGCACCGGGTCGCTGCGGTCCGGCATCGGCTCCAGGTCGCCCCACTTCTTGTTGCTCCAGGAGTGGACCTCCTTCACCTTGCCGATCGCTCCGCCCTGGATCGCGGCCACCGCCGTGCGATACTCTCGGCTGGAATGGACCTGAATGCCCATCTGGGTCACCAGCTTCTTCTTCCGCGCCATCGCCGCCAGTTGCCGCGCCTCGTGAATGTCGTGCGTCAGCGGCTTCTGCACGTAGACGTGCAGTCCGCGCTCCATGGCGCTCATGGCCATGGGCGCGTGCATGTGGTCGGGCGTGCCGATGCACGCGATGTCGATGTTCCGGTGTTCCTTGTCCAGCATCCGGCGCCAGTCGTCATAGACCCGTACCGCCGGAAATTTTTCCTTCACCTTGTCCAGCCGCGTCGCATCCACCTCCGCCACCGCGGTGAGCGTGACGTCGGCATGTCTGGCGATGCCGTCCAGCGTGTAATATGCCATCCCATTGGCCCCGAAACTGGCCAGCCTTAAATGGCTGCTGGGCGTGCCCGCGCTCCTGGCGCAGGCAAGCCTCGCCGCGAGCGGCGCGCCCGCGCCCATCCTCAAAAACGAACGCCGATTCATCATGGCTTGCGACCTCCAGTCACCGATCCCGCGAGCCCGTCCACCAGGATCTTCGCCAGGTCGGCAATCAGCAGCGAACCGGCGTTGTCGGGCGTGTAGTCGACCTGCGGCATGCCGTCAACCGTGATCGCCATGGCGATCCGCCCATTCTTAGAATATACGATGCCGACGTCGGAGCGCAGCGCGTCGAGCGCCCCCGTCTTGTTGGCCACCATCAATCCACCCATCCGGCGGCGGATTCCGGAGCCGTCCTGGCAGCGTTTGAGAATCGCCATCATTTCGCGCGACGCATCTTTGCTGACGATTTCGCCGCGCTCCAGTTTCTCGAGAATCGTCACCATGTCCCGGGGCGTCGAAACGCCGATGCCGTATTTCTCATTCTCCGGTAGCTTGCCCGCCGCCGACCAGCCGGATGCCCGCTGGAGCTGGCCGCCATCGCCGCGGATCTTGCGCAGCGCGCGCGTGGTGCGGATGCCGAGCATGTCCAGGTAGGCGTTGACCGCATCGGCGGTAAAGCGCTCCAGCACCATGTTGGCCGCCGTGTTGTCGCTCAGCACGATCATCAGGTGGACCACGTCGCGCAGCGGAAGCTGGTCGCCGTCGGACATCTCACTGCCCAGGATCCCGCTGCCGGAGACCATTTGGGCGGCCGCCACGGTCAGCGGCTCGCCCCATTTCGCCTGGCCGCGTGACACCGCATCGAACGCCGCCAGCATGATGGGAACCTTGATGGTGCTCGCCGTGCGAACCGGTTCCGATTCGCGAATGCCGAGTGCCGCCCCCGTATCGAGATTCTTGGCGTATAGCGACACCGTGCCCTGAAAGTCGCCGATCCGCGCCTTCACGGCCTGCTGCAGAGGCTGAGCGGTTGCGGCTGCCGCCAAGGCCGAAACCAGAATCAGTTGGCACAGTCCCTCCAGCCCGTGTACTCTGGGAAGCATGATGACATCCTACACCCGAGCATGTCTGCTCGCACTGGTGGTTCCGGCCTTGCTCGCCCCGCAGGTGCCCCGGAACCGCGCCCCCTACCCCAACGAACAATGGGTGCCGTTGTTCAACGGCAAGGACCTGACCGGATGGGTCCCGGTCGGCCACGAGAAATGGACCGTGGAAGACGGCACCATTCACGGCCAAGGCGTTACCAAGGAGTACGGATACCTGCGCACCGAAAAGAACTACAAGGATTTCTGGCTCTCCATCCGCTTCAAGTGCGAGGACGATGGCAACAGCGGCGTCTACTTCCACACCGAGTTCAAGCCCGGCACGGTCGACGTCTCGAAGGGCATGCAGTTCGAAATCGACCGCACGCTCGACCACCACAACGGAGGCTTGTATGGTGATGGCCGCGGCTGGATCGCCTGGCCCTCGCCCGAGTACGAACAAGTCATTCGGCCCACCGATTGGAACGAATTCCTGCTCAAGGTGGAAGGCAACCACATGGTCGCGATTCTGAACGGCATCACCATCCTCGACTTCACCGACCCCACGCCCAAGTCCTTCGACGGCTCCATCGCGCTGCAACTGCACTCCGGCGGCATCGGCAACATGCGCTTCAAAGACATCTACATCCGCGATATGTCGGTCCGGTAACACACACTATACATATGCAGTATCGGCAACATCGCCTCCCGCTTGATTCCGCGCTCAATCGGGACTATTCTTAGATCAGCGGGGTGAAGCCCATGTGGCTCACGGCGGTTTGGATCTTATTCCTGGCTCTCCTCTTTCCCGTCCGGCTGACGGCGGGACCGGATTCCACGACTCATCGCTGGCAAGAGGGCGAGCTCGTCTCCCGGAAGACCATTCCGGTCGGACGTGGCGGTCTCCGGCATAAATATGTTTACCGGCTTCGCGGCAGCGGCGCGCGCTATATCGTGGCCGCAAACCAACCCTTGAAGCTGGACTTGATGGTCCCAGTCAAATTCGCTCCTCTCCGGCGACACCTCCTTATCCAGGATTCCGACGGAAAGGAATGCAAAGTATCCATGGTGGAGAGAGACAAGACAGCACTCGGCCGCTGGAAGTGATCGTTGTACGACCCGGCTTGACGCTGTTCCCCTCGAAACCGTTTAGCCTCTCTAGCTCCCTCGGCGCCATTATTTGAGCGCTTTGCGGAGATCTTTGAGGAGCAACAGCAATTGGAACGGATCGACCGGAGACGGCTCGAATTCGAAGTGTTCGTAGAACTGGCGAGCTGTTTCAGCGACTGCGTGAACCATGACAGCCCGGACCGCCACAATGTCCGCTGCTTCTTCGATTCGGGTCAGGGCGTCGAATAGAAGTGCCTTGCCGAGTCCCTTGCCCTGCTGGGTCCTGTCCACGGCCAATCGGGCTAGGAGCACGATACCGATTGGGTGATTCGCCAAACCCTTGGCGATGCGCTTCGGGCTCTCGTGTCTGTGGACGGAGCCGGTCGTTAGCGCATAGTAGCCGGCAACACGATCCCCAATCAGTGCCACGTACGTCTTGGCGGAGTCGGCCTGCTGATTCGTCCAGGCGTATTTGACGAACCACGAATTGAGCGTTGTATTCCCGCAGTCGAATTGCGTGAGGTCGTGGTGGCGGCCCAACTTCTCGATTTCGAATTCCGGATTCGGGGAAACGCTCATGACCGGCGCTTGGCGACATGGAGTTCCCTGAATAGGCGGCGGAGGCGGGGTTTGTCCTTCGGCGGCCGGTCGAGGGCCGGTCGAGGGCCGCCAGGAACGCCTTCCATTGTTTGTCGTCGAGCGCGAATCGGGTCTGGTCGGACAGAGCTTGCTCGGCTTTCTCGCAGGCGCTACGCATAATGAAGTCGGTAACGTTGACGCCCTGCCGTTCGGCGGCGACCTTGATCAGGGTCTCCTCGGAAGCCGTGACGCGAAGTTGGAAACGCCGGTTGCGGGGCCGGCCCGGTGTCGAGATCGCCATGTCACTCCTCGGCTCTATTGTACTGCCGCCGTACTCTGGAACTCAAACAGTATTGGCTACTCGGCCCCCTCACCCCCAAACCTCCCGCGCCGTCTCCACAATCAGCCGTAGCTTGGCCGTCTCTTCCTCGATCGTGAGCGCGTTGCCCTCCACGGTCGAAGAGAATCCGCACTGCGGGCTCAGGCAAATCTGTTCCAACGGCACGAACCGGGCGGCTTCGTCCAACCGGCGTTTTAGATCCTCCTTCTTTTCCAGCGCGCCCTTCTTCGTCGTGACCAGGCCAAGCACCACGATCTTGCCTTTCGGAACGAATCGCAGCGGCTCAAACCCTCCCGACCGCGCATCGTCGTATTCCAGAAAAAACCCGTCCACGTGAAGCTCGTTGAACAGCGCCTCGGCCACATGGTCGTACCCGCCCGACGCCACCCACGACGAACGAAAATTGCCGCGGCACAGGTGCGTGCATACGGTCATCGCAGCGGGCTTTTGCCGCAGCGCCGCATTGATCAGACGGATGTAGATGAGGTGCTGCCGCGCGCCGTCGCCGCCGATTTCGGTCACGTACTCGCGCTGCGCCGGATCGTTGAGATAGGCCAGGCTGGTGTCGTCCAGTTGCAGATAGGTGCAGCCGAGATTTCCCAACGCTTCGATCTCGCCGGCATAGACTTCCGCGAGGTCGTGCCAGAATTCCTCCAGATCGGGGTACACCGCGGAATCGATCGCCGCCCGCCCGCCGCGATAGTGCATCATGCTCGGAGAAGGTATCGTCAGCTTCGGAGTGGCCTTGGCGACCGACTGCAGGTACTCGAAATCCCGGCCGAAGATGCATTCGCCGAGCCTCAGCTTTCCCGTCACGCGCAGGGCCGCGGGCGTGAACTCTAGGCCCCCGGCCTCGTTGTGGAACTGTACCTTCAATTGGTCCTTCGCCTTCGACGTGCCGACGATCTGGTAGAGGAAATCCATGTGCCACGACGCGCGGCGGAATTCGCCGTCGGTCACTCCCTGCAGGCCGATGCCTTCCTGCATCCGGACCACCTCGCGAATCGCAACGTCCTCGACCGCCCGCCGCTCGGCCGCCGAAATGCGGCCCTGCGCATGATCGTCGCGCGTCCGAAGCACGGAGTGCGGCCGCAGCAGGCTGCCTACATGATCGGCGCGAAATGGCGGCCGTGTTCTGCTCGACATGCGAGTCCCCGTAACACCCTATTGGAACAACTGCGGCGCGAACTCGTTCAAATAATTCCGCCAGTTGATCCACGTATGCGCGCCAGTGCTTTCCTGGAAGACCGGACTAAACCCGTGCTTCTTGAGCATGTCCACCGTGGCCTTGGTGGTGGTGATCAGGCCGTCGTCCGCTCCCGTGCTGAACCACACCAGCTTCAGCCCTTTCTTCGCGGTGGCGTTATCCAGCTCCGCCTGGTGTTGCTCCTCCCACGTCGGACCGGGCGGCGGCGCCGGTGCGGCCGCCGGGGCGGCGCCTGCCGCGGCTCCACGTCCCCGGCCCCCGCCAAACGACCCGATCAATCCCGAGCTGTAGACCCCGATGTATGCGAACTTGTCCAGGTGCGGGATCGAGATGTTGAGCGTCTGGCTGCCGCCCATCGAGAGGCCCGCGATGGCGCGGTGCGCCCGGTCGGTGTAGACGCGGTAGTGCGTCTCGGCGTACGGCATGATGTCGGTAACGAAATCCTGCACGAACTCATCCTGCCCGCCCGCGCCCCGGCCGCCACCCGCGCCGCGGCCACCGGTCGTCTGGCTGGTGTGGCCCGCGGGCATCACCACCACCATCGGCTTGGCCTTCTTCGCTGCAATCAGGTTGTCCAGGATGAAGCCCGCGCGCCCCACCGAGGTCCACGCGTCGTCATTGTCGCCGGCTCCATGCAGCAGGTAGAAGACGGGGAATTTGCCCTGGCCCATTTCATATCCCGGCGGCGTGTACACGTGCATGCGCCGGAATTTCTTCAGCGCCGTCGAGTAGTAAGTCACCGCCGCCACGGCGCCATGCGGCACTTCCTTCGTGTCCATGAAGTCGGCGCCCGGAATATACACCAGGCTCCAGACATTGTTGTTCGACCCGCTGATGGACGGATTGCGCGGGTCGATCACAGCCACTCCGTCCACGTTGAAGTTGTACCGGTACGCGCCCGGATCGATGGGACCGAGCGTCGCCTCCCACACGCCGTTGTCGCCCTTCGTCGCGGGCGCTCCCGGCCCGTTGCCGGGAATGTCGCTCCCGCTCACGCGCACGTTCTGCGCCTGCGGGGCGTAAATGCGGAAGGTGATATGGCGGTCGGCCTGCACTTCCGGCGAGACAAATGCCGGAGCTTGCGGCCCCCGGCCGCCACGCCCGGGTTGGGCCGCTGGCGGCGTTCCTGGCTGTGGCGACGGGGGCTGCGCCCAAACCAGCGCTGCGGTCGCGAACACGGCGAATAGCATTCTCATAAGGTTCTCCTTCTTCTACTTCTTGCTTTGGAACAGCAGCGGCGCGAGGTCCGCCAGGTTCTGACGCCACAGCGGCCACACGTGCGCATAGCCCGGAATCTCCAGATCCGTGAACTGAATGTCTTTCGATTTCAGCCACGTCTTGAACTGGCGGTTGACGTTGTTCAACCCGTCGTCCAACCCGCAGGCAATCCACAGCAAACGGATCTGCGAATTGGCCTTGGCGCTCAGCTCCGGAAAGTTCTTATCGAAATCGGCGGCTTCCATGGCCGCCGGTCCGCGTCCGCCCCTGCCTCCCGCCCCGGTCGCCGCGCCTGGCGCCGGTGGAGCGGGCGGATTGGCGCGCGGCCACATCACAAACGCCCCGCTGAAGGAGCCGATGTAGGCAAATCGATCGAGATTGTGCAGCCCCGTGTACAGCGCCTCGGCGCCGCCCATCGAGAGCCCGGCGATAGCGCGCTGGTTGCGATCCTTCGTCACCCGATACGCCTTCTCCACCTGCGGCATCACTTCTTCCACCACCATCTTGGCGAACGCCGGGATCATGCCAGCACCCATCGCGCCCCTCGGCCCGTCCGCCGTGCCGTAGCCCAGCGTGTTCACCATGATCATGGGCTTGGCCTTGCCCTGATTGACGAGATTGTCCAGAATCACGTTGGCCGCGCCCACGTTCAGCCACGAGCCCGCCTCATCGCCCAGCCCGTGCAGCAGGTAGAGCACCGGGTATAGCTCCTTACGATTCGCATCGTAGTTCGGCGGCGTGTAGACGTAGTAGTCGCGATTGTCGCCGGCGATCGCCGACTTGTAAAAGTGATGGTCCACGCTGCCGCGCGGGCCGTCGCCCGGCTCCCACACAGCCGGTCCCGGCACGTTCACCATGCTTTGCCCGGCGCTGCCGAACGAGGTCTTGAACAGCGGGTTGCCGGGATCGTTAAACGTCGCTCCGTCCACCGAGAAGCTATACGTGTAGAGGTCGGGCTTGAGCGCATCGGTGGTCGCGCTCCACACGCCCTGGTCATCCTTCTGCATCGCCAGGCGTTGGCCAAGCCCGGTAACGAAAACCTCCTTGGCATTGGGAGCGCGGAGCCGCACCGTCACCTTCCCGTCTGCCCACACCTCGGGCGATTTGGGCGCCGGAGTGCCGCGACCCGGCTGCCCTGCAAGCGGCGCAACGGCGAGAATGGTGAGAACAAGTCCGGTTCTGAGATTCCCGGCTTTGAGATTCATTGTTCCTCCTGCACGCGACCGGCGGCAGAGACCGCCGGTGTTACCTTGCCAGCCTCAACGCATACAACGTGTCGCCCGCCCCCACAATTAAATACTGCTTGCCATCCAGAGTCCACGTCGAAGGTCCGTTGCTCACCGGCTGCGTGAGCTTTTGGTGCCAGAGCTGTTTGCCGTTGGCCGGGTCGAACGCCACCAGCTCGCCCGAGTCGCCCGTGAACAACAGATGACCCGCCGTGGTCAGAACTCCGCCGCTCATTCCGCCGCCGCGCCCCTGTGTATGCTCGTGCTTCCATTTGGCCATCCCCGTGCGAATATCCAGCGCCCACAGCGCCGACCCGCTATCGAAGCCACCGCCGCCACCGCCGCCGTACCCCTCCGGCTTGTCCGACGTGTCATAAAGGAACGCCATCCCGTATCCCGTCGTCCCGTTCAGGTAGAACAGCTCGGTCTGCGGATCGTAGCTCGGCGGCGGCCAATTGGTGGCGCCCCCGGCCGGCATATCGATCATCGATCCATCCACCTTCGGCTCTTTGGCCGGGTCGGGAATCGGCTGTCCCTTGGCGTCCACGCCCATGGCCCAGTTGCCCGTGCCCGAGAACGGTTTCGAAACCAGGTTCTTGCCGTTGGTCCGGTCGAGCACGAAGAACCACCCGGCGCGCGCCCCTTGTGCCAGCAGCTTGCGCGGCTGCCCGTCGATCACGGCATCGAACAGCACCGGCGTTTCCACGTTGTCCCAATCGTGCGTGTCGTGCGGCGACGCCTGGAACCACCACACCAGTTTTCCCGTGTCCGGATTCAACGCCACAATCGACGCCGTCCACAGGTTGGCGCCGAGCCGCGACTGCCCCGCAAACACCGGGTTGGCGTTGCCCGTGCCCCAATAGATCAGGTTCAGCTCGGGATCGTACGTGCCCGGCATCCAGGTCATGCCGCCGCCATGGTCCATGGCGTCCTGGCTCGGCCATGTCTCCGAACCCGGATCTCCCATCTTCACCGGGCTGGTGTACCACCGCCATTGCAGATCGCCCGTCTCGGGATCGCGCGATTCCAGGTAACCGCGCACGTCCATGGCGTCGCCGCCCACCCCCACCAGGATGTGGTCCTTCACCACCAGTGGCGCCATGGTGGTGAAGTATTGCAGCTTCTCGTCGGCGATTTTCTTCCGCCAGCGCTCCTTGCCGTTCTTGGCGTTCAGCGAAATGAACCAGCCGTCGGGACTCTCGAAGTACAGCCAGTCGCGATACATGCCCACGCCCCGCTGCCCCACCAGGTGGCCGCCCTTGTCCTCGAAGTCGTACTGCCACAGATGTTCGCCCGTGCGCGCATTCACCGCGAAGATGTGGTCGGGGATCGTGAAGTACAAAATGCCGTTCACCGCGAGCGGCGTGGATTTGATAGTCGGGCCGCCCACGCCGCGCTGCGGACCCACGGGGATGCGGTACATCCACTCGATCTTGAGCAGGTCCACAGTCGACTGGTTGATCTGATCGAGATCGCTGAAGCGCCGCCCCGAGTAGTCCCCGTTGTAAGTCGGCCAGACATCCGCCGGCCGTTTGAAAAGTGCCAAAGCTTTCGGGTCGAGCCCCTGCGCGCACACCAGGGCCGGCAGCAGAAGACACACCAACCCAAAGCCAAATGTGTTCTTAGTCATTTCAGTGTCACCAGGTAAGCCGCCAGATTGTGTATGTCTGCATCCGTGTACTTAGGCAGCAGCGCCCTATGTCCGGCCAGCTTGTCTTCCACTTGCACCTTCACCTGATCGCGCGGCCATGCATGATAGTCGCCCCCGGCGTCGTACATTGAGACTTCGAAATCAGTCATGGTCTTGATGGTGCCCGTGATCGTCTGGCCCGACGCCGTCGTGATCGTAGCTTTCGCCGGGCCGGGCGTTGACGGCCACAAGAAGCGGGACTGCATCGTCGCCGCTTGTCCGTACTTCGCTCCGATCTTGGCCAGGTCGCCGGTCGCCGAATGGCAGCCCTTGCAGGAGGCATTGAAAAACTCCTCGCCCTTTTTGGCGTCTCCGCTGATCTGGTTCCGCATGGCGCCATATGTGGCGCCGTAAGTGCCGCGGTTGGCCGCCAGTTCCACTTGCAGGTGAATGTACTGGCCGATGTTATAAACGTCGTCCTGCGAAAGGGTAGGGAAGCCCGGCATGCCCGCTTGCGGGCGCCCGTTCTTGACCACCGGCCCGATCTCTTCTCCCTTCTCGTCGTGCAGCACCACCACCGAGCGGACCAGGTTCGGCCCTTGCGCGCCGCGCGCCGTCTCGCCGTGGCACGTGCCGCAGTTCTGCTTGTAGAGCGGCTCGCCCTTCTTGGCCGCTGCTTGATCGGGCGCCGGACCGAGTCCCAGAAACTCCCGCGTGGTCCCGCCGCGCCCACCCCTGCCACCACGCCCGCCGCCCTGGGCACCGCCCCGTCCAGCCGGAGGTATGTCCTCCTGGGCCAACAGGCTCGGCGCCACCAGCGTAAACGCAATCGTAAGCCCCGCGCAAAGAATCCACGCGGGTCCGTGAGCTGCCATCCAGCCCTCCTCAAATTCTCAATATCCGCTCGGTTTTACCCAGAAACTCTCCTGCCAGCTCTGCCCCGGCGGAATGTACTGCAGTTCCTTGTAAATCCCGCGCTGCGCCAGGTTCATCGCATCGGTGATTCCCACCATCGGTTCGAAACAGATGAAATCGTTATTCGGACCACCCGGCGAATAGACGACCACCGACTTATAGTTGTTACCGAACGCCACCTCGATCTTCTCCCGCTTCCCCTCGACCCACATCGTGGCCTTGCCCGACGGGTCGCGAATCAAATCGGCGAACACGTGGTCCAGGCTGAGCCCCTTCAGCGTTCCGCCCTGCGGTTTCGGCAGGAATTGCTCGATCGGCCGCGTCTCGCCCGTCGGAATTTTATCCTGGTTCAGCACCCACTCCGTGCGCGCCGCGATCCCGAAAGTCCATTCGTCGCGCGGCGCATCGTTTACCTGAAAGTAAGGATGGAATCCGATCGCCACCGGCATCGGCTCGGCGCTCAGGTTGTCCAGCTTGGTCCGCACTTCGAGAGTGCCGTTGCTCAAAAAGTAGGTCATCTCGATGGTGTGGGCGAACGGAAACTGGGCCATCCATTCCGGATGGCGGTAGAACTCCAGCTTGCTCGTCACCCACGCACCCTTCTGATCGGCCTTGACTTCGACCACCTCCCACTGGGTGGCGTTCATCAGGAAGCCGTGAATCGGGTGATTGTTCTGCCCCGGACGCACGTTCCCCAACTCCAGGTTGAACGGATACCTCTTGCCGTTGGCATAGAACGCGGCTTCATCCAGGCGATTGGCCCACGGCGCCAGGAAGGGAATGCCGCTCATCCCCCGCCCGCCAGTGTACAGAACCTTCTTGTCCTTCACCCGCAAGTCGAAGGCGCTGTTTCCGTGCGAGGGCCTCACGGATACCGCGGTCTTCGTCTGGGCATCTTCCAGGCGAACGACGTCGCCCTCGCGCCGCGCGGAGTATTGAGCAAATGCCGGCAGCACGCAAGCGGTCAGCAAAACGTAAGCTTTCATTACGGGGAGAATTATACACCAATGGTGGGGCGGACCCCGGTAGCCTGCCGGCCATCCAGCAGATCTTCCACGCCGCCTCGAAACTGCCCGCCGACCGGGGCGGTATCCTCGAAGTAGTGGCCAGTACACTCCAAGCCATCCGCCGGCAACGCTGTCCCAAGTGCCGGGAGGGGCCGATTTTCCGCGCGTCGCTGTGGCGCGGATTTCTGGCGATGCATGAACGATGCCCGGTCTGCGGGCTGAAGTTCGAGCGCGAGCCTGGATATTTTCTGGGAGCGATGTACTTCAGCTACCTGCTTTCCATCCTGCCGGGACTGGCGATCGTGCTCGCGATCTGGCGCGTGACTGGCTGGCCGTTCGACATGGTGATGGGGTGCGCCTTTGTGGCATACCTGCCGCTGGTGCCGGCGGTGACTCGGTGGGCGCGGGTCTTGTGGATCTATGTGGACCGGCACTTCGACCCGTAGGGACCGGCGGCAAGACCGCCGGTGTTACCGCAGGAGCTTGGGCCAGTTGACGATGACGCTGATGGGCTCGTCCACGCTCTCGGCTACGGGCTGATTGATCAGGAAGCGCTGCCCGTCGGGGGTGACATCGTAGTCGGTCCGACCGGAATCCCGCGGCATGAGCCGTGTGGGAAACAGCGGCTGGGGGGAGCCGGGGCGGAAGAAGTTCGCTCCCGATTCCACCGGCACCGCCATCATCTTTCCATCGGCCGCCAGATAGAAGATCTCCTTGCCGTCTGCGCGCCAGACGGGAGTCGAGCCTCCGGCGGTGGAGATTTGGAATTTTCCCACCGCGGCCGCGGAGCCGCCCGCTTCCGGAGGCCCTGCTTCCGTAGGCAACGACTGGACGAACACTTCGCGGCGGCGGGCGGGCATGTCGGAATAGAGCAGCCATCGGCCGTCGGGCGAGATGGAGCCGTTGAGCGGCTGGCTGCCTTCCACAAGTGGAACCGACTTGCCATCCGACAGCGACAGCAAAACGATTCTAGCGCCAGCCGATGGTCCGGAGCTTTCCGACACCACCAGCCAACGGCCATCGCGGGACTGGCCAGTCGGGACGAGGGCCGTGCCGGGCTGGCTCTTGACGATGGTTTCCTTGCCGATCCCGTTCGAGGGACGTTCCGCAAGAAAACCGACATTGTTGCGCCTGGCGTAGTAAAAGATGCGGCTGCCATCGGGCGACCAGAGCGGAAAGCTGTTGGCGCCCGGTTCGAAGGTGAAGCGGGTGGTGGCGCCACGCGTGAGATCGAACAGCCACACGTCGGTATTCGGCTCGTCACGGTGAGCGAAGGCGATGGTTTTCTGGTCCGGGGAGATCCTCGGCGAAGTCCCAAAATTGACTGGATCTCCGGCGACGCCTACCTGCTTGCCGTCCCGGTTGAACCACGTGAGTTGGGACTGGAAACCGCGGCCGCGCCGAAAAGCGAGCAGGCCATTGTCCGAGGCCGACCACGAGGGGCCGTTGGACAAGGGATCGACGACCACCGCAGCTTCGCCGGTAAATTCCGCCTTGCCCGGGTCGAACGGCCGGGCCACAAGCTGGGTTCCGGAGATGTATAGCATCCAGCCGCCGCCAGCGGGGTTGGGCACGTAGGAAGCCGGTGAGTTTCTCTGGGGGAAGAGGTACCGGCGCGTCTTGCCATCCAGGGAGCCAAGCCCGATGGCGTATTCCTTGGCGAAGCTGGCGAAAAGGAAATGACGTCCGTCGGGCAGAAAATAGGGTCCAGCCTGTCCCGTCTCCTCGCGGGCCGTATCAAGAGGAAAAACCGCGGTTGGAGTCCCGCCTGACGAGGCGATCCGCTGAATCGGCTTGCCCGGTGTGCCAAATAAAATGATGCCCTCGGAATTCCAGGCGCCCGGCGCGGGATTAGGGCCGAGACTCGCCTCGCAAAGAACCTGAGGCCGGCCACCGGTCACGTCGATCTTCTGCAGTTTGCCGTCGGCGAAGAAGGCAATCCAGCGGCTGTCGGGAGACCAGAAGGGGTAGGCGGCATTCGCAGTGCCCTCCAGAGGAGCGGCGCTATTGGCTGCCAGCAGCCTAAGGAAGAGCATCCTCACGCCGTTTTTCCCGGAGGCCGGAAAAACCAGGCGGCGGCCATCCGGCGAAAGTTGCACCTGTCCATTACTCACGGGGCCGAAATTGCCGCCTTCCGGCGCCGAGATTTCCAGTTGAAGCAGCGGCTGATCGGCCGTGGGCTTCAGGAGCCAGGCGGCAGGGACTGCCAGAGCGAAGAGGGCCGCGACCATCCACGGCCACGACCACGGACGGCGCCCGCTCTCCGCGCGCGGCGGCTCGTGGACCTGCTCCACTTCCAGCAACAGCCTCACATCCCCGATGTCGCGCAGCCGCTGCCTGGGATCTTTCCGCAAGCAGCTTTTCAGAAGTTGCCGCACCCGAGGCGGAATCGAGTCGAACTGCGGCTCCTCCTTGATCACGCCCGCCAGCGTGTCCGAGACCGTCTCACCCTCGAACAGCTTCCTTCCAGTGAGCATCTCATACAACACCACGCCGAAGGCCCAGATATCGGCGCGCTTATCCACCGGCTTTCCCTTGGCCTGCTCCGGCGACATGTAGGCGGCGGTGCCCAGGAGCGCGCCCACTTGCGTGACGCCCAGGGTAAGGGTCGGGGAATTGGCCGGATCGCGGGAATCGAAGGACCCGGAAGGCGCGCCGGACTCTGTCATCTTGGCCAGCCCGAAGTCCAGCACCTTCACGGTGCCGTCGGGCTTGATTTTGATGTTGGCCGGTTTCAGATCGCGGTGAACGATGCCTTTCTCATGCGCGGCCTCGAGGGCTTCGGCGATCTGGCCCGCGTAGTTCAACGCCGTTTCGAGGGGCAGCGGGCCTTGGGGACTTTCGCCTTCGACCAACTCCATGACCAGGTAGTTGGGGCCCACGTCGTAGATGGCGCAGATGTGCGGATGGTTGAGCGCCGCGATGGCGCGCGCTTCGCGATCGAAACGCTCGGAGAACTGCTCGGCGGAAATCTTGATGGCGACTTCGCGCCCGAGCCGCGGATCGAGCGCGCGGTAGACTTCGCCCATTCCACCAGCGCCGAGGGGCGCAAGGATTTCGTACGGGCCGAGCCGGTCTCCCACGGAAAAGGACATGGTGTTCAATTCTACCGCGAGCGGTTCAGCGATTCCATCAACTGGCCCAGCGCCGCAATCTCCTCCGGGTTCTTAGTTTCTTCACGGGCCTTCTCGATGAGCCGGCGGGCCTGGCCGGTGTCGCCCAGCCTGGAGTGCGCAACGGCCAGATTGTAGAAATAGCGGTAGGCGTACTCGCGGTCGAGCTTTTTGATGCGGTGAAACTCCGCCACGGCGTCGCGATCGCTCCCCGTGTGTACCAAGGTTACGGCCAGCTCGAAGTGGAGGTCATCCAGCGTGGGGTCGAGCCGCAGCCCCATCTTCAGGATGCCAATGGCGTCCGCGAAGCGCTGGTTCATATTGAGCACGCGGCCGTACGCGAGGTACATGCGCGCATTGTCGCAGCCCAGGCCGGCGGCGCGCGCAAAGTGCCGGGCGGCCTCGTCGTTCTTTCTTTCGCGCGCGCAGAACTCGCCCCAGCCATCCTCCACTTCCCACCGATTCTCGTACTCGCGAGCCAGCGCCTTGTAGGCGGCGGCCGCCTGGGGCAATGTCTTGCGGTCGTTGGAGAGAAGCTCGGCCAAAGCCAGCCGCGCGGGCAGGACGGCGTCGGGCTCCACTCGCGGCGCGCCGGTGGCGTCCGGCAGCCGCAGGTCGAAGACGGCGGTGTTGAAGGCATCGCCGCGCGTGTACGCCCGCAGGTCTTGCTCGACGTTCTCGATCGGCCCGCCATAGGCCTTCTGGAAGGCGGCGGGCGTGTCGCCGTTCTGTAGCGCGTCGAACATCGCGCGGAGCCTGGAGCTGTAGCGGCGGTCGAGCGAGAGCATGTGGATGAGCGCCCAGCTTTCGGCATAAAACATGGCGGCGCGGTTCTTCTCGCTGGATATCGGGCCGGGGCCGACCAGCGTGCGCAGGTCGATCCAGCGCTCGCGCGCGAGTGTCTGAACGCGGCCCAGGATGGGCTTGCCCACCACGATTTCGGAGCCCATCGGTTCCAGGTTCGAATACAGCTCGGCCAGGCCCTCGTCGAGCCAGTGCGGCACTTCGAGCCTGGTTTCGCGGACCAGCAGGTGGATGTACTCGTGGACGGCGGTGGCATTGAGGTCGGCCGAGGAGGTCTTCATGACGATGTAGTCGTGATCGATGCCCGGCTGGAAGAAGGCGTCGGCAATCTCGGTGGGGCGGTAGGGCCGGTATTCTTTGTCGGTGCGGAACCAGACGATGCGGACGGGCTGGAAGCGGGGACCGGCCAGGTCGAAAGCTTGCAGGAAGAATCCGCGCACCTGTTCGAGGTATTGGATTAGGTCGCGGCCGCTGCGCTCCCCCGCGGTGGTGAACAGCTCGAAGTGGTCCGAGCGGATTCTCCCCCAGGGGTCGGCCGGCGCTGCCGAGGCCGCGAGCAGGCAGCACGTGATGGCCAGGAGGCGCACGTTAAGATTATGACGGAGTTCGTGCCCCCCAAGGCAGGGGAGCCGGGGGAGCCGCGGCGTCACAGGCAAGCGTGCCTGTATGATCTGATAAGCTGTACCCAATTATGACCCGCTCTGCCGTCGCCGCCTTGATGATCTCGATGCCGGCCGCGTGCCTCGCAGCTCCCCCTGTCTCCTGCGATTCGCTCGCCTTCCTGAAGATCGATCAGACCACCATCGCGCTGGCCCAGCGGGTTGCCACCGGAGCATTCGCCCCGCCCGGACGCGGTGGCGCGCCCTCTGGGCCGGGCGCCGCCTTTGCGGCTCTGCCGGCCTTTTGCCGCGTCGCCGCCGCAATTCATCCCACGCCCGATTCCGACATCCAGTTCGAAGCCTGGATGCCGCTCGAAGGCTGGAACGGCCGATTCCAAGGAGTGGGAAACGGCGGACTGGCGGGCAGCATCAGCTACCCCGCCATGGCCGCGGCGCTTCGCGCCGGCTACGCCACCGCCAGCACCGACACGGGTCACGCCCAGGAGCCCGGAGGCGACGCGCGGTGGGCTCTTGGGCACCCGGAAAAGATCCGCGACTTTGGGTACCGCGCCGTCCATGAGATGACCGTCAAGGCCAAAGCCATCCTCGCCGCCTTCTATGGATCCGATCCGCGCCACTCCTACTGGAACGGCTGTTCCGAAGGCGGCAACCAGGCGCTCTCGGAGGCGCAGCGATACCCCTCCGATTACGACGGCATTCTGGCCGGAGCCCCGGCGAACTACACGACGCATTTGCAGGCCGGCGGCAACTGGATCGCGCAAGCCATCCATTCCGATCCCGCCAGCTTCATCCCCGCGAGCAAACTCCCCGCCATCGCCCGCGCGGTGATGGCCGCGTGCGATGCCGCCGATGGCGTCACCGACGGCCTTCTGGAAGATCCGCGCGCCTGCCGCTTCGATCCCGCGGTGCTCGCCTGCAAGGACGCGGACGCCCCCGACTGCCTCGCGCCGCCGCAGATTCAAGGTCTGAAGAAGGTGTATGACGGCGCCCGGAATCCGCGCACCGGCGAGCAGGTGTTTCCGGGATACATGCGCGGCGGAGAGCTCGGATGGGGGTCGTGGATCGTGGGCACGGATGTGCCGCCGCGAAACGCGCAGCATGGCATCCAGGCGCCGTTCTTCCGGAACTTCGTGTTCGACGATCCGAACTGGGACTGGAAGACTTTCGATTTCGACAAAGGCGTGGCGCTCGCGGATCGCAAGGTGGGCGGCGACGTCAACCAGATCAACCCCGATCTGAAAAAATTCCAGGACCACGGCGGCAAGCTCATTCAGTATCACGGCTGGAGCGATCCCGCGATTTCGCCCCTCAATACCGTGAACTACTTCGCCAGCGTGCAGACCAAGATGGGCAATACGCAGGATTTTTACCGCCTGTTCATGATGCCCGGCGTGGGCCATTGTTCGGGAGGTTCCGGCCCTTCGGATTTCGACCGTATGGCCGTGATTACCGATTGGGTGGAGAACGGCAAGGCCCCCGAGCAGATCGTCGCCTCGCACACTACGGGCGGAAAGGTGGACCGCACGCGCCCCTTGTGCGCCTGGCCCAAGATCGCGAAATACAAGGGCTCGGGCAGCACCGATGAGGCCGCCAGTTTTACGTGCGTGCTGCCGGCGCTACCTTAAGTCATGCCGACCCGCCGCCATTTCTGCCTGTCCGCTCCAGCCTTCCTGGCGCTGCCCGTCATGGCCGCGCCCGAGGAACGCTCGATCCCCCTGTCTGCCGCCCAGGCCCGCCGCATGCGCGACGCGGCGCCGCGTGATGCCGTCAGAAAAAATGCCGACGCCGCATTGCGAGCCGGCCCCTGGAGCGTGACCACCCATCGTCCCGAAAACGTCACCGCCGGGCCCAACGATTACTACAGCGAGGGCCCTTACTGGTGGCCGGATCCCAAGAACCCCACGGGCCCATACATCCGCAAGGATGGGGAACGCAATCCCGCCCGTTTCATGGGCAACCGCAACGACCTCGGCGACATGTGTACAAGCGCTGCGCTGCGCCCGCCACCCTGGTCCTATCGACGTGGTTCATCGACCCCAAGACCCGTATGAATCCGAACCTGGAATACGGACAGGCGGTGCGCGGCATCAATACCGGCCGCGGCATCGGCATCATCGACACCGTCTCCCTGATCCACGTCGCGCAAGGCGTCGCGCTGCTGGAACAGGATGGCCTGCTCGACGCCAAGGTCGTGGACGGCGTCGATCGCTGGTTCGCCGACTACCTGCACTGGATGACCACCAGCCAGAAGGGCCTCGACGAGAAGAAATCGGGAAACAACCACGCCACTTGGTGGCCCGACGGCAGTTGCCCGAGGGAAGAAGCGCGCACCCAGTCGCTCAGGTATTCCGCCATGAACCTGGACGCTTTCTCGGTGATCTGCCGCATCGCCGAGACCAACGGCGTGAGTCTCTGGAAGTACCGCACGCTGCAAGGCATCGGAATCGAAACCGCGTTCCACTACCTCATGCCGTTCGTCGAGCACCCCGACACGTGGCGCGAGCCGCAAATCACGAAGTACAGCGCGGACAGCACCATCTTCCCCGCGCTCGCCGGCGTGGGCCTGCATGACGACCGACTGCTGGCGGCGTACCTCGCGCTCGGCCGCGCCTCATCCCCCTGGGTGCAGTTCGTGGATCTGGCGGCGACAGCGGTCTAAGCGTCCAGGTCAAGTTCTGTGAAGACACGCGCGGGATAGAGAGCCCATCCATCGGCGAACATGAAGTGCCGTTTGCCGGCGCCGTTACCGCGGAACTTGCCGTCGGCGCGCATGGCGAGCCGGCCGTCGTCGGGTAGATGGTGGATGGTCCAGAGACACTCGCCGGTTTCGGCGTCCCAGATCTTGATGGTGCTGTCTTCGGAGGCAGAAGCTAAAAGTTTGCCCTCTGTTTCCCACGCCACCGACCGGACCCCACCGCGATGCCCCTCTAGCCCGACTTTCGCACATTTGAGGGGATAAAGCAGCCCGAGGAGGCTTCAACACCCTTGGGAGCGCACCTTTCGCTTGACATCGGCATGCGATCATGGCTAGATGAAAG